>Ga0105047_10000501_pt1 | contig 66741 bp, 55 predicted proteins | sample MAT04_FD_78384 | JGI IMG/M metagenome (GOLD analysis project Ga0105047, IMG submission 78384) | Freshwater microbial communities from Lake Fryxell liftoff mats and glacier meltwater in Antarctica - MAT-04 (megahit assembly) | ecosystem: Environmental > Aquatic > Freshwater > Ice > Liftoff... | reverse complement strand
GATCAAGCAGGCCGGATCAAGCAGGCCGGATCACAGCCCCATCAGCGAAGTCTTCGACAATCCACCCGGCCGCCACGATGGCGTCGCGCAAGCGATCGGCCTCGGCGAAATCTCGCGCAGCCCGTGCCGCGGTTCGACCATCGGCCATCGCTTGGATGTCCTCGGGGATCTCGCCCGTCGCTCCTGCCAACTCCAGTCCCACAGCGTCGATCATCGAGTGGAACGCGGCTCCCAGCGAGGCCGCTTCATAGAAGCTGCCCTGATCCAGCGCCGTGTTGAGGCGCGTCACGACACCGAAGATCACCGCCGTCGCGCCGGGCGTATCGAGGTCGTCGTCCATGCGCTCGCGAAAAGCCTGCATCACCTCCGCATCAGCGACGCTGTCCTCGACCTTCTCGTTTCGCAGTCGGCGATCGACCGCGTCGAGTCGATCCAGGGTGGCAACCGCATTGGCGGTCGAGGTCCCATCCACATCGATCGGCGACCGATAGTGCGATTGGAGGCACAACATCCGATACGACCTCGGATCCACCGCCTCAATGAGGTCCAGCAGGTTCGTGAAGTTGCCCGACGACTTGGACATCTTCTCGCCGCCGACCTCGACGAAGCCGTTGTGCACCCAGTGCCCAGCGAACTCCCGGCCCAGCGCCACTGCTTGAGCGCGCTCGTTCTCGTGATGAGGGAAGCGCAGATCCTGGCCACCGCCATGGATGTCGAAGCGGTCGCCCAACAGGTCCAACGACATCACGACGCACTCGGTGTGCCACCCCGGTCGGCCTCCGCCCCACGGAGAATCCCAACTGGGTTCGCCCGGCTTCGAGAACTTCCACAACGCGAAGTCGATGGCCGACTCCTTGTTGGTGTCGGCCTGGATGCGCGCCCCGACCTGGAGCGACTCCAAGCTCTGACGCGCCAGCAGCCCGTAGTCCGCCACGGCGCTCGTCCGGAAGTACACCCCGTCGTCGGTCACATAGGCGGCATCGACGTCGATCAACTGCCCGATGAGCTTGACCATGTCGTCCACATACGCCGTGGCGTGCGGATCCGAGTCGGGTCGCTTCACCCCGATGGCATCCATTGCCTGATACCAAACTGCTTCGCAGCGCTGGGTGATCTCCTGCCACTCGCGGCCCTCACGCTCCGCACGATTGATGATGTTGTCGTCGATGTCGGTGATGTTCGACACGTAGGTGACCTCGAAACCGGACCACTCGAGGTAGCGCCGCAGGACATCGAAAACCAACGAGAAACGGCCGTGACCGAGGTGAGGCGGACCGTAGACGGTCGGCCCGCAGACGTACATCGACACCTTGCCGGGCTCACGCAGGGTGAGTGCCCGTTCTTCGCCGGTTGCGGAGTCATGAAGGTGCAGCACAGACGTGACGATACTGTGCTTGTGCCGGCGAACTTGCGAGGACCCATGGCCAAGCGAACTGAACCGATCATGGCGAGTCCCCCGTACGAGGTGGGGGCCACCACACTCCGCGATGGCCGCACCACCGGCTGGGCCTGCTTCGGAGACCCGACCGGCGATCCGGTCTTCTGGTTTCATGGCAGCCCCGGAGCCCGCGCCCAGCTTCCCGGCGACACCAATCAGCTTGCCATCGAACGTCGGCTCAGGATCATCGGCGTCGAACGACCCGGCACCGGCGACTCCACGTTCATCGCCCACGAGAAGGTCCTCGATTTCGTCGACGACGTGACCCAGGTCGCGGATGATCTCGAGCTCGAGCAGTTCGGAGCCATTGGTCTCTCCGGTGGCGGCCCCTTCGTGCTGGGCCTCGCCCACGAGCATCCCACCCGCATGCGCTCCGGCGTGGTGATCGGCGGCGTCGGCCCGACCCGGGGTCCCGATGCCATCATCAGCCACACCTTGCTCTTGGTGCCCGCCGCGGCAGTTCTCGAGCGCGTCCGGCAACCGATCGGATCCGTCATCGGGGCAGCCATCCGAACGTTGGCACCCTGGGGAGCGCCCTTTCTGAAGGCATTCTTCGTCCTCGAATGGGGGGACCGCGACGCCATGGGCAACTCCCCCCAGACGTCCCAGCAACTCCTGGCCGACCTCATCGACGCCGCTCGACGCTCCGGCGTGCGTGCACCCATCGAAGATCTCATCCTGTTCGGTCGTCACTGGGGGTTCGAACTGGGCGACATCAAGGTGCCCATCACGTTCTGGGGCGGCACTTCGGATCCGATCGTGCCCTACGTGCATGCCGAGCGGCAGTCGAAGCGGGTCCCCGGCGCCAAGCTGCGCACCATCGAACATCGTGGTCATTTCGCCGGATACACCGAACCCCACGACATCTTCGACTCGATCCGCGAACAGTGGCCGATCGTGCGGAGCAGTCGCACCGCTTAAGACGAGCAGGTACCGTCCTGCTGATGAGAACTGTTCGACGATCCATCACGAGTGTGGCCGTGGCGCTCGGCGCCGTGCTGGTCACGGCCTCCACCTGCGAACCCCCGCCACCACCGCCGATCTTGCCGGGCGCAGCGGTGGACGCTGCGGCCGGGAGCGTTCAGACCTGCATTGAAACCGCGGCGGGCGCTGTGAAGTGCTGGGGATTCAATGCGTACGGCCAGCTCGGCAACGGAACGCTGGCGGACAGCGCGCTTCCGGTCACGGTCAGCGGACTGACCAGCCCGACCGATCTCGCCGTCGGTCAACTGCACGCCTGCGCCGTGGTCGGCGGCGGGTCGGTCCGCTGCTGGGGATACAACGGGAGCGGGGAGCTCGGCGATGGCACGACCACCGACCGCTCGACCCCGGTTGACGTTGCGGGTGTGACCGGCATCACCGAGGTCGCCGCCGGAGCGGGGTTCACCTGTGGTCTCTCCGGCGACCGTACCGTCAGCTGCTGGGGCGGCATGACCATCACCACCGGGACCAGCGGAGCAACCGACGCCACCCAGATCGCCGCCGGTGCGTTTCACGCCTGCGCCCTCCATACCACTGGCTCGGTGAGCTGTTGGGGAAGCGGACAGTTCGGACAGCTGGGTAACGGTGTGCCCGGATCCAGCTACAGCCTCGAGCCCGTGCCGGTCGTCGGCATCACCAACGCCGTCCAGATCGCCTCGGGCCTCTTCAACACCTGCGCCATTCTCGCCACCGGCACCGTGTCGTGTTGGGGGAACGGACCGCTACTCGGGACCGCCTACTACGGACAGAGCAGCACTCCGGCCGAAGTGCTCGACGTCGCCGGAGCCACCCAATTGGCGCTCGGCAACGAGCAGATCTGCGCCCTCCTGACCGGTGGAGTGGTCAAGTGTTGGGGCGCCAACGACAACGGCCAACTCGGATTGGGTGTCGGGGTCGGAGTGGCGACGGTAGCCACCGTCGTACCGGCGTTCGCGGGTGCCGTGCAGCTCGTGGCCGGGGACAATCACACGTGCGCCCGATTCAGCGACGGGACCATGACCTGTTCCGGTGCCAACGCCTTCGGTCAACTCGGCGACGGCACCCAGGAGAAGCGTTTCGAACCCGTGAGCGTGGTCGGGGTCGGCTAGGAGCGGACGATCAGGTCCGCTCCTCGGCGGTCCGTTCGTTGATCACGGCCGATTGATGTCGTCGACCCGGCGGATACGGGTCCAACACCAGATCGACGCCAAGGGCACCGATCTGGGCCAGCACCTCGTGGGAGAACACCGCGCTCCGACTGGAGCCGCTGCCAGGCGAATACGACAACCAGATCTCGACGTTCGCCCGCTCGACCAAGGCCGCCAGCGCGATCATCCGATCAGCCAGCCGCTCCATGAGGATGTACAGGTGATCCTCGATCGGTGACGACGGCTCCAGGCCACCCTCGAGCATCCACACCGTGAACGACGGATCGCCCTCGGAGTCGCGGGTGCTGGTCGGTCGGAGCCCCAGTAACTCGCTGATGGCCTCGGCGCCGAGGGTATCGCTGACGATGCGCAGCGACGCCAACGCCCAACCGCGCTCGCCCATCAGCTCGTCGTGATCCATCACGCACCCAAACTACCCCTGTCGGCTCATGTCCAACCCCTCGCGTGCCGACAGGTCAGAGGTGCCAAATCACCACGCCGCCGCACCCTCCGCCCCGATGCCGACCTTTCGGATGGCGATCGGGGCCACAGCGGCCATCGTGGGTGCATCGAGCTTTGCCGTCATCGAGACCACATCCATGGGGCTCCCGTGGTTCGCTCGGGTGATTGCGGCGCTGTGTGTCGGTGCTGCCGGTGCTGCGTTGGGCACCGTCGCGGCCCGACCATGGCGCAGCGAGGTCACGGCGCTGTCGGAGATCGTTCAGCACCTGCGCCGCGAGAACGATGAACTCAGACGCCACGGGTCACTGCTGGCACGCTGCGATCAGGCGCTCAGCGTCGCCGACAACGAGGGCGAGGTGCTCAGCGCCGTCGCACGAACCTTCGACGAATTGCTCGGCGATCGCACCAACTCGCTGCTCTTGTGTTCGACCGCCAGTGGAGAGGTGGCGTGGACTGTCGCCATCTCACCGGACGGCGTCGACGCGCCGGTGCCGTTCGCCGGCAATGGCCGCTGCGTTGCCATCGCCACCGGCGGCCTCGCCGCGGCCTCCGCTCCCACTGACCTCGACGCCTGCCCCCACTCTGATCCCACTGGCGGTGCGTCATCGATTTGTGTGCCCCTGGCCATGAGTGGCCAGCCGTTCGCCGTGCTGCACTCCGCCGGACCACTCGGAGAACTGCCCGATGCCGAGGAGCTGATGATCGCTGATCGAATCGCTCTCCGCGCCCAGGACCGGCTCGCAGCTTTCGGTGCCACCCACTCCGACGAACCACCGGAGATCATCGATCCATTGACCGGGTTGGCCAATCACCACTCGGCCCGGCGCGCCATTCGCGAGCTCATCGGCAGTCTCATTCCCTTCAGTATCGCGGTGTGCGATGTCGACGGGCTCGAGCGCTACAACGAGATCGCCGGCTACGGCGACGGTGACCGAGCGCTTCGCCAACTCGGCCTGGCACTGCGAACTGCCGTGCGTCCCGGCGACGTCGTGGTCCGCTGGGGGGAGGATGAATTCCTGGCGGTTTTCCCGCGTTGCTCGTCGCTGAACGCCCAGTCGGCCATGGAACGCGTTCGCGAGACCTTGATTCTCACACTGAGCGAGTCAGGTCTGGCTCCGCTCACCTGTTCGGTCGGCGTGTCCGATTCCAATCAGGGGTCATCGATCGAGGAACTGCTCGAGACAGCGGACCTGGCCCTCAGCGTTGCCAAACACGAAGGCGGCAACCGCGTGCGGCTCGCTGTCTTCGAGACCGCCGAGGACTGAGTACTACCCTCGGCCCATGGCCTCCCCGTCCCCACTCCCGACCCGTTCGGTTCCCGACAAGCCCTCCGTCGACGGGCTCGAGGTTCGTTGGGGGGCACAGTGGGACACCGACGGCGTCTACGCCTTCGACCGATCAGCCACCCGCTCCGAGGTGTTCTCGATCGACACCCCACCACCGACGGTGTCCGGCTCGCTCCACGTCGGCCACGTGTTCAGCTACACCCACACCGACACCATCGCTCGGTTCTGGCGAATGCGCGGCAAGCACGTTTTCTATCCCATGGGTTGGGACGACAACGGTCTGCCCACCGAACGGCGAGTCGAAAACTATTTCGGGGTCCGCTGCGACCCCACTGTGGCCTACGCCGAGTCGATCGAGATGCCCGACACGCCGCCGAAGGACCGCAACGACTTCATCCGCATCTCGCGTCGGAACTTCATCGAGCTCTGCCTGCAGCTGACCACCACCGACGAAGTCGTGTTCGAGGAGCTCTGGCGACGACTCGGCCTCTCGGTCGATTGGGCGATGACCTACGCCACCATCGACGAGCGCAGCCAACGCGCCAGCCAACGGGCCTTCATGCGAAACCTGGCGAGGGGCGAGGCGTATGCCGTCGAAGCGCCATGTCTGTGGGACGTGACGTTCCAGACAGCTGTCGCCCAAGCCGAACTCGAAGACCGGGAGCGTCCGGGCGCCTACCACGACATCACGTTCGCCCGCCGCAGCGGCGCCGATCCCGTGCTCATCTCCACGACGCGGCCGGAGCTGATCGTCAGCTGCGTGGCGCTCGTCGCCCACCCCGACGACAAGCGCTATCAGCCGTTGTTCGGCACCACCGTGACCTCGCCCGTGTTCGGCATCGAGGTGCCGTTCCACGCCCACGAACTGGCCGACCCCGACAAGGGAACCGGCGTGGCCATGATCTGCACTTTCGGTGACACCACCGACGTGACCTGGTGGCGCGAGCTCGACCTCGCCACTCGATCCACCATGGGTCGAGACGGTCGGTTCCTCGTCGACTCGCCCGAGTGGCTCACCACCGACACCGCCCGCGATGCCTACGGTCGCATGGCCGGCAAAGCCGCCGGCGGTGCCCGCAATGTCATGGTGGACCTGCTGCGAGAGACGGGTGCGCTCGTCGGTGAGCCCAAACCCATCTCCCATCCGGTGAAGTTCTTCGAAAAAGGCGACAAGCCGCTCGAGATCGTCGCGACCCGGCAGTGGTATCTCCGCAACGGTGGACGCGATGACCAACTCCGCGATCGCCTGTTGGCTCGTGGCGAGGAACTCGGCTGGCACCCCGACTACATGAAGGTTCGCTACGACAACTGGGTCGGTGGACTGACCGGCGACTGGCTCGTCAGTCGGCAGCGGTACTTCGGCGTGCCCTTCCCGCTGTGGTATCCCGTCCTGGCCGACGGCAACCTCGATCGCGATCATCCGATCACGCCGCCCGAGGCAGACCTCCCGATCGACCCCCAGGCCGACTGCCCCGCCGGGTTCACCGAAGCTCAGCGCGGCGCACCCGGTGGCTTCGTCGGCGACCCCGATGTCATGGACACCTGGGCGACCTCGTCGCTGACCCCTCAGATCGCCTGCGGTTGGGAGGAGGACCCCGAGCTCTTCGCCCAGACCTTCCCCATGGACCTGCGACCGCAGGCACACGAGATCATCCGAACCTGGTTGTTCTCCACCGTGGTTCGGAGCCACCTCGAACACGACTCGCTACCTTTCGCCAACGCGTCGCTGTCGGGGTGGATCCTCGACCCCGACCGCAAGAAGATGTCGAAGTCCAAAGGCAACGTCGTCACCCCGCTCGGTCTCCTGGAGCAGTACGGCTCGGACGGTGTCCGCTACTGGGCCTCGTCGGGGCGACCCGGCACCGACACCGCCTTCGACGAAGCGCAGATGAAGGTCGGCCGTCGCCTCGCCATCAAGTTGTTGAACGCCAGCCGCTTCGTGCTCAGCTTCGGGAGTGACGAGACGGGCACCCAGATCACCGAACCCATCGATCGTGCCCTCATCGGCGGCCTCGCGTCGCTCGTCGAGGAAGCCACCGCTGCCTTCGAGCGCTTCGACTATGCCCGAGCATTGGAGCGGACCGAGTCATTCTTCTGGGCCTTCTGCGACGACCACCTCGAGCTGGTCAAGTCACGCGCCTACGGTGATCCCGGACCGGCAACATCATCTGCCATTGCGGCCCTGGAAACCGCTCTGTCGGTCCTCGTCCGGCTGTTCGCACCGTTTCTTCCTTTCGCCACCGAGGAGGTGTGGTCGTGGTGGATGGATGGCTCCGTGCATCGGAGCGAATGGCCTGAAGCGGCACCGTTGCACGCCCTGGCGGGTGACTGGGATCGCGATCTCCCGAATGTCGCTTCAGCGGCCCTGAGCGAGATCCGTCGCACCAAGTCCGATGCAAAGGTCTCCCAACGCGCCGGGCTGACACTCGTCACCATCGCCGATTCCGTCGAACGAGTTGCGGCGTTGACGACTGTTGCCGAGGACCTCCGCCACGCCGGCAACATCGAGCAGCTCGAGTTGGTCGTCGGCGCAGCATTCTCGGTGAGCGCAGAACTAGCGCCGTAGGGGCGGCAGGTCCTCCACGTCGATTCTCGATTGGCGCTTGTTCACCAGTCGCGTGATCACGTCGGCGAACTGCAGCGGGTGCGGAACATCTTTCATCGCCGAGAAGCTCGAGGACTCATTCGCTGACTGGATACGAATGGTGGCCGTCTGCAGGATCCAATCGACGACCGTTCGGTTGATGGCGACGTCGTTCACCTTCGACCAGGCCATCCACTCGCAATCGGTTCCGAACACCCCCGAGACTCTCATGGCCCGGTAGTCGGTGAGGACATAGCGGGTATACCAAGCGTTCAGCGCCTGCCAGGCCAGGGTGACGGCGATTCCTGCCGCGAAGAGGTAAGCCGCCCAATGTACGAGTGGGTTCGAAGAACTGGCTCCCAGATAGAGGAAGATCCCGATAGCGAGTACCTCGTGGAGAATGCCCAAGACCCAGGCGAGCATGTCCGGCGATGTCTGGAGTACGACGCGCTCGTGTTCGGTCAGGAACTCCTCGACGAAGTACGTCGGATGATGGATCACTTCGATCCGGCCAGATTTCCGAAGAAGTCCCCGAGCTTGTGCCACACCTCCGCGAGGAAATCGCCGACGTTGTTGAGGAAGTCGCCAACGGTCGACGCAGCGTTGCTCGGGTCCTTCCAGATCAGATAGACCAGAAGTGCCAAGGCGAAGAATCCCAGCAAGCTGAATCGTTTGGCCACGGTTCGACGCTAGGACGCAGTGTCACGCTGGTGGTGGACCCTCGGCCGGAGGCGCCGGCGCCGGCGCCATCACGAACGTCGACAGGCGGATTCCCTCGGCGTCAAAGGCTTCCTTGATGCGCTGGCGGAGCTCTCGCTCGACGATCCATTGTGATGCCGGCTCGGTGTCGATGACCAAACGCAGGGTGATGCCCTCCGGTCCGACCGCCTGTACCCCTTGGTCGTTGATCTCACCCGCGAGCCGTTGCTCCGCCCAGTCCTGTTCGGTTGCCAGGAAATCGGCGGTGGCTTTCATCACGGCGCGAGCGCTGCGGATGTCGGTGTCGTGGGCGACGACCACGTCGATGACGGCACGGGCCCAGTTCTGGCTCTTGTTTCCCACCCGGACGATGGCGCCATTGGGTATGTGCCACACGGTTCCGGCGAGGTCCCGCAAACTGGTGCTGCGCAACGAAACGTGCTCGACCGTGCCGGTCGCCGGCCCGGCATCGATGATGTCACCCACGCCGTACTGGTCTTCGAGCAGCACGAACATGCCCGCCAGCACGTCGCGCACGATCGACTGGGCGCCGAAGCCGACGGCGATCGAAGCAATGCCGGCCCCGGCGACGAGCGGACCGAGGCTCACCCGGAGCTCACCAAGAATCATCAACAACGCCGTCGCAAAGATCACGACCGTGGCGATGCTGCGCAACATCGACGACAGCGTGCTCGCCCTTGCTTCGCTGCGTTGCGCGTTGTCGCCACGATGCAGCACCCCCGGTGCTCGGAGAATGACGTCATCGGCGGCACGCCGTACGCGAGTCGCCAGCCGCGTGATCGCTCGCCGTGCCAACCGGTTGAGGATCCATGCCAACACGATGATCAGCACCATGCGACCGCCGCCGATCAGCACTCGGCGCCAAGCGTCTGTGAGTTCGATGGCTAACACGAGCCGAGTCTAAAGCGAGTCGAGAAAGGCGAGGAGTTCCTGGCGTTGCTGATCGGTCAACCCCTCGAACGCCAACCTGGACCGCTCTCCCTCACCCCCGTGCCAACGGATGGCTTCGTCGATGCTTCGGGCGCGCCCGTCATGGAGATAGGCGTGGATCCCCCAGACGCCGAAACGTCGTCCGATGCCCCACAACGGCGCCGTCCGCCATTCCGAACCCGAGGCGTCGGCCTCCGCGCGTCCATCGGCGAGTCCGACACCCATGTCGTGCACCAATAGGTCGGTATACGGATGGAACGTCTGGTCGGCGTTGGCGGCAATATCGCTCCCACCAGACGACTGCGTGGGGATGTGACACGCTGCGCAGCCGATCGAGTCGAAGCGGCGCGCCCCCGCCACCACGGCGGGCGACGTGACATCGGCGGCGATGGGGACCGCGATGGTGCGGTTGTAGAAGATCATGTCGGCGAGACGACTGTCGGACATCTCTGCTCGCGACGCACCGGCCGCGGGGCACCAGGAACCTTGGCGGGCACACGGATCCGGCTCCGCCGAGCTCGTGACCCCCATGTCATCGTGCATGGCGACCACCGTCTGTTGCGCCACGCTCGGTTGGCCCGCTTTCCAACCGAACCGACCGAGTGCCAGTTGCGAACTGCGCGATTCCCAGACCTCGTTGACCCGCCCGGAAATCCCGTCCCCATTGGCGTCGTCAGGGTCGGCTGCGGCACGGATCTGCCACTCCGGGATGGCTTCGAGCAGCCCCAAGCCGATGATGGGTGGCGCCATTCGCACCGACATCGTGGTGTCGGGCGCCAGCGGACCGTGGTTCGGAACGACATCAGCGACGAGTCGCGCCAAGTTGCCCTCATCAACGAACCGGTAGGTCACGATCGCATCTGCCAGGTCGGCTGGTTGAGTCTGCAACTGCAGCCCGTAGATCGGGTCGCCAGTGCCGCTACCCAGACGAATCAGCAGTCCGGGCGGCTGGGTCACCGTGGACGGATCCTGGTTTCCGTCGAGATGACAGCCGAGACACCCCGTGGCGTTGAACGTCGGCCCCAACGCCGGGGGCACAGCGTCCGCATCGAAGACGTCCGCACCCGCACCGAACGTCTGCAGTTGTGCGTTGGTGAGGTTGCGGGCGCTCTGGTTGAACGGGCGACCACGCAGCGCTTTGGCGGTCGTGTCACCGCCGAGCTTCAGCACCAAGAAGTCCGGTGGTGCGGCGGGAGTCTCGGGCTCGCTTGAGGCACATCCCACCGCCAAGCTGGCTGCCGCAATCACCACCGCCACGAGGCGACGTCCGGGGCGGCGAAATCTGAACAGCGGCGGAACGTCAGCCGACATCGCCAGCAATTGCGCTCGCCCATCGATAGTCGGCCTTACCGTTCGGCCCTCGCTGGATCCGCTTCACGAACACACATTTCTTGGGCAGCTTGTAGCCCGCCAGCGTCTCGCGGCAATGGTCCACGAGCGTCGACAACTCGACATCGCTGCCGTCCACCCGCTCGATGACCGCCACCACCGCTTGGCCCCACTTGTCGTCGGGCAGCCCGACCACATTCACGTCGACCACCTCGGGGTGGGTCTTCAACGCCTCCTCGACTTCCTCGGGGAAGACTTTCTCGCCGGCGGTATTGATGCACACCGAGCCGCGGCCGAGCAGCGCAATGGTGCCATCCGCCTCCACGGTGGCGAAATCCCCCGGCGTCGACCAGGTGCGCCCCTTGATCTGGCGGAACGTTCCGGCGCTCTTGTCCGGATCCTTGTAGTACCCGATCGGGATCGGTCCGCCGACCGCCAACATGCCGACCTCGCCCGAGCCCGGAACGACCGGGTCTCCCTCGTCGTTGAGTACCACCGCATCGGGGCCGAGTCGGAACTGAGCGGTGCGCGCTGGCCGACCTCGTTTGGCCACTGAGTTGGCGAACCCGACGGCTTCACTCGAACCCAACATATCGGCCAACAAGGCGTCGACGTGGGCCAGCAAACGTTGCTTCACTGGTTCGGACCACATCACCCCCGACGAGATGATGACCTTCAACGAGGACAGATCCCACGTTCGCCCGACCGCGGCACCGGCGTCGAGCGCATCGAGGATGGGTCGACCGAAGGCGTCGCCGACGATGGTCAGGTTCGTCACCGAGAACGCCTCGACGGCGTCGAGCAGCTCCGTGGCATCGAAGCTGTGCGAACCAATGGTCACGATCGAACCTCCGGCGCTCAGTACGCCCCACGACGAGATCGCCGAGGTCCCGTGCATGAGCGGCGCCGCTGGCAGCAATCGTGGCGCCCGACCGGACCCGTGGATCTGTCGAACTGCGGTGGCGAGCTCCGCCATGTTCGTTGGGTGCTCCGCTTTGAGCCCCTTGAACGTGGCAGCGTTGGTGCCCCACAAACTCCGGTGCGGCCACATCACGCCCTTCGGCATCCCCGTGGTGCCACCGGTGTAGAGGAACCAGAGATCCTCGGCTGATCGCGGAATTCGCTCGGCCGGCACCGCTGCTTGCACGACGTCTTCGTAGCGTTGCGCTCCTTCGATCAGTTCGCCGTCGCCGACCTGCAGGATGAGCCTCAGCTGAGGGAGGTCCGGCGTGACGGCTGCCAATCGAGGCGCGAGTTCGGAACTGACGACGATGGCTTCGGCATCGGAATTGTCGAGCAGATAGCGCAGCTCATGTTCGGTGTAGCGGTAGTTGACGTTCACGGGCACGGCCCGAACCTTGAACGACGCGAACGTCGTCTCCAGGTATTCGACGCCGTTGTAGAGCAGATGCGCCACCTTGGAGTCGTGTCCGATGCTGGCGTCGTTGAAGACGGTGGCGAGCTGAGCGGCGCGCCGTTCGAACTCACTCCAGGTCGACACGACGCCGTCCGCGATGACGGCGGTGGCATCGGGGACCGTGTCGGCAATGGTTTCCCATGCGGTCGCCAGGTTCCAGTCCTCACGCGGTTCGTTCACGGGCGTCAGTCTGCCAGCGACGGGTCGTCGATCCCGAACGTGTGGACCGTCCGATGGCGGTACACCTCGCCCGGTCGCAGCACCGTGGAGGGAAAGCCCGGCTGATTGGGGGCGTCAGGAAGCTGCTGACACTCGAGGCAGACCCGACCGCGAGCGGTGTACACCTGCACCCCGGGCTGGTTCGTCGTGACAGCCATGGTGCGGCCGGAGTGCGGGTCTGAGAGTGCGGCCGCTGATTCCGACTCGAGCACGAAGCAGTCATCGAACGACTCCGTGAGCGGCAATGAACCAGAGCAGCCGAGCAGTCGCCCCGTCGGAATCAGCGCGGCGTCGACCTCGACTCGTCGACGAGACGCGACGGAGAGCCGGTGATCAGCGATCGGGCCTCCGAGATTCCAGTACGCATGGTTCGTGAACGACACCACAGTCGGTGCGTCGGTGGCGGCGTCGATCTTGATGTGCAGCGCCTCCTCCACGAGCTCATAGGTGGCGGTGACGGCCAGTTCGCCGGGGAACCCCTGATCGCCAGCTGGCGATACCACTCGCAGCGTCACCGCCGATGCTGTCGCCGCCGCGACCTGCCACGTCCGTCGCCCGAGACTGCCGGCTCCGCCGTGGAGGGTGTTCTCGCCCTCGTTGGCGTCGAGTTCGTAGCGACGACCATCGAGCACGAACGCGGCCCCACCAATCCGGTTGGCGTAGCGCCCGACGATGGCGCCTGCCTCGGCCACTGGGCCCAGCTGGCCGGAGCGGTCGGGCGCCGACAGGGAAATGAGCGAGGCGCCGGCGGGACTGATTGTTGCGCTGAGCGTTGCCGACGAGATCGTGAGCACCTCAGCCGACATCGATACTCCAGTCCCATTCGTACGGCCCCGGCCCCACTCGGTACTGCTCCAATACATCTGGCCCGCAGGAAGCAGTGCCCAGCCCACGATGGCGATGGTCGACGTGCACCAGCGTGGCGCCCGGCGATTCCAGCGGGGGGAGATCGATGGTGTGTCGCGCCGAGGCGAGTTCATCGAGGCAATGGTGCAGGGCCGAGAAACCGAAGCGCTCGGCGGCGGCGATGCGCAACGTCGGATGACCAGCCAGCGACGAGAGCTTCGCCCATCGCGTGTCCTCGTGATGGCCGTGCTCCTGGGGGACGACGTACGGCACGTATTGATCTGTCACGGTGGACCGGTGGATCGCCACGAGCGCCGCCCGCCGATCGGGATAGGTCTCGTGCGGGCCGAGCCCGAACCATTCGAGTGTCTCGTAGTCCCCGGGCAGCAGCATCGACATACCTACCCGGGCCAGATCGTTCAGCCCGGCAGTGCCGACCACCTCGACCCGCTCGCGAAACTCGAGCCGCTTGGAGATGTCCACCAGTTGGCGATGCACGAGCTGCTCGACACCACCTGGCGTGAACCATCGCACGGTTCGCTCGATGCCGTGGCGGGTCGGGTGCACCTGAGCCTCGGACACCATGTCGTAGAGGCCGGCCCGGCGCCACTTCCCCCGGGCACCTATGCCTTCCATCCACCCCGATTTGAGCCCGTCGTTGTCGGTCGGAGCCCGGACCACGCACAACTCTGGCCACGCCACCGCCAGCCCGGAACCGACAACACTCCAACCGGTCTCGTCGATCTCGACCGGAATCCGAGTTCCCGGGCGTGCCGGCGCTGAGCGCGGCATCCTCCGCGTGGGACGCGACACCTGCGACCAACCCAGCTGCCACCCCGTCGGTGCCCAGGCTGGTCGCTTCGACGGCGTGAACACGAAGGTCAGCACCGCCTCGGAACCGACCGGCTTTGTGCTGGTCGGCGCGTCGACCAGCACTGAGTGCCCCGGCTCGACCGATGGAACCAGCAACGTTCCTCGTTCGATGACCCGACCATCCACTGACAAGGTCCATCGACAGCGCAGCGCTGTCACGTCCGTGAACCACTGCCGGTTCTCGATCCGCAGTCGACTGTTCGACGCCGCCGTGACCTCGATGGGCTGCGCCAACTTCTTGAACTCCGCCAACGCCGGGTGCGGCGTCCGATCGGGCCACACCAGCCCATCGCAACAGAAATTCGTGTCCGAGTATCCCTGGTACCGATCACCCTCACCGAAGTCGCCGCCGTACGCCCAGTAGGTCGAACCGTCCTCACTCGACACCTCGATGCCGTGGTCGAGCCATTCCCAGATGAAGCCGCCCTGGAGACCGTGGTGGGAGCGGATCGCCGCCGCATAGTCCGACAGCGATCCGTTGGAGTTGCCCATGGCATGGGAGTACTCACACATGATCAGCGGCCGCCGGGTATCGCGACCGGACTCGGCCCACTCGACGATGGTGGCTATCTCGGGGTACATCGGACAGACGATGTCGGTCACCGGGGCGGCCGCATAGAGGTCAGCCATGATGGCGCCCTCGTAGTGAAGCGGTCGGGTGGGATCGAGCCGTCGGATGGCGGCCGCCATGGCGTCGTGCGCTCCCCCGTAGCCCGCCTCGTTACCCAATGACCACGAAATGATGCACGGGTGGCTGCGGTCGCGCAGCACCATCCGCACGCCGCGTTCAACGATCGCAGCGAAGTACCTCGGGTCATGACAGAGGCTGGCCTGACGGGCATGGCTTTCGACATTGGCCTCGTCGATCACATACAACCCGAGCTCATCGCACAGGTCGTAGAAGGCCTCCTGATGGGGGTAATGCGATGCCCGGACGGCATTGACGTGATGCTGCTTCATCAGCTCGAGATCGCTACGCAACGTCTCGATCGGCACCGCGCGGCCGTGGCGGTCATGATGTTCGTGATAGTTGACCCCCCAGATGAGCACGGGAGCCCCGTTGATGAGCAATTCGTTGTCGAGAATCTCGATGCAACGGAATCCCACCCGCTTCGATCGAACATCGACCACCTCTCCCGCCGGCGACACCAGCGACACGATGGTTCGGTACAGCGTTGGGTGTTCCGCCGACCACGCATCGATCTCACGGGCTTCGATCTCGCAGCGGACGACAGATCCGGCAAACTCCATCCCCGAGATCAGCTCGGTCAACGGATCGCCACCCCGAAAGATCGGCACTGAGGCGGTCGCCGAACCGAGTCGTTTCCCTCGGAGCGTCTCCAGCCGCGTCTCGACCGTCCAACCCGCCTCAGGAGCTTCAGTGAACGTGACGGTCGCCTCGACCGCCAGCACTCCCGTTGTCGCCTCCGCCAGCAGGCCGTTGGCCCACACATCGGAGAAGTGGGTCGGAGCCGCAGCGCTGAGGATGACGCTCCGGTGAATGCCGCCCAGCCACCACTGGTCCTGATCCTCGATCCACGAAGCATCGGAGAACTGCACGACCGCCAAGGCAATGGTGTTCACGCCCCGCCGGATGTGGTCGGTGACGTCGAACGTCGACCCCAACCGTGAGTCCTTGGCAAAGCCGATCTCGGTGCCGTTGATCCAGACGTGCACCACGCTCTCGGCCGCGCCGACCGTCAAATGGACCCGGCGACCGCGCCAGGCGGATGGAACTCGGAACTCCCGACGATAGAGCCCGGTCGGGTTGTGTTCAGGAGTCGCAGGCGGCTCCCCCGCCCAGGGCATCACGATGTTGGTGTAGATCGGCGCGTCGTGGCCGTGCATCGCCCAGTTCGACGGCACCGGAATTGTCGACCAACCCGCAACGTCGTCGGTCTCGAAGCTGATGGGCGCCGCGGCTGGTGAGTCCACCAACAGAAACGACCAGTCCCCATCCAGCGAACGAACCGCATCTTCGACCATGGTCGGCCCAGCGCCGGACATGGGGAGCCTCCCCACACTCGAGACGTCCGGCGTCTGCCACGACGCAGGGATGGACCGGAAACCGACCATCACTCAGCGACGATCGAATGTGATCGGCACCCGTTCGACTCCTCGCACGAACGCTCCGGGGATGCGGGTCGGCGGCTCCGCCGGGACCAACTCGAGGTTCGTGATCCGCGCCAACAGCTCCGCGAACACGACCTTCAATTCCAGGCGGGCCAGCGAGGCCCCCAAGCAGAAATGGCTGCCGAACCCGAAGGACACGTGGTGGTTGTGGGAACGCCTGACATCGAACTCATCGGGCCGATCGAAGACATCCGGATCGCGATTGGCGGAGCTGTACATCAGCAGCACCTGTTGACCCTCGCTCAGTGCCTGACCCCTGAACTCGTGGTCTCGTGTCACGACACGAGCCATGTTCAGGATAGGCGTGGTGTAGCGGATGAATTCCTCGACCGCCCCAGTTTCCAGCAAGGACGGCTCGGCCTCCAGCGCCGCCCACTGCTCGGGAAAGGTGCACAGATCCCACGCGGTGGACGCAATCACCGTGCGCGTGGTCTCGGCGCCGCCGTCGACCACCAAGAGACATTCCGCCACGATCTCCTCGTCGGTCATCAGTCGTCCATCGACCTCGGTATGGCACCAGACCGATACCAGGTCGTCGAGCGGCTCGACTCGCCGCTGAGCGATCAGCTCCACGCAGGCCGCGTAACAATCGAAGGCTGCGGTGATGCCGACATCGTTCTGGTAGCGCGGTCCGCCGCCCAAGGGAATGGTCTCCTCAGACCATCGCTTGACCTCCTGCCAGCGGTCGACGCCGAAGCCGAGGAACTCGGCGATCATCATGGCCGGCAACGGCGCCGCCAGCGCTTCGACCACATCGCAGTGACCATCGTCAATGAACGCATCGATGAGCTTCGTGACGCGCTGGCGGATCCGCTCGGAATGCCCGGACACCGAACGCGGGGTGAAGCGACGAGCGACGAGTCGTCGCTGGGATTGATGGCGAGGATCGTCCTGGCCGATCATCGAGACGTCGTCGTGCTCGGCCGGCGGCAGCGGTCGGTAGGCGTTGCGGTTGGAGTACGTCCTCGGATCGGCTTCGATGGCGACGATGTCGGCGTAGCGACTGATCCCCCAGATCGAGTTGATGTCGTCCCAGTAGACCGGCGCCGTGTCGCGAAGCCATTGATAGGTCGGCGTGGGATCCGCGGCATAGAGATGGCCGTTCAACAGGTCGATTTGGGGGAGGACACTCACAGCTGGCTCTCGATCATGGATTCGACACTGTTCCACAACCTGGCCTGGTCCTCGGGCGATGATCGCGTGTTGGGCAGACGGCCCACACTTCGGGGCCGACGGTCGAACCACAACAGCCCGGTCGTGGTCGAGCCCTCCGGCGCACCGACCAACCACGTCGTGGTGTCGCTGCCCTCGCTGGGGGACCGCAGGGCGGGGCCGAGTACCCGATCGAAGGTGGGAAGCGATTCCGTCACGCCGGGCGTGGCTGCCCAGCCGGGGTGGGTGGCGTGGAACGAGGTGGCCCCGCGGTGGCGCCGCGCCCATTCGGCGACCACGTCGACCTGCGCGCGTTTGGCTCGGGCGTAGGCAACGGAACCCTGGTAGTCGTTCACCATCTCGAGGTCGTCGAGATGCAACGCCTGGGTGTACATCCCGCCCGAAGTGACCCAGATACAGCGGCCCTCATCTGCGTCGAGCGCCTCGATCAGGCAGTGCGTGAGGAGCTGCGGCCCCAACACCATCGACGCCAACGACATCTCGTGCCCTTGCGGCGACTCGTTCCGTTGGGCCGAGAGTGCGCCCGCGTTGTGGATGAGCCCACGCAAGCGGCCGTGTTGCTCGCTGATCTCGGCGCCGACGCGACGCACGGCATCGAGATCACCGAGGTCGGCCTCGAACACGCTGAAGCGATCGGACCCGACCAGCGCCGCCAGCGATTCGACGGCGCGCTCGCTGCGCGAGCGGCTGCGGCCCACGATGAGCACTTGCGCTCCGCGCCGAGCCAGGTTCTCGGCGGTGGCGTAGCCGAGGCCAGAGTTGGCGCCGGTCACCACCACGGTCGTCCCGACGAGATCGTCGGTCGCGATCGAGTCCCAGCTCCACAATCGTCGACGAACCGCGGGGCCCAGCTTCGTGAAGCTGCCCACGACCGAGGCCTCGAGCGCGCCGTCGATGACACGACGGACCACGCTGGTCGTCGCTTGGGGAAGGAAGTCGGCCAGGCTCGGCATCAGCGGCGAACGATCAGCGAGTCGTCGAGTTCCAACAATTCCACCGTGGTTGCCCCGGACATCAATCGCTCGAACATGGTGCGCTCCTTGTTGGTCCGTTCCGAACCCGACTCGATGACGCTGTCGAGAGCTGGGGCGTCGATGCAGACGACACCGTCGACGTCACCCACGATCCAGTCGCCGGTCGCTACCCTCACTCCACCGATGCTGCACCAACCGCCGACCTCGCCGGGTTGATGCTTGGTGGCACCTGTCAACGCACGACCGGTCGAGAACACCGGGAAGCCTCGACGTCGGAGGGCATCGACGTCGCGGACGCATCCGTCGATCACCAGGCCGATCAGCCCGCGGGCCTGGGCCGCCGTCGTCAACACCTCACCCCAGTAGCCGAGCTCGCGCACTCCCCCGACGTCGACGCAGAGCACCGAGCCACTGGGAGCGGTGGTGACGCCGACATGCACACCGAGATTGTCCCCCGGCGAACACCGAACGGCGTAGGCAGGGCCGAAGATGACCGCTCCGGACCACACCGCCGCCACACGTGGGTCCATTCGCCGTGCGCCGGATTCGCCGAGCGTCGCTGCGCCGAGGTCCAACAGTTGCTCTGAGCGGTCGACCATTGGTGGACCGTAGCCGTTCGAAGTCGAGATCAGGCTGAAGCCTTCAACACGGTGAGTGCCTGATCGGCATGGATCTCCATGTTCATCTCCGAGCCGATCACGTCGAGCACCACACCGTCGGTGTCGATCACGAACGTCATCCGCTTGTTGAACAACGGCCCGGGCCGCTTCACGCCGAAGATGGCGGCAATCGACCGGTCCTTGTCGGACAGCAACGGGTAGTCGAGCGAGTTCTTCTCGCCGAACTTCGCCTGCTTCTCGACCGAATCACCAGAAATCCCAACCCGTTGCGCTCCGACGGCAGCGAACTCGGCGCCGAGATCACGGAAATGACACGACTCTTTCGTGCACCCGGTCGTCATCGCCTTCGGGTAGAAGAACAGCACCACCGGGCCCTTCGCCAGGAGATCCGCAAAGACGACCTGCTGGCCATGCTGATCGGTGGAGGTGAAGGCTGGGATGTGGTCTCCGGGTTTCATGGTCCGCACCAACCGTCAGCGATCCCCGGGTATTCCGATCGGTCGCCGCTACCACGAGGCTCCACTACCACGAGGCTGAGATCACCACGAGGCTGAGATCACCAGCCTGACACCATCGCTGGTGACGTCGAGCGCCGACACCGTGACCCCCATCGTGGCATCGGAGTCAGGCCGGACCGGCAGTCGAGCCGAACTCGGTACGCGAACCGCCAGCGGGGCGCGCGACGCAAGACCCCCCAGGAGACGACTCGCTCGATTGAGGATCGCCACCGGAGGAAGGATCGCTGGTGCTTCCAGCCAGGCTTCGCGAACCGAGATCTCGATGTGGTCGCCGACCAGCCGCGGTCGAAGGGTGGTCCGCAACGATGAACGAAGATCCGGGAACCGCTCGTTGTCGACCAACCGGGTGCCGCGAACTCGCGTCCCCAATCGACGATCGGTGGTGTCGATGTCGACATCGAGCGGCAATGGCGACCCGAATGCCTCGGTCGCGGCGCGTACGCACAAGGTCTGCAGCGCCGAACTCGACAGGCCGATTCCCACCTGGGCCTCGCCGACCTCGACCAGTTCGGCGTGGCCGGATTGTCCCGGGCGCGCTGGGAGCCCGACGATCATCTCACCGTCACGGATGTCGATATGCGCCGGACCCGTCGCCACGCCGAGGTCCACGAGCAGCTGGCCATGTTCCGGACCCAACTCGAGTCCGAGTGATCCCAGTTGTGCGGCCAAGCCAGTGAACAACTCGCCGCCGACCGCACCGAAGAGCATCTGGCTCATTTGCGCTTGCACCTCGGCATCGGTGTCCAGGCCCTCGATCCCTTCGAGTTCCATGCCGACCAACTCCGAGTTCGACAGGTCGAGGATGGCGCGAAAGCTGCCATCGTCGAACAACTCGATCACCGGATGCACCAGCACGTCGCCGCGGACCAACGCAGACCCGGGGAGGGCCGGCATCGGCGAGTCGCCGAGGATCTCGACGACGCCGTTGGCCCGCACCGTGCCGCGGAGTGCTCCGTCGTGTTCGTCCAACATCTGAAACGACACCGAGGTGATGGTCATCCCCACCGACAGCTCGAGCGGTCCCATCATCGGGAGTTGGAAGAGATTGGTGAAGGGTTCCACCACGATTCCGTCGCCGATCCCGCTGGCAGCGAGGCCGTTCAGAAACGTTTCGGGAACCACGATGGATGCGGCCCAGTGTTCAGTTGCCATGACGCGACTGTACGAGTCAGCGGGTAGCGATCCATCCATCGATCAGGTTGATGAGTGTTCGCCCGTCGGGAGCGAACCCGTCAGATCCCAATGCCACTGCGTGGTCCTCGTTGGTGATGGCGCCGCCGCCGACGATGATCGCCACGTCGGGCCCCACCGTCGAGCGAATCGACGCGACCGTGGTCGCCACGGTCGACAGTCCCTCGGCGGACGTCACCGAGATCGCCACGGCCATCAATCTCTCCGCAGCGAGCGCTGACTCCACGAACGACTCGGTCGGGGTGTCGGCGCCGAGATCGGTCACGGCGAAGCCGCTCCCTCGCAGCAGATCAGCAACGATCGCCGAGGGGAGGCTGTGTCGGTCCAATGGTGCGGCACCGACGACGATGTGGCCACGCTTGCGACCGCGGCGGGCAAATCGCGGTCCGACCCGGGCCACGATGCGCTGTGCCACGGCGCTGGCTTGGTGCTCATCGGCGATCGTCAGCTCGCCAGCGGCCCACCGTTCTCCGATCGACACCATGGCAGGCGCCACGAGGTCGATGAGTACTTCGGACGGCTCAGCGCCGGAGGCCATTGCCGCCTCGACAATCCCCCAGGCGCCGGGTTCGTCGCCGGCGAGGAGACGGGATTCCAAGCCGGTGCGGTGGCTCGCCCGCCGGGCGCGGGGGGCTGGCTCTGCCAGGTCCCCGCGCACGAGCTGCTCAAGATCAGCGGCGCGGACCCGCCACTCGGCGCCGGCTTTATGGGCCGCCAATCGGCCATTTCGGACATAGCGATACGCCGTCATGTAATGGACGTCGAGTTGCTCTGCCGCTTCCTTCAACGAGACGGTCTCGGTCATTGCGCTGGTCAGGCCTCAGTCCAACAGGTAGCGCTTGAGCGCTCGCCACGACGGGTGCATCAGCTTGGCCATGGCACGATGCTCCAGCTGGCGGATCCTCTCCCTCGAGAGACCGATCACCTCGGCCACCTGCGACACCGACATGGGTTCCGCTCCGCCGAAACCGAAGCGCAACGACAATATGTCCCGCTCTCGTTGATCGAGGACGGCCATCATCTGGGCGACCTCTCGGTCGGACAGGTGGGCTGACACCGACTCGACATCTTCGCGGGCGCGTTTGTCCTCGATGAAGTCGCCGAGCTCGGCGCCTCCTTCTTCGCCCACTGCGCCGGACAACGAGATGGGATCAGTCGTCATGAGGAGATCGAGCACCCGATCCGCCGGGATACCCGACAACTCGGCGAGCTCGGAGATCTCCGGCTGGCGCCCCAGCGCTTGCTCCATCTGCGAGGAGAGCTCCCGCAGTCGAAGCAGCTCGTCGTTGGCTCGAGAGGGCAGGCGAACGGTCGAACGGGTTGCGGCGATGCCCCGCGAGATGAACTGGCGAATCCACCAGACCGCGTAGGTCGAGAAGCGGAACCCCTTCTCGGCGTCGAACTTCTCGACCGCCCGGATGAGCCCCAGGTTGCCCTCTTGGATGAGGTCGAGCAGCGGCACACCGGAGGCCTGGTATTTCTTGGCCACCGACACCACGAGGCGCAGGTTGGCGTTGACAAATGCATCGTGGGCTCGTTTGCCATCACGGGCAGCAGCCGTCAGTCGCCGACGAGCCGCTGGCGAGAGCCCGAGCGACAGAGCATCGAGCTCGTCCTGAGCCCGACGTCCGGCCGCAATCCGCCCAGCCAGGTCGCGTTCACCCTGAGGGGTCAGGAGCGCGTGACGACCGATCTCCTCGAGGTAGAGCCCAACCGGGTCGGCAGCAGATCGCCGCTGGGATCGATCTCGGTCGCGCTCTCGCCTCGGACGTTGAACCAGGAGGTCATCGGAAGCGATCATGGCTTTACTTTAGTGCTAAATGTCGAAGGACGGAAGGGGCAACTCGCCGCGATCAGCGTGACTCACGTCTCACGACAGGCGAATGCTCGATCCCGCCACCACGGTCGTTCCCGGCAACGGGGCCTGAACCGACACCAGCGACTGATCGTTCGGGCAGGTAGATCGATCCACGTTCACGTTGAGACCGACCGAGCGCAGCGCTCGGGTCGCCGTTCCCGCGCATTGGCCGACGACCGACGGCACCACGACCCGGGCCATCGTTCCGATCGAGGCACCCACGGCGTTCCTCGCTCTGATCTCGAAGACAACTGGTGCCTCCGAGACCGAGGCGGGGATGTTGATGAGTGCCTCGCGAGCCATCTCCAGCGCACCGATGTCTGAGGACCACGCCGACTCGGACCCTGATGCGGCGCGGGTCGCTGACAGGACGTACCCGGTCACTCGCTTGCCGCCGTTCGATGTCGGCGCAGCCCACGACAGCTTCACCACAATGCTGGGCGACGACTCGCAGTCACCGAAGCCCTGCGGATCACCTACCACGACATTTCGAGGTGCGTCCGGCACCGTGGGCGCTGCTGTCGTCGGCGGGGCGGTCGCACCGGGTCCAGGCGGTGCGGTCGAGGGCGCTGCCGTCGGGACCGGGAAGATCGGGCTCCCGGGTTTGGGTGCTGGCGCCCTTGGCTTGGGAGCCGTGGACGGGGTCGCTGACGGCGAGCCGGAGATCGTCGAGTCGGGGCCGGAGGCCACCTCGCCGAGATCAGTCGCAACCCCGGGCTGGGTCGGGGCCGTGGGGGCTGCGGGGGCCGCGGGCGCCATCTCGCTCGGTGGCTCCGGGACGAGTTGGGTGCATGTCACGGTGGCGCAGAACGTCTGCTGCTGATCGAAGCGGATTCTCGCCTCGACAGCTGTCGTCGCCGCTTTCCATGATTCGAGATCCGCCATCGATGGCCGCTTGAGGAGCGGCAACCGACTCTGGACGGCAACTCGTTGTCCGGGTCCGATGTTCGCCAACCACTTCACCACGGGATCCGCCTGGATCACCTCGCTGGGAGCGGGATCGAACGTGATCATCGAGACGTCCGATGCCAGTTCCTTGGGAATGGACTCGACGTGGAAGGTCTCGATCAGCACGGAGGTCGAGTTGCTCAACACCGACAGCGACGTGAAACTCGAGCCGTCATCGCTGACCGTCCAGGTGCGCAACAACACGGCACCGTTGGTCAGCGGCTCCGGATCGAACGCAACCGGTTCGAAGGGCTCGGCTGTGCCGAACAGGGTCGTCGTTGCTCGTTCGATCGCCGCTGACTCGACCCTTGTCGGATCATTCGTTCGCGTCACGAGGATCGCTCCGATCACACCGATGATCACCAGCGCGCCCATGACGAGGCTTGCCTTCCATCGTCGCGACTCGGTTTCCAGCGAAGCCGCTGGAAGAGGAAACTCCGGTCGAGGTGCTTCCTCCTGCGTGACGGGCAGCACGCGCGCCGAGCCGAGTGGGATCTCCCCAGCACCCAGCAACGTTGCTCCGTAAGCGAGCAAGCCGCTGAAGATCTCCGGGTCGGCGGGACGATCGAGGGGATCAGGGGAGAGCGCGGCGTGCAACGGCACCGCCACCTCGGGAATCACGCCCACGGTCGTGAGCTCGACCCGTTCGCCCTCCGACCATGGCCCAGCAACGCCTTCGTGCAGCACCGAGGCCAAGGCGTAGAGATCCATTTGCTCAGCTGAGTTGTGATGGCCGTCCATCGGGGGTCGGTGCGCATCCGCGTCGGAACTCGGTGCCAGGCACAACACCGGCTGATCGTAATCGTCGAAGCGAATGCTGTGGGGACTGATCGATCCGTGGGTACGACCGCGAGCGTGTAGTCGGCCCACGGCTTGGCCCAGCTGATCGCCGAGCTTGGCCATCTCGGCCGAAGCCAACGGGAACCGTTCCGCCAAGGTCCCACCTTCGAGGGCCACCGTCGCCAACCACCGACAGCCCCCCGTGGTTCCGTGGTCGACAATGCTCGGCAGTCCCGTACCGGAGTCGACCGCATAATCGGGGCCGAGCTGGAAGATGAGCGCGTCGAGTTCGCGCTGCACGGACTCCGCCGCACCGCTGTTCACCACCGTGATCACGACGCGTCGACGGTCGCTGTGACGCGTGGCCGACCACGTGGTCGAGGGAAGATCGAAGACCACGTAGCCCGGAGCGCGCTCATGCAGCGTGTAACCCTCGATCTGTGTTGGTACTCCACCCATGACTGCAACTCTCTCGCCAGTCGCCCCGACCGCCCACTTAGAGTAGAGCGCCACCACCCTGCGTGGGAATGGGGTCATTTGACCTATTCAGGTCGGACTATTCCGCCCACGCCTCGAAATACAGGTTCGTGCCAGCCGCGATCGGCGGATCGGACTCGTTCTTCGCCTGGAGGCGGACTCGACCGCCCTGCCCCGCCGGCGGGTTGGCAAAATCACCGGGGTTGCTCCAGAGCGTCCCGACCCGTCGCCACACGCTGTAGAGCGTCCACGAACAGTTGCCGATCATGTTGGGCACCCGCACGCTGGCGACCGCCCCGGTGGACTCTCCAGCAGTGTTGAAGGCGGACACGGTGTATCCGACATACGCGCGGGCCGGAGAGCTGGGAACAGTGAATGTCGTCTCGAAGGTGTTGGCGTTGGTGGTGCGTTCGGCGCTCCAGTTGTCGATGAGCGCAGCGTCATCGGACCGGGCTTGTCGTCTCGCCACGATCCGGTAACCCGTGATCCCCGATCCCCCATCGCTCGAGGGCGCCTGCCATGTCACCCGCACGTCGATCGTCCCCGGCTCCGTGCACTCTTCGACCGCTCCGCCGAGCGACGACACCACCGACCGGGGCGCCGCGGGCCGGTCGGCCGCTTGGGTCGTGGCGACTCGGGGCAACGTTGTGGAGGTGACTGGACGAGTGGTGATCGTCATCTGGCTCGACGACGGTGGAGTCGTTCGCCTCGTGGTCGACGACTGTATGCCGGTCAGGGGGGTGGACGTGGCGGTCGGCGCCTCCGGCGCCGCCACCGGTGAGCACGGAAAAAGCTTGCAGAAGTCGACCTCCTGCGCTAACCGCGCCACCGATTCCTCGGCCACGACTTGGTCACGCCATTCGCTGAGTTGCTCGGCGGTCGGTGGTGCTGCCACTGGGACCGACCACGTGAACTGCGTCGTCTGGCCCGGGTCCAACGACACCCTCCACGACACGACCGGATCTGGCTCGATGATGAGATCCGGTGGCGGCTGAAACGACACGTTGCTGACGTCGGGAGCAATTGCCTTGGGGATCGACGCGATCTCGAAACTTTCGACCCGTTGCGCTGTCGGGTTGGTCACCGTCGACGTCGAATCGAGCGACCGCGCCCCTTCGCCCAAGCGCCAAATCCGATCAGCGACCGCTCCGTTCGTCAGTAATTGTTGTGCAAAGACCACCGGCTCACCAGCGACGATCGGAGGTTGCGTTGTCGTCGTGAGGACTGTCGACGTCGTTGCCGGCACCAACACCTCGTCGGTACCAGTCCGCGTCACCACGATCGCCACGATGAGGGCAACGACTGCAACCAGGCCGGCTCCGACGATCATCGGGATCCGATTCGGCCTCGAATGCGAGGTCACCTCGAAGGCCGCGGCGTTCCCGACGGCCGCCACCGTCGCCGTGGGCGGGAGCGGGCTGCCGACGATGGGAGCGGTCGGTCGACGACCCAGTTGGTCGAGGACATCGGAGAGCGCGTTTCCGAACGCGAGCGCGGAGGCGTATCGCTCAGTGGGCGCCTTGGCCAACCCGCGTTCGAGGACCGTCGCCATTTCATCGGGCACACCGGTCGCGCGGAGGTCGGGCGGGGGTTCCGTCAGGATCCTTCCGATCAACGGCACCAATGACTCGTCCTCCGAGCGAACGAACGGGCCTGAACCGGTCAGTGCCGCCACCAGCGACGATGCCAGCGAGTACACGTCAGACTGGTTCGTCGCCTTCTGTCCGTTGATCACCTCGGGTGCCGCATGAGCGAGCGAGGCGGTGATCAGCGACGATTCCGTCTCGTAGCCGCCATCGACTGACGCAATTCCAAAGTCGACGAGGGCCGGTTCGGAAAAGTCCGAGAACAAGATGTTGCGGGGTTTGACGTCTCGATGAATCACACCCGACCGATGGGCCGTCTCGAGCGCGCCACACAATTTGACCCCGATCGTCGCGACGTCGTCCCACGGCAGCGGCGACCGATCCTCGAGCGTTCCGCCACCCAGGAGTTCCATCGCCAACCACGGCGATCCTGACGTCGTGATGCCCGACCCATGAACCGAGACGACGTGCGGGTGAGTGCCCAGGGCGCCGACCGCTTGACACTCGCGCTCGAAGCGCTGCTGCGACGCCGTTGACAGTCGTCCGAGATGAACCTTCACGGCGACGGTTCGCGCCAGCGACGGCTGGTAGGCCGAGTAGACCGTTCCGAACCCACCGGAGCCGACCGCAGGTCCGATCTCGTACCCCTCGATGGTGATGTCGGTCATCGCTCCACCTCGAAACTCATCGACATCGATCCGACGGCGATGCGATCTCCCGGGTCGAGTTCGGTTCGAGTCACCCGTTCATCGTTGACGGTCACGCCATTGGTCGAATCGAGGTCAACCAACTCGTACCCACTTGAGGTGGGTCGAATCTCGGCGTGGCGTCGACTCACCTGACCGTCGTCGATGACCACGTCGCACTCCGGGTGTCGCCCCAGCACCCATCGCTGATGACCGAGTTCCAACCGCACACCGTCAGCGAGCACCAGGACCGCTCGCAACATCGATGACGTGGCACGAATCGTCCGCTCGACATCCACGACGGGCGACCGATCGACGGAGACCCGATCATCGAGCGCCGGGTCCTGATCGAGAATCCGGCCTTCGAGCTCGCGCAGTTCCGGCGATGGCTCGATTCCCAGTTCTTCGATCAAGAGCGCTCGTGTCTCCCGGAACACTGCCAGAGCGTCGGCCTGGCGGCCCGATCGATAGAGCGCCAACATCTGCTGCGCGCGGAATCGCTCCCTGAGCGGATAGTCGCGAACCGTGGCATCCAGCGCCGCCAGCGACTCGCGATGTCGCCCCACCGCGAGGTCGGCGTCGAACCACAACTCCGTCACGGCGAGCCGCTCCTCGTCCAGCGCGACCAGCCCGGACTCGGCAAAGGGCTCGCTCGTCAGATCCGAGAGCGCATCGCCCCGCCACATCCCGACCGCCATGGCTGCGGCGGCCGACGCTGGGGCCATGGATCCCTGCTCGAAGCACTTACGGGCGTCGGCGGCGGCCTGACGAAACCGGAGCAGGTCGACCCCGAGGAACTCCGCCGTCATCAGGTACCCGGGGCGTTGACTGGCAATGAGATCGGACTCGCCCGCCGCCGCAAACAACTTTCGGAGGTTGGACACATAGACCTGCAGCGTCGCGATGGCACGATCGTGCGCCTCGTCTCCCCAGACCCCGTCGATCAGCCGATCGACAGAGACAACATTCCCCTGCGCCAACACGAGCATCGCCAGCACGGAGCGCTGCTTGGGCCCTCCGACGGCGATCTCCGCCCCGTCGACCTGAACCCGCAGCGGTCCGAGGACATCGATGCTCAGCAGAGGGGAGGACATGCGACGAGAGGATACAAGGATCGACACGGAACGCACCCTTGAGCTAGCGGGCGATGACGACGATGGTGTTGTCGTGATCGGCGTATGGCGCACCGCCTCCGGGCTGGGCCGAGGTGGCTTCCTTGAGCCTTACGTGGACGACATATGTGCCCGGAGCTGTGGTCTTCATGAACAATCCGCTGCCGGTGCAGGTCGCTCCATCGAGCCACCAGCCCTGGCGGTTCTCCGGCTGGAACTCCAGGCACAGCCAGTCCGCCGATGAGTCCTGGTCGTACCAACCGCTCGACAGACTGTTGTCCCCGACTGCCATGAGCTGCTGCGTGCTCCCATCGGCGCGAACTTCGAACGTCTTCGTCCACGCCGGCCATGTGGGGGCAACCGGCCCAGAATCAACCGGCCCAGAATCAACCGGCCCAGAATCAACAGGCTCCGACCCAACCGGCTCCGACCCAACCGGCTCCGACCCAACCGGCTCCGACCCGACAGGCTCCGACCCAACCGGCTCCGACCCGACAGGCTCCGACCCGACAGGCTCCGACCCAACAGGCCGAGAACCAACCGGCCGAGAACCATCCGGCGCAGAACCAACCGGCCCGGGCCCAGAGCCAAGCGGCGCAGAACCAACCGCCTCAGGCGCCACGAACTCAGAGGCGACCGGCTCAGGGGCGACGAACTCAGGGGCGACGAACTCAGGCGGGGTCGAGTCAGGAGCCACCGGTCGGGGCACCGAGAACTCAGGCACCGAGTTCGAGATCGGACGACTCGACTCGCTGCCCGCCATCGAGATCGTGGCGAACACGCCGCAGACACTCAGCGTGATCGCCAGTAGGCCGGCGGGGAGAGGTGGCTGTTTCATGGTGCTGCTCCTGGGGACGTGCGGAACGATCGAACCGACGGCGACATCGTGCGCGGTCAGGCTTCAACCAGCCTTGGATTCCGCTTCAATGAACCGCCGGCGAGTGAGCGAACGTTGAACCGAGCTGGTTGAATGGTTGCGAGGTGATCGCTGTTCACCGCCACGTCTCAGGGGGACCCCATGCCGATTCCGGCAACACTGACCACAGGATCGTTCGTCGACCTTGATCTCGAGCTCGTGTCGGGCGCTTGGCCGCCCGACCTCCGGGGCGAGATGGTGATCAGTGCGCCAGCGCCGAGCCCGGACCTTCCGTATTGCCTGTTCGGCTTCGGCGCCATGATTCGGATCTCGATGCAGCCGGGAACCCACGGGGCGCCATCGAACCGCTTCGCTCTCCGCTCCAAGGTCATCGACACCCCCTCCAAACGCCTCCACGACAAGATGCCCGACGCCTTCAGCGCCAATACGTTCGGCTATTCATCGCCGTTCGGGGTTCCCAATCAGGCCAACACCGCTCCTCTCCCCTGGGGGGATCGACTCTTCGCCACGTGGGATGTCGGTCGCCCGGTGGAGATCGACCCGGTGACCCTCGAGTTTCTCGGCGAGGTCGGACATCGCGAGCAGTGGGGTGACCAGACCTTCCCCATGGGCGGGCTGCTTCCCTTCTATTTCTCCTCCGCCCATCCGGTGGTCGACGGTCCTCGCGATCTGTTGTTCACCGTGAAGCTGATGCCCACGCCGACTGGTCAGATGCAGCTCCATGTCATCTGCTGGAACGGCGTGGATCACGACCTCCGAATCTGGCCCATTGCCTCGGGCCTGGTGGTCGGTTCGTCGCACACACTCAGCCAGACCCGCGATTGGCTGATCCTGGCCGACTCGGGCAACTTCAAGACCGACATGGGCGAGATGGCCGGAGGTCCCCGGACGGTCACGATCGACGAAGGAGCGCCGGTCTATCTCATACGCAAAGACCACCTCCTGTCCACACCGTCGGGCGTGCCCTTCACGCCCCGGTTCAACGCGGTCGCGCCGACCACCGGTCATTTCTTTGGCGTGTGGGACGACACCGATGGCGTACGGGTCCTGTTCGAACACATGGACCTGATGGATCTCGGCTTTCAGCTCCGGGCTGGCGATGAGGACGCCTTCGGCAACCCTCTGAGCGACGCCGCCATTGGCTTCTACAACATGGCCATGGCGCCGAACACCATCTCCGAATGGACCTTCGATCCCATTGCTGGCACGAGCGCCTGCACCGCCAGTTTCCGAGACGACTGGACGTTCAACCTTGAACTGTCCGCCATGGACTGGTCGACCGAAGGACTCACCACCCCGACTCTGCATCACGTCGCCTACCAGGGTTGGCGCCCCGATGCCGTGGCCAAACGAGCGCTCGACGTGTATCGCCGACAAGGTCGTGTCGGCGAGCTGCCGGCCGAGGAGACTCCGGGCGTTCTGGCCACCTTCGCCCGAGACGGCCTCGATCTGAAGGACACCTGGACGTACCACGACACCGGCGATCACATCACCTCACCGATCTTCGCACCCCGAACTGCTGGCCGGAATCCCTCAGCGAGCCGCTACTCCGGTCCAGAGCCCGGCGGACACGACGGCTATGTGGTGTTGCCCGTACTGAGCGACGACGGTTTCCGGGTCGAGGTATTCGACGCAGCTCACGTCGGGTGGGGCCCTCTGGCGGTGTTGCGGGCTCCGAATGCTGTGTGTCTGCCCGCCATGCTCCACGCCGCGTGGATGCCCGAAGTCGACGGACCGGTGGATGTCGAACGTCTCAACTTCGCCGACGAGATCACGGACCGTCAGCTCGCCAAACTCGACGAACCGTTGGCTGACGTGGTCCGACTGGTCGCGAACGAGTTGAATGACTCTCGTGGTTGAACCAACACCAGATTTCGGTGACCGCCTCAGAGCGGCGGCGAGAGAAGCCGAGCGGGAAACGGGCCGAGCGGAGGCGACCTCCGACGAAGTCACGTCCAGCCTCACCAAACGCCTCGTCCGCGCCATCGTCGGGTTCTTCCTCGTTGCCCTCGGCATTGCCGCGCTGCCTCTGCCCGGGCCCGGATGGCTGATCGTCATCATCGGTCTGACGCTCCTGCCCTATGCCTGGGCCGAGCGGACCGTGCGATTGATCCGACGAAAGATCCCTGGCGTTCCCGAAGATGGCCACATTCCAATGAGCAGTTGGGTCATCATGGGCGTGCTAGTGATCACTGCCTCCGTGGTTTCTTTCCTGTGGGGCGATGACATCGTTTCGTGGACCAAGGACAACTGGAATCGCCGCTTCGCCTGATCAGACGATCGCCATCGCCCTCGAGGACGTCTCGAAGACATTTCCGGGCTCAGACGTCGCCGCCGTCGATCGCCTGTCGCTCGAGATACCTCGAGGAGAACTCGTCGTGTTCGTGGGCCCGTCCGGCTGCGGCAAGACCACCACGCTGCGGCTGATCAACCGACTCGAAGCGCCGACAACTGGCCGAATCACAATCGACGGCGCCGACGTCGGGGACACGCCACCCGATGTGCTTCGTCGTGGAATCGGCTATGTGATCCAGAACGTCGGGTTGTTCCCGCATCGAACCATCGAAGCCAACATCGCCACCGTTCCGAAGCTCCTGGGATGGCCGAAGGCCAAGATCCGAGCGCGAGTTCGAGAACTCGTCGACCTGGTCGACCTCGACCCCGCGCTGTTGAAGCGCTACCCCGCCGCGTTGTCAGGCGGACAGCAGCAACGAGTTGGCGTTGCGCGAGCCCTCGCCGTCGATCCGCCCATCCTGTTGATGGACGAGCCCTACAGCGCCGTGGATCCGGTCGTTCGGGCCCACCTCCAGGACGAACTCGTGTCGCTCCACCAGCGACTCGGCACCACTATCGTGGTCGTCACCCACGACATCGACGAGGCCATTCGCATCGCTGATCGGATCGCCGTCTTCGCAATCGGCGGTCGTCTGGCCCAGTACGCCACCCCCGACGAACTCCTCCGGGTGCCAGCCGACGACTTCGTGGAGTCGTTTCTCGGTGGTGACCGGGCGCTTCGACGGCTCGGCCTGATCCCGCTGAAGAACGTCGAACGACAGGCGGTGCACGGCGCGGGAACGGGTCGGCCCCAGCTCGATCTGGGCCATACCGCTCGAGACGCCCTCGACGCCTTGCTGGCCAGCGGAGCCGACTCAGTGATCGTGTGTGACGACGGCATGGTGGTCGGTGAGATCACTATGGCCGAGCTGACGGCAGCCATCCTGTGAAGAATGACCTCGACGGGTTCTTCTCGTGGACGTGGGTCATCGATCGCCAGGCCACGGTGCGCGATCGAGTATTCGAACACATCCAGCAAACGATGATCGCCGTCGGTGTCGGGTTCCTGATCGCCATGGCGCTCGCTGCCGTCGCCATCCGCTGGAACTGGACCGTCAAGCCCATCACCAGAGCGGCTGCCATTCTCTACACGATCCCGTCCCTGGCACTCTTCACGGCGTTGATCCCCATCACCGGCCTGACCCTGTTGACCGCCGAGATCGCGTTGGTCAGCTACACGCTCATCAACCTGGTTCCGAGCATCATCGGAGGCGTGCAATCCGTTTCGTCGTCGGTACTCGATGCCGCCGACGGGATGGGGATGGGACGGACACGCCGCTTCTGGACCGTGCAGATTCCGCTGGCCGCCCCCCAGATCATTGCCGGGCTTCGGATCGCCACGGTGACCACCGTTGGATTGGTGACCATCAGTTCCTTCGTGGCGCTCGGCGGTGGTGTCGGCTCGTTCATCAACGACGGCCGCGCACGGGCATTCTCGACGCCCCTGGTACTCGGGGTGTCTCTCTCGATCCTCCTGGCCGTCGCCTTCGATCTCATGTTCGTGGCGATCGAACGCCTTCTACCGCCCAGGACTCCGAGGGGCAACCAGTGAGGGCGATCTGGGAGTTCCTGACGACCAGCGCCAACTGGAGCGGCCGTCGAGGAATCTGGGCGCGAACATCCGCTCACATGTGGCTGTCGCTCGTCTCGGTGGGGATTGCCTCGCTGTTCGCGGTGCCGTTGGGCATCTGGGTGAGTGGTTGGCGGCGTGGCGCAGGATTCGTCGCAGCGATCATGAACATCGGCCGCGCCATTCCCAGCTTCGCGATTCTGGCACTCGTACTGCCGATATCGATTCGCTGGGGTTTCGGGTTGGGGTTCTGGCCTACCGTCGTCGCCATGGTCGCACTGGCCCTTCCACCCATCTTCTTGTCGACCCTGACCGGCGTCCGAACCATCGATCCGGCCGTTCGTCAGGCGGCGGCTGGCATGGGCATGTCGCGCTGGGAGATGATCCGCCAGGTCGAGGTCCCGATGGCGACACCACAGATCATCACCGGAATCCGCATCTCGACCCTTGCGGTCATCGCCACCGCGACACTCGGAGCGTTGGTAGCCTTTTCCGGGCTCGGGTCGTTCATCGAGGAGGGCCGCGCCAGCTTCGATCAGCCCCGCTACCTCGGAGGTGCGGCTCTCGTGGTTGGTTTCGCGCTCCTCGCCGAGTCCCTGCTCCTAGCACTGCAACATCTCCTCACCCCTTGGGCACGAAAGTAGACCAATGCGAAGATTCCTGATCGCCGTGACCACCGTGGCTATTGTCGCCGCTGGATGTGCCAAGAGTTCGACGGCTACCGCTCCGACGACAACAGTCCCGAACACAACCGCCACCCCCGTTGCGACCGCCGGCGCCTGCGACCCGACCGATGCGGGGGCCTGTCTGCTGCCATGGCCGAGCGACTCCTACACCCGCGCAGATTCATCGACACCCACCGGTCGACGCATCGATCTTCCCGAGGGGGCCACGCCCGCCAATTCTTCTGGAACACCTATCGCCGTCGCCGAATGGAACCGCAACGACGGGTTCAGCCCGGCCTCGATCGGGCTCACAATGGTTCCCCGGCTCGACGTCGAAGCGTCGAAGCTGCCACGCCAGGGCGACATCGGTGCTTCGCTCGAACCGGCCAGCCCCGTCGTGATCACCGATGTCACAGATGGTCGACGCCTCGCTGGTTGGGCCGAGATCGACAGCCGTGTCACCGACCCTGAACGACGATTGCTACGGGTTGTGCCCGCCGCCGGTCTCCCCGAGGGACATCGAATCACCATTGCGCTCAGTGGCCTGGTCGAAGAGGGCGGCGCCCCCATCGCCCCGCTGACCTGGTCGTTCACCGTGGCTTCGGCTGACGGCCTCACCGGTCGGTTGCGCCACATGTGGGCCGAGACCACAGCGGCACTCGGCGACGACGGGGCTCCGCCGTTCACCGCGACCGCCGCCCGTGGGATCGGGTCGATCGTCGTCAACGGAACCTTCGAGGTGCCCAACTACCTGTCCGGCGATGGTGGACCCGGCTCGGTGATGAACAACGACGCCGACCCCAACGGCATCCCCACGGCGTCGGGCACCATGAACGCCGACTTCACCTGCGTGCTACCAACAGTCTCGACGTCGAAGCAGCCAGCGCCAGTCGTGCTCTACGGCCACGGACTCCTCGGATCACGCGACGAAGTCCTCGGGATCGGGACCTTGGGCGCCGTGGCGGGCATCGGGTTCTGCGCGCTCGACTTCTTGGGGATGAGCACCGCCGATGTTCCGACGGTGCTCGAACAGTTCGCCGATCTGACGAAATTCCGAACCCAAGCCGATCGCCTCCAACAGGGCCACCTCGGATTCATGATGCTGGGGCGATTGCTCCGCTCACCGCAGGGGTTCGCGACGCACCCGGCCTTCCGCGATTCCGAGGGCCCCATCATCGACCCGGAGCAACTGGCCTTTCTCGGTGCCAGCCAGGGCGGCATCCTCGGCGGTGTTCCCTCCGCCATCACGAGCGACTGGAACCGAGTGATCCTGGCCGTCGGCGGTATGGGCTATAACCTGTTGTTGCGTCGCAGCATCGACTTCGACAAGTTCGTCGGGGTGTTCGACCAGTCGTATCCGGATCCGATCGATCAGGCCTTGGCGCTGGAGCTGATCCAGATGCTCTGGGATCGCGGTGAGAATTCCTCGGTGGCCCAACAGCTGACGGGGAAGTCAGTGCTGTTGTTGGAGGCGTTCGGTGATCATCAAGTGGCCAACGTCGCCACGGAGCGGCTGGCCCGAACGATCGGAGTCGGTCGACGAGCGCCAACCCTGGCCGACGGTCGATCCAACGACACCACCCCGTTCTGGGGGATCGATCCGATTACGACGTTCCCCTACCGCGGGTCAGCGCTGGTGGTCTGGGACTTTGGTACCCCAGCCCCGCCATCGAATGACACGCCGCCCCGCGAGGGCGACGATCCCCACGGCAAGCTGAGCGATGTGCCCCAGGCGCTGGGGATGGTGCGGGAATTCATCAAGCCCGACGGCGCCGTCATCGACGTGTGCCCTGGAGTTCCCTGCCAGACCCTGGAGTAGCTACAGCTCGAGGAGCCCTGACACTGCCGCCAGCGCCACCGCCGACGCTGCCGCCTTGTCGTAGACCGCCTCGAAGTAGTGCTCCGCCGCTCGTTCCTGACCGTTGAGCGGGGGCGTCGACAGCGATCGAACCATGGCCGCCGGGTGCTGGGACGGACGAATCGGATCGTGCGCCACATCCTCGGAGGCAGGTGAGCCCCAGAATTCCTTGGCCGGAACCGTGTTGCGGGCGCCGCGGTTGCGCGAGGGGTTCTTCTTGCGTCGTTGTCCACTCATGCCAGCACCATTTCGTCGTCCGAGAGCACCTCGTCGGTTCGGAGCCCGAGTGCCACCCGTAGCTGGCTCGTATCGAGATCTGCGAGCGAACTGGACTTGGGCAAGACCATGTCGGCGATGCGCCGCTTGCCGTTGACCACTTCCTCGACTCGTTCATCGACCGTTCCCGGACACACCAACCGGTGACAGATCACTGTCTTGGTCTGGCCGATCCGCCACGCACGATCTCGTGCCTGATCCTCGACTGCCGGGTTCCACCAGCGGTCGTAGAGCACGACGTGACTGGCATTGGTGAGGTTGAGCCCGGTGCCACCGGCCTTGAGCGACAGCACCAGGGCACCGGGACCTTCCTTGGCCTGGAAGTCCTCGATGATCTTGTCGCGGGCGGTGCGGGACAAGCCGCCGTGATAGCACTCCACCTTGCCGCCAGTGCGCTCGGTGAGGTGTTTCGCCAAGCGGACACCCCACTCGGCGAAGTGCGTGAAGATCAGCACTCGCTCCTCGGCCGCGTACACCGAATCCACGATCTCTTCGAGACGCGCCAGCTTGCCCGACCGCCCAGCGAGTGGACGGTCGTCGCCGTTGTATGCGGTCGGGTGGTTGCAGATCTGCTTGAGCGCCGTGATGGCCGCCAGGATCTGCCCCGCTCGGGGTTCCTCGCCCTCGGCCACTGCGTTGCCCGTGACCAACTTGTCGAGGACGGCTTGATACAGCCCGATCTGCTCGGGTGTCATCGCGCAGTGAGCCAGCTCGTCGATGCGATCCGGGAGTTCCGCCGCGATCGCCGGCTCCGCCTTCGTGCGACGGAAGATGAGAATCCCGTTCAGCGCGCGCATGGCGTCCTCACCTTGGACCCTGCCCGCCTGGCCATCCTCTGAGAGTCCGGCGATGAACTGCGGACGGGTGCCGACAAGACCCGGATTCGTGAAGTCCAAGATGGCCCACAGGTCCCCGAGACCGTTCTCGATGGGCGTTCCCGTCAGAGCGACCCGAGTGGTGGCATCAAGTTTGCGGAGCTGCTGGGAGGTGTCGTTGGCCGGGTTCTTGATGGCCTGCGCTTCGTCGAGCACCAGCCGATTCCACTGGATCTTCGACAGCGCTTCGACGTCGCGAACTGCCGTGCCGTAGGTCGTGAGCACCACGTCGTAGCGGGCCACCGTCCGTTCGAGCGAGGCATCATCGGTGCGGTTGATGCCGTGATGAACGAGCACCCGAAGACCGGGCGTGAACTTCTTCGCTTCTGACGCCCAGTTTCCCACCACCGCTGGCGGTGCGATCACGATCGAGGGACCGTCGGCCTTACCGGCCAACAGGTGCGTGAGCATGGTGGGCGTCTTGCCGAGTCCCATGTCCAGGGCCAGACAGCCGCCGAGCCCGACCGAATCCAAGAACTCGAGCCAACCCAACGCGTCGCTCTGGTAGCTGCGGAGCTCACCAACGAACCCCTCGGGCGGCACCCCGGTGGTGGCGCTCGATGCCTCGGCTTTGGCCATCAGATCACCGGCCCACGACTCTCCGCCGATGGAGATACCGCCCGAGAGGCGACTTCCCTCGAGGCCGAGCGCCAGGCGCAACATCTCTCCACCGGAGAGCTGCGTCGTCGACGAGCGTTCGGCCAGCGCGGCGGCTGCCTCAGCCAGGTCAGCCTTGTCGAGCGACACCCACCGACCGCCGGAACGGATCAGCGGTCGAGCCTCGCGGGCCAGACGAGCGATGTCTGCGGCGCTGAGTTCCACGTCATCGAAGACGGCCGACCACCGCACGTTCGCCAACTGGTTGGCACCGGCGGCGGACTCGCCACCCTCGGCGAAGATCCTCAGCGACGGCGTCGCCTTCTTGCGCGACAACGCCGGTACTCGAACGTCGAACCCGGCGGCCGCCAACTCGGGGCCGCTCTCACTCATCAGTTCCCAGGCTTCGTCCTGGCTGAGGATGACCTGACCACGACGCATTCCACCTGGTCGCAACAACGCAGGAACCATCCGCTCGACGCGAGCCATCTGCTCATCGATGTCGCGCGGCTTGGCGCCCGGCTGTGCCATGGCCTCCTCCACCGAGATCGGCGCCCCCTCGGGCCCCTCGGCCAGCACGGCCAGGAACCAGGCGTCACCGCGATCGGGGGGATCCAATTGGATGATCAGCGGCGCCGTTCCCGCTGTCACCGGACGCGCCCAACGCTCCATGCGCGCCACGACCTCGCTGCCGACGCGGCTCGGCGCATCGAAGGGCGACCCATCGAGACGCGCAAGTACCGACTCGGCAACATCGTGGGCGGTACGCACCTGCGGTGGAGGGGCGGGCACCTCGATACGCCGTGCCGCATCGCGGCAGATGGCGTCGACCATCCCGGTCAACGCTGAGCGGGTCGCAGTCCGCGCATCGGTTGACGGGTCGATCGCCAGCACCGAGCCCGGTGCTCGACTCGCCAAGGTCCTGAGCCGTGCCTGATCGACCGGGGCGGGGGTCCAGCGCACCGAGAACGAGGCCGAGCCCTCCTCGGCACCAGCACGAGAGCGCTTGCGCTGGCGAAGCAGCGGCACCATCGATCCCTGCGCCACCATCTCCACGGCCCACACCGCAATCGAGCCCAACCAACGGAGGCTGGCCCCAGTGGACTCCGTGACCTGCCCGGCGCCAATCGCCACGAGCCACCCCAAGGCGTCGGCGACCGGGATGGCCAACGAATCAGCTGACGCTCCGGTGCGGAGCCGCACGGCGCTGTGCTTGGTCCACCCCGCCGTCGGCGCACCCGCCTCGGCCAGCATGGCCTCGACGAGTTCGAGGTCCGCGGTCGGCGCCCGAACACCCCCGGCCCAGGCCACCACCCGACCCGATTCCCACGATGCCTGCAGCTGCACCACACCGAACAACGGATTGTCCGCATCGTCGTCGTCGGCGACATCGAGTGGTGCCTCGACCAGATCGTCGACGACGTCCTCCGGGTTTGGTTCACCCGTCAACCGGCTCCATGCCGCCGCGAATCGCCGTCGTTCGCTGTCGAGGTCCGCTACTGCCTGATCGCGGTGTTCACCGACGATTTGCTTGGCGGCCGCCATGTGCTCCTCGCTGTCGCGCAGGAGTCCACCGAGGACGTTCTGCCAGCGGTTGGGATCGGCGGCGAGGATCGCCAGTTGATCGTCGGTCGCCAAGCCATCGGCTTCGGCGTCGACGATCATCTCGAACTGCCATGCCGCAACGGCGGGCGTCTGTGTTGTACTCAACGGTGTCACGTTTCGGGGAGAGTGTTGAACGCCAAGCCGACCGATCCTCGGGCGATCGCACACCCGATCGGGTGGGACCACACGTCGACGGCGATGACGACCCCGACAGTGTGGCACGAAACGCGCTCAGGACGACACATTCCGGCTATGTTTCGCTCACGTCGCCCTCTCGCCGTCAAGGAGACCCCACCATGGCTACCCGCACATCACCGCGCCGATTTTCCGTCATCGCCCTCTCATTGATCGCCGTACTCGGCCTCATAGCCACTGGGTGCGGCGACGACAAGGTCCAGTCCGACCCGGTCAAGAAGGCTGACGGCACCGAGACCACCAAGAAGGAGGGGCCGACGATCATCATCGCCCAGCAGGACTTCCCCGAGCAGGACGTCTTGGCCCAGGTCTACGGCCAGGCGCTCGCAGCCGAGGGCTACACGGTCGAGTTCAAGAAACTCGGCGGGTTCCGTGATCTCCTGTTCGCCGGCTTCGCCAGCAGCCAGGTCAACTTCGCTCCGGAGTACGCCGCTTCGATGCTCGAGTTCCTCAACAAGAAAAAGGGCGAGGCCACCCCGGAAATCACGGCCACTGCCGCCAAGCTCCAGACCTACCTCGACCCGCTGAAGCTCACGGCTCTGAACGCAGCCCCGGCTCTCGATCGCAATTCGCTGGTGGTGACCCCCAACGGCAAGGCCAAGGCCATCAAGAAGATGAGCGAGCTCACTCCGGACCTCCGCCTCGGTGGATTCCAGGATTGCCCGACGAATCCGTTCTGCATCGCCGGCATCACCACGAAGTACGGAATCGATCTCTCCTCCAACTTCCAGGCGCTCGACGGTGACGGCCCCCTCACGGTGGCCGCCCTCGAGAACGGCGAGATCGACGTGGCGGTCTTGACCTCGACCAACGGCGCCATCCAGCGAAACGGTTGGGTCATCCTCGACGACGACAAGGGCCTCTTCGGCGCCGACAATGTCATCCCCGTCGTGAGCAACACGCTGGTCGAGAAGTACGGCAAGGACATGGCGACGCTCGTCAACAACATCTCGGCCAAGATCACCACTGCGGCGCTGACCGACATGAACAATCGGTTCCAGAACGACAAGCAGCCCGCCGAGGAAGTCGCCAAGGAGTTCCTGCGTTCTGCCGGTCTCGTGAAGTGACAGATCCGTTGGCTGGGCCAGTCGAGACGATCGTCGATCCGGTCCGGGTCACGCTTGCAGATCGGGGCCACGGCCCGATCGAATTGTCAGTCCACGTCCAGGGTGACGGTCCGGCCGTCGTGTTCAGCCATGGGTTTCCCGAGTTGGGGTACTCATGGCGCTATCAGCTCCCCGCCGTCGCCGATGCCGGTTTCCGAGCGATCGCGCCCGATCAACGCGGCTACGGCGCCTCATCGACACCAGATGCCATCGAGGCATACGACCTCGAATCGTTGTGCGGCGATCTCGATGCGCTGTGCGAAGAGATGGGAGTCGACCAAGCGGTGTTCGTCGGCCACGACTGGGGCGGAGCTGTCACGTGGGCCATGCCGACGTTTCATCCGGAGCGGGTGGCCGGGTTGGTGGGCATCTGCACGCCGATGATCGCGTTCCCGGGAACGAAGTTCCTGGAGATGCTCGTCGAGGGCGATCACGAGCGGCAGTACATGTTGTGGTTCCAGGAGCCCGGCGTGGCGGAAGCGGTCCTCGACTCTCGTGCGCTGATGGTGTTCGAGAAACTCATGGTCGGCGGGCTCGATCCGGCCGAAGCCATGGCCAAGATGTCGAGCGACGGCAAGCTCGACATGAACCCGTTCATCAGGATTGAGACGCTCGAAACGGCGGGCCACCCGATCGCATCAACGGCGGTCATCGACCACTACGCCGAGGTGTTCGGACGCACCGGGTTCCGGGGCGGCATCAACTGGTATCGCAATCTTGACCGAAACGTTGCCAACCATCCGCGCATCGCCACGTTCGATCCCGGGGTGCCGTGCCTGATGATCATGGCCTCGTGGGATCCGGCGTTGCCACCGGCGTTCTCAGCCAACATGCCGAACCAGATCGCCGATCTCGAGATGGTCGAGATCCCCAAAGCGGGACATTGGGTGCAGCAGGAATTCCCAGAGGAGACCAACGCCGCCCTGGTGGGGTGGCTCAGCCGACGCTTCGGCTGAGCCGCTGACCTAGAACCATTCCTTCTGACCTGCGACGTAGGTCCAGTAGAACTCAGCGTCGGACTTGGTGAGGTACATGATGCCCTCGACCAGGCCGATGATGCCGGCAAGCCCACACGTGAACACGGTCGCCACGATCTGAATGATCCCGGCGTTCGTCTTGCCCAGCAGGAACTTGTGGATGCCGAGGCTCCCGATGAGGATGCCCACGATGCCGCAGGTGGTGCGCTTGCTCGGGTCGTACGGCGGCAGCGCTGCCATGTTGATGGGCGAGCCGTCCGCCCAGGTCCATGTGCCCCAGGGCGGGGGCGGCGGTCCGGTCATTCCGGGCTGGCCGGCATAGGCAGGCTGCTGGGTGACGACCGGCATCTGAGCCTCAGGAGCAGCCTGGACGTTGTCGGTCCACTGGGCGCCATCCCACCAACGCTGACCGCCGGAGCCGTCGGGGTACCAGCCAGCTGGATTTGCGGAGGGGATTTCCTGATCAGACATGGCACCAGTCAATCAGACGCGCATGCTGGCGCGGTGACACAACGGATCAAGCAGCAGTGAGGAGGTTCCCGAGGTAGACGTCGAGCGCCCACGACGTCATTGATTCGCCGCCACCGATCGACCGCGGCGAGTCAGGCGTGAGCCCGGGCGGCGGGTCCGGAGGTTCGGTGATCTTCGGCAATCGACCATCGTCGGGCGGTGGTCCCAGCCCGGCGCCACATGCGGTTGAAGATGTACCAAGACATCGGGCATTCGGACTCGCCGATTGCCAGAACGTGAAGGACTGGGCGCCGTCGTGGGTGATGACCCACCCATTGCGGTGCAGCGCTCGGTGGTGCCAGCCGCACGACAGGAGGCCGTTGTCGAGCGTTGTGGGGCCGTCAGCTGCTGATGGCTGGACATGATGAGCGTCGAGGAACTTCGTCTGGGTGCATCCGGGAAAGGCGCAACAGGAACCGTTTCGGCGGGCGAGCGCCTTTCGCTGGTGACGATTGAACAACCGGGTCTCGTTACTCATCCCGAGGGGAACACCGTCCTGCTCGACCAACACCTGAATCTGCGCATCACAACAGATCTGAGCGAGTTCGGTATCGCTCAAGTGGTGTCCGCTGGCGACGATGAACGCCTCGGACCCCAGTCGAACGGGGAGCGTGCAGTTCAGCTGGAGCCCGAGTGCGGCGGCGAGCGTGGCCAGATCACAATGGACGAGCACCGAGAACTTCTCGCCGTTCGGCGCCGCGAGACCCGAACCGTGGGCCTCGTCGAGCATGAGCGACGCCAAGCGACGGATCATCTCGTTGGGGTCCCGGCGACGACGGACGCCATCGAGGTTCAAGGGGTCCTGCGCCCGGGCGTTCCGCTCGGCATCGCTGCCGGGAATTGGACCGGTCTGGCCAGTTTGACCTTGGTTCGCCGTCTCCTCGGTCGAGCGATTCATTTCGGCAGCCTCGGCCCGCTCGCCCGTTGCCTGCGCCGCTTTCAACGCCTGCGCGAACATTTCCGCAGCCATCCCCGGACTGCTCGTCCCGAAGCTCCCGGTACTTCGCGAGTACCCGCAACGCCTGGGACGGAACGCACGTCCGCACGATCTCGGTCAGGGTCTGCTCGTTCTCTGGGGTGGCCACGCGGGCGGCCGCCGCGAGCAGAGGCAACGACACCGCGCCGTTTGCCGCGTCCTCCATGAGCATGGGAATCCGGTCTCGCCTGCCGAGCACCGTGACAACCCGTTGTGAGTCACCAGGCGTGAACTTGGTGCGAACCGACATCCAATGGGCCAATGACTTGAAGCCGGTGCCGCCGAGCGAATCCAACTCGTTGAACTCGCCGACCGCCGCAATCAGTTCGGCGTGCAGGGCATGGATCTGTGCGGCGATCAACCCCACGCGATCCGAGGCTGCCTCAATCGCTGCGTCTCGCTCGATCGCCTCGGGGATCGCGTTCGGGTTCAACATTCCTCCCGATGTGGCGTCTCCTGATCCCGACATGAAGAGAACTCTAGTCGAACATGTGTTCGTTCTGCAAGATATATTATCGGTAGTTCCAGGATTTTTCGCGGGCATGGCCGAGTGCCAATTCGGGTCGTAGGTCCAGACGTGCCCGTATCGGACCTTGTCGCTCGCCGGCCCACGGAACCTCGCTACGAGAGCTTGACCATGACGTGCTTGATCTCGGTGTAGTGCTCGAGCGCATAGATCGACATGTCCTTGCCGTAGCCCGAGTGTTTGAACCCGCCGTGGGGCATCTCCGACACGATCGGAATGTGATCGTTCACCCACACCGTCCCAAAGCGGAGCGCCTTCGCCGCCGACATCGCCCGTCCGACGTCTCGTGTCCATACCGACGACGCCAGGCCGTAGTCCACGTCGTTGGCCATGGCGATGAGCGCTTCGTCATCCTCGGCGCGCTGGATACTGACCACCGGGCCGAACACCTCGCGCTGCACGATCTCATCTGACTGCTTCGGACCGACGATCAGCGTCGGCTCGTAGAAGGCTCCCACTCCCGCTCGCGCCCGACCTCCGACCGCCGCCTGTGCACCGCCAGCCACGGCCCGTTCGATCATCGCCACCACCCGCTCCTGCTGCTCACGCGACACGACCGGGCCCACCTCGACGTTGGGGTCCAGCGGATCACCCAGGGCAATGGTGGCGATGTCGGCCGCCAACGCCTCGGTCAACCGATCGAAGATCTTCGGTCCGGCCACCATCCGACATGCCGCCGTGCAGTCCTGGCCGGAGTTGTAGAACGCCCCTACACGGATCCCCGCGACCACCGCCTCGACATCGGCGTCGTCGAACACCACGACCGGCGCCTTTCCACCCAACTCGAGGTGGACGCGCTTCAATGACTCCGAGGCGTTGCGGGCGATCAGCCGCCCCGTGCCGACATCGCCGGTCAACGACACCATCGCCACATCGGGATGCTTCACGAGCCGGTCCCCCGCCGCCTCACCCTGACCGCACACCACGTTGAACACGCCCGGCGGCAGCAGTCCCTCAGCGAGTTCAGCGAGCCGCAACGCACTCAACGGGGTCAGCTCCGACGGCTTCAACACCACCGTGCACCCCGCCGCCAATGCCGGCGCCACCTTCCACGTCGCCATGTTGAGCGGATAGTTCCATGGCGCAATCGACCCCACGACTCCAATCGGCTCGCGCCGAGTCATCGACGTGTACCCCTCCATGTACTCCCCCGCCGCACGACCCTCCATGAATCGAGTCGCCGCCGCGAAGAACTTCCAGTTGTCGACGGTCAGGTCCATCTCGAAGTCGATGATCCCTACCGGCTTGCCGACATTCAGACTTTCCAATCGGCACAACTCCGGCAGGTCCGCCTCGATCCGTCTCGCCAACTCCGACAACACTTCGTGTCGTTGGCGAGGCGTCGTGAGCGACCACGTCTGGAACGCCCGCGCCGCCGCCGCCACGGCGTCATCGATGTCACTCGCATCGCCCGACGCCACCTCGCAGATGACCTCGTCGGTCGCCGGGTTGATGATGGTGTCCGTCCCGCCGTTGTTGGCTGGCCGGAACGTTCCATCGATGAAGTTGAGCGTCTGCATGATTCGGTCGGGTCTCCTGTGTGAGCGGATCTACGAATGGACGGATGTACGAGGGACGAGTGTCAGCTGTCGAAGCCCAAACCGACGGCATCGAGCGCCTTCAACCAGACGCCTCGTTTCCCGGTGCGATCGGCGCGGGCCATGGCCTTGCGGGTCAGCGTGATCCCGATCCAGCGGGCCGGTTCGGGTGGGAACGGCAGCGGGGCGGTGCGGACGAAGTCGAGCCCCAACAGTTCGCTCTCGGGACGATCCAACAGATCGAGACATACCGTCGCTCCAAAGCGCGTCGCTCCGACCCCGAGGCCGGTGTAGCCAACGGCGTAGGACACCCGCCCGTCGAGCGCCGTCCCGAACCCGACAGCAAAGCGGGTGGACGTATCGATCACGCCACCCCACCGGTGAGAGAAGGCCAAACCCTCGAGCTGGGGGTACGTCTCGAAGAACTGCTCCGCCAACATGTGATGCGTCGCGTCGCGCTGTTCCAACGACGAATCGATCCGATTCTTCCAGTGATAGACGGCGTCGTAGCCACCCCAGAGAACTCGGCCGTCGTCGGTGAGCCGCGAATAGTGGAACAAGTTGTTGGTGTCCGACACGCCCTGGCCGTTGGCCCACCCGATCGACGCACGCTGTGCACTCGACATCGGCTCGGTCATCAGTACGTGGTCGTACACCGGAGCGATCCGTCGACGGATCGCCTTCACCGGCGAGTCGAAAGCGTTCGTCCCCAGCACCACTGCCCCGCAACGGATAGAACCGCGTGCGGTTCGCACCTCGACACCAGCGCCAGCGCGAACGAGACCAGTCATAGCGGTGTGTTCGAAGATCCGCACCCCGAGCTCGCGGCACGCTCGCGCCAGACCCCATCCCAATCGCGCTGGATCGACCAACGCCTCTCCATCGTGATGCCACGCAGCCGCGTGATAGGTCGGCGAGATGATCTCGTTCGAGACGTCGCCACGCTCGAGCCAGGTGACCTTCTCGCCGTGAGCAATGGCCAGGTCAGTATCGGCCCGTAGCGCATCGACCAGAGAGGGCGAGGTGGCAACGGTGAGCGCGCCCGGCCGGGAGAAGTCGCAGTCGATTCCGTAGCGCGTGATCGCCGCCTCGATCTCGTCGAGGTTCTCGTCGCCGAGTTGCTGCAACCGGTCCAGCTCCTCGGGAAAGCGCTCCAAGCCGTTGGCCAGACCATGCGTCAACGACGCGGAACAGAAGCCGCCATTGCGACCTGAGGCCTGCTCGGCGACGCGGCCGGCATCGATCACGACAACGTTCCGACCGGGTTCCCGTTCGACCGCCTGCAACGCCGCCCACAACCCCGTGTAACCAGCACCGGCCACGACCAGATCGGCCGTGATGGAGCTGGTCAGCGACGGGCCCGCGTCGGGACGCTCAGCTCGATCCAACCAGAAAACCTCAGGACGGGCCTGCGACAGGGCATCCATCGGAGACACGGGTATCACCCACTCCATTGACGATGAAGTGCTCAGGCTACCGTTCGCCACATGCGCACTGTCGTCTGTTCAGAAATTGGGCCGCCGGAGCTGTTGGCGGTCGTCGAACAGCCATCCCCACCCTGTGGTCCGCGATCTCTGCGAGTCGCCGTAGCGGCCTCGGGGGTGAACTATGTCGACGGCCTCTTCGTGCAAGGGCTCTATCAGATCAAGCCACCGGTACCGTTCGTTCCGGGCTCCGAGTTGGCGGGAACCGTGACCGAGGTCGGCACCGACGTTCTCGGCTGGTCGATCGGCGACACGCTGATGGCCAATGTCGGTCTCGGCGGCTACTGCGATGAAATCGTGATCGGCGCCCAGCAGGCGATTCGTGTCCCGGCCGGTGTCGATCTCGTGACTGCCGCCGCCATCGGGCAGAGCTACTGCACCGCCTGGTTCTCGTTGACTCGTCGAGTCACCGTGACCGAAGGCGATTGGGTGCTGGTGCTGGGGGCAGCGGGTGGTGTCGGTCTCGCCTCGATCGATGTCGCCAAGATGCTCGGTGCCCACGTCATCGCCGTGGCATCGACCGGCGACAAGCGCCAATTGTGCCTCGATCGTGGCGCCGACGCAGTGATCGACCCGGGCACCGAATCGGTGAAGGATCGTGCTCGCGAGATCAGCGGCGGTGGAGTCGACATCGCCATCGATCCGGTCGGCGGCGACCTGTCAGATCACGCACTCCGTGCCTTGGGCTTCGACGGTGAACTCCTCATCATCGGCTTCGCCGCCGGCCCGATTCCCAAGCTTGCCGCCAACCAGATTCTGTTGAGGAACCGACGTGTGGTCGGCGTCGACTGGGGGGCCTGGGCGATGGCGCATCCGGACGACAACGCCTCATTGGCCGACGAAGTGCTGGCGGCAGTCGCCGCAGGCTCGTTGCACCCGATTCAGCCCTCGACCTACCGGTTGGAGGAGGCGGGCGTGGCGTTGCGGGATCTCCTCGATCGGCGGATCACTGGCAAGGCGGTGCTCACCTCCGGCAGCTAGGTTGCCGCCCATGAGCATCTTCGACCTGGAACTGAACGCCCTCGACGGCACACCCTCCGTCCTCGACAACGCCCGAGGCAAGGTTGGCCTCTTCGTGAACGTCGCCTCCAAGTGCGGCCTCACCCCGCACTACACAGGGCTCCAGGAACTGTACGAACAATACGGCTCGGACAAGTTCACCGTGGTCGGCTTCCCGTGCAATCAATTCGGTGCCCAGGAGCCCGGAAGCCCCGAAGAGATCAGCGAGTTCTGCTCGCTCAACTACGGCGTGACCTTCCCGCTGTCAGAAAAGCTCGACGTGAACGGCGACGAACGCCATCCGCTCTACGCCGAGCTCACCAAGGCCGCCGACGCCGAGGGCAAGGACGGCGACATCTCGTGGAACTTCGAGAAGTTCCTGGTCGGCGCCGACGGCGACGTCATTGCCCGCTTCGGCCCCATGACTGCGCCCGATGATGCCGCGCTCGTCGGGGCCATCGAGTCCGCCCTGGCATAGCGCTGGAGTAGCCACTTACTCGTCGCGGTGCGAGGGCCGTCCGGACTAGCGGACGTTCCACCACGGGTTCGTGGCGAAGTCGGCCTCTGCTTGGTCCACCCAGACCCGATCGGGGGTGGCATCAGCAAACGGAGACCAGGGGCCAACCGGGGCCACGGTGACCGACCCAGGCGTAATGGAACTTCTCGGTCCGAGCACGCTGCTCTCATAGAACACACGGTCGTTCACACCGTTGCTCCAGTACCGGAGGTCGCCGGCCCCGATCCACGATCGGGCCGCAAGAATCGACGGTGGGCTCGGGGGCACGGTGAACGAGGAGGAGAACGCGGTTGGTCCGGAGCCGATCGACGCCGTGACCGTGGGACCGGCCAGCGACAGGCTGACCGGGGTGGCAGCAGCGTATGGCGCGGACTCACTGGTGATGCCCACCGGGTCGAGCGAGGGAACACTCGAGCGCACCTCGAGCAGGAAGGTTCGAAGGGCTGTGCCGTCATTGACCGTCGTACTCCATTCGGCGCGGACACCGTTGATGGAGCCGGTGACTCGGCGCATGGTGAGCGTCAACCACTGTGCTGCGGTTGAATCGCCCTCCTGCAGCAGGCTGGGTTGGAGTGTCAGTCCTGGCGGAAGATTCGCCGCGACGGCGAAGGCGGCGAGGTCACCTGGGGCGATCTGCCAGTGCCAGGACGCCGATGGGGGCGATGCCTGTGTCGTCGACGACACGACCGGTTCGGCTGAGCCGGTCAGAACCTGATACGCCTGAACATTCGTGAGGCCCCCGTACAGCGACTTCTTCAGGCCGGACAGCGAGGCCAGCGTTGCAGGGGCGACCCGACCGTCGACCTCGGTGATGTTCCACCACGGGCTGATGAGGAACTGGATCTTCTCGAGGTAGACGAGCACATGGGCCGGCAGCGGATTGACCAGCGGCGCCCACACGGTGTCATCGCTGATGGTGACGTCGGCCGGATTGACAGCGATCAGCGCTGCGCTGTGCGAGCTGGAGTTGTGGAAAATTCGATCGTTGACCCCATTGAGCCAATAGATGTAGTCGTTCGCGGTGACCCATTGGATGGTCGGCGTGACGAAGTTGCGGTCGATCGGCGCCGGTAGTTGGATCGTCGAGCTGAAGAGGTGATCCGACGTCACCACCGGTAGACCATTGACCAGCTGAGTCTTGAACATGTCCGTGGCGATGGTGCTCCCGGTGACGGCATGCACGAAGGGCTCGGCGCCGGCGAGCGGTCCGAGGGGATCGAGTGAGCCTTCGGAGGCGCGGGCTCGGATGATCATGAATCGAGGAGTGCCGGAGCCGTCATCGACGTAGGTGGACCACTCGGCGCGTAGGCCATTCGTGAGACCGCTGACGCGATAGACGTTGAGGCTCAACCAGTAAGCAGGAATCGGGTCGGATTCGAGGATCCGAACTTTGGTCAGCGTGAAGCCAGGCGGCAGATTGATCAGGGTTTCGAACGCCGCCGCGTTGGCGTCGGGAACGATGTAGTTCACGAAGACCGATGGCGGGGTACCTTCCACAGTGAAATCGAGGATTGGCTGCTCCGCTCCGGCGGCAATCCGTGACGACGCAGCGAGGGCCATCGCCCCGAACTGTGCCCGCTTGACGTTCGGGAGCGAGACCCCTCCGCCCGGGCCGCCCGCAGGCGCACATGCGGCTGCTGCAATGGTGATCGCTACTGCGACCGCGAGTCGTTGACGACGAGTTCCGTACATGATTCCCCCTGCTCCGGCCCGCTCAGCCGGAACACGTATCTTAACGACGTTAAGTAGCTCATGCATAGGGCGGATCCGCTGACGATGCGACGGTACGCTGCGGGAGTGACAAGTTCCCCTCGACGTCGGGGACTGCGACGCGATGTGATCGTCGATGCCGCCGCGGCGCTCATCTCGGCCGAAGGGCTCGACTCGTTCACGCTACGGCGCCTCGCCGACCGGTTCGAAGTAAGTGCGCCGGCTCTCTACACGCATTTCACCGACAAGAACGACGTGTTGCGCGCCGTGGCAGAGCACTACTTCGCTGCACTCACGGCCCGCTACGCAGACATCGACGCCAACGCCGACCCCGACCGGCCGCTCGATCGTGTGCGTGAGCAATGTCGGACCTATGTGAACCTTGCGCTCGAAGATCCCGAGTTGTTCCGCGTCATGTTTCTCTTCCCGCCGGCGCTACGTGGTGTCACACCGGCGGAACACAACCAATCCTTGCCGGCCGCAGACGAAGCTGTCACCACAGCGATCTCCGCCCTCGAGGATGCGATCGAACTCGGCCAACTCGAAGACGTCGAGCCGCTGACCGTGGCGCTCAGCCTGTGGGCGGCCGTTCATGGCATCGCCAACCTGCTCGTTCTCGGAGTGGATCCGACCACGGCACGGACACTCGTCGACGAGGTCACGACGCGGATCCTCCTCGGCTACGGGGCGCGTGACTGATCGATCGATCAATCAATCACGCCCAAGCGAGTACCTCTCTCGGTGACGCCCCGACAGCGCACTGCGCTGAGAACGGCGGCGACGCGCTGCGGAATCAGGACGACGAGATGGCCAGCACCGTGCGAATCCCGCGACCGGCGCGCATGTCGTCGATGGCGTCGTTCACTCCCGACAGGTCGCGTCGAGCCGTCACCATGGCATCGAGGTCGAGCTGTCCGCTCCGATACCAGTTGACGATTCGAGGCAGGTCCCGCGGCGCATGGCAGCTCCCGAGCAGTGATCCGATGAGCCGTTTCTCCGTGAACATCGCGCCCACGATGTTCACCGACGCAGCGTGTTCGAGTGGCGCCGCTCCCACCATCACCGTGGTGCCTCCCGCACACGTCGACGCCATCCCCGTTTCCACCAGCGCCGAGTGCCCGACAGCATCGAAGGCGTAGTCGACCCCGACACCGGTCATCGACATCACGGTCGCCATCACGTCGACCTCGTTGGGATCGATCACGTCGCTGGCGCCGAATCGTTGCGCCCATTCGCGCCGCTCGGCGTTCGGCTCCGACACAATGATCCGCGCTGCTCCGGCCAATCGCGCCCCTTGGACGATCGACACGCCGATTCCGCCGGCGCCCATCACCAGCACCGTGGCGCCCGCTTCGACCTCGGCGGTGTTGATGACTGCGCCGACACCGGTCTGCACGGCACATCCGGCGACGCACACCACATCGAGCGGTAGGTCGTCGTCGACCTTGATGGCCCCCTGCTCGGCGATGATGACGTGCTCAGCCATCGCTCCCAGGCCAACGCCTCGGTACACGGTCTCACCGTGGCGCGACAGCCGAGTCAAGCCGTCGGGATGTGTTCCGAAGGCGATGGCAGCACTGTTCACGCAGATCCCGAACCGCCCCCGCACGCAGTAGTAGCAGTGGCCACACGAGGAGACGGGGCTCAAGATCACATGATCGCCAACGGCCAATGTCGTCACTCCGGGACCCACCAGGTCGACGATTCCCGCCGCTTCGTGACCGAGAATCGACGGTGTCATCGCCGGATGGATACCGTCGAGTTGGCTGACGTCGGAGTGGCACAACCCACAGAAGTGCACCGCCACCCGAACCTCGCCGATCTCGGGTTCGCCGATCTCGACATCGTCCACCACCAACAGCTCGGTGGCACCGGTTTCCATGAGTGCAGCGCGCATCTCGACGACCTCCCCGTTGGCCATGTTCGACCAGCCAACCCATCATGGCAGCGCGGACAGTTTCTGCCAGGCTCTACAGATGTCAGATCCAACACCCGCTGGGTCGGTTTCCGGCAAGCTCCGCATCGGCGAACACACCGGCACCGACCACACTCGGAACGGCTCGGCAGTCACCCTCGACCCTGCGTCGTTGTGTACCCATGGGGTGATCGTCGGCATGACCGGGTCGGGCAAGACCGGCCTCGGCATCTCCCTCCTCGAAGAGGCCCTCAACAACGGGGTCGCGGTCCTTGCCATCTATCGCCTGAGGCCCTCCACGACGAGGCATCCGCCATCGCCCAGGGGCTGCTGTCGCTGGTCGGCATCGAGTCCGACCCGTTGTCGGGTCGCGAACACGTGCACCTGGCCAACCTCATCGAGGCGGCATGGGCCACCGGCGAGGTCCTCGACCTCCCCGCCTTGTTGTGCGGCCCGACAGGCGAAGCGAAGGCAGCCGTCGTGTCGATCGCCCATCTGTCCGATGCCGAACGGCAACTCGTCATGTCACGGGTATTGTCGAAGCTGGTCTCCTGGATGCGGTCGCAGGCGGGCTCGTCGACATTGCGCGTGCTGCTCTACATCGACGAGGTCAGCGGCTTCGTGCCGCCTGTTGCCGCGCCGGCCTCGAAGGCTCCGATCCTCACGCTGCTGAAACAGGCCGCGCCTTCGGTGTCGGGGTGGTGCTCAGCACCCAGAACCCCATCGATCTCGACTATCGGGCCATCTCCAACGCCGGCACCTGGATGATCGGACGGCTTCAGACCCAACAGGACAAGGACCGGCTGATCGATGGCTTGAAAAGCGCCGCGGGCGGCACCGATGTAGCAACGATCGAAGCCACCATCTCAGCGCTCGCCAAACGAGAGTTCTTGCTGCACACCAGTGGCGGTGCGCCCGACGCGACCTTTACGACTCGATGGGCCATGAGCTATCTCCGCGGACCGCTGATGTTGGATGAGATCGCCCGACTCTCGCCACCGGTCGATGCCGTCGCACCGATCCCCAGCACGCCGACCCCCGACACCCAGGCCCCTGCAGACGATGCCGTCGCTCTGATGCCAACGGTCGCCGAGGGGATTCCGGTCCGCTGGCTCGACCCGGCGACGGCGTGGGCTGGCGCCGTCGGCGTGTCCGCCGCGACCCCAGGACCTACCCCGCACCGCGCTGGCATCGCCGTCCGTTGCTCGCTCGTCTACGACCACACTCCCACCAAGACCCGAATCACCGATGAGTGCGAAGCGGTTTTCACCGACTTGGACGACAGCGTGACACCCGACTCCGCCACCGTCGTAGACACCGACGACCGCGACCTCCGTGAGCAACCGCCCGAAGGGTGCACCTACACACTTCCGAGCGTCGCGCTCGACCGGCTCACGTGGTTCCCCACGCTCGAGAGATCGGTCAAGGACTGGCTCGTGACCAACCACGCCACCGAGATCGTCGTGAACCGAGAACTCAAGCTGTCGAGCCGGCCCGACGAGACAGCAGGCGGACTCGACGAGGAACAGCGAGTTGCTGTCTGGCGCCGGATCGGTGCTCGGGGCCATCTTCGGAGGTCGAAGTCCTGCCCGATCGATCTCCTCGGCCGTGAACCGGGCAGCCAGTGGACGGAACCGTACGTCACGTGCCGGAGATCGTGTCGATGAGACCCTGGCGAAGGTCGAGCGGACATCGTCGTGACCCAGCTCACGGTGGTGTGGATTCCGTCCACCTGACGGTGTGCGGGCTGTGGAAGCGGACTCTCCTCAAGGTTCCACCACGGGGCGTCGAACTAGGTTCAATGGTGAGTTCGACAGAACACGACGACAAGGCGCCGCTGTCGCGTCGCGCAGTGCTCGGCACCGGTGCCACCACGCTCCTCCTCGCCAGCTGCGCCAAGGCCCCCAACTCGCCCAAGAGCACCCAAGCCCCGAGGTACGCGCCGTCGCCGCCACGAGCGCCCGAGGACTACCCCGATCTGGTCTTCGAGCCCGCCGGACTGACGGCCCGACTCGCCGTCGACAAGCTCACCTTCGGCCCGACGCCGGGCCTGGTCGCAGCGGTCGATGCCATCGGCGTCTCGGCTTGGATCGAACAGCAACTCTCCCCTGGCGCCCTGCCCGCCGGCGACAGCCACCTCGTCGACTCGGTCACCCTGAGCAACGACAACGCCGCCAACGGCTATCTCCATACGTTCAACGATCAGCGCTGTGAGGAGGAGCTGACCCACGCCACCGTCCTCCGGGCTCGCTACTCCGAGCGGCAGTTGTACGAGCTGATGTGCGACTTCTGGCAGAACCACTTCAACATCTGGCTGGACTCGAAGTACTACCGCTGGTTCAAGAACCAGGACTATCGAACGGTCGTGCGTGCCAACGCTTTCGGCAAGTTCTCCGACATGCTGGTGGCGTCGGCGAAGAGCCCAGCCATGCTGCTCTACCTCGACAACTTCTCGTCGAATGCCTTCGCCGTCGGTGGGGTCAACGAGAACTACGCACGTGAGCTGCTCGAACTCCACACGCTCGGGATCCTCTCAGGACAGCAGGTCTATACCGAAGCCGACATGCGCGGTGTTGCCAAGGTCATGAGTGGCTGGACCTTCGGCACCGACTACGGCGCCAGCCAACAACAGTTCACGTTCGTGTCGGGCGCCCATTCCCGAGAAGCCGTCAGTATTCTGAACGGGGCCTGGAGTCGTCCCGCTCGTCCCGACGGCAATGGGCTGGCTGACGGGGAATCGCTCCTGCGCTTCCTGGCACGTCATCGATCAACCGCTCGCTATCTGTCGTGGAAGTTGGCGGTCCGGTTCGTGTCGGACTCGCCGTCGAACGCACTGATCGAGCACTTGGCGGACGTGTATCAGGCCAATGACACGGCGATCGTCCCGTGGTTGCGTGCCCTGTTCGCGAGTGACGACTTCGCGGCATCCGGCAAAAAGAAGGTCCGGCGGCCGTTCGAACAGCTCATCGCCGTCTTGCGAGCGCTCAACGCCAGTATCGACTCGGCATCGAACGACCAGGCCGCTGACAACATTCGCGAAATGCTTGAATCAGGGGGCCAACGACTCTTCGGCCAACAAAGCCCTGACGGCTATCCCGACCGGGCCAACTACTGGGTGTCGACCGACGGGTTGGTCAAACGTTGGAGCCTCGCCGGAGCGGCCGCCGCCAACCGATTGACCGACCCGAGACTCGGACACATCATCAACACGAACCTTGCGGCCCTGTTCCCGACTGCAGCGCCGGGGGCAAACGTTGCGACGACCCTGATCCAGCTCGCCGCCACGGTCGGGAACTTCACCCTGACCGATGACGGCGCTGCGGCCATCGCGGCGGGCGTTCGCCTCGACCCGTCCGGACCGGCATCGGGGTTGCTCAACGACAGCAACAAGCGGACCCAGGCCATCGGTCTGCTGCTCGCCCATCCTCTGTTCCAACGACGATGACGGACTGACACCATGACCCCCACCATTCGCACGATTCCACGCACCGTCAGCCGTCGGTCGGTACTGGGCGGCAGCGCCGTGGCAGTCGCCGGGGCGGCTGCCGCCGTCGTCGCGCCACGCTTCGCCTTCGCCACACCGGAATCCCCGACCACCAGCGACGTGATCGTGTTGGTGTTCCTCCGTGGCGGCGCCGACGGACTCAACCTCGTGGCGCCGCACCGGATGCCGACCTATCGCGCCCTTCGACCGACGATCCGGGTCAAGTCGCCCGAGGAGTTCACGACCCCTGCGGGCAAAGCCGGAATCCCGCTCGTCGCTGGCGGCGCAGTTGCACCCTTCGCACTCTCGGACGTCTTCGCTTTCTGTCCCGGTATGGACGCCTTGGCCTCCGGCCCATGGGCAGCCGGCAAACTCGCCATCGTGCACGCCGTGGGGATGCCCGCGAGCGAGAGCCCCATCCGGAGCCATTTCGAAGCCCAGCGCAACTGGGAGTGTGGGTCGGCCTCGCTGGCCTTCAACTCGGGGTGGCTGAACCGCTATCTCGGTGCCGTCGGCGCGACCACCCGGGTGCCAGCAATCGCTCATGGCATCAACATGCCCCGCGTACTGGGCGGCGACAGCCTGTCGCTGACGATGGAATCCGTGGAGAATTTCGGTGTCGACGGGTTCATTGATCTCGAAGCCGCCACCACCGCGCTGCAGCAGCTTCACGGTTCGGCTACCCACGAACCGATCACCCGGACCGGCGGGGTCGCACTCGATGCCATCAACATCGTCGAGTCGGTCAACTGGGCTGGCATCACGCCACGACCGGGCGTCAGCTACGGCAACGACGTGGTGGGCCGACAGCTGGCCGACGTCGCAGCCCTCATCAAAGGCAACATCGGTCTGCGGGTCGCCCAGATCGACATGGGATTGTGGGATCACCACATCAACACCGGCACTCCGGAGATGACTGACTGTTGGCTACGCCAACAGGCCACGATGTTGTCGAACGGCCTGGCAGCATTCTCGGCCGATATGGGCTCACGAATGGACGAGGTCACCCTGGTCGTGGCGTCAGAATTCGGACGAACCATCGATCAGAACGGCTCCGGCGGCACTGACCACGGTCGTGGCGGGATGATGATGGTGATGGGCAACCACGTTCGCGGCGGGATCCATGGACCGTTTCCGGGTCAGATCGAACATGGACCGGAGGGGGACCTAGCGGTACTCACTGACTACCGGTCCGTGCTCGCCGAGGTCTTCGCCAAGCGCGGTGGCCTCGATTCCATGGCATCGGTCTTCCCGACCTGGCAGCCCGCCTCGGAACTCGGCGTCTGCACGGCGTGAGCATCTCCTGACTCCTCGACCCGTCTGAGGTTCTTCCAGCCCACTCCCGCCCACCTCATCCCCGCTGACGCCCGTGCTGGGGGGTACTTTTCCTTCTTTGCACGCGCCTTCGGGCCATGTGAACATTGAGCAGTCGTCTGACCACGGTGAGTGTGGCAGCACCGAGGGAGAAACAGTGCGTCGTCACGTAGAGAATACCCATGCCCAGAGCGAGATCGAGGCGACCACGTCGCCGGCCCGCTCGGCATTGAGGGTGGTGTGTGCTGCAACGCTGATCGTGGCCGGCATCGGCACCGTTGCCCTGCCAGGGAGCGCCCAGGAGGGCAACGCCATCACCGGCACCATCTATCGAGACGTCAACGGCAACGGCACGCTCGACGATGCTGAACCCGGCGAGGCCGGCGTGGCCGTCGTGGCGACCAACACCACCGGCGCCTCCGCCACTGCCACCTCTGGCGCAACCGGCAACTACGCGCTCGACCTCGACGCACTCGGCGCCGGGCCGTTCCGCCTGGAGTTCAGCGGCTGGCCCGACGCCCTGCAGCCTGGCCCCAACGGCACCGACAACCCGACCTCGGTCGTCAACGTGCCCGCTGGTGGAGTTCGCAACTTCGGCGTGATCGACCCCAGCGGATACTGCCAGAACAACCCGAAGCTCGTGGTGAGCTGCTTCGTCGCCGGCACCAACGACGGCACCGCTCAGACACTCGCCCAGTTCGCCTCCACCGCGGGAACCACCGAGACCTCGGGCCACGATCTCAGTGGACCGGCCGGCTTCGACCAGCCCAACGAGACCAAGCTGGCCAATCTCGGCCAGACCGGCGCGATCTACGGCGCCGGGTTCCATCCGGCCACGGGGTCGCTCTACCTGGGCGCCTTCGCCAAGAAGTACGTCCCCCTCGCCGGTGGCGGCTCCGGCGCGATCTACCTCCGCAAGGCCAACGGCGCCATCTCGACCTTCTGGACCACGCCGGAATCCACCACCCGAACACCGACCACCCCCGGCAACTGGTACACGGACCCGTGGTCCGATCAGGTCGGCAAGCTCGGCTGGGGCGACGTCGACGTGGTCGGCAATCGCCTCTTCGCCGTGAACCTCCAGAACCAGAAGCTGTACATCTTCGACATCAATCCGGCGACGGGTTCGCTCGTGGGCTCGGGCCCCTCGACAACCATCGCCATTCCGGCACCGGCCAACACCGTTGATGCCCGCCCGTTCGGGCTGGGTCACTCGCAGGGCACCGTGTACGTCGGTGGCGTTGACTCCAAGGACGGCACCGGCGGCACCCCGTCGGCCTATGTCTACAGCTTCTCCACGGCCACCGACACCTTCGGCTCGATCGTGGCGCAGTTCCCGCTCGGGTTCGAGCGCGGTTGCGCCTACGTCGCCAAGACAACGCTCAACGCCGGTCGGTGCAGCCAACAAGATGGCTCCGCCAAATGGCGTGCCTGGGGCACTGCCCCCTCCAGCGCTGACACCCCGGAGTTCTCGGGCTTCCTGCAGGTGCAGGACGTCATCCGCACGCAGGTGAACCCGCAGCCCATCCTGTCCGACATCGAGTTCGACTCCGATGGGTCGATGATGTTGGGCTTCCGCGACCGCTTCGGCGATCAGGCAGGCCGACGGATCCCCGGCGGCACCACACCGAACCCGCTGTTGGGTTCGCTGCCACCAGTTCCGCTGTATCTCGATGCCTACGCCTTCGGCGACACTCTCCGGCTGAACAACAACAACGGTGGCGGATTCAACCTCGAGAGCAACGGCACTTCCGGTGGCGTCACCGGCACAGCCAATAGTGGCATGGGCCCGGGCGGCGGCGAGTTCTACGACGCTGACAACTCGCTCTACAACGTCGACAACTTCGGTGTCCCGACACTCGAAGGTCACGACGAGGTCACCATGGGCGGCCTGGCATACGTTCCCAACCAGGACAAGCTGGCCACCACCGCCTACGACGTCTTCGGCCGGTGGGACAACCTCGGCGTGAAGTTCCTCGGCGATGGCGGCAACGAAGCCCCCAAGGGTGGCGACTCGACCGACCTGAACAACCGAGCGTTCTCGCTCTACCAAGGCACGCTCGGAGGTGACATCCCCTTCGGCAAGTCCAACGGGCTCGGCGATCTCGAGGTGCTGTGTGAGCTGGCACCGATCGAGCTGGGCAACTTCGTCTGGTTCGACGCCAACCGGGACGGCGTCCAGGACCCGGGCGAGGCCGTCCTGGCGGGTGTCACCGTTCGTCTCCTCCAGGGCGAGTCGGTCATCGCTACCGCCATCACCAACAGCGCTGGCAAGTACTACTTCGCCGCTGCCGATGCCCCGAACCTGCCCCCCGTTCCGGGGACCGAATTCGGTCTGGTGCCCGGTGGCCTCACGCCGAACACGGAGTATCTGGTCACGTTCGATGTGTCGACCGCTGACACCTCCGGCCTGGGTGTCCTGCCTGGTCCGCTCACCATCACAGTGGCAAACGTCGGCTCCCCCACCACCGACTCCGATCCCGTGGTCGGGGGGACGGGCCTTCCGCAGGTCTCGGTGACCACTGGTGGGCCCGGCGCCAACAACCACACCATCGACGCCGGTTTCATCGCTCGCCCCACCGCGTCGATCAGCATCGTGAAGTCGGTGAACGGCCAGGACGCCAATACCGCTCCCGGACCAACCGTCGATGCCGGGTCCACCGTGACCTTCACCTACCTCGTCACGAACACTGGCACCGAGACCCTCCAGAAGATCCTGTTGGTTGACGACAAGTTGGGAACCATCACCTGCCCGTCGAGCTCGTTGGCTCCGTCGGCATCGATGACGTGCAGCGCCACCGACACCGCCAAGGTCGGCCTCCAGACCAACATCGGCACTGTCACCGGGACTCCGGTCTGCGAGACCGCCACCACCATCGACGAAGGTGAACAGCCACCGGTGACCATTTGCGGCGAGCCCGTCACCGCCAAGGATCCGGCCAACTACACCGGCGCAGGCGCCTCCGTGCAGGGAACGACCACGATTCGGGGAACCACCGCCCTCGCACCCACCACGACGACGATCGGATCCGCTGTCACCTCGACCACGGTTCCGACCAGCGTCAAGGACATCGTCCAGAACCGTCCGCCGGGATCGAACCTCGCCATCACCGGGCGGGAGTCGCGTGGCATCACGATCTTCGGTGCCGGCTTGGTGCTCTTGGGACTCGGCCTCTTGGTCGCCAAGCGTCGTCAGCCCCGCAGTTAGAAAGATCTCGTTCTGGCTGCAGGTTCGGCGCACACAGGTGCCGGATCTGCAGCGAGAAGATCAGTTCCTGGCGAGACGCCGGGCGATGGCGTCGGCGAACAACCCAGCTGCTGGCTTGCTCGTTCCCAGAAAGACCGACGGTTCGGTGAGTTCCAACTCCAGCACCGCGAGTGAGCCGTCGTTGGCGCGGACGAGGTCGACCCGGGCGTAGAGCGGCGGGGACAACTTGGTGCCCATCCCGGGCACCTTCACCAACGATTCGATGACCGCGTGCGCCGAGTCGAGCTCCTCCGCCGTGGCAACGTGGCTCGAGATGGTCTCCTGCTTGAAGAGCGCCCGCGATGCTGGCTCGCCCTTCGCCAACAGCGGACCCTTGTTGATGGCGTGGGAGAACTCGCCGTCGAAGAACAACATGGCCGTCTCACCGAGTTCATCGACGGCGTGTTGATACGGCTGCACCATGACGGTGAGTCCCGCCTCGAGAATTCCCAGTGCGTGCGCACGAGCATGCTCCCCGGCGGACGCATCGAAGCGTGCCGCACCACGGCTCCCCGCCCCAACCGTCGGTTTCACCACGAACTCGCCGATCTCTCCCAGACGTAGCTCCTCGGGGGTTCGTGCGAACCAGGAGTCGACGATGTTGACGCCAGCATCGTCGAGATCGCGCAGATACACCTTGTCGGTGTTCCACCGAAGCACGTCCGGCCCGTTGACGAGATCACACTGCGTCGACACCCGCTGGGCCCAGTCGAGAAACTCTACGAGGCGAAGGCTGTAGTCCCACGTCGACCGAATGAGCGCCAACTGGCACCCGTGCCAGGGAACCTCGGGGTCGTCCCAGCACACGACCTCGGAGGAGATCCCGCGCTCCGCCAGGGCGGTGAGCAGCAACGGCATGTCCTCGTCGAGGGCGACCGCCTCGGAGGCGGAGACCAGGAACACGTCAGCACACATGGCGCCCGACGATACTCAGCTCTTGGTGAAGCCGATCGACACGTCGATGTTGCCCGTGTCGCCGATGGTCGCGAACGGGTTCGACGGGTTCTCGATCCCGAAGTCGGTGTAGGTGATGGGGATCAGGGCCTTCACGTCGATCCGGGAGCCACCACGAATCGCCGTGGCCGTGAACGTCACCGGCTTGGTCACACCCTTGAGCGTCAGGTCGCCGGCGAACTCGACGGGGGTTTCCACGTTGTCTGCCGGGAACGACACTAGCGTCACCGGGGACGTCTGCGTGAAGGTGGCGGTCGGGAACTGCGTCACTCCGAGCGCCTCCTGGAAGGCCCGATCGCGTCGGGCGAAGTCCTTGGAGGTGATCGACGCGACATCGACGTCGAACGTGGCCCCCGAGATGGTGGTGCCGCCGTCTGCCAGGGTGAGAGAGCCGGTGATCATCTCGGTGTAGCCGGTGGCCGTGACCGTGGCCCCCTCCAGCACCTCGTTCTCGACGCGGTATCCACCCTTGGAGCCGCTGGCAACAGTCCAGCGGCCATCGGGCGAACCGGCCAGCGGGGCAGCTGTCGCCCGCTGATCGGCGGTGTCGGTCAGACTCGTTTCGTCCTGCTCCTGCGAATTCGAATACCAGACGAATCCCCCGACGGCCGCACCCGCGACCACCAGCAGAACGACACCGGCGATGAGCAGCTTCTTCATGGCACCAGTCTGGCTGATGGCGCTGCTCGGCCACTGGCAGGTGGGACGGGTCAGCTCACCTTTGGTCGACGGATGCTGCGAATCACCAGTGGCGCGGCCAACAACACGACACACACAGTCAGCACCATGGTGGCCAAGACGTTGATCTGCGGAGGAGTCGACCGTTGGGCCAGGTTGTAGACCTTCATCGGGAAGGTCGAGAAATCGTCACCGGCGACGAACGACGTGATGATGTAGTCGTCGATGGAGAGAGCGAAGCTCAGCAACGCTGCGGCCAGAATCCCTGGGAGAATCAGTGGGAACGTGATCTTCCAGAAGGCGCGGATCGGCGCGCAGCCGAGGTCCGCGGCAGCATCCTCGAGCGTCCAGTCGAACCCTCGGAGCCTCGCCTTGACCGTGAGCGCAACAAAGCTCACACAGAACAGGATGTGCGCAATCGTGACCGTCCAGAAGCCAAGGTCGGCGCCGAAGTCGAAGAACAGAGTGAACAACGACGCGCCCATCACGATCTCGGGAGTGGTGAGCGGCAGCACCAGAAGGATGTTGATCGCTCCGGATCCCTTGAACCGGTAGCGGGCGAGCGCCAAGGCCATCAGCGACCCCAGCACGGTGGCAATGAGCGACGCGATCACTGCCACCTGAATGGACGCCCAGAACGTGGTGGTCAGCTCAGCGTTTTCGAAGGGTTTTCGCCAGGCATCGAGGGTGAATCCGTTCCAATTGATGTTCTGCCGACCGACTTGGCGATTGAAGCTGAATGCGACAATCCAGATGACCGGAGCAAACAGGTACAGCAACACCAGTGCCGCGTAGAACGGGAGGGTTAAGCGCCTCCAACCTTGCGGTTTCATCCCACCAACTCGTCGGTCCCCAGGACCTTGGCATAGAGCAATACCCCAGCCGTGATCAACACCATGAAGACGAGCGACAACGCTGCGGCAGAGGGATAGTCACTCTGGTTGAACAGCAGGTCCTTGACCTTGGAACCGATCATGGCGTTGTTCGGCCCCCCGAGCAGCTCGGCATTGACGAAGTCCCCAGCGGCCGGAATGAACACCAGCAACGTGCCGGCGAAGACGCCCGGCATCGACAGCGGCAACACCACTCGTCGGAAGGCGGCGCGGGGTGAGTTGTAGAGGTCCTGTGCGGCGTCGAGCAGCCGCACGTCGATCTTCTCGAGGCTCACGTAGATCGGCAGGATCATGAAGGCCAAGAAGTTGTAAGTGAGACCACCGATGACCGACAACGACGTGTTGAGCACGCGACCGTTCTGCATGACCCCCACCGCTTCGAGGAGCGAGTCGACTTTCAGTGAGGAGAGGAACCTGAGCACCGGCCCCTCGTCGGCCAGCAGGGATTTCCAGGCCAGCGTCCGGATCAGGAACGAGGTGTAGAACGGCAGAATCACGAGCCCCAACAAGATGGTCCGGTACTTCCCCGCGCGGAACGCCACGAAGTACGCCAACGGGTAGCCGATCAAGATGGCTGCAATCGTGGCGGCGGCGGCGTAGAGAAACGAACGTCCCAGGACATCGGTGTTGTCGCCGATGGCGGAGGAGAAGTTCGCTGTGGACCCAGTGAAGTTGTACTCGGGCAGGAACGCGTTCGGTTTCTCCGACAGCGACAGTCGGATGAGGGTGGCCAACGGCACCAAGAAGAACAGCGCCAGCCAGATCAGCCCCGGGCTCAAGAGCCCGTAGGGAGCGAATCGAGCGCGCCGCAGCGACTTCGTATCGTCGGCCGCCGCCACCTAGGCGCCCTTGACGTTGTTGAACCGTTCCTGAATGGCCAACTCGTCCTTCTGGGGAAGGCTCGCGAAGATCTTGAGTCGCTTCTGAGTGGCGTCGTCGGGGAAGAGCACTTGGCTCTCGGCCAACAATGCCGTGTCGCCGCCCTTCGCTTCCAGCGCTTCTCGCACACCTTTGACCGGGGATACGTACTGGACGAACTCGGTGATCAGCGCTGCGTTGTCCACGTCGTAGACAAAGTTCATCCATTGCGCCGCGGCATTGGTGTTCTTCGCTCCCTTGGGGATCACCATCGTGTCGAACCACTGCATGGAGCCCGCCTCGGGGATCACGAACTTCAGGTTGGGCTGCTTTCGCTGGAGCTGCACGATGTCGCCCGACCACGCCAGACACGCCTTGACGTCACCATTGGACAGCGGCTGGAGGTACTCGTTGCCAGTGAACTGGCGAATCTTGTCCTTGCCACGCATCTCATCGATGAAGTCGAGCGCCGCCATGGCACCGTCGAGGTCGGGCTTGGAGGGGTCCTTGCCCATGTCCAACATGGCGCAACCCACGGTGTCGCGGACCTCTTTGAGTAGCGAGATCTTGCCCTCGAGTCGGTCGTCGAAGAGATCCTTGAAACTCTTGATTTCGAAGCCGGTACGACTCGGGTCATACGCGATCCCGGTGATCCCTGCCTGCCACGGCATGTGGTACGCCGCGCCGTCGTCCCAGCTCAGATTGAGGTACTGATCAGCCAGATTCTTGTGATTGGGGATCGCCCCCATCGGGAGTTTCTCCAACCAGCCCAGGCCCAGCAACCGGGCAGCCATCCAGTAGGAGGGAGCCACGACATCGGGATCAATAGGTTTGCCGGTGCCGAGATTGGGGCTGAAGATCTTGTTGAAATACTCGTCGTTGTCGTTGAAGTCGACCTTGTAGTCCATCGTGATCCCGGTCTCCTTCTGGAACCTGTCGATGGTGGTGCCCGCCGCTGAAGCATTGTCGTTCTCACCGGTGTCGATGTACGTCTCCCAATTGGAGAACGTCACGGATTTGCCGCCGATGCCGGTGCCGGTGTCGGGTTCGACCTTGCGGACGGCGTCGGTCGACGAATCAGCGTTGGTGGTCGCTGTCGTCGACTTCGTATCGTCGCCGCAGGCGGCAAGCAGCGCTGGGCTGAGCACCAAGCCACCAGCTGCCATGCCCGCGTTGCGGAGGAACCGGCGGCGGCTGAGGTCGCGGCTCATCTGGATCGCCTGTCGAAGCATCTCGTCGTCGCTCATTGGGGTGCCCTTCATCGTTGGTGGATCATGGCGGGGTCGATTGGATGGAAGATCATGTCGCTGCCTCGGTGTCTTCGGCGAGGGTCACCCCGGCCTGATCGGCGGTGATGGACTCTGGCACCAGGAACCCGGCGTCGCTGTCCCATGACAGGGTCACGTCGTGGCCCGGGCGGACACCCTCGGCAAGCTCATGGGGACCGACGTGGGCAACGAGGCTGGCGCCCGCGGTGGTGACCGCTTCGCATCGGAGCACCGGACCCTGGAACACCATGCCGGTGAGGGTCGCTTGGATCCCGTTGTTGCCCGCGGCGCTCACGGAGAGCCGCTCGGGACGGATCATCAGTGTCACGTCCTGACCTGGTCGGCAGGCGGAGCTGTTACCGCGGATGACGAACTGCGAACCCGTACGCGAGTCCACCGTGACCAGGTCGGCATCGACCCGGTTGACCGACACCGGCAACAAATTGGCCGTGCCGATGAACCCCGCCACGAACACGCTCGAGGGCCGGTGGTAGATCTCGGTCGGTGTGCCGATCTGGTCGACCCGACCCTGTGTCATCACGGCGATACGGTCACTCATGGTGAGCGCCTCCTCTTGGTCGTGAGTGACGAAGACGAAGGTGATACCCAATTCCTGTTGGATGCGCTTGAGCTCGAGCTGCATGTTCTGGCGAAGCTTGAGGTCGAGGGCGCCGAGCGGTTCGTCCAGGAGCAAGGCCGTCGGTCGGTTGACGAGAGCCCGGGCAAGAGCGATCCGTTGCTGCTGACCGCCGGAGAGTTGCTGGGGCTTTCGATCCGCGAAGTCTGGCAGCCGCACGATCTCCAACATCTCGCGGACCCGGGTGTCGATCTCGTTGTTGGATGGCTTTTTGGTACGCCGCGAGCGAAGTCCGAAGGCCACGTTGTCGTAGACCGACATGTGGGGGAAGAGTGCGTAGTTCTGGAACACCGTGTTGACGTCGCGCTGATGCGGCGGAACCTTCGAGACATCCTGGCCACCAAGGAGAATTCGCCCCGTGGTGGGTTGCTCGAACCCGGCGATCATCCGGAGCGTGGTGGTCTTGCCGCAACCCGAGGGGCCGAGCATCGAGAAGAACTCGCCCTGTGCTATCTCGAAGTCCGCAGACTCGACCGCGACGTAGTCGCCGAAGTGCTTGGTGACGGCGTCAACCGTGACCGCGGCCACACCAGTGCCATTGGCCAGGGGCGCTGGAGTTGGAGTTGGAGTCGGAGTTGTCATGTTGTCGGCCACGAGGTGTGAAGACTGCCACGCGGACGCCAGGCTCTCAAGGCTTTCCGATGACGAGCGTGTGAACTCGGCACCTCGCGAGCTGCCGAAAATCTATTCCTCGTCCGGAACCGGCACGACGAGCACGGGGTGATTCGAGAGGTGAAGCAGCTTGTGTGGCGTCGAGCCGACGAGCGCCGCTGCCAGCGGACGTTCGCTATAGGTGCCGACCACGATGAATCGAGCAGAGCATTCCTCGGCCAGCGCGATCAGGCCGGAAGCTGGCTTGTCGTCGAGGACGCGATGCGAGATCTGAACGCCGGTGTCAGCAACCAATGCCTCTGCCTCGATCAACAACTCCTCGCCACGCTCCTCCAGCAAGCGCCGCTGATCTCCGGCACCTCCCAGGTTTGCCTGGGGTGGTTCCGCAGCAAATGCCACGATCACCCCGACACCGAGGTTCATCGCCAACTCTGCGGCGACACGGATGGCGACCTGGGCACACTCTGATCCGTCGTAACCGACGACGAGTTCTCCGCTCATCGGGCTGTCTCCTTGGTATAGGTACCGAGCGCTGGCGCATTGGCGCCGTCATCGAATGGGTCTGGTCGCACGTCCATGGGGTCGCGACGGATCCGGAAGAAGCTGCCGCCATCGATCCCCCGACACATCCACATCAGGGGAACGCCAACCAGAAGCAACCCCAACCCGATCTTTGTCAGGTTGCCGAAGTTGTCGTCGATCAAGGTCGTGATGAACGACCAGGTCAGGATGCCAGCACCGAGAAGTGACGACACCCCGACGAGGAAGAATGCTTTCGCGCTCTTGAAGAGGTACTTCCAGAAATACAGGACCGCCGCGAAGCCTGTGGCACCGTAGTAGAAGGCGATCATCAACCCCACCGCCGCAATGGACAAGGCGTACGGCGAAGTGTCTTCCTGCCAATCGCCCCCGCTCACCGCAATGAGAAAGACGAACCACGCGACCGCAATTCCACCGAAGAGCCAGGTCGAAAAGGTTGGAGTCAGGAAGCGCGGATGGGTCTCAGCAAATCGTTCCGGGATGGCCTTGTGAACCCCCATTGACAAAGTCGACCGAGCGGCCGGAAGAATCGTGGTCTGACACGACGCTGCTGCTGAGGACAGCACGGCGATGATGAGAAGCTTGAGCATGAACGGCCCGAAGCCCGCTTCTCCGAACACCGTTGCGGCGCTGGATTCAAGCACGTCGCTGCTCTCGGTCAGTTCGTCAACGCTGGCAACGCTGATGACCGCAACGCTCACGATCACATAGTTGGCCACCAAGATGATCGTGGAGATCACTGCCGCCCGGCCCGGAGTCTTCTCCGGGTCCTTGCACTCCTCATTGACCGCCACCGCGGTGTCCCAGCCCCAGTAGATGAACAACGACAAGTTGATACCGGCAGCAAGACCCGTCCAGTTGAACGAGCCATCCTCGTT
>Ga0105047_10000500_pt1 | contig 66773 bp, 67 predicted proteins | sample MAT04_FD_78384 | JGI IMG/M metagenome (GOLD analysis project Ga0105047, IMG submission 78384) | Freshwater microbial communities from Lake Fryxell liftoff mats and glacier meltwater in Antarctica - MAT-04 (megahit assembly) | ecosystem: Environmental > Aquatic > Freshwater > Ice > Liftoff... | reverse complement strand
TTGCAACAGGTGTCACTGTGATAGCTCCATCAGTCACCCCAATAGAGGTAACTGTCGGTGTTGCGACAGCCAATGCAGCCGGAATACCATTCGAGTTTGCGTTACATCCTGTAACTGTCCCGAGATTTGAAATGCACAGACTAACCGCCATTTTGTATGCAGCTGCGCTAGTAATCACTCCGGCATATTTCGCCTTCTTGGTGTAACTCTGATACTGCGGCACCGCGATCGCCGCCAAAATACCAATAATCGCGACGACGATCAGCAGTTCGATCAACGTGAAGCCGGACTGGCCGGGGCGGGCTTGCATTTGTTTCAGATTCATCATGGTCATGCTCCTTTGAGGGTTGTTTGCGCCCTGGTGGGCTGCGGATAACTACCAGCGAATTGCGTGCCAACTTTTACTCGCAACCCTGCCGAGACCTTTATCGACCGCTCAGGATTTTCATTAATCTGCCCGCCAAGCCGCGTCAATCAAGGCTTCATGGCAGATTCGCGACCCGCTCCGGCGGGCTGGCCGGGTTCGATTCGACGCCAAACCTTGGCCGCGTCCTTATGCCCGCCGCGCCGAATAAGTGACCATTTTCGTCACATGACTGCCGCAGAGGGAATGTAGCGTGCGGCGATCAAAGGGTAGGATCAAAGGGGCCAGGCTCAATTTAACCCCTCTCACCCGCTCTCTAACGCCGGCTTCCTGCCGGCGTTTTTTCTGGCGAGTCAGGGTGCCATGGGGACAAATGCTGTAAAGCTGCCTGGTTTTCATTGGGTTAGCATTCGTATGCATCCCATTTCATTTCCTGGATAGATTGTCACTGATGGAATATGGGCTAACGGAACATGCGCGGAAGCGATGAATCAAGCGAAAAATCCTGCTTGAGTGGGTTGCTGCGGCAGTGGCCCACCCGACACGAACTGCGAACGACGAAGATGACCCAACATTGGTGCATGCGCTTCTCGCGATTCCGCAACGGGGGTTTCGCGTTCTACGTGTGATTTACAACGAAACCGCTGATCCTGTAGTCGTGGTCACGGCCTATTTTGACGATGGAGCGACCGAGCTATGAAACTTGAATTCGATCCGCTGGCAGATGCCGCTTACTTGGAAATCAGTGATGCGGAAATCGAGACGACCCGTGAAATCGAGCCTGGCATTGTTGCGGATTACGATGCTCAGGGACATATCGTGGGTATCGAGGTGCTATCCATCAGCAAACGTAGTACGTCGCTACCACTCAAACAGGCAGCCTGATCCGCAATCCGCGAGCTAAAGGGGCCTGGCTCGATTTAAACCCTCTCACCCGTTCTCAAACGCCGGCGGCCTTTTGCCGGCGCCTTCCGCCATTTTCCCGCGATTCAGCGGAAGGCACGAGGATGTCACCGATATGACCGCCTTTCCGTCCTGCGTGGGCCGCCGTAAAAGGGGGGATCGGCACGATATTCAGTGCCGGCGGCGCAGGCAGGTTACCGGGCCGCTTATGCGTGCGCCATTCTTGCGGGCTCTAACTTCACTTGTCCGGATATCGTCAGGACGTTATGGTGAGGGCAAGATTTCAGAACATGGGGATTGCCATGAATACCTTGAATGTCTCGAAAACCGAACGGATTGATGTCCGCGCCAACCGCTCGGTTAAACTGCTGTTGCAGGAGGCCGCACGTGCTTGCCACAAGAATGTCAGTGAGTTTCTGCTGGATGCGGGGGTCACGGCTGCCAACCAGACTTTGGCAGAGCGTCGTCACTTTGTGCTGAACGAAGACCAGTGGCAGGCATTTCAGCAAGCGCTGGATCGTCCCGTTCAAGCCAAGCCGAGCCTGAAGAAGCTGCTCAGCGAACCCGGAGTGCTGGATTGAGTGCAGCGCTTGAATCAGTCCGCAAGCTCTCGCCAGCGGATTCGATGGATACGTTTGACTGCGGGCAACCCGCACTTAACCAGTTTCTGCAGCGATACGCTCTTGTCAATCAGAAGGCCAATAGCGCACAAACCTACGTTTCTTGTCAGGCTGGCGAGGTCGTCGGTTTCTACAGTCTGGCGGTCGGAAGCGTTAATCCGGTAGATGCACCTGCGCGGGTCATGAAAGGCTTGGCCAGGTACGCGGTACCGGTCATGATCCTGGCGCGACTCGCAGTGGATCGGGATCACCAAGGCAAGGGGCTGGGCAAGGCCTTGCTGAAGGATGCTTTGCTACGCACATTACAGGCCGCCGACATTGCCGGTATTCGTTGCCTGTTGATTACATGCCAAGGATGAGGCTGCGCAGCAGTGGTACGAGTCTTGGGAATTCGAGCCGAGCCCGACCAATCCCTACCACTTGTTCTTGATGCTCGAAGACCTCAAAGCGCAGTTTCAGTAGGCCGGAGCAGCGAGCAGCATAGGGAAAAAACGGGGAAAAAACGGGGAAAAAACAGGGGACAGACCACGGTTTTTCTCCTTCGGCTCTCTCAAGCGCCGGCTTCTCGCCGGTGTTTTTTTGCTGTTCAAAAACGTAGAAAACATGCTAATTTGTGCATATATGCATAGTTTATGGGGTTTAGTCATGCAAAAGAGAATGACCATTTCGATTGATGAAACCGTTTATGACGGCCTCATTCGGGTTGTCGGACGGCGCAAGATAAGCCAATACCTTGAGGATTTGGCACGCCCGTTTGTGGTCAAGGATGATCTTGAATCGGGCTATCAAGCAATGGCTGAGGACGTGCAGCGCGAGCAGGATGCGCGCGAATGGTGCGAAGCGCTGATTGAGGATGTATCTGATGTTGCGCGGTGAAGTTTGGTGGGTTGAGTTCGATCCGGCAGTAGGAAGCGAGATCAAAAAAACCCGACCCGCCGTCATCGTCAGTAATGACCCCTCGAACAAATTCCTTTCCCGCGTTCAGGTTGTACCTTTAACCAGTAACCTCGGCAGGCTCTATCCAAGCGAGGCCGTTGTGAATATTGACGGAAAGGAAAGCAAGGCAATGACCGATCAGATCATGGCAGCAGACAAGCAGCGTCTGAAAAACTTGCTGGGCAAACTCAACCGGGAGGATATGAAAGGTGTTGAACGTGCGCTGAAAATCCAGCTTGGCATTCCGCTTTAATCCGAGATTGTTCATTAGCCGAATATGGTGTCAGACACGATTGTCAAAATTTAAAGGGGCCGGGGTCGACATAATTTCCGTTAAGCATAAAACAATGTGAGCCTGGCCCGAGCCTGCCCCCTTTAATTGATGGAAATCTGGCTGGTGGCGCTGCGTTATCGATCAGCCATTAGCGATCAGCCATTAGGGTCAGACACGAATAGCACTACCTCAAGTGACTGGTCGGTTTTGGGCCAGTTTGACGCCGTAAGCACACTTACCTCTTGCTACGTGCGTAGCGGTAGTAAGAGGTCAATACCAATCATTCGGGAGCGATTTCATGCCCAATTTATCGGTCAAACTTGACGAAGCCACTCGCCAACGCTTGCTGGCGCAAGCAACCCACCAGGGGATAACGCCGCATGCGCTGATGTTGAGGGCCATTGCTGCGGAGTTGGATCGAGCGGAGGAGAAAGGTGCGTTTGTCATGCGCGCTCTGCAGGCCAGGGATCGAGTCTTGGCGGGGGGGCAGGTTTTTGATGGACCGGCCTTTTCTGATTACTTGCGCGCTCGCGCACGCGGCGAAGATCGGCCGCGCCCTGCCTCACAGAATATTGATGGATCTGGCGACCCCTGCGCGTGACACGTTGGTTACTCACGCCTGAGGCGGCGGATGATCTTGAGCGCCTTGATGATTTTCTTCGTGAAACTGCGCCTGAAACTTCAGTCGAAATCATCGATTTGGTGTGTTCGAGACGTTTCAGAAACTTCAACTGGCGACTTGGAACGAGGTTTTTCGTGACCACGGGCTGAAGTGGGAGCAGGTCAAAAACGAGCCAGGCACATTCACCATTCGGCTATCCAAATCGTATCGAGCCGTTATCGAACGAGAGGGCGCGTTTATGCTATTTCAAACGCTTCACCTTGACCACGACGGGGCCTACGGTAAAAAGTAGCAACCATCTAAACCCTGCCTATTGGCACAGGGGGCTCTCCCCCCTCTCAAACACCGGCTTCCCGCCGGTGTTTTTTTGCGGACCAAAAACGTAGAAGTTTTAGTGGGCAGAGCACGGTTACCTGCTCTCAGCTTATTTCCAGCCCCTTCTTTGGCAAGGCGTTGAGCCAACGTGTTGATGATTGTTTGACCCCTTGTTGGGGCACGGCTTTATTATGCCCGGCGCTTTTTTGCGCCAAGCTTAACGTCGCCTCAACAACGCCGGCGCGGGTGCCTTCAATGGATGGCAGCTTCTCAACCCGGCTATTTATTCTTTTAAGAGAATATAATTTCATTATTCCGTACAACGAATATAATTAACTTATTCTTCATTGAGAATATTTGCCATGGACACCCCCCTATCCACCGTTTCCACATCTGGGCAGTTGGGCCCAGTACTCCGTAGCCTGCGTAAGGCGCAGGGGTTATCCCAAGCAGAGCTGGGGCAGTGCATCGGCTTGTCACAGGAGCGTATCTCGGCCATTGAGCGCAAACCCGAGGCCATTTCCGTAGACCAGCTATTGTCAGTGCTGATGGCTCTGAAAGCGGAGCTTGTCGTGCAGCCAAAGGCAAGGGGGCCGGGAACGGAATGGAGTTCTTGGTGAGCGCCGCTGTCGGCCGCCCTTCCAAGCGGCACCCTCTTGGGGTCTGGATGAATGGCCTGCGGGTAGGCACCTGGACAGTATCTGGCGGCGGCCATGAATTCAGCTATGACCTTGGTTGGCTGAACCACCCAGCCGCTCGGCCATTGTCCTTATCCCTACCCTTGGCACAGGCTGAAACGCCATTCCGGGGTGAGGTTGTCGAGTCCTACTTCGACAACCTGCTGCCGGACAGCGCCGTCATTCGCAGGCGAATTGCACACCGGTTCGGAGTGCGAAACAAGCCCTTCGACCTTCTGGCCCAACTTGGCCGGGACTGCGTGGGTGCCGTTCAAATTCTGGAACCAGATTCGCCACCCCCGGATGTTCACCGTTTGGAGGCCAGGCCACTGACCGATAACGCGGTGGCCGCACTTATCGACCGGACGCTAGCGGGGGAGCCTATCGGATTAACAGACGACGAGGACGAACTACGTATCTCCCTGGCGGGCGCCCAAGAGAAAACAGCCCTGCTATGGCACCAGGGCCAGTGGTGCGAGCCAAAGGGAGCCACCCCTACCTCCCATATCTTGAAGTTGCCCATGGGCAAGGTGGGTCAGGTCCAGGCCGACTTTTCTACTTCGGTGGAAAATGAGTGGTTGTGCGCCAAAGTTATGGCCGCTTTTGAAATTCCCGTCGCTGACTGTGAGATTAGCCGTTTCGGCCCGCATAAGGTTCTAGTGGTTACCCGGTTCGACCGGGCCATGCAACCAGACGGATGGCTAGCCCGGTTGCCACAAGAAGATTTTTGTCAGGTGCACGGTATATCCTCTTCCCAAAAGTACCAGGATCAAGGCGGGCCTGGCATCGACCTGATACTAGACAAGCTGAGGGGTAGTTCGGCAGCCGAGCAGGACCGACGCAATTTCCTGAAAGCCCAACTCGTGTTTTGGCTGCTCGCTGCACCCGATGGTCATGCCAAGAACTTTAGCCTGTTCCTTGAGGCTGGGAGTCGATTCCGACTAACTCCCCTCTATGACGTCATGTCAGCTTGGCCCGCCATAGGCAGTGGACCTAATCAATTTGACAGGCATCAGTTGAAGCTGGCTATGTCAGTGAATGACACCAACAGCCACTACCGCATCAACGATATCCGGCGCAAACACTGGAATGCCACGGCCAAGCGCAACGCCATGGGATCAGACTTCGAAAGGGTTATCCATGACCTGATTTCCGCTACGCCAGCCGCGCTGGGAAAAGTAGCGAGTCAGCTCCCGGTGGGCTTTCCCGTGGAGGTCAGCGAGCCCATCCTAAATGGTGTCCAAGCACAAGTCATTCGACTGGCCGGCATGACCGCAGGCTAGCACTGTGGTGCGGGATTCAGGAGAGGCCTCACGACTTCAACACGTTGGCTCAAACAGGACCGTCATCCCGGCAATGTTTTAGCCGGGATCCAGCGGACACATCGCGCCGCAAGCGGACGCTCCTACCAAGGGGGGTTGTTCCCGCACAATTCAGAGAACGGTTTCCACTTCAAACCCCACTACGGCGCGCTTGTCTTTGCTGAACTCGACGCCAATCAGGTGGATGGGTTGGCCCAGGGCGCGGTATTTGTCGGCGTAGCGGCGATTGTTGATTTGCTGCAATGCTGCGCCGGCGGGGTTGAGTTCGACCACTTTGAATTCGAACAGGTAGATGTGTTGATTGAACTTCAAGACCATGTCGAGCCGACCCTGGTTGCTGCTGTCTTCCAGCGTCAAGTCGAGTCCGAGCGAGGCGAAGTAGGCGTAGAACACGCTGGCGTAATAGCCTTCGTATTGCGCGATCGGGTTGTTGCGGTACCAGTCGTGCGGGATGTTGCTGAAGAAGGCGGTGATCAGGTCGCGCAGGCCGGGGATGTCGTTGGCGATCAGCAGATCCCAAAGCCGGCTGATCTGACGACCAGGAATTGCGCGGTCGCCGGAGTACGCTTGCAGCAGACTGTCGTGCAGGGCGGCGCGGACTTCGAGATTCGGATAGCGCAAGCCGAATTCGACACGCCCAGGGAGATGCCGGACGCTCGCAATGGTGAGATAGCCGGCTTGGAACATCAGGGCTTCGGTGGGAATGGTGTCGACGTCGAATGTGGAAACCAGGGTTTCCGATGCATGCAGGTTTTCCAACGCTGGCACAAACTGCTGCCGCTCCGCCAGCAACTTGATCAGGAAGGTGGGCGTGCCGGATTCGAACCAGTAGGGTTTGTATTCGCGGTTGCTGAACAGCAGCAACAGGTCGAACGGGTTGTAGACCGATTCGCCGGTCCAGTTGTAGCCGTTGTACCAGCGCCGGATTTCTTCGCGGTCCAGCCCTTCCAGTTCGGCGGCGAAGACGTTGTCGACGTCGGCGTCGGTGTAGCCACAGATCGCCGAGTAGCGGGCGTCGACGGTGATGTCCTGCAGGTTGTTCAGGCCGGAGAACAGGCTGACTTTGCTGAATTTCGAGACGCCGGTCAGGAAGGCGAAGCGGACATGCGCGTCGCTGTCTTTGATCACCGAGTAGAAGTCTTTCAGCCCTTCGCGCAGGTCGCGGGCGATTTCCGGTTGTTCGATGCGGTCGAGGATGGGTTTGTCGTATTCGTCGATCAGGATGACGACGCGTTGACCGGTTTTTTCGTGCAGATCGCGGATCAAGGCGTTGAAGCGGCTGCGGATGTCCGGGAAGGCGGCGGGGAGGTCATTTCGCGTTTCGTAATGGGTGAGCTGCGCATGCAGGCTTTGTTGCAAATCAGCCATCGATCCCAGGACGCCGCCGCCAAAGCTGAATCGCAGTACCGGGTTGCGCTTGCTCCAATCCCAATGCGTTTCCGCATGCAAGCCGGCGAACAACGCGGCATTGCCTTCAAACAGTTCTTTCAGTGTGTCGAGGAACAGGCTTTTGCCGAATCGGCGCGGGCGGGAGAGGAAGTAGTGCGTGCCTTCGTCGATCAAGCGGAGTGCGAACGGGGTTTTGTCGACGTAGTAATGACTGTCTTCGCGAATTTTGGCGAATGTCTGTATCCCGATAGGCAGTTTCTTGCGGAGCATGGCGACAACCGTGCGATGAAAGCAGGTTCTAGATTAGCGCATTCAAGCGGCACGGGTGATGGCCTTCGCACGCTTCGCAGGAGGCTCCGCTTGCGGGCCGAGGTGTTGATTCTGTCGCCCACATCAAACAGGACCGTCATCCCGGCAATGTTTTAGCCGGAATCCAGCGGAAACCTCGCGCCGCAAGCGGACGCTCCTACCGGGTGATGTTCGACGCACTCATCGCTACGACACAATGACTGGGCAGTTCAATAGTGGGGTTGTTCATGCTCGTTCCTTCAGCATTTCTGAAAAAACCTTCACCAAAATCTCCACCCGATTATCCCAACTGTTTTCTTCCGCATACCTGCGTATCGCGTGCGCGTCCCATGGCCGGCTTAATGCGGTGGTCAACGCTGTGGTCAATGCGGTCTGGTCGTCAAACGGGACGATTGCGCCGAGTTCCGGGCTGCTGACGACTTCGGCGTTGCCGCCGACGTCGCTGGCCACGACTGGCACGCCGCACGCCATGGATTCGAGAATGACATTGGCCCAGCCTTCGTTGCGCGTCGAGAGGACGAAGACGTCGGCGGCGGATAGCGGCCACTTGAGATCGTCAGGCGAAATCGAGCCGAGAAAGTGGACGCGATCGTTCAAGCCAAGCTCGGCAACTTGTTCTTTCAGGGCCTGGGTCATGTCGCCTTCCGGGCACGGGCCACCAACGATCAGGTAGTGCGGGTCGGGATGTTGTTCCATCAGTGCCGGCAGGCAGGCGATGACCCGGTGGAAGCCTTTGCGCTCGACCAGACCGCCTACGGTAATCAGCACCTTGGCTGCGGCGGGCAGGTTGAAACGCTGGCGGGCTTCGGCTTTCGGTACCGGCGTGAAGCGTTTGGCATCGACGCCATTGCCGACCACCTGGCCACGCGCTTCGGCCAGACCCAATGAGTACGCGAGTTGGCGCAGGGAGTCGGAGACGGTGATGATTTTGTCGGCATCGCGAAAAACTTCACGCAGTTTCGGTACCAGCGCGGGATTGCGGCTTTGCGGGACTTCCGTGCCGCGCAAAGTGACCGTCACCGGCATGCCCAACCAGCGTCCCAGCCGCTGCGCGGCGTGGCCATCCGGGTAGGCGAAGTGGGCGTCGATGAAGTTGAAACCGCGGGCTTTGAGCCGGCGCAGCGTGAAGTAGCTGGCAAGGGCCATGAACACGCTGTCGAGTCCGCGCAGCATGCCGGGGATGGCGAGAAAACGCGGAAAGATCACTTCGACGCCGGCCTGAGTTTCCGTGTGCGCCGGCAACGGCCGGTAATGCGGCCGAAACAGCCGAATCAACCCTTGGCCGGGAAACCACGGCTTGGGGGAAACCACCACCAGCGGCAACTGTTTGCCCACCCGAAACATCCGCTCGCGGATGAACAACCCCGCCGTCGGTTGGGTGGCGTTGGGAAACAGGCTGGCAAAGACGATGAGTCTGGGTGGGGTGCGGGCCGGAAGGATGTCGTTATGTGGCATGCGCAATCAGGCAATACTGCGGCTCAGAGCTTTGCCGTATATCGCTTGGTAATTTGCGATGCTGTTCGGCCAGTTGCGTTCTTGTTCCACGAAGCGACGGCCATTGGCGCGCATTGCGACGGCTTTTTCTGGCTGATCCAGCGTAGCGACCGCTTTTGCTGCGAGATCGGCGATGTCGCCGGCACGAAACAGCACGCCGGTCTGGCCGTCTTCGATCAGTTCCTTGTGGCCACCGACGTCCGATGCGATCAGCAGATGGCCCTGGGCCATGGCTTCGAGTGGTTTCAAAGGCGTTACCAGTTCGGTCAGCCGCATGGCGTGGCGCGGGTAGGCAAGCAGATCGACCAAGTCGTAATACTTGCTGACTTCGGAATGCGGCACGCGGCCGACAAAAACCACCTTGTCGGCCAGTCCGAGGGCGGCAGCCTGCGCTTTCAGATTGGCTTCCTGCGGGCCGCCGCCGACCAGCAACAGGCGCACATCCGGCGCTTTGGCGAGGATGCCGGGCAAGGCGGCAATCAGCAGATCGAGGCCTTCGTATGCGTAGTAAGAACCCAGGAAACCAATCACCCGGCAGCCGGCCAGACCCAGCTTGGCCTTGAGTTCGGGGTCGGGACCGGCGCTGAGGCTGAAGTGATTGATATCAACGGCGTTCGGTACGCTGCCGATCTTGTCGCCCGAGATGCCGCGTGAGATCAGGTCGTTGCGCAAGCCCTGGCAAATGGTCACCACCTGACCGGCGCGCTGAACGGCGCGGGTTTCCATCGCTTTGGTCAGCCGATAACGCAAGCCGCCTTCACTTTGGGTGCCGTGGTCGACAGCGGCGTCTTCCCAGAAAGCACGAATTTCATAGACCACCGGAATGCCGAGCTTTTCGCCGACATGAATCGCCGGCCAGGCATTCAATACCGGCGAGTGGGCATGAATCACATCGGGCTTGAGTTCTCTTGCCAGCTCCAGCAAGCGTTGCTCGGTGGCATTCATCAGCGCCCACTGGTTGAGCACCGGCAGCCGGCTGGCCAGCCCGGTCGGCGGCGGCGTGCGATAGAACTGCAGGCCATCGGCCTGTTCCACTTCCGCCGAGCAATTGCCCTGCTTCGGACTCGTCAGGTGATACGTCAGCCAGCCCAGATTACGCTGCTCGCGCAGGATGTTGGCACTGCGAAAGGTGTAGCCGGAATGTAAAGGCAGGGAGTGGTCGAAAACGTGGAGGATGCGAAGCGTCATGGCGGCCTTTTGAGTATCCGGAACTCCCCGGATGTGGTGGTTGCTTTTCTATGCAGCCAGTTTTGCACTGGCGAGGCGATTCAGACTAACGCCCTGCTCGGCAGCTTGCATGGCCAGAGCACGATGAACATCAGGCGGGATGCGAACACGAAATTCACCGCTGTAATGTTTTTCGGCCAGGGGCGCAGGAACACTCTCGCCGTTACTCGCCATATCATCAAGCGCGCCGGTTACCAGGTGTCGAATACCCTGCAAAGCACCTTCCGGCGAATCCGATAACCACGAAAGCGAAGGGAATTCGACGCAGAGCCCAACATGTTCGCCATCCTCTGGCGACCAGGTAACACGATAAGTGTAATGATCAACGCTCACGGTGCATGTCCTCTAGTTTGTCAATTGCAAGCAGTACTTGTCGAACCTGATAAGCCTTGGCCTTGCCTTTGTCCTCTTGAATATTGATACGAGGATCTCCAGCCCAAGGTGTTTTGAATACGGCGTGACTGGTGCCCAATGGCGAGGCATGCCAAAACATTCCTCACAGATTTTTTTGAGCTCGCTGAAGCGGACATTTGCCGGTTGACGTCTCATCTGGCTGAGTATTTACAAATAAGCCGTCATGCCAAAATGGTATCAATAGTGGAACCGCATCACAAGTCGGGCCTATTCGTTTTGAATACCTTATCCGCGTGTAGCAGTCAGTTATGCCTGATTGCGCAGAAACGCTTCGAACATCAGCAGCGACCAGAGCGGTGAGCTGTAATCACGCACGCCGCGGGCGTGTTCGTCGGCCATGCGACGAAGGAAGGCCATGTCGAACAGGCCGGTGTCGGCCATGCGTTGCGAGCTGAGTGCCTGGTCAAGTTTGTCTTTCAGCGGGCCGCGAAACCATTCGGCAAGCGGGATCGAGAAACCCATTTTGCGGCGATACATGATGTCGTTCGGCAGGTGCGGTTCCAGCGCCTGTTTCAACATGAATTTGCCTTCGGCGCCGCGCAGTTTGTAGTCCACCGGCAGGCCGGAGACCCATTCCATCAGCTTGTGGTCGAGGAACGGCACGCGCACTTCGAGGGCATGCGCCATGCTGGCGCGGTCAACTTTGGTCAGGATGTCGCCGACCATGTAGGTTTTCATGTCGAGATACTGGACTTGCGACACGCTGTCGGTGGCCGGGCTGTGGGCGTGATGGCGGCGCAGCACTTCGACCGCCTTGTAGCCGTTCAGGCGGCGCTTGAATTCCGGGCTGAACACCTTGTCACGCAGGCTGTCGCCCATCACCGAAACGCCGTGGAAATAACCTTCGACGGTGTCACGCGCCATTGCTTCAAAGGTGGTCTTGGCGCGCAGCACTTTTGGCGCCCAGTCGGCCTTTGGGTAGGCGCGGCCGAGGAAGCCGAAGAGTGGTTTGCGGATGCCGATCGGCAACACGGAACGCATTTTTTCTTCGTAACTGTGCCAGCGATAACGCCGGTAACCGGCAAAGTTCTCGTCGCCACCGTCACCGGACAGCGCCACCGTCACATCCTTGCGCGCCAGTTGGCAGACGCGGTAGGTCGGCATTGCCGATGAGTCGGCATAGGGCTCGTCGTAAAGGTGGGCGAGTTCATCGACCAGGCCGAAGTCGTTCGCTTCGACGGTGCTGACATGGTGGTCGGTGTTGTAGCGCTCGGCGACCTGGCGGGCGTATTCGGCTTCGTTGTATTTCGGGTCGGAGAAGGCGATGGAACAGGTCTTCACCGGTTTGTCGGTCAGCCCGGCCATCATCGCGACCACGGCCGACGAATCGACGCCGCCGGAGAGGAAGGCGCCGAGCGGCACTTCCGCCACCATGCGAATCTTCACCGCTTCGCGCAGGCGTTCGATGAGTTCGACTTCCGCATCCGGCAGCGGCAGCTTGATATGCGGCTTGAATGGCACATCCCAGTATTCCTGCGGCTCCCCGATCGGTTCGCCGCGCATGATCAGGAGCCGGTGGCCGGGCGACATCTTCAACGCGGTGCTGTAGATGGTGCGCGGCTCCGGCACGTAGCCGTAGGCGAAATATTCTTCTACCGCTTGATCGTCGATCTGGCGGCGAAATCCGGGCCAGGCGGTGATGGTCTTGAGTTCGGAACCGAAGATCAGGAAACCGTCATCGGTGATGGCGTAGTGCAGCGGTTTGACACCGAGCCGATCGCGCGCCATGAACAGCACCTGCTGGTTGCGGTCCCACAACGCGAAAGCGAACATGCCGCGAAAATGATGCACGCAGTCTTCGCCCCATTCTTCCCAGGCATGCACGATGGTTTCGGTGTCGGAACGGGTTTTGAAGACGTGGCCGAGCGAGGTCAGCTCCGGGATCAGATCGACGAAGTTGTAGATCTCGCCGTTGAACACGACCCAGACACTGTCATCTTCATTCGCCAGCGGTTGCTGCCCGGATGCGATGTCGATGATCGACAGGCGCCGATGTCCGAGGCCGAGACCCGGTTCAAGATGCAGACCGGCTTCATCCGGGCCGCGATGCCATTGAATGTCGTTGATGCGTTGTAGCACCTCCCTATCGATCGGGCGCTGTTCGCGGAAATCAAAAATGCCGGTAATGCCGCACATGCTGGCTTGCCTCTCGGTACTTGCTGTTATCGGTGTGCACTGCGTGTTTGTACTGTTTTTGCGTACTGCGTTTGCGTTCTTCGGACGCCGCGCGGAAAACTTAAATCCGCCCCAGCGCCTTCTGGTAAACCGTTTGATACCCGGCGACCATGCGTTCGAGGGAGAAATCGCGTTCGATTCGCGCCCGTGCCGCAACGCCTTCACGCGCGATCCGGGCGGGATCGGCGGCATAGTCTAGCAGGCTGCGCGCCAGTGCTTCGATGGCGCCGGGCTGGAACAAAGCGCCGGTCTCATCGGCGCTGACCAATTCAGGATTGCCGCCCACCGCCGTGGCGATCACCGGCAATCCGCTGCTCATCGCTTCCAGGATGGTATTCGAGATGCCCTCGCCCAGCGAAGGCAGCACAAAGACATCCATTGCGCGCATCAGCTCTGCGGTATCGTCGCGATTGCCCGCCAACCAGGCGCGGTCGGCCAGCCCGGCCTGATCCAGCAGTGTCTGGCAAGTCTGCCGCGACGGACCATCACCTGCGATGATTAATCGCACACCCTGCACAGGTTCACCGGATTGGCACAACTGGATGAAGGCGCGCACCAGCGTCGGATAGTCTTTGACTGCAGCCATGCGGCCGATGCTGCCGATGACACAGGTCGCGCCGGACAGGAAGCCGGCCGGGCCGACTTGCGGACGCTGGCCCGCGCTTGGGTGGAACTTCACGTTATCGACGCCGTTGTAGATCTGGCTCAGGCGTTGTGCCGAGACGCCGACCGATTCTTGCAGCCAGCCGGCCAGATCGCGGCTCACCGTGATGTATTGGTCCACCAACGGCCGCGCGGCGCGGCGCAGCAGGTTGTATTTCCAGTTTTTGCCTTCCAGATCGAACACATCGCGCCCATGTTCGCCATGTACCCGCGCCGGAACCCGCGCCGCCGCCGCAACGAACTGGGCCTCAAGGGCGTTCAGGTTGCGCGTGTGGACAATGGCCGGGCGAGTTTCACGCAGGATTCGGTACAGACGGCGCATCCAGGACAGGTCATGCCCAGGCTGCTTGTGCAGATCGATGAACTCGACGTGGTTGTGGCGAATGCGTTGACGGAACTCGGTGTGGTCGGTCAAGCTGATCACCGTATGCCGGAATAAATTTTCCGGCAGCCGGTTGATCAGGTTGACCATGCCGTTTTCCATGCCGCCGGTGCCGAAGTGGTAAACCACATGCGCGATCAGGACCGGACCGGCCTTGGCAGGCGGCGGAGTAGCTGGCGTCATGGCTTGCCGGTCTGATCCAGTTGGCTATCCAGTGCGGCCTTGTGGGCAGCGAGAAAGTCATTCAGCGTCGCGGCGGCCGCTTCAGCATTCTCCGTATAGGGCGTCGCAATGATGATCGTGGTGGCTTCATCCGGCTGGCCTAGAAGCTTGCTCAACGCCAGATCTACCTTGGCCCGGTAGGGGTTGATGTCATCCTTGCCGTTGATGCGGTGCCATTGCCAGACCAGGATGCGCTGGTTGTTGCCATGCGCCATCAAGCCGGACTCGGCCAGCGGGATGACTTGACCAGCTACGCGGGCCTGCTTCAGCACGCGGCGCATGTCGCGCCACTCCGGGTGCTTCTGGCGCACCATGTAGTTCTGGCTGTTGATCAGCTCGGCGTCCTGGCGTTGGGCGCCATACCAGCCGACAAACATCATGACTTGCTGGTCGCCGTTGCGGTAATGCCCGAGCAGTTTCTGATCCATGCCAACCCAGTGCGGCTCCCAACTGGAGAACGGCGCTTGCTCTTGCGTCCAGCCCTGCACCGGAGTCGGCAAGGCGAGTGCGGGAATGGCAATGGTCCGGTTGTCGATTCGGGATTCATACAGCGGCAACAAGGCCAGCATAACCAGCAACGCAGCCATGGCGGGGTAGGCAAAAGTCGGCTTCACCGCCGGCTTGGGAGTCGGCTCTTCCGCCAGATCTTCGCGCCAGATCAGTCCAACCCAGAACATCGCCAGCATGACCAGACCGAACCAGACCCAGCCGTAGATGAAATGATCGACACCAAGGGCCAGCTTCATGTCCGAGTAATGCGCAATCAGCACAATCATCGTGGCGCGGAAGCCGTTGGCGATGACCGGCACGATGACCGCCGCCAGACCAAAAGCCACCCGCTTCCAGAGCGTGCGATAGGTCAGATAGGCATACAGGACGCCCAAGGTAATGGATGAAATCAGGTAACGCAGCCCCGAGCACCCCTCGACCACGCTCCACTCGCCGGATGGCAGCGTAAAAAACAGGCCTTCGCGGTATACCGGGATGCCAATCAACTTGACCGCCGCCACAGTGAAATCCGCGGTGAATTCCATCATTGGCGGAATCAGGCCTTCGCCGTTGGGCACCATCAGCAACAAAAACGCCAAGGGAAAAGATATTGCTCGCAACTGACGCAGGCCCAGCAACAACCAAACCACCGAGATCAGAATGCCGACCAGCGCGTATTGTTCAACCACCTGCACGCCACCGACGCGCGCCGCGAGCCAGCCCATGCCAAGACCGAAAATCACGACCAGAGCGCGCCAATCGGTATGTACTGGTATCGCCGCCAGCGTCTGCCGATTGCGCCAGATCAACCACAACGAAATCGGCAAAATGACATAGCCGTGAGCAAAGGTCTCCGAGCGTTCCCAGATATCCACCATCGACATGAATGTCGGCTGCAGGAGCAGGATCACCGCTAATAAAGACAGCGACAACAGCAACAAGGTGTTGCGCCAACCGGCGCGGGTTTCGATGTCCATCATGCCTCCAAGAGTTTATCGACTCGCGCCAGATTATTTTTCCAGCTGAAATCCTGTATCACCCGCCGCCGTGCCGCCAAGCCAATTGCGGTGTCGACTGCGGCGTCAGTTGAAACTTCGCGCATTGCCGCCAGCACTGCGGCCGCCTGTGCAGCGGCTTCGGTGGCGACCCGGATTTCCTGATCCGGAATCGCCGCGATGCCTTCCAGCGCCTGCGGCGTGGCGACCACCGTTTTGGCCATCGCCATGCCTTCCAGCACCTTGTTCTGAATGCCGCGCGTGATGCGTAACGGCGCCACAACCACCCGCGCATGCGCCATGTAAGGCCGAATATCTTCTACCCGCCCGGTGACCAGAATGCTGGCCTGGCTGGCCAGCGCCTGGACTTCCGGTGCGGGCTTGCTGCCGACGATGGCGAACAGGCAGTTCGGCAAGCTTTGACGCAACAACGGCAAGACTTCAGCGGCGAACCAGAGCACGGCATCGACATTCGGCCAGTAGTCCATCGCGCCGGTAAAGACGACTACCTCGGCAGCGGCCGGGTAAGGATTTGGATAGTCGCGCTCGGGGCTGAAATAGTCGGCGTCGACGCCATTGTGGTAATAGCTCACCTTGGCCGCGCTTTCTGGCGCCAGGGCCTGGAAATCGGCTGCTTCCGTGCCGGATACGAACAGACTGGCGTCGAATTCGGCGGCAACCTGACGTTCCCAGGCCAGCATTTTTTCGCCTTCGCGTTGGTACAGCCAGGACAGGGGCCAGGATTTAGTCGGCGCGTATTGGCGCCATTTATCGGAATCGATATCGACGAAATCCATCACGCGTCGGGTTGCCGTGTAGCCGATGACGAAGCGCGCCATTGCCGATGAATAGGTCAGCACATTGCCGACGCCTGCCGCCAACCGCGCGTCCACCCATTGCTGCATGCCGACATGCCGATAAAACGGCAAGGTCAGCGGCTGCCCGGTCAGCAATCCGCTCAGCGCGCGCAACTTGCCCCAGCGCGGATTGATGCCAACCAGGCAGGTGCTGGCGCAGAGGGCGCGCATTTTTTCGGCGTAGCGCCAATCATCCGGGTCATCGATGAACGCGCCGAGATGCACCCGATGCGTCTGCGTCAGATGCTCAAGCAGATGCCAGGCGCGAATCTTGTCGCCCTTGTTCGGCGGGTAGGGAATCCGGTGGGCAAGAAAGAGCAGGTCCGACATGTGACTGGGCTCTGGCTTTCTTCAGCCAAGATTCTTGACGATGTACGGGCCGAGGAAATTGGCCAACGGCAATGGCAGATGCTGCCAGGCGCGGATGAACAATTGATATTTCGGATTATTCGGATTGTTCTCCGGCAACCGTTCCGCTTTCACCAAGTGATAGCAGTAATGCAGCAATTGCGGCTCGAAGCCCCAGTTGCGCTTGAAGTCGTAAGGTCCGGTGCCGACTTTGCTGCGGCCGTAATCAAAGATGCGAATGCCGCGCTCACAGGCGCGCCGCATCAGTTCCCAATACTTGAAATCATTCGCAGCCAGACCGCGCGCGGCGAGCGCATCACCGGCGTAATAAGGCAGGATTTCATCGCGGAAGTAAAAGCTCAGCACGCCGCTGACCACCTCGCCGGCGGGATCACGTACCAACATGACTTCGCAGTCGGCACCAAAGATTTCGCGCAGCAATGCGAAATAGCGTTTCGGCATCGCCGGCGTGCCATGCCGCCGCACGTTGTCGGCATACACCGCGAAAAAGCCGTCAACGCCGGTTTCCAGATCGATGCTGAGGCCGTTCTTGATGCCTTTTCGCACCATCGCGCGTTGTTTGCGCGGAATCGCCGCCATGTTCTTTTCGACTTCTGGATCGAGCTCCCTGCGGAACGTGACATACAACTCGCTGCTCGGCCAGTCGGCATGCGCCGGTACGTCGCGATCGCGATACTCCAGATGTCCGACGCCGAGTTCCGCCGCCAGGTCCTGTGCCCGTTGATCAAGTTGCTGACGCGCTTCCGGCGTTGCAGCGGCAATGCCGCCATAGACGCAGAACGGGCTGGCAATCAATGAATGGCCGAACAAACGACTCTTGATTTCAGCCAGCGGCAGCACGCCCTCAATGACGCCATCTCGCTCGGCGAGCAAAAAATGTGTGCGATGGCCGTAAGCTTTTTGAATGACCTGCCGCCAGCCAAAACGATGGAAAAAGGTGGCTTCCGGCAGCGCGAATACAAACGCATCCCAAGCACTGGCATCGGCTTCTTCGGCCGCACGAATAATCAAACTCATGCCTTTGCCGGCGCGATCAGTTCAGCGGCATAAACCTGATCCGCGCGTCCCCAACGGAAGTCCTGACAGAGACGATCGAGCTTCGACTCCATGCGACCAAGATTGACGTAATGACGAAACCGGCTTTTCAGCGGCGCCCCCGGCACACGCGGCTGCTGCGGATCGATTTCCCAGGGGTGGAAATAAAACATGGCGGGACGCTTGTCGTCGCCATTGACACGTGTGATCAACCAGTTCGAGGCAACGTAAGGCAGCAAACGGAAAAATCCTCCGCCCGCCGCCGGCAGGTTACGGCCGCGCCACTTGACCGTGGTCGGCGGCATTTCGAGCAACGCAGTGCACTGTTCCGGACGATACGGAAAGCGCGGCGCATCCGGCATGCCGTAGTGATCATGCGCGATGGGGTAGATGCTGGAACTGTAGCGATGGCCGGTTTCGGCGAGGACATCCAGTGCCCACAGATTGCCGTGGCCAATCGAAAAACTCGGCGCCCGATAACCGTTGACGGCGTGCCCGGCGATATCTTCCAGCAATGCTTTGGCGCGCGTTACGTCTTGCCGAAACTCGTCGTTGGTCATCGCGCTGGCGCGTTGGTGGCCATAACCATGGCTGGCCAATTCATGGCCGGCATCGACAATGCCACGCACCATCAGCGGGTAGCGTTCCGCGATCCAGCCCAGGGTAAAGAATGTGGCCTTGATCTGATGCCGTGCGAACAGGGCCAGGATACGCTCGATGTTCGCCTCGACCCGGCATGGCCATTGCGGCCAATCTGCACGCGGGATGGTGTGTTCGAAAGCGCCGACCTGGAAGTAATCTTCCACATCGACACTCATGACATTGGTGATTTCTGATTTACGCAAGGGAGCCCGCCGAAAAATCAGGCTGCATCCAGCCAGGCACGCAGCGAGACGGCAATGCGGTCTGCCGCCTGGCCATCCCATAACTCGGGAATACGGCCGCGTTTGCCGCCGTTTTTAAGAATATCGGCAAGGCACTGCATAATTTTTTCTGGGTCCGGTCCGGTCAGGGTATTGGTGCCTTCGGCAATGGTAATTGGCCGCTCGGTGTTTTCCCGCAACGTGATACAGGGCACGCCCAAAGCCGTGGTTTCTTCCTGGAGACCGCCGGAATCAGTCATCACCACCGTTGCATCCCGCGTCAGCCCGAGCATTTCCAGGTAACCCTGTGGCGGCAACATGCGCATGCCGGGGCGCTTGAGCAGATCGGCAAAACCAAAGCGTTCGGCAGTGGCCTGGGTGCGCGGATGAATCGGGAATACGACATCCATTTTTTCGGCGACCTGGTTGAGCATCTCCAAAAGGGCGCGAAAAGTCTCTTCATGATCGACATTCGACGGCCGATGCAAAGTCACTACCGCATAGCCCCGCACCGGTTTGCCACCCAGCGTTTCAGCCGCGTCAACCGCACGTGCCAGATGCGCGCGCAACGTATCGATCATCACATTGCCGGCAAAGTGCACGCGTTCTTCGGCAATGCCTTCGCGTTGCAGGTTCGACAGCGCGGAACGCTCGGTAGTGAACAGCAAGTCGGAAATCTGATCGGTCAGCACGCGGTTGACTTCTTCCGGCATGCCACGGTCGTAGCTGCGCAAGCCGGCTTCAACGTGAATCACCTTGACGCCTTTCTTGGCCGCGACCAGGGCACAGGCAATGGTCGAATTGACATCCCCGACCACCAATACCGCGCGCGGTTTTTCGATATCCAGCACCGGCTCGAAGGCGCGCATGATTTCTGCGGTTTGCACCGCGTGACTGGCTGAACCGACTTCAAGATTGACATCCGGTCTCGGAATACCGAGTTGCTCGAAGAAACTGTCGCTCATCGCCGGGTCGTAATGCTGGCCGGTATGCACCAGTTTGGCAACGACGCCATGTTTGGCGAAAGCCGCCATGATCGGCGCAATTTTCATGAAATTAGGCCGAGCACCGACGATGCAAACGATCTCGGTGCTCATTCGCGCGGTGTTCATTCGTTTTCTTTCCCCGATGTCACCGTGTAGAGCACCTTGCGAACCAAAGGAATCAAACGGTTGATGGAACGCTCCATCGCGGTCAGGCGCGTATCCAGGTCTTCCATCAGCGCGGTTGAGGCAGACCCCGTGCCGGGTGCGGCGGCATGAATGTGCGCTTCTCTCCGGCCAACTTGAGCATCCTTGTGCGCATGCGGCTCCTGATGATGGACTTCCTGGCGCAGGTCGCTGATCACCTCCTGCACGGCGGCCGAGTCGAGCAAATTGCGCTCTTCCAGATAGCCAAACAGAAGAATACGGTCACACAAGGTGTTGATCCGGCGTGGCACGCCCGCAGAAAACTGATGAATGATGTCGAAGGCGTCTTCACTGAACGTCGGGTTGCCTTGCCAGCCGACGGTGTTCAGCCGGTGCACGATGTACTGGATGGTTTCGGCGCGATCGAGCGGGCCGAGATGATAAGACGCGATGACCCGCTGACGCAGTTGCAGCATTTCCGGACTCTGAATGGTGTCGCGGAATTCGGGTTGTCCGAGGAGAAAGCTTTGCAGCAGCGATTTGTCGTTCTCGTGGAAGTTGGACAACATGCGCAGTTCTTCCACCGCGCGATGATTGAGGTTTTGCGCTTCATCCACAATCAGCAAAGGACGCCGGTTTTGCCTGACCGCGAGGCGTAGATAATCTTCCAGGCTCTTCAGCAAAGCGGACTTGGTCAAACCCTCCGCTTGCAGGCCGAAGGCGGCAGCGACGCTGCGCAAGGTGTCATCCGCATCGAGCTGGGTACTGACCAGTTGACCGATCAGATAACTACCGTTTTCCAGCTTCTTGAGCAGGCTTTTGACCAGCAAAGTCTTGCCCGCACCGACATCGCCGGTAATGACGATGAACCCCTCGCCCAGCGAGAGGCCATATTCAAGGTACGCAAAAGCACGCTTGTGGCCCTTGCTGGCAAAGAAAAATCGGGGATCTGGATTGAGTTGAAACGGTTTGTCGCGAAGTTGGTAATAGCTTTCGTACATGGTTAGAAGCTCATGTTGAGTCTGGCCGCCACCGAGTTCTCGGCATATTCACCACTGATCTGGTCGGATGTGCGTTCCTGGTGACGCACTTCCACACTGCCGGAAACTTTAGTCTGAAACTGATGCGTCGCCCTTAGAGTGAGGTTCCAGAGATCATCCTCACGATCCGGCGGGCCGCTTATCTGGTTCTGGGACACGCCGCCTGAGAGAGTGAAAGTGGTGTGGGCAGCGGGTTTCAAACTCCATGAGGCTTGCATACCGCGAGTCTTGTCGTTACCCGCGATGCTTTGATATTCCCGCTCATTGTTGTACAGGCTCAGATTGAAGGTGTTGCGCCGCAGGGTGTAGCTGACTGTACCAATCAGGGTTTTGGCGACATAGGTTTCATTATTCTGGTAACGAATGAATACCGGAATACAACTGGGATTAGGGGGGAGCGTTCCAACAGGGCAGAGATAGCCGAAAAAATTGGTGAATTGCTGCTGCGTCGTCGTCAAATCATCGCTGTAACGCAAACTCCAGTTGGACTTGCGCGTGCGATGCGCCAGATTCAACGAATAAGTGCGCCCATAAGCCCGCTCTGAAGTGGTTGCAATGATCGAGGTCCGCAGCGTCGGATTGAGCGTCAGACTGCCACTGATAAAACTACCATTGTCGGAATCGTTGTACAGCACATCCATCGAAACCAGACGACTCGGAGTGTAGAACGCACCGAACCCATAGGATGAATAATCCTGAATTCGGTTGCTTGCACCAGTGAAATCATTCTTTTCATGACTCGCCTGGGCCAGCAGGCCAAATTTGCGTGACAACCGGTAACGCGCATTGGCAGATGCCAACTCACTTCCGCTATCCGAGGCAGCGCTATTCTTGGTATCGGTTTTGCTGTAGTTCGCAGACCAAGACAGCGGCGGCAAGTACTTGCCGCCGACAGCGCTCAGTTGATAGCGCGTGCTTTGGGTATCGGACAGCGAGGAATCACCAATGAATACATCATCGCGTGATAGCCGCGCCTCTACAGTAGCGGCGGAACCAAAACGGTGCTTGATGTAGGGACTCAAGGAATAGGCACCCACCGAAGTGGTGTTGCCGATTCCGACCGCGTCACCCAAACCACCTGCATCAGCCAGGCTCAGGAGTTCATGCGAGATACGCGCCGTGGCATCGAGAAACAACCACTCTTTCGCCAACTCCGCATTTACGCGTCCATTCAGGTTATGGCGAAGGTCATTCCGATCCGAGTCGTTGGCGTAAAGCAGACCTTGCAAGCTGTAATCGACATTGGCTTTGGCTCGCCCGCCAGCACGCGACATCGAAATGCGCGGCGAGATCTCGGTGATCCAGTCGGATTCCGCCTGACCATTGGCAGCCAGATCGACGTTGTCGGAAAAACGTTCCGACAACGAAATACCAGACGTGAATTTCCAGTCCCCTGCCCAAGCAGGAGCAGCGGCCAGCAGGCAAGCCAGCAAGAAAAACCGCTTATTGCTTGCCGTACTCGCCATAGCCGCCATAACCGTATCCATAGCCGTAGTAATCGCCACCCGCCGTGCGAGCCGGCGCTTTATTGAGAACCAGCCCGACATGCGGACAATCGACCAGATGCGCGAGCGCATCCTTGACCGCCTCTTGCGGCGTCCGCTCGGCTTCCACAACAAAAACAATCTGGCCCATGTAACTTGCCAACACCGAAGCTTCACTGGTGGCCAATAAAGGCGGGCAATCGAAAATAATGATCCGGTCGTGGTAACGCGTGGAAATATCTTCTACAAAAGCCTTCATCGAACTGCTCGCCAGCAATTCTGTGGCATGCGCGAATCCCTTGCCCGAGGGCAACACAGTCAACTTGGCGATATCGGTCTTGATCAGCACATCGACCAATTCAACCTTGGGATCACGCAACACATCCAGCAATCCCAATTCTGCTTCCAGACCGAGATAGCGCACCACGGAGGATTTGGTGACATCGGCATCTACCAGCAACACCGTGCTTTCAAGCTCGGTCGCCATGCTGATGGCCAGGTTGATGGCGGTAAATGACTTGCCCTCGCCCGGCACCGAGCTGGTTACCATGATCAGGTTTCCATTCCGCACCGGTGGATTGCCACCCTGGCCGAATGCGTTGATCAACAAAGGGCGCTTGATCAAGCGATATTCCTCGGCGATTCGGCTTCGCCCTGCATCCGGCGTCAGCGCGCCAGCCAATTTCAAGCGCGCCAGATTGACTACGCCACGCTGACTGCCAATGATCGTTGCCGGACCATCTTCATCATCCCGTTGAGGCGATTGACGGTACGGCTGATGTTGCGGCTGCTGCTGCGGCGTCGGCGCTCGGTTGAACGAGGCCTCGGCACGCTCAATGGCAGCTTCGATCAACCTGCCCTCATTGACAGAACCAGAACCGGAAACACGCGGTGCGGTTTGGATAACGGTTGCGGCAGGGTCCGAGGAACCCAATTTGCCAGCTGCGCGTTCGATGATGCTCATATCGCCTCCTGGCCTATGCCGCCGGTGAAAGAACAAGGTAGTAGATGATTTGCGCCAGCAATGCCATGGCCAGTGCGGCGCCAGCTGCCACATACATCAGATTTGAACGGCGCATGCTACTCCGCGCTTGTTCAGTCTCGATCATCGACACCATGCCCAGCAGGGGGAAGCTGGTCAGATCGAGCAATTGACGCCGGTTATCGATACTTGGCCGCAATTGCGACAACAGGAATGCAAGCGCGATGCCCAAACCAATACCGACCAACGGCACAGCCATGACAAACAGCGGGCGATTTGGCCATGCCGGCTTGTTAGGCACGCGCGGCGGATCAATCACCCTGAATTCAACTGAGTCGGTTTTGCTTTCAACCTCGCCCGACATCAGCACCGTTTCACGCCGCGTCAACAAAGCATCGTAGTTTTGTTTCATTACACCGTGATCGCGCAGCAACTGAGAGTAGTCATGTTCAATCACCGGAATACGGTCCGCCGATCCGAATAGTGCATTGCGCTTGCCTTGCAATTGCTTGACTCGCGCTTTCATTGCAGCCTCGTTCGCATCGGCCTCTGCGATGGCGACTGAAAGCTGCTGATAAACCGGGTTCTGCGCTTTGATCGCGCCTTGCGGTTGCTTCCTCAACTCATCGTCTTCACGTTTTTTCTGCTCCAGAAGACGATCGATCAACTGCTTGGTACGCGCAATCTCCGGGTGCAGATCGGTATAACGCAAACGCAGGTTATCGACTTGAGACTGCAATGCGGAGATCCGGCCATCCAGCGCGGAACTGGTTACCCCGCCAGGTGCGGGCATGCTCAGCACTTCATCCTGATCTTCCAGTTGCTGCTGCAACTGTTTCTTCCGGTTGGACGCCTCTTCCAACTCCAGCTTCGCCTGCTCGAGCGCCAGATCCATTGAATTCAGCTTCGAGTAGAAATCCCCGCCCTGGCCCGGCATCGAATTGATATTGCGCAACTTGAACGCCTCAAGTTCTTTTTCTTTTTCCAGCATTTTGGCTTGGTAACTGGTCAATTGATCCTCAAGGAATTTCTGGGTCGTAGAAATATCCTTGCGCGCACCGCCAAGACTGCTTTCGGTAAAGATCGTCAACAATGCCTGCACGACGCGCTTGGCAACATCGGGATTCGTATTCTGATACTTGATGGTGTACAGGTTCTCGCGGTCACTGCCCGCCAGACTGATCGCCTTGGCCAAATCGTTATAAAGAATTTCCTGTTGCTTGGGTGTTTTCGCACGCAGATCCAGATCAGTCATCCGCGCCACTTTTTCCAGGTTGGGCCGACTCGCCAACGTGCGGGTCACCATCGCAATCTGCTGCCCGGTATTCGGCTGAACCGCGAGCCCGGACATCAGGGGCCGCAACAGCGACTGCGTGTCAACATAAACGCGCGCCTCGGCTTCATAGCGGTTTTCCAGGAAATAGACGTAGACCCAGCCCACCAAAGCGACAAGCCAGGCTGTACCCAAGACGACCCAGCGCTTGCGCCAGATCGCTCGGAGATAGCCAAATATCTGCTCCAATGCTTCATTCATCCGAACCCACTCCCGGCACGATTAATTACCACCATGAAAATGGTTAGAACCAGCTTTCCGGGATGATCAGGACATCGCCTGGCCGCATATCCACATTGGCTGAAACATCGCCGCCCTTGATCAGATCTTCGATCCGGACGCCGAACTGCTGTGGCTTGCCATCAACCACGCGCAGGATGCTTGCCTTGTTACCCGCGGCAAAATCGGTAATGCCGCCGACGGCAATCATCAAATCCACCAGCGACATTTGCTCGCGATAGTTCAGCGCTTGTGGCTTTGCCGCCTCGCCGAGGACTCTGATTTGTTGACTATAAGGTCCGACCCCACCGCCCACCATGACGGTGACGACAGGATCCTGAATATAGCGAGCCAGGATTTTTTCTATTTCACGCGCCAGTTGAGTCGGCGTTTTTCCGGTTGCCGGCAGATCCTCAACCAGATTCATGGTCATCATGCCATCCGGTCGAATCGTGAAAGAACCGGAAACCTCCGGGTTGCCCCAGACAAAAACACTCACTGAATCCCCCGGGCCAAGCAGGTAGTACCAACTCGTGTTATCCGTAGCCTTGGCCGGAGCAGGAGGGAAAACCGGGCCGCTTGCGCAGGCGGTCAGCAGACCTGCCAGCATGACAGGCAACAAGTAGCGTTTCATTTGCGAACTCCCAGCACTGATATTGAAAAAACGCGGCGGATTATGCCACAGGGCATGAACGGTCATTTTTTAGAAAACTTGAGCCTGATTCTTTGAGCCTTCTACTTGCCCAGTTGAAAAAACTGTCAGTCCAGCCAACGCACCAGATAGAACAAACGAAACCCTTCCGATGAACGGGAAGGCCCGGATGCCACCGCGGCGAAATGGCCCTGTTCCGGTTGCGCCGCTGCCAGCGCAGCAGCCTCGGAGGCGTACAGGGTGACGCAGTTTTCCGGGAACCGTTTGCGATTTCCCCGCTTGGGCGCGTAAATCACCACATAGCCGGTCATCACCACCGGCGACTCTGAATCGGAAACCAGACTGGCGATTGCCTCGGCCATCAGTTCAATTTCTTGCCTGGCGGGACGAACTGCATGGTTTTCGCAGTCGGTTCCTCATCGGAATAACTTGGCCGCTCGTTGCGGGAAAAACCCAGGTTCTCCGCCAATTCGGCTTCACGCGCCGAAATCAGGCCCAGACACATGCGGATATTTTCGACCGTATCGGGTGAAAAGGGACTTGGCATGCCATCTCTCGGCGCTGCGTCCCGCACGATGGAAGTCAGCGTTTTACGCATGGCACGCATGATTTGCTGCTCTTTGGAGAATTCTGCTTCGGTATTCATGGCGCAAGTCCTGTTGATCAATAAATGCGTGGATTGTCGCCAAGGCTTTGCTCCAGGGTCAACCTCGCATCAAACGTGGGATTCATGGAATAACGCGCCGCCCAGGAGCCTGTCGGACTTTCCCTGCTTATACCCCCCGGGACTGGGTCGTCGATAGCGAAAAGCGGCCCCAGCGAGGCCGTTTTTTGCCGGATTCGCCTCAGCATGGTTGTTCCATGGTGAAGAAGCCGGTGAAAAAGGGGCCGCTGAGGTCGATTTGCAGCCGACGATTCCAAAGTCCGACAGGCTCCTTGCAGCAACCTGCGTCAGACACGGACAGCTCAAGTAAAATGCCGACCACTCGATTGATAATGTTCCCAAGTTTCAGACATCAACATGCTTGCCAAGACAGCCTTACTCCTGATAACCAGCCTGGTACTAACCGGTTGCGCCGCCAATGGCGACCCGCGCGACCCGCTTGAACCGATGAACCGGGCCATCCACAGCTTTAATGAAGGGGTCGATCGGGCCATCCTCATCCCCATCGCCAAAGGCTACAAAAAGGTGACGCCGGATATTGCCGAAACAGGGGTTCGCAACTTTTTTTCCAATCTCGACGATGTCACGGTAATCGCCAACGACATTCTGCAACTCAAGCTGGAGCAGACCCCGCGCGACTTCATGCGCCTGATGTTCAACAGTACGTTCGGCATATTCGGCTTGCTCGATGTCGCCAGTGAAATGGGGCTGGTAAAGCACAACGAAGATTTCGGCCAAACCATGGGACGCTGGGGCGCTGGTACCGGCCCCTATCTCGTACTACCTTTCATCGGCCCGAGCAATCTGCGCGATTCGGCCGGGTTTGTGATTGATTCCAGGTATACCGATCTGGTGCGTAACCATGGCGATGTGTCCACCCGCAACCCGCTGATGGCCTTGAGTCTGGTAGCGCGTCGAGCGGAACTGCTGAAAGCCAAACGAGCGGTTGATGCCGCCGCACTGGACAATTACGAGTTCTCGCGAGACTTCTATCTTGAACGCCGGAAGGGTCTGGTCTTCGATGGCACCCCGCCGCTCGAAGACGAATAAGCCAGCGAATAACCCAGGGATCGCCGCAATCGCATGAACAAAGCCTTTGTGCGTGAAAACGCAACCGAGGACGAAGATGAGGAAATCGGGCTGCCCGCCCTGCCTGCCGGCAGCAAGAACTACCTGACCCCCGCCGGCCACGCCCGCATGCAGTCGGAACGGTCGCAACTTGTGCGAACGGAACGCCCCAGCGTGGTCAGCATCGTGTCCTGGGCCGCCGGCAATGGCGACCGTTCAGAAAACGGCGACTACATTTACGGCAAGAAACGCCTGCGCGAAATCGACCGCCGCATCCGTTTCCTGACCAAACGGCTGGAAAACGCGCTGGTCGTCGATCCACTTGATCAGAACAACACTGATGTCGTGTATTTCGGCGCCAGCGTCACGGTGCTGGACGAATCCGGCAACGAAGCGAGTTACAGCATCGTTGGCCTGGATGAAACCGATCCCGCGCGCGGCCGCATTTCCTGGATTTCACCTCTGGCACGCGCCCTGCTCAAGGCGCGTATCGGTGACAGCGTGCGCTTCCCCGCCCCGGGCGGCGTGCGTGAACTGGAAGTCATCAACATCGAGTATAAAACGCTGGATTGATGCACACTCTGCTTCACCACGTTTGCCTTTATTGAAACGCATTTCATGCACGCCAACATGAGGGCCATACCCATGAATTCGATCCGCATCCTGCTCGTCGACGATCACCCGCTGCTGCGTCTTGGCGTGCGGCGTTCACTCGAAAACGAAGGTGACTTCAACATTACGGGCGAATGCGCCGATCTGGCCAGCGCCCGCGTCTGGCTTAACGAAGGCGGCAAAGCCGATGTCGCGATTCTCGACCGCAGCCTGCCGGATGGCGACGGCCTCGACATTGTCCCGCTGCTGAAAGCCGCCGGCATGAAAGTCATCGTGCTCACGGTGGAAGACGCGGATGAAGAAATCCGTGCCGCAGTCGATGCCGGTGTCGATGGTTACCTGTTGAAGTCGTCGGATGCCGACCAGATTTCGCATGCCATCGGCATGGTGTTGCAGGATGCCGGTGCGTTTCCGCCCGCCGTCGTGCAAAAACTGACGCGCGCCAGCGCGGAAGACCCATTGGCCAAGCTTTCAGTGCGGGAACTTGAAATTGCCGAATACGTTGCTCAGGGCTTCAGCAACAAGGTCATTGGCGGCAAGCTCAATCTTTCCGACAACACCGTACGCAACCATCTCGCCAACATCATGCAAAAACTGAATTATCACAATCGTGTGCAGGTGGCCATGCTGGTGCTGCAACATCTGAAAAAGTCAAAACGCGTCTGAGCCGTCAAACATGCAGGTATGTCGCCCGAACTGCGGCGCCTGCTGCATCGCGCCTTCGATCTCAAGCCCTATTCCCGGAATGATCGACGGCAAGTCGGCGGGAGTGCGTTGCATACAACTCGACACTAACGCGCGCTGTGCGATTTTCGGTAAGCCTGAACGACCAGCCTGCTGCGCCGGGCTGCAAGCATCACATGAGATGTGCAGCGAAAGCCGCGAACAAGCGTTGGCCTGGCTTTCTGAATTGGAAGTCGCCACGCAACCAGGTGGCACATAGAAATCGCGAACGACTTGGCTATAATCGCCAACCTCCGAGGAGCGCTGCAAGTTCGGCCTGAAAAGGCCGCCCTTAGGCTCGGTTCAAAACTGCGCTCATCTGTTTAACCCGTGCCGGGCACGGGGCGCCAGATGAGAGCGCCCTCCCGGCCACAGATAAGGAGCTTTACTGTGGCTACCGCTGTTACCAACACTCCCGACTACATCGTTGCCGACATGGCACTGGCCGACTGGGGCCGCAAGGAAATCCGCATTGCGGAAACCGAAATGCCCGGCCTGATGGCGATCCGCGAGGAATACGCCGCCAGCCAGCCGCTGAAGGGCGCGCGCATCACCGGCAGTCTGCACATGACCATCCAGACCGCCGTGCTGATTGAAACCCTCACCGCATTGGGCGCCGAAGTGCGCTGGGCCTCGTGCAACATCTTCTCGACCCAGGACCACGCCGCCGCCGCCATCGCCGCTGTCAACGTACCGGTGTTCGCGGTCAAGGGTGAATCGCTGACCGATTACTGGGATTACACGCATCGCATCTTCGAGTGGAGCGCGGCGGCGAGTGGTGAAAAAATGTATAGCAACATGATCCTCGACGACGGCGGCGACGCCACTCTGCTGTTGCACCTCGGCACCCGAGCCGAAAAAGATATCAGCGTTATCGCCAAACCGAACGGCGAAGAAGAAACCGTTCTTTTTGCCGCGATCAAGGCCAAGCTGGCGACCGATCCGACCTGGTACTCCACCCGTCTGGCCCAGATCAAGGGCGTTACTGAAGAGACCACCACCGGTGTGCATCGGCTGTATCAGATGCACGAGCGCGGCGACCTCAAGTTCCCGGCCATCAACGTCAACGACTCGGTCACCAAGTCCAAGTTCGACAACCTGTACGGCTGCCGCGAATCGCTGGTCGACGGCATCAAGCGCGCCACCGACGTGATGATCGCCGGCAAGGTCGCGCTGGTGTGCGGCTACGGCGATGTGGGCAAAGGTTCCTGCCAGGCCCTGCGCGCCCTGTCCGCCCAGGTCTGGGTCACCGAAATCGACCCGATCTGCGCCCTTCAAGCCGCGATGGAAGGCTACCGAGTGGTCACCATGGACTACGCCGCCGACAAGGCCGACATCTTCGTCACTGCCACCGGCAACTACCACGTCATCAACCACGACCACATGGCCAAGATGAAGGACCAAGCCATCGTCTGCAACATCGGCCACTTCGACAATGAAATCGACGTCGCCTCGGTGGAAGGTTACGAGTGGGAAGAGATCAAGCCGCAGGTCGATCACATCATCTTCCCCGATGGAAAAAGGATCATCCTGCTCGCCAAGGGCCGCCTGGTGAACCTCGGCTGCGCCACCGGCCACCCGTCCTATGTGATGAGTTCCAGCTTCGCCAACCAGACCATTGCCCAGATCGAGCTGTTCACCCGTACCGCCGATTACCCGGTCGGGGTCTACACGCTGCCGAAACATCTGGACGAAAAGGTCGCCCGCCTGCAATTGCGCAAGCTCAACGCGCAACTGACCGAACTCTCCGACCAACAGGCCGCCTACATCGGCGTACCGAAGAACGGTCCGTACAAGGCTGAGCATTACCGTTACTGAGCGAACCAGGCCGGTGCGCGCGGCGCACCCTACTGCATCGCGTAGGGTGCGCCGCGCGCACCAATTGAAGCCTGCAAGCTATTTTTTCTTCGCCCTCGGATGCGCTTGGTCATACACCTGGCTCAGATGCTGAAAATCGAGATGGGTATAGATCTGCGTCGTCGACAGGCTGGCGTGGCCGAGCATTTCCTGCACCGCGCGCAAATCACCGGATGACTGCAACACATGGCTGGCAAACGCATGCCGCAAAGCATGCGGATGCATATGCGCGGTGATTCCCTGCCGCTGCGCCAGTTGCTTCAATGCCAGCGCCAACACCGTGGCCGAAATTCTTGCGCCGCGCGCGCCGACAAACAACGCCTCGGTATCGTCCCGTGCCACATTGGCGCGCATGGCCAACCAGTTGCGCACCGCCGCCAGCGCTTTGCTGCCGACCGGCACGATACGCATCCTGGAACCTTTTCCGGTGACGGTGACTTCGCCGGCCGTCAGATCGAGTCCGGCAATATCCAGACCGATCAATTCCGCGCGCCGCAGACCGGCGGAATACATCAGTTCGAACATCGCCAGATCGCGAACCGACCAGACGTCATCCGCTTCGGCTTCAAGCAAATGCGCCATCGCATCGACGCTGGGCGCATTGGGCAACTTCTTCTCGCTCTTCGGCGGCCGCAAGCCAAGACAGGGATTCGCCTGCACCGCATTCTGCCGCGCCAGGTAGTTGAAGAAACTGCGCCAGGCCGATAGCGTGCGCGCCAACGTTTTCGGTTTCAGGCCTTTGCTGTGCAAAACCGCCAGCGCCCGCCGAATGTCATGCGAAGTCAGACTGGCCGGCTCGACTTCGTCGACCCGTTCCAGCAAATGCCGTAGATCGAAGGTGTAGGTATCGACAGTGGCGGGGCTGTAATGTCGCGCCGTCAGGGAAGCCAGAAAGGCGATGATCGGAGTCGAAAGCAGGCCTTCGGCTGGCACGAAAGTTCACAGAAAACGTGAAATTGCCGCGCCGCTGAGTTCCGCCAGCCAGGTCAGGTAAAGCGTGCCCATTTCCGGATAAAACCGTTTTGCATCTTCCGACGACAGCACCAGCAGGCCATCCAGGTTCTCTTCACGCAGCGGCGCCAGCGCGAAGGACTTCTGGTTCGGCCCCACCGAGCCGAACCAGGCGCGAATTTCATCCGGCATATCAGCGCCGCATCGCGGCTGCGTCAGGCCGGTCATCAACACTTTGATATCGGCACTGACAGCCGCAAATTCCGGCATGTCGGACGAACCGGCGGGCGGCCGATCGGCCCAGACACGCAGCGTGCTGTGAGGAATCGAGAAGCTCTCCGACAGGTTCAGCGCCAGCGACTGGAAGACTGCATCCAGGCTGCGCGCGTGCATCAGATCAAGTGCGACCTTGTGCAGCTTGTCGCCGATGGCGTCGTTTTCTTCCGCGAACTGGATGAACTCGCGCAACTTCAATTCCAGCCCGCGCGACTTGTCGCGCAACGCCAGCACTTGCCGCTCGCCCAACGAAATCGCCTGGCTGCTGTAAGGATGCGGCACAGTAATTTCAGTCAGCATTTCAGGATGACTGGCGAAGTAATCCGGATTGAGTTTGAGGAAATCGCTGATCTGTTCTGGAGTGAGGTTCATGGTTGGCCTATGAGTTCTGGTAACGCTTGTTGGATTTCAATCTCGCCGTGAAAAACGGTGACCGCTGGGCCGGTCAGGAATACTGGATTGCCCTCGCCAGCCCAGGCGATGACGAGTTCGCCGCCGCGGGTCTCGACGCTGACCCGGCTGGTCAGAAGGCCGCGCGAGATGCCGGCCACCACCGCGGCACAAGCGCCGGTGCCGCAGGCCAGGGTTTCGCCGCTGCCGCGTTCGAACACGCGCAAGCGGATCTGCTCGCGGTTGACGATCTGCATGAAACCGACGTTGACCCGTTGCGGGAAACGCGGGTGATGTTCGATCTGCGGCCCCAACTCGGCAACCGGCGCACATTCGACGTCATCAACCCGCCAGACCGCATGCGGATTGCCCATTGAAACGGCGGAGATTTCCAGTTCGCGGCCAGCCACATCGAGTCGATAGGTGACTTCCCGGGCTGCGGCCTGAAATGGAATCTCGTCCGGTTCGAAGCGCGGCCGCCCCATGTTGACGGTGACGCGGCCATCGTCTTCCAGCTTCGGCACGATGATGCCGGAGGCGGTTTCGACGCGGATTTCCTGCTTCGGCGTCAACCCCTGGTCATGCACGAAACGAACAAAGCAGCGGGCGCCATTGCCACACTGCTCCACTTCGCCGCCATCGGCATTGAAGATGCGATAACGAAAATCGCAGTCCGTGCGGGTAGCCGCCTGAACCAGCAGAATCTGGTCGCAGCCGATGCCGACATGGCGGTCGGCCAGCGCCTGATATTGGGCCGGCGTCAGATCGATGTTTTGCCTGACGCCATCCAGCACGACAAAGTCGTTGCCGGCGCCGTGCATCTTGGTGAACTTGAGTCTGGTGCCCTTTAGGGTATTCATGCCGGCATTATCGCCGCCGCCGGCATTTCATGCGACCGACTGACGCAACGACTGAAGCGGCGTTACTGCTTGTTGGTCCAACCCTTGATTCGATCCGCCGCCCAATCACGGCCGCCGAGTCCGAACGCCAGCGCCATGGTCAGCACGAAGCCGCCGAAGACGATGGCGAACGCGACGGTCAGCAACGTGGTGCCAATGCCGAGTTGTTCCAGGGCGAGAAAGAACGCAAAGATCTGAACCGTGTATTCACACGCCGTACTGGCGGTCAGCGCGCCGGGGAACTTGGCATTGTTGAGCGAAGCAAACACCAGACGATTGACCAGGCGGGCGAACAGCGTGCCGAACACCAGAATGAAGATCGCGACCAGCACGTTCGGCAGGAACAGCGCCATCTTGTTGGCCAGGCTGGCGAGGGAATCGAGCCCCAGACTGCTGGCCGCCGAGACGGCCACCACCAGCAACACCAGCCAATAGATGGTGCCGGCGATAACGCCGGCCAGCGACAGATCGACCCCGCCCTGCTTGACCAGCGCTTCCAGTCCCGAGCGCTCCGCCATGCGGCCAAAACCCAGCGCTTCGAGGCCGCGCCGCACGCCGCTGCGCAATACGCGCGCCAGCACCCAGCCTGCCAAAATCATCAGCAAAGCGGCCAGCAGCTTGGGCATGAAGAGGGCAATCTGGCCCCAGAAAGTTTGCAGTGAGACAAGAAAAAGATCGATTTGCATATCCATATCGGTTCCTTAAATATCAGACGGGAGCACCTGCTTATCAGGGCTTAACTTACTCGGCCTTGCCGCTTGTGCAAGACCGCCCGGGCGAAGCAGTTCAGCCATCGGTTGCAATGCCGCGCTCTGTTCGAGAAAGGGCAGGTTCTGCACCAGATCGCTCATGGCTTGCGCCAGATTGAGCAGGGCATCGTCAGGCAGATTGTTCATCGCCGCTTTCAGCACGCCCTGGCCAAATTGCGGCGAGGCATCGGCGATGCGTTGACCATCGAAAGTAACAAAATAAACGCCGGGCGCGGTCGATTGCGGGTCGGATTCCACACGCAACAGACCGCGCTTGAGCAGCCCGTCAAGCAGCGACTCGGTGTTTGGCCGCGGCAAAGCCATGGCCTTGGCCAGATCGACCGCGCGCAGCCCGGGGGTTTGCGCCAGTTCCCATAGCGCCCAGAGATCGACGGAGCTGATGTCGTGCCGAGATTCCACCCATTCCGAATGCCGGCGCACGGCGTCCAGCGTCATCCTGAACATTTTCAGCGTGACGAGGATGGTTTCTTTACGACGAGCCCAGGCAACAGCGGTGTCCTGGGAAGGATCGAGAAAAGGTTTGCTTGCGTTCATGGAGCGGCATTCTTGCCGGCCAAGCGCAGAAAATCATTCGCCTGCCCCCGTAAGGGGATTACATACAGACGGATTCAGTTTTCTTCTTGCCGTAGCGACATTTCAACGACCAGCTCTCGCGGCAACTCGTTCGCCAATGCGTGCATTCGAGTCGTCAACTCGGTCATGAAAACAGCCTGCTCCGGATTGCCGAACATCGCCTCGCCGACGAATACATCGCAGAAAAACGGCACCAGAATCGGGTCATCCTTCGGCAGCGCTTTTCCAAGGCCGTGCAGAAAAATCGGCGTCACCGGCACCTCCGGTCGCCGGGCCGCCAACACCGCGATGCCGCGTTTGAAGCGCCCCATCACTTCCGCCTCGCCACGGCTGCCTTCCGGAAACAGCACCAGAATTTCGCCGCGTTCGAGTGCCATCTCGCACGGCTTGAGCGGATCGGCACCGCCTTTCGCCTCGCGCTTGATCGGCAGGATGCCGATCACGTTGAGCGAAAACCAGGCCAGCAGCGGATTCACCGTGAAGTAGTCTGCCGCCGCTACCGGGCGCAACTTCGGCAATAACCTGAGCGGGAACAGCGACAGCAGCACCAGCGTATCGAGGTGGCTGTTGTGATTGGCGGCGATGATCGCCGGGCCGTTCAGCGGCAGGCGTTCGCGATGGCGCAGGTTGAGGCCGAGCACGATCAGCGCGATGGGCCGGGCAATCAGGGCGAAAAAGGCGAGACGTAAAAAATGATTCATATGCTGGCGTCATTTCGGCGAAAGTCGGAAACCAGTCCGTGCCACTTCTTCTGGACCCCGGCCTGCGCCGGGGTGACGGCTATTTTTATGCGCATCAATAGTGCAGGTAATACAAGAAATGGAAGAACAACGGCGCGGTGAAGGTCAGGCTGTCGACCCGATCCAGAATGCCGCCGTGGCCCGGAATCAGACTGCCGCTATCCTTGATGCCGAGATCGCGCTTCAGCGCCGAGATGTTGACGTCGCCGACAAAGCCGGCCAAACCGATCAGCAGACCTGCCACCGGCGCTTCCCAGCCGACCAGCGGCGTCAGATACGGCGCCAGCGCCCAGGCCGCCAACGTGGTAGTCAAAATGCCGCCAAGAAATCCTTCCCAGGTTTTCTTCGGGCTGACCTTGGGGATGATCTTGTGCTTGCCGAACAGTTTGCCCCAGACGTACTGCGCCACATCGTTGAACTGGGTCAAAAACATCAGGAACAGCACCAGTCCTGCCGCGCCACCAGCCGGATTGACGTCGAGCGGCAGCACCAGCAGAAACGCCATGTGCGACAGGTTGAACACGGTCAGCATCAACCCCCAGTGCAGGCTGCCGGCGGCGCGCAGGAAACCAGTGGTATCGCCGATCAGCACCATGCGCATCGGCAAAAACATGAACAGGTAGACCGGAATGAAGATGATGAACATGCCGTACCAGCCAATCGCCACCCAGTAAAACTGCGCCGGGATAGTCAGATAAGCCCAGAACAACACGCGCCGGTCGGCACGGCGAGTCGGGATCAGCGACAGGTATTCCTTCAGCGCCAGAAAACTGACGAAAGCCAAGAAGATCAGCGACAGCGTTGGCGACAACGCCATCGCAGCGGCAAACACACCGGCCATCACCCACCAGGAATTCACCCGCGACGTGAGCTCGTCGTAGTCCTTTTCAGGATGGGCGCGTTTGAGCCCGAACACGATCAGACTGGCGATCAGCAGAATGCCAAAGATACCGGCCAAAAATGCGGCGGCGTTGGGAGTCAGGACGCTGAACATCAGTTTGTCTCCTCAGCCAGACCGCGTTTAGCGCGGTTGATGATGGTGAACACCAGCAATACTGCGACCACGGCGAGCACGCCGGTCAGCCACATCCCAGTTGGTGCCCCCAAGCCCACCGCAAGACCAAGCGCGCCGAAGATGAAAGCGCGATCGCTCTTGCCCATCGGCCCGTCGTAGCGGCGCGATGCGCCCAGTGTCTGCATCAGCACGCCGGTCATTTCGGAAACGGTCGCCAGCACGACGATCAACACCACCAACGCCGCGCCGTACTTGCCCCCAAAGCCGACCACCAGCGCCAGCGGCAGATACAGCGCAGCATCCGACAGCACATCGCAGAGTTCGTTGAGCACCGCGCCCAGGCGCGACTTCTGGTTGTGCTCGCGCGCCAGCATGCCATCGACGGCATTCAACGCCATGCGCAGAAACATCACGCCAGGCAGCAACAGCAGCAAACCGGTTTGAGAAGGTTGCAGCGCGATCATCGCGCCGGTGGCGAACGACAGCGCCATCGCCGCCAAGGTCACCTGGTTGGCGGTAAAACCGGCCTGTGCCAAGCCACGCACCGCGGGGCGCAACAGGTTCTGGAACGCGGGTTTCAGGTCGTAGATGCTGGGCATGATCCTTGAGACGGCGCTTGAACGCGTCCGAGTATGGGGTGGAGAAGTTGGCTGGCAAGGCGCGACAACGAGTCATGCCCCCAGGCATGGCGAGGAGGAGCAACGCAGCCAGACGGCTTCTCCACCCCGTAATCGGACGCGTAGCGGACTCACGCAACAGGCGACGGCTATCGGAGAAAAATCCATCAAATGCCTTGTCGACTTCAAGAGGGCTGAGGAGTGGTCAACTGCTGTGTCAAGGATGACTCCTCTTGCGCCAGGCGCAGGATGTAATGGGCGAAATCCGGGTCTTCGCCACGCAGCAACTCAGGCAAATGGGTACGAAATTCCACACGCTGGCACCACTCGCGCATGTAGTCATCCCACGAATGCCAGCGCCGATCCTGCTTTTCGTCCATCTCGGGTTCATAGGCGAGCAGATAGGCGCGTTCGAACAGCGAAATCAGCATGTCGAACACCACCCACTTGCGCTCGCGCTGCTCATCGGTGAGGTTTGGCGTCGAGGTCTGACTGCGCAATTTCAGGTCGGAATTGGCCAGCACGATTTCCAGGAAATCAATATAGGCATCGGATAGTTGTTGCCAGATCGCCTCTTCCTCGTTCTCGCGCTCCTTGCGCTGATCAAAAAAATACGCCGCGATGGCAAACGGCAAGCCGACTACCGTAACCACGTAGGACAGCAACTCCCAGGTTTCCAGGTTCATGCCGACACCATCACGGCATGTAGCGCATGAAGTCTTTGTAAATGCAGCGATCCATCACCACCGTCAGACCGGCGGCGCGCGCCTTTTCCGCGGCTGCCTCATGCACGATGCCTTCCTGGATCCAGATCGCCGGTGCGTTGATCGCCAAGGCTTCTTCAACCACACCGGGAATCGCCGCCGATTCACGGAAGACATTGACCAGATCGACCGGAAACGGAATATCGGCCAGCCTGGCATACGCCTTCTCGCCCAAGGCCGAATCCAGCGCTGGGCGCACCGGGACGATGCGATAGCCGAAGCGTTGCATGGCTTGCGAGACGCCGAAACTGGGTCGATCGGGTTTCGGCGACAAGCCGACCACGGCGATGATCTTGACGCGCTGCAACAGCGCCTTGATTTCAGCAGGATCGGGATTCTTGAAGTTCATGTCAGGTCCTTGGTCATCACATAATCGTCCATCACGTGGCCGCCGCCGATGTCTTCCAGGTGAATCGTGGCAACGGTGAAGCCTTGTTTCAAATACGCGTCGATCGCTTGCTGGTTTTGCCGGTTAACCCGCAGCACCAGACGCGAAAACCCGCGCCGACTGGCCCGCACCGCGACTTCGTTGATCAACGCGCCACCGATGCCCTGGCGCTGCCAGTCGAGATCGACATAGAGCTTGTCGAGTTTGTAATCAGCCTCGGCGAGCGGATGGCCGTGGGCAAAACCGACCAGTTCGCCGGCCGCCCGTGCCGCCAGCCAGAGGTCGCCACGCGCCATGAACTGACGCACCAGCACCGGCCGGTAACGCTGTTCCAGCATGTGGTCGATCTGTTCCAGCGAAATGATGCCCGGATAGTGCGCGCGCCAGATACAGCCAGCCAGTTCAACCAGGGCTTCGACCTCATCGATGCGCAGCGGGCTGATTTCGATTTCATCCATACAAACTCGCTTCGCCCACAGGGCGCGTTTTAAAGCGCTTGTGCACCCAGAAATACTGCTCCGGCATTTCCCGAATACGGTCTTCCAGAAAGGCATTCATGCGGCGCGTATCCGCCTCGACATCGTCGGTCGGGAAATTGTCCCAGGCCGGATAGAACCGCATCACATAGCCGCCGGCTTCCTGCCGCGTGATACAGGGCACAACCATCGCGCCGCTGGCGCGCGCAATGCGGGACAACCCGGTGATGGTGGCGGCGGAAACGCCAAAGAAAGGCACAAAGATCGCGTCCTTGCGGCCGTAATCCATGTCCGGCAGATAGTAAAAAGGCAGGCCGCGCTTGATCGCCTTGAGCACCGGACGAATGCCCTCCGCGCGGCTGTACAGCTCGGATGCGCCGAAGCGCTGGCGAGCGCGGTGCACCAGGGCATTCAGCAATGGGTTTTTGATCGGGCTGTAGATATCGACCATTGGCGCGAGTTCACAGGTCAGCCGAATACCGCCGACACTGACGCCGACAAAGTGGGGGGTGAACAAAATCAGCGGCTTGCCGCGATGCGGGGCGAGGTTTTCCATGCCTTCGATACGCACCAGACCCTCGATGTCAGCGCGGTCGCCCCACCAACAGATCGTTTCCAGTAACGCCGCCCGCCCAAAAGCGCGGAAGTGCCGCTTCATCAAATCATGCCGCGCCGTCGCATCCAGCTCCGGAAAACAGCAGCGCAGATTGGTCTCCACGACGTGCCGACGTCCGCGCGCCAATACGGATAACACGCTGCCTAGCCGTTCCCCTGCCCAGCCTAGCGCCCGCGTTGACAGCAGGCGCCAGAGCAGCCAGAGCGTTACGATTCCCAGAATTCTCATGGCAGTTCCTGTGGTGGAGTTTCATTGGCATTCAGTCGATGCAACCGGTAACTCCACAAATACTGTTCCGGAATGCGGCGCACTGATGCCTCCAACGCCAGATTGACAATACGCATAGCCACCTTGGTTTCCCCTGGCAATGCCGGCAGCGGTTCAATGATCAAGCGATAGCCACGTCCCCAACCCAACCGCTCGCAGTAGAACAACAACGGCTCGGCGCCGGAAGCCCCCGCCAGCCGGTACAACAGCGTCGGCATATAAGCCCAGCGCCCAAACCAAGGCGCCCAGGCGCCCTCGCCTTTATTCGCCTTTTGATCCGGCAGCACCCAGGCCGCTTCATTGTGTTTCAGCGCCGTCAACAAGGCGCGCACGCCACCCAGGTTGGGTTCCACCATTTTCGCCTGGCCCCGATTGCGGCCGGATTGCATCAACTTATGCGCCCAGGCCTGACGCGGGGCACGATACAGCGCGGTGATCGGCAGACGCGCGGCGAGATACAAGCCTGCCAGTTCCAGGCAACCCAGATGCGGCCCCAGCACGATCAAACCTTTGCCCGCTGCACGCGCCGCATCGACATGTTCCCAACCCTGCACCTCGCGCACCCAGCCAGTCACTTCATCGAGCGGACGCAGCCAGATCGGCATCAATTCAGCCAGCCCCTTGCCGAACTCAATGCTGGTTTTGACCAGCAATCCGGGCGAATACAAACCGGCTTGACGCAGATTATCCGCGATGACCTGGCGATGGCGCGGCCGCAGCAAACTCAGCAAACCCAGCAACACGCCAAGAAAATGTACCAACGGCAAGGGCAGCAACGCAAAGACACGGAGAAATAAAAGCAAGGCGGGTTTGACCTGAAGGAAGGTGGACCCCTAGAATTATCCAGCCGCCGCGTTAATCCAGACAACTTGCGGGCGGGATATAAATTCAGCTAAAGCGTCCAGCTCCTGTCCCCGGAGTCGTACGTTGAACAAACAAGCCGATCAACCAACGGGGAATCACACAGGAGCCACACCATGAGCAAAAATTACTACTTCACTTCCGAATCCGTCTCGGAAGGCCATCCGGACAAGGTCGCCGACCAGATTTCCGATGCCATCGTCGACGCCATCCTGGCGCAGGACAAGCACTCGCGCATTGCAGCCGAGACCCTGGTGAGCACCGGCTTGGTCGTCCTGGCCGGCGAAATCACCACCAATGCCAACGTCAATTACGCCAAGGTGGCGCGCGAAACCATTCGCAGCATTGGCTACGCCGACCCGAACCTGCGCTTCGACGCCGACGGCTGTTCGGTGCATGTCTGCTACGGCCAGCAGAGCGCCGACATCGCCCAGGGCGTCGATCGCGCTTATGACGATAACCTCGACCAAGGCGCCGGCGACCAGGGCCTGATGTTCGGCTATGCCTGCGACGAAACCGACTCGCTGATGCCGATGCCGATTTACCTGGCACACCGTCTGGTCGAACGCCAGGCCATGCTGCGCAAGGACGGCCGCCTGCCCTGGCTGCGCCCGGATGCCAAATCACAAGTCACCCTGCGTTACATCGACGGCAAGCCGGACAGCATCGATACCGTTGTCCTCTCCACCCAGCACAGTCCGGAAATGGCGGAAGCGATCAACGGCGGCAAGCGCATGAAGCAGGCCGCCATCGACGCGATCATCGAAGACATCATTCAGCCGGTGCTGCCCAAGGAACTGATCAAGGGCGACATCAAATACCTGGTCAACCCGACCGGCGTGTTCGAAATCGGCGGCCCGCACGGCGACGCCGGTCTCACCGGCCGCAAGATCATCGTCGATACCTACGGCGGCGCAGCCCCGCACGGCGGCGGCGCGTTCTCCGGCAAGGACCCGTCCAAGGTCGACCGTTCCGCCGCCTACGCTGGCCGCTACGTCGCCAAGAACATCGTTGCTGCCGGCCTCGCCAGCAAATGCCTGGTGCAGATTTCCTACGCCATCGGCGTCGCCAAGCCGACCTCGGTGATGGTCGAAACCTACGGCACTGGCAAGGTGACAGACGAAAAACTGACCGAACTGGTCATGCGCCATTTCGACCTGCGTCCGAAAGGTATCGTCCAGATGCTCGACCTGCTGCGCCCGATCTACCGCAAGACTGCCGCCTACGGCCACTTCGGCCGCGACGAACCGGAATTCACCTGGGAAGCCACCGACAAGGCGGAAGCGCTGAAGGCCGACGCGGGGGTGTAAGCGTCACAGGTAAACTCGGTCTGGCTTTGAATAGAGGAATGAATCATGCTGCTTGCTGAAAAACACAGCCTGACCGAAGTCGAATACCTAGCCTTTGAGGAAGTTGCACCGGTTCGCCACGAATATGTGGCGGGTGAGGCGTATGCCATGGCTGGAGGAAGCCAGCGAGAAGAAGGCATCCAGTATGGGAGTCAGCCTTCTTGCCCGCTCGGCGTTGAGCGCGAGGCCGTAATCCACCTCCATGCGCGTCAGCACAGATACAACGATCAGGTTCGGCGGCGTGGCTTTGATGCGCGCCAGGACGTTCGGGTGGCCCTTGACGAAATCGGAGACCGTGCAGGTATCGAGCAGATACCTCATGCCAGCGGATCGGCGACTGGCTGCTTGATGCTGTCTCTGTCGGCCTCGAACGGGGGCACGTCGGCCATACCCCGGAAGGTGAGCACTTCATCAGGCCATTGTGGTTTGCCATGTCGGTTCAACCACTCGCTTACCGCCCGGCGAACCAGGGCATTGCGATTCTCACCCACCTGCTTGGTCACAAGATTGAGCTGTTGACCGGTTTCGGCGTCGAGGTAGAGATTGAAATTCATGGCTGCGGCCTCCGTATAACTGCTGTACACGTTATGTGTGGTGGGGCCGATCAAAGGATACGCAAACGAGTGCTGCCGGCCAGCAGCGGAAGTTCAGCCGAGGTGCGGCGACCGTCTCAAGATCGGCCGAAACGGACGGTCGCTTTACGACTGAACTGATAAACAAAAGATAGGAAATGTGTACCTGTCCCGAATACCGTTTAGTTACCATGTCCCGAAAAAATTGAAATCAGCGTCAGGCACCCTAGTCGGTGCTGATTTGCTCGCAAACAACAGGGCGAAATATTCGCCCCCAACTCAACCAAATAGTTAACACATAAATTAACACACTTGCTATTTTGCAAGGGAAAGCTGCTTCGCATTGATCAAACGCCTGACGCGGAATCAAGCTGGCTGGTCGCGGCGGCGCACGCCACCCCAGCCTGTGAAGCGCAATTGCGTGCGCTAGCGCTAAGGCTGGCTGATTTCGGAAAGTTGCGCTCGCCGGATCAGTTCAACTCGCAAGGTGACAAGTTTTTCGCCATCAAGGCACGCTGTGGATTAAGGGCCTATGGCTGGTATCACTCGGAACAACGCGGCGTTTTCATGATCAGTCACTTCATCTACAAGACCTGGCCCAAGCTAGCCACCGAAGACAAAACACGCATGCTCAGCAACCGCAAACACCATGATCCGAACCATCCTTAGCGAGAACGCCATGAACACCAGCACCAAAACCTGGCTTAGCGCATCAGATTTCAACCAACGACTGTTTGCCGAAGAAAGCCTAATTATCGATGCCGCCGAGGAAATCTGGGCGGTGATGGAGCGCAAAGGCATAACCAAGACAGACCTTGCCGCCCTGCTTGGCACCAGTAAAGCGAACATTACCCAACTGCTCAACGGTAGCCGCAACATGACCTTGCGCACACTGGCGGATATCTCCCACTCGCTGGGCCAGAAGGTGGCAATCAAGCTTTCGGAATACCGCCAAGCGGATGAAGACTGGGAACCAAGCGGCCATGTGATCTATGTCGCAAGATCATTCCGGCCCGGGAGTTTTGAATACATGGCAGCCAATGACGGCGTTGAATGGCAAGAGGCCATGTAGCATGAGCACGAACCCGATCGACGAAGCCATTGAAAATCTGGGCGTGCAAGGCGTCTTCTTGCGCAGCACCACGATCAAGCAACACGATGATTTCGACCCCCGCCTGGGCGATAAAGACTTGATCGTCCAAACACGGGCCGGCACTACCCTGCTTAACGATCTTGCCGTGCAGGACGACAAGACAGGCGAAACGCACCTGCTGTTCAAGGTTCATTTCAATTGCGGCCTGCGTCTTTCCGACCCCGGCCTGATGCAAGGTGACGACCCGGCTTCAGGTGTAGTGGTGGAAATCAGCGCAACCTTCGTGGCTGAATACTTGGTCAAACCGGGTGCGTGTATCAGTGATGAAGCCAAGGACGCCTTCTCGAAACAGCATGTTGGCTATCATGTTTGGCCATATTGGCGCGAATATGTGCAATCGAGTTGCGGCCGCTTGGGCCTGCCCATTGTTACCGTGCCGATGTATCGCGTTTCAAAAGCGAACCAGAAGAAGGCGCAGCCACGCCCGCGCAAGAAAATTACGAGCTGAATAGCGCTATTCACTGACGTTCACCCAACTCATCGTCACCGCCTGTCCGTCTGAAATGGCCGATAAGCCGTCAGCGACGATCCTCGCGTCAATGGCGGCTCAATCTCTGGAACCTGTCATCCATGACGCCAAAGGCCGAGCGTCTCTTCCGGGTCGAAACCAGCCATTCACTTCAGGTAAAAAACCGTAACGTCTTCGATCTTTCGCTGGATGGCAATTAGCCGAAAAGCAAAACGGCCCGCTTTAGTGGGCCGTTTTGCTTCAAGCCGACAGCTTAATTCGCCGCGTTCAAGGCCTGCTCGATATCCGCCATCAGGTCGTCGATATGCTCGATGCCGATCGACAGCCGCACCAAGTCTTCCGACACGCCCGCCTTGGCCAATTCTTCCGGCGACAGTTGGCGGTGCGTGGTGGTGGCCGGGTGGCAGGCCAGGCTCTTGGCGTCGCCGATGTTGACCAGGCGGACGATCAGGTTGAGCGCGTCGATGAACTTCGCGCCGGCTTCGCGGCCGCCCTTGATGCCGAAGGAGACGATGCCGGAGGCCTTGCCGCCCATGTATTTGTCGGCCAGCGGTTTGAACGGCGAGTCGGACAGACCGGCGTATTGCACCCAGGAGACTTGCGGATGCGCGCGCAATTTTTCCGCGATGTGCTGGGCGTTTTCGCAGATGCGGTCCATGCGCAGATGCAGGGTTTCGATACCTTGCAGGATCAGGAAGCTGTTGAACGGCGAGATCGCCGCGCCCATGTTGCGCAGCGGCACGACGCGAGCGCGGCCGATGAAGGCGGCGGCGCCGAGCGCTTCGGTGTAAACGACGCCGTGGTAGGACGCATCCGGCTCGTTCAGGCGGGCGAAGCGCACTTTATGTTCGGCCCAGGGGAATTTGCCGGAGTCGACGATCATGCCGCCGATGCTGTTGCCGTGGCCGCCGAGGTATTTGGTCAGCGCGTGCACGACGATGTCGGCGCCGTGTTCGAACGGACGGCATAGATACGGCGTCGGCACAGTGTTATCGACGATCAGCGGGATGCCGTGCGCATGCGCCAGTTCGGCCAACTTTTCGAAGTCGGTGACATTGCCCAGCGGGTTGCCGACCGACTCGCAAAAGATCGCCTTGGTGCGGTCGTCGATCAGCGCCTCGAAGCTGTCCGGCTGGCGGTAATCGGCGAAGCGAACCTGGATGCCGTAGCGCGGCAAGGTGTGTGCGAACAGGTTGTAGGTGCCGCCGTACAAAGTGCTCGAAGTGACGATGTTATCGCCGGCTTCGGCAATGGTCATGATCGCGTAGGTGATCGCCGACATGCCGGAAGCCAGCGCCAGGCCGCCGATGCCGCCTTCCATTTCGGCGACGCGCTTTTCCAGCACGTCGGTGGTCGGATTCATGATGCGGGTGTAGATGTTGCCGGCCACTTTCAGGTCGAACAGGTCGGCGCCGTGCTGGGTGGAATCGAAGGCGTAGGAAGTGGTCTGATAGATGGGAACGGCAACCGCTTTGGTAGTCGGTTCCGGGCTGTAGCCGCCGTGGACGGCGATGGTTTCGATCTTCATGTTGTCTCCTGTTATGGGGGTGTTGCGGGCGGGATTATGCCTACTCAGGATGGACTTCGCGCCGCAAGCGGACGCTCCTACCCTGGTAGATGTTCACGCCGGCAAAGACCGCGCATCTCGCACCACTTGCAGACTTGCGGCGCACCGTGCGCCGGCAGCGGCAAACCTTGCGCCATGCCGGCCAATACCGCGTTCAATCGTTCGCCCTCCATTTCGGCAGCGGCAGGCAAATCGTCCTTCCACTCCAGGGTATCCACCTTGTCCGCGTCCAGCATGACAAAACCAGCTTCGCTGACAAAACCGCCAGCGCCTGCCAGCCAGGCGTAGGCGGTGAGCTGGACGTCTTCGGCATTCGGATCGAGCTTTTTCTTCAAGGTCTGGCGCGATTGGGTCTTGTAATCGAGCAAGGCGAGCGCGTTTGGGTGAAGCCCGCCTTTGCGATCCACCCGGTCGGCGCGGCCTTCCAGGCGAGTGGTTTGCCCAGGCGCCCATTCGATCTCGCGTTTGAACGGTGTTTCCGCGCTTTCAAACTGAAAGCCCTGCGCCTCCCGTTGCAACGCCCAGGCCACATAAGATTCGATGTGCTGCTGCCAGCGCTGCAGCCAGACGCTGGCCAGATACGCTTCGGCTGTCGCTGCGGCGAAACCTTCCTGGCTGAGTTGCTGCAAGCTGGCGATGAGGTCTTGCGCGGGATGCCAGCTCAATCTCGGGTGAGCGACATGGAAGCGCGCCAGGATGGCGTGTACCAGACTGCCGTAATCGCGCTTGTCCATTTCCTCCGGCACGTCGTCACGTTCGTTCAGGCGCAGCAAATGACGGGCGAAAAACTGGTACGGACAACTGACCAGGCTTTGCCAGGCGCTGACGCTGACCCGCGCCGGCACGGCATCGGCGGCGGGCCAGTCTTTCGCCCGCAGGAGGTCCGCTGGCGCACCGAATAACCTTGTTCGGCCCGCCAGCGGACCTCCTGTCCGCTCTACGCCGACGCCCCATGCGGCTTGATGGAACGCTTCCAGCTGCAACAGCCAGGGCGACAACGGCGCGGCTTCGCCGTCGATCTCGGACTGCCAAACCAATGCGACGCGCGGCACGCGGGCGAGCAGATCGGTGAATGCCGCGCGCGCTGCGGCCTCCTTTTCACGCGTGCCGGGCAGGCCAAGCTGGCTGCGCACTGCGTCATTGAAAATCGCCGCCACCGGTTTGCCGGGCAGATGAGTTGCGCCGACGCCCAGCACGATGGCGGCATCGAGATCGCGCGTATGTGCAGCGGCCAGATGGGTAAGACGAATCGGGCTGGCGATGCCGGCATCGGAAAAGGTCGCCTGTTCCAGATGCAGAAACAGCCAGCGCCGCCAGTCCGCCAGCGCATAGCGTTGCGCATGACCGGCGCTGTCGCGGGTCAGCGTTTCCAGCAACTGAATGAGTTGCGCGCCGACCGGATCGGCCTGCAGCGATGCTTCCGCGCCAATCTCGGCCAACGATGTCAGCAAGCGGCGCGTCCACTCGGCCAGCGGCAAACGCTTCGGCGTCCAGGCCGTGCGCGCCTGTTCGATGCGCAGCAGCAAACCCAGGCTGGCGTGCAAACCTTCCCGCTTCGCCAATGCGATATGCCCAGCCAGCCGATCCGGCGCGCCATGCCGTCGATACGCCTCGTCCAGTTCGTAAGCCGCATGCAGGCGTTGATATTCGGCGTCGGCGAACACAAACGGCGATTTCAGCAGATCGAGCAGTTCATTGAAGGCAAACGCATCGCCGACCAGTTGCAGCCAACGTTCGATCACATGGCTGACCGCCGCCGTCGCAAACGCCCAGCCGGTTTCGTCCTGCACCAAAATGCCGCGCCGTTCCAGCAAGGCGCGCAGACGCCGCGCCATCAGTCGATCCGGCGCGATCAACGCAATCTCGCGCAGGCCTTCGGACAACCATTCGTGCAATGTCTGTTCGGCTGCCAGGGCCGCCGCCTCCAGGCCGGGCTCAGCCAGCAGAAAAACATCGGGGGCGAGCGGCGAGGATGAAAGTTCCCTGGAAAATTCCACCCCACGTTGAGCCAGCGTCGATTCATCGGCCTGCCAAGCGCTCTGGAGCAAAGCCAGGCGAGCGGTATCCAGTGGCACACAGGGCAACATGATCACCGGCTGACGCTGTTGCCAGTTTTGCAAAAACGCCTGCTCCACCCCATTCAGATCGGCGAGCCCGAGGCAATACAGCGGCTGCCCGGCACGTTCCGCCAGCCAGGCCAGGCGTAAAGCGTGCAGGCGCTGGCGACCCGGCTGTCCGCTGTTCGACAGCGCCCGCCAGACCGCATCGGCGAGGCTGGCTTCGAGCGCGAGATAGCGATTCGCGCCCTCGGTGGCATCCAGATGCGTCGCATTGAGCGACACCGATTCGGCATCCAGATCATTCACCAGCGCCAGCAACTCCTGCGCCGCCTGCCATTCGACATGGCGCGGCAAGCGCCCACTGCCGGCGAGAAAATCATGCAATTGCGCCAGACGCAGGCTGTCCGCTTCGACCACATCGGAAATCGCCGCGCTGGCGGCGAATTGCGGCAAGGTCAGCAATCGCGGCGGCAGCAGATAGCGGCCTGGCAACAACGCCAGCAAAGCTTTGCGAAACGCCTGCGCAGCATGGTGGTGTGGCACCAAGATCAGGCAAGCCGAGAAATCCGGCGCGCGTGCCGATTCGTGGTCGAGAAAAGCTTGCGCGGCGGCGATCAGGGAGGGAGACATGACGCCATTGTCCGGGCTCCCGCCGGCAAACAATAGTCCCGCTATGGCTGGAGATCGAAAAACGCTCCGTCACCCCGGCGCAGGCCGGGGTCCAGTGCAGTAAGTTCAATTTAGCTTGCCCCAGAAGGGTTGATTCCGGGGTTATCCGCTTCTGGACCCCGGCCTTCGCCGGGGTGACGGATATTTAAAGATTTTTCAGAATTATCGACCCCGCGTTAGCACATCAACTCAACGCTTGGCGGCAACCTCCGCGTCCGGCACAAACTTCAACACATTGCCGTTGATGCAATAGCGCTTGTAGGTCGGTGCCGGGCCGTCGTCGAAGACATGGCCGAGATGAATACCGGAGCTGGCGCTGCGCACTTCCACCCGCTTCATGCCATGCCCAATGTCTTCATGCATGGTGATCGAGCCTTTGACCGGATTGAAGAAACTCGGCCAGCCGGTACCGCTGTTGAACTTGGTATCACTGCGGAACAACGCCGCGCCGGTAATCGGATCGACAAACGTGCCGGGCCGTTTTTCATCCAGATGCGAGCCGGTGAAAGCGGGTTCGGTCCCTTGCGAGAACGCGATCTTCTGTTGCGCCGGAGTCAGCAGACGGAACCCCAGCCATTGCCAGAAGCGCGCCTTGTCGCCGTTGTAACCGGTGTAGCGCGAGACCTCCTTGCCATTCTCGAACAGCACGATGGTCGGCGTAGCAAACAGACTTTTCTCCAGGCCCCAGCCGCTCGGCGCATTCGGGTTAAGCGTTGTCACAACGCCGATTTCAGATTTCCAGTGATCCAGCACTTCCGCCTTGAACTGCTTGCAGAAGGCGCAGTCTTCGGCCTCGAACACCACCAGTTGCCGCGGCAGGTTCAACGCCTTGCCATCCAGTTGCGGCGCAGCCTTGCTGACCGATTGGCCCGACGCGTCAGCGCCGGGATACTTCACGCCAGTGCCGCCAAGGCCGCAATAACCATTCGGATTCTTCACCAGATAATCCTGATGGTAAGTCTCCGCCGAGGCGTAATTCTTCAACGGCGCAATCTCGGTGGTGATGCCGCCCTTGCCGCTTTGCTTCAGCGCCTGCTGGTAGGCGGCACTCGTTTTCTGTGCCACTTCAAGCTGCGCCGCGCTGCGCGTGTAGATCGCGCTGCGGTAATTGCTGCCAACATCGTTGCCTTGACGGTCGCCCTGGGTCGGGTCGTGACTTTCCCAGAACTTGATCAGCACCGTTTCCAGATTGGTCTTGGCCGGATCGAAGGTCACTTGCACGACTTCCGCATGGTTGCGTTTGTCCGTTTTACCCCGGCGCACTGCCTTTTCATGCGCCAGAACCGCTTCGTAAGTCCCGGCGATGTCGCCATTGGCATAACCGCTTTCCACATCCACCACGCCGGGAATCGCCGACATGCGCTTTTCCGCGCCCCAGAAACAGCCCATGCCAAGCACGATGCTATCGAGTTGGGTGTTGCTCGGCGGCGCAATCGTGGCTTTTGTTACTTTGGCGGCATTGGCAGATTTGATGCTGGTTTGATCCTCTCCACACGCGGTCACGAGAAAACCCAGGCTGAGAGAAAGTAAGACCGTTTTCAGCGTTCGACTCGAGAACATGGTTGTTTCCTTGATAAGTAATTAAATGGGCATGGCGGGCTGATCTCGGGCTGATCTCGGGCTGATCTCATCCGACCCTCATGCAGACTCTGCATGGAGTAGTCGAAGCTGCGAGAAATTCCTGACATTTTTTATTTCGAGATTGCGTGCCCCCATTCAAGCGCCGCTTTACCGGAAAATCCTGGCGTTAGAATGCAGCGCGCCTACCACGCTGATGAGTCCATCGCCCATGTCCGTCTTCTCGCTGCTGCCCATGCATCCATCATCCGCCTTCATCAAGGGGGTCACGCTGGCAGCTATTTGCGCCACGCTGACCGGTTGCGCACTGAAGCCCGCTTTCCAAGCAGAAGATGAAGAGAAAACCAGCGCCGCCAAAGCCCAACAAGCACGCCAGGCCATGCGGCCGAGTTCGGTATGCAGCCCGCTGCAAGGCAATCCATTTGCGATGCGCAAAAAAGTACTGGTACTGGCGCTGCCGGTGCAAAAACCGCTCGAAGCGGCAATGAAACAAGCATGGATCGAGCAAACAGCAATATGAATTGCCAGATTCATTAAAATCCCTGCTTTTGCCACCAATTGAGTGAACCCGCAATCGGATGCTTTCAACAGAGGAATCAAGGTTAAATAGTGCCTGACCGAAAACCCCCTTTTTCAAAAAATCGCGGCCACTAAAATCCGAAATAACCCACTGGTTTTCATTCGGTCAGCGTTTCTGCGGCGGCTTTTCCCGAAACAAGCGCTCGCGGCATCGTTCTTTCCGGATTTTGGACGCGCGTCTCCCGCAACCACCCGCATTCCACGTTGAATAAAGCCGGACTGACGTTGGCTATGCCGCCAGCTTGCAAGGTGGATCGGCGTGGCGTTGTCGGCGGTTCATCCGTTTGACTTCCCGTTCCCGCAAGATGGCGCCGAAGCGATGAATGTTCCGCGCCACCACCGCCAGTGCGACGTAGCGTTTGAATCCAACGATGCTCTGATCCGGACAGCGATCAAGGCCATGCACCTCGAGCGCGTTGATCGCCGACACGACCGCCGAGTGCTGACGGCGCGCCTTGACGAAGTCATTCGCGTGCTTGATGGCGTGTGCCTGTTGCGACAACTTGCTTTTCCTCGGCAGCGCCACCCATTTCAAATGCGCCTGCAAGGCCTGCTGGTTTGCCGGTGAATGGAAGCCTTTGTCAAAGCTGCAGGATTCCAGGTCGACGAAGCGTTCCAGGGTTTCCGTGACCATGTCCAGCGTCACTTGATCGTCCGTTTGTTTCTGCATGACCTTGTGACGCAGGATGAAGCGGTGCTGGTCTTCCATGACACAGACCCGCAAGCCCAGTTCGACCGGCACGCCGGCCTTGCCCTTGCTGATCCATTCGGTGTGCGTCTCGAAGATGGAAAAGACTTTCTCGGCATGGGGGATGGTTTCTCCCAGAATGACCCGCCGTCGGGTCTGGTCGATCTGCCGCTCGGCATGCGTGATGAATGCTTCGATCTCGATTCTGGCCGCCAGGTGCGCGGTGTTGCAGGCGACCGTGGTGTTCTGGACAACGCGCATCGTCAATCTCCGGAAAAGTCGCATGACCTTGTCTTTGGGTGTTCGCGATTACAAGGTTATTGGACTTCGGATGCCAGGCTTTCTTGAAGAGGGAACGAAGATTTTTTGGTGTCAGTGCCAGAACTGCTTTTGACACGAAGATTTGCACCGTTGTGGGCTATCAAGCCTGTATTTCCGTGCCTCCGACTGCATCCGTTCCTGCTGCCGTCAATACTTCGTCGCTGAAAATCCCGCGCTTCACATGCTGTTGTTAGGATGAGGGGGTTTTCGGTCAGGCACTAAATAAAGAGCACCCATAAAAAAACCGGACGGTTACCCGTCCGGTTTTTTCATAAACAACGCAGGAAAAATCAGTTATTACGGCTTTCCACCATGCGCTCGATGATCGGGCCGAGGATGACTTCCATCGCAAAGCCCATCTTGCCGCCGGGGACAACCAGGTTGTTCGGGCGCGACATGAATGAGCCGGGAATCATGCTCAGGAAGTAAGGGAAATTCGCCTGCTTGGGATCGCGATAACGCACCACTACCAGGCTTTCATCTGGCGTGGGAATGTCACGCGCGATGAACGGGTTGGAGGTATCGACCAGCGGTACGCGCTGGAAGTTGATGTCGGTCTGGGAGAACTGCGGCGTCACGTAGTTCACGTAATCGGGCATGCGGCGCAGGATGGTATCGACGATGACTTCGGCGGAATAACCGCGTTCGGAGGCATCGCGGTGAATCTTCTGGATCCATTCCAGATTGACTACCGGCACTACGCCGACGCCGAGATCGACGTGTTGCGGCATGTTGACGGTATTGGTCTTGACCAGGCCGTGAAGACCTTCGTAGAACAGAATGTCGGTCGGGGTGGGTAGATCCTGCCAGGGCGTGAATTCACCCGGCTTCAGGGTGGTGCCCAGCTCAGCGTTGTGCTCGGCCGCTTCTTCATCGCTGTGGATGTAGTAACGACGCTTGCCGCCGCCGGTTTCGCCATAGGTTTTGAACAGATTTTCCAGGGCAGCGAAATCGTTCGCTTCCGGGCCGAAGTGGCTGAAGCTGTGAATACCTTCGGCTTCCGCCTTCTTCATGGCTTCCTTGAACTCGGCGCGGCCCAGGCTGTGGAAACTGTCGCCTTCGATTACGGCGGCAGACAATTTTTCGCGCGTGAAGATATGCTCGAAAGCGCGCTTGACGGTGGTGGTGCCAGCGCCGGAAGAGCCGGTGACGACGACAACAGGATGCTTCTTGGACATGGGTGCTCCCCAAAAAAGTGGCAGGTAAACGTGAATCGGGAAAGGTCAGAGGTGCAATCGCTCACCTTTCACATTTCACATTTCACCCGAAAATCGGCTTGAGAGTATAAACGCCGCCAGCGCGCCCTGTCACCGAGTTTGGCAAGGGTTTTACTGCCCGGCACAGCTATAATCCGCCGCTTCTTCAAGCACATACGACATTTCAGATGGACGCCCGAATGGATTCCCGCATGGACCCGCAATACCGCCCGGAAATCATCGAGCCGGAAGCGCAACAACACTGGGACGAAAAACAGATCTTCCGCGCCACGGAAGATTCGACGAAGCCGAAATATTACTGCCTGTCGATGTTCCCCTATCCGTCCGGCAAGCTGCATATGGGCCATGTGCGCAACTACACCATTGGCGATGTGCTGGCGCGCTACCACCATATGAAGGGTTTCAACGTGTTGCAGCCGATGGGCTGGGATGCTTTCGGCCTGCCCGCCGAGAACGCCGCGCTGGCCAACAACGTCGCGCCCGCCGGCTGGACCTACGCCAACATCGACTACATGCGCGGGCAACTCAAGCGGCTTGGTCTGGCGGTGGACTGGAGCCGCGAGCTGGCGACCTGCAAGCCGGATTACTACCGTTGGGAACAATGGCTGTTCACCGAATTGTTCAAGAAGGGCGTGATCTACCAGAAGACGGCGGCGGTGAACTGGGATCCGGTCGATCACACTGTGCTGGCCAACGAACAGGTTATCGATGGGCGCGGCTGGCGTTCCGGCGCGCTGGTCGAAAAACGCGACATCCCGATGTATTTCATCCGCATCTCGGCCTATGCCGAGGAACTGCTGACCGAGCTCGACCACCTGCCCGGCTGGCCGGAACGGGTGAAGACCATGCAGCGCAACTGGATCGGCAAGAGTTTTGGCGTCGAGATCCATTTCCCGCTGAATGCGCGGCATCAGGTTGGCGAGGGTGACGCAAACCCGGTGCTGAAGGTATTCACCACCCGCGCCGACACGTTGTTCGGCGTCACCTACGTCGCGGTCGCGGCGGAACATCCGCTCGCCACGCAAGCCGCCGCCGGCAATCCGGCGCTGGCCGAGTTCATCGCCGAATGCAAGCAGGGCAGCGTCGCCGAAGCCGACATGGCGACGATGGAAAAGAAAGGCATGGATACCGGCCTCAAGGTCTACCACCCGTTCACCAACGAGCCGCTGCCGGTGTTCGTCGCCAACTATGTGCTGATGGGTTATGGCGAAGGCGCGGTGATGGCGGTGCCGGCGCATGACGAGCGAGATTTTGCGTTTGCACAGAAGTACGCGCTGCCGATCAAGCCGGTGATCAAGCCGGCTGGAAGCGATTTAGCTCAACCGTTAACCGAAGCCTATACCGAACAAGGTGTGCTGTTCGACTCCGGCGACTTCTCCGGCCGCACCTCAGAAGACGCTATCGACAAGATCGCATTGGTATTGAAGAACCTCAGCCTCGGCGAGAAACGCACGACCTGGCGTCTGCGCGACTGGGGCATTTCGCGTCAGCGTTACTGGGGCTGCCCGATTCCGATCATCCATTGCCCGACCTGCGGCGATGTGCCGGTGCCGGTCGACCAGTTGCCGGTAGTGTTGCCGGAAGACGTCAAGATCGATATCGGCTCGCCGATCAAGAAAATGCCGTCGTTCTACGAGACCACCTGCCCGACCTGCGGCGGCAAGGCGGAACGCGAGACCGACACCATGGATACCTTCGTCGAGTCATCCTGGTACTACGCCCGCTACGCCTGTGCGGACAACGACACGGCCATGCTCGATGGCCGCGCCAACCATTGGTTGCCGGTGGATCAGTACATCGGCGGCATCGAGCACGCCATCCTGCATCTGCTCTACGCCCGCTTCTTCCACAAGCTGATGCGCGATGTCGGCCTGGTGAACTCGAATGAGCCGTTCGCCAACCTGCTGACCCAGGGCATGGTGATCGCCGACACTTACTATCGTGATTTGGGTGAAGGCAAGAAACAGTGGATCAACCCGGCTGACGTGGATCAACGCGATGGAATTTGGGTGTTGAAAACCGATGGCCAGCCGGTGATCGTCGGCGGCACCGAGAAGATGTCGAAGTCGAAGAACAACGGCGTCGATCCGCAGTCGCTGATCGACCAGTACGGCGCTGATACGGCTCGCCTGTTCATGATGTTCGCCGCACCGCCGGAACAGTCGCTGGAATGGTCCGATGCCGGCGTTGAAGGCGCCAACCGCTTCCTGCGCCGCTTATGGAAAGCCGTGTCCGATCATCTCGAAGGCGGCGTGATCGCGGCCTACCGTGGCGGCGAACTGTCCGCGCAGACGCAGGATTTCCGCCGCCAACTGCACCAGACCATCGCCAAGGTCAGCGATGACATCGAACGGCGCAAGCAATTCAACACCGCCATCGCCGCGATTATGGAATTGATGAACGCCATGGCGAAGCTGGATAACCATCCCGCCACTCGCGCCGTCAAACAGGAAGCGCTGGAAGCCATCGTGCTGATGCTCGCCCCCATCGTGCCGCACATCTGCCGCAGCCTGATCATGGCGCTGAAGCCGGGCGCCTGCCTGATGAACTCGGCCTGGCCGACGGTGGACGAAGCCGCGCTGGTGCGCGATGAGATCGAGCTGATGCTGCAAGTGAATGGCAAGCTGCGCGGCAAGATCACTGTCGCCATCGATGCCGACAAGGACGCCATCGAACAGACCGCGCTGGCCAGCCCGGAAGTGCAGAAATTCATGGACGGCCAGCCGGCGAAGAAAGTCGTTGTCGTGCCCGGCCGCCTGGTCAACGTCGTCGTTTAGCAAGGTGTTGATAAACGTGAAAAACCTCAAAAACTTCGTCATACCGGCGCAGGCCGGTATCCAGAAGCCGTTAATTCTATTGACCACGCCGCACTGGACCCCGGCCTTCGCCGGGGTGACGGTGTGTTTTTCAGCACCCTGCCAGGAACACACGATGAAACACGTCATGCGACGCCGGCTTCTTGCGCACCTGCTGGGTTTGACGGTAGTGGCCGGCCTGGCTGGCTGCGGTTTCCAGTTGCGCGGGCATGCGGCATTGCCATTCAGCGCCGCCTTTGTCAGCGCACCTGAGACATCGAATGTCGGCAATGCGTTACGCCGCACGCTGTCCAGTCAGCAAAAACTGGCGTCAAGCCAGGAAGGCGCGCCGATTCGCATCAAGCTTGAGAAAGAGGCTTACCGGAAGAATATTCTGGCGCTGTCCGGCGGCGGCAAGGTGCGCGAATATCGCATCGAATACGTCATTCAACTCAGCGTGTTCGATGCCAGCGGCAAAGCCCTGGTTGAGCCCACCGAGATTCGTCTGAGCAATGATTACTCCTATTCCGATAACCAGGTTCTGGCCAAGGAAGCGGAAGAAGCCTCGTTGAATCGCGCGATGGAACAGGACGCGGTACGCCAGATCCTGCGCCGGATTTCTTACTTGAAAGCGCCTTGATCCTTGAACCAGCAGTTGACCGCTCCTCAGCCTTTGAGATGTCTCATGCCTACTGATGTTTTTCGCTTCGAAGACGTTCACCGATTGGGTGAGCCCGCTACTCGCCCGCTGTCCGGGTGGAGAAGCCGTCTGGCAGCGTTGCTCCTTCTCGCCATGCCTCGGCATGACTCGTCGTCGCGCCTTGCCAGCCGGCTTCTCCACCCCGCCCTCGGTCGGGTTCAACTGCTGTTTCAAGGATGAAACTGCGCAGCGAACAGCTCGAAGCCACGCTCAAGCGGTCGTTGGCCTCGATCTGGCTGGTTAGCGGCGATGAGCCTTTGCTCACTGACGAAGCTGCCGCTCAGATCCGTACCGCCGCCCGCGCCCAGGGATTTGTCGAACGCCAATCCTGGCAAGCGGAAACCCACTTCGACTGGCGCGGCTGGTCGGCCGGATTCGACTCGCTGTCCTTGTTTTCCAACCAGCGTCTGGTCGAATTGCGCCTGCCGACCGGCAAACCCGGAATCGAAGGCGGCAAGACGCTGGAGGCCTGGGCCGCCAATCCGCCGGCTGACACCGTTTTGCTGATCACCGCGCCGCGTCTCGACAAGGCTTCTTTGTCGACCAAATGGGCGACCGCCGTCGAACGCGCCGGTGTCCTGCTGCAAACCGCCCCGCCGCCGATCGAGCGTTTGCCGGACTGGATCGGCGAACGCCTGGCGCGCCTCAACCTGAAGGCGGATCGCGAAACGCTGGCCTGGCTGGCGGCGCGGGTCGAAGGCAATTTGCTCGCGGCGCATCAGGAAATCGAAAAACTGTCCTTGCTGTCGCCGCTCGGAAAACCTGGCCAGTCCGTTCAACTCACGCTGGAAACCGTGCGCGCCGCGGTGACCGATGTCGCGCGCTACGATATCAGCGACCTGTCAGATGCGTTTCTGAAAGGCGATGCGGCGCGTTTTTGCCGGGTCATCGACGGGCTGCGCAATGAAGGCGAAGCGCTGGTGCTGATCCTGACCGTCCTGGGCAACGAAATCCGCACGCTCTACCGCATCCATGCCGGCTTGACGCAAGGCCAACCGATCTCCGCATTGATGCAGGCATCACGCGTCTGGGACAGCAAACAGGCGCTGGTCGAACGAGCGCTGAAACGCGCCGGTCCGAATAAATTTGCCTGGGCCATGCGCGCGCTGTCTCGCCTCGACCGCGCCGCCAAAGGTCTGCTGCGCGAAGATGCCTGGGATGAACTGAAACAGCTTGGTCTGGTTCTGATGAATAAGGCGCCGGTACGATCCAGCGCCGCCGCAATTTTGTAGTTTTCTCGTAGGACACCGAAAAATGGACATCAAGACTTACATGCAAGGCGTCGGCCAACAGGCGCGCACCGCTTCCGCCGCGATGGCGCGCGCCTCGACCAAAGCCAAGAACGACACGTTGACTGAGCTCGCGCGCTTGTTGCGCACCGCCGGTGCTCCGCTGCAAACCGCCAACGATCAGGACATCGCCGCCGCCGAAGCCGCCGGCCTGGCCGCGCCGATGGTCGACCGACTGCGCCTGACCCAAAAGATTATCGACACCATGGCCGAAGGCTGCGAACAACTCGCCGCGATGCCGGACCCGGTCGGCGAAATGACCGGCATCAAACGTCTGCCGTCCGGCCTCAGCGTCGGCCAGATGCGCGTGCCACTGGGCGTGTTCGGCATGATTTTCGAGAGCCGCCCCAACGTCACCATCGAAGCCGCGTCGCTGGCAATCAAGAGCGGCAACGCCTGCATCCTGCGCGGTGGCTCGGAGGCGATCAAATCCAATCTGGCATTGTGGCAACTGGTTGCGCAAGCACTGGAGTCCGCCGGCCTGCCCGCCACTGCCGTGCAGATGGTGGAAACCACCGACCGCGCCGCCGTTGGCGAACTGATCACCATGCCGGTGTTTGTCGACGTCATCATCCCGCGCGGCGGCAAGGGCCTGATCGAACGCATCAGCAAGGAAGCCAAGGTGCCGGTGATCAAGCATCTGGACGGCAACTGCCACACCTACGTCGACGCCGAATTCGATCTGGAGAAAGCGTTAGTGGTCACCGAAAACGCCAAAACCCAGAAATACAGCCCGTGCAACGCCACCGAATCGCTGTTGGTGCATCAACGCGCCGCCGAGACTTTCCTGCCGCGCATCGGTGAAATCTTCGCCGCCAAAGGTGTGGAAATGCGCTGCGATGCGGCATCCAAAGCCATTCTCGCCAGCGTCGCCGGCGCACAAGTGACGGACGCCACCGAAGAAGACTGGTACACCGAATACCTCGCCCCGATCATCAGCGTCAAAGTGGTCAACGACCTCGACCAGGCCATCGCCCACATCAACCATTACAGCTCGCACCACACCGACGCCATCCTCACCACCAACCACCCGAACGCGATGCGCTTCCTGCGCGAAGTCGATTCCAGTTCGGTGATGGTCAACGCTTCCACCCGCTTCGCCGACGGTTTCGAATACGGCCTCGGCGCGGAAATCGGCATCTCCACCGACAAGATCCACGCCCGTGGTCCGGTCGGCCTGGAAGGGCTGACCAGCCAGAAATGGGTGGTGCTGGGCGATGGGCATGTGCGGGGGTAAAGTACTTGCAAGCGATAAACAAGGGACTGCGGCTGACGCTGCTCTTGCTTGAACGCGTGCTGATGAGGATACACACATGAACTACCCTGCCCTGATTGCCGAACACACCCAACGCCTGGGCCCCGACAAGCAAAAAGAGGTGCTGGATTTTGTGTTGTTTCTTGAAACCCAGGCAAACAAGCAAGCTCCGGACCTCGATACTTCCGAGCGTCAACGCCGTCTGAGCCTGGCCTTGGAAAAACTGGTGGAAGCCCGTCCGTTTGGGGATATTGTCGATCCCGTCGCTTGGCAACGCGAAATTCGCAAAGACAGGCCGCTACCGGGACGAGAAGACTGAATGCTGGTAGATAGCAACATCCTGATTTATTGCCAGGAAATCGAAAACATCACATGGCGTCAGTGGGTAAATTCAACTTGCCCGGCCATATCGGCTATCACGCGTGTCGAAGTTCTCGGCTTTCACCGCACTACGTTGCAACAACTTGCCATTTTGAATGAGTTGATCGAAGCACTCGATGTGATCTACCCATCAATCAGCATCATCGAACGAGCAATCTCTCTCCGCCAACAAAAAAAAATGTCGCTCGGCGACGCCCTGATCGCCGCGACCTGCCTCGAACACAACGAACCACTCGCCACCGCCAATGTGGATGACTTCAAATGGATCGCCGGGCTTGACGTCGTGAACCCGTTGGCAAACCTCGGCGCATGACCTCCGCCAACCAGCCCATTGGCCTCTTCGGCGGCACCTTCGACCCGATTCACTTCGGCCATCTGCGGCTGGCCGAAGAATTGGCTGAAGTCTTGCAGCTTGATCAGGTTCGTTTCATTCCAGCCGGACAACCGCCGCATCGCGGCCAACCGCGCGCGGCGGCGCAACATCGGCTGGAAATGGTGCGCCGGGCGGTCGCCGGAAATCCTCGCTTCCGGCTTGATGCGCGCGAGATCCAGCGCAACGCGCCGAGCTACAGCATCGACACGCTGACCGCCTTGCGCGCCGAACTACCCGTTGAAACGCCGCTGGTCTTGTTCATGGGCAGCGACGCCTTTCTCGGCCTGACAACCTGGCATGAATGGCGTCAATTATTTGACCTGGCGCATATCGCCGTCGCACACCGGCCTGGCTATTCGCTGGCAAGCTGGGAAGATGCGCTACCCGATACGCTGCGCACCTGTTTATCCACCCGCCGTTGCGAACAAGCCGCCGATATTCTGGAAAAACCGGCTGGCCGGGTTTTTTTGCATACCATCACGCAACTCGATATTTCCGCCAGCCAGATTCGCTACCGTGCCTTGCGCGGCCAGAGTCTGCGCTACCTGTTACCCGACCCCGTCATCGAATACATCAAAGAGAGCCGACTCTATGTCTGAAACCATTGCCGCCGCAGCACCCAAACAACTGACTACCGAACAACTCGTCAAAATCGCGATCGACGCGCTGGAAGACATCAAGGGCAAGGAAATCACCGTGCTCGATGTTGGCCATCTGACCTCGATGTTCGACAAGATGATCGTCGCCAGCGGCGACTCCACCCGGCAGGTGAAATCCCTCGCCGATAACGTGCAAAAAAAACTCAAGGAAGCCGGCGCCGAAATCATTGGTATGGAAGGTGAACAGGTCGGCGAATGGGTACTGGTCGACGCCGGCGGCCTCATCGTGCATGTTATGCATCCGACGGTGCGGCTGCATTACAACCTGGAAGAACTCTGGGGCGCGGCGCGCAAGGCGCGCGAACATCATCATTGAGCGCCGGTCGCTGAGGCCTCCCCCCAGGCAGAGTGGCGAGGCCAGGCGAACACACACACGTTGGGCAGATTCAACAGGATGTTGGAAAACGCGAAAATTTCAAAATACCCGTCACCCCGGCGTGTTTTTCGACACCCTGTTAACGTGAAATAACCTACAGCGATGGCTTTCATGATCAAGGGTGTCGCGCCCTCGCGTCATGGAAGTTGGCGCGGCGATAGAATCCAGCTCTTCTGAATTGGAGCACCCCATGCCGCACACACGTCAGATAGCCGCCCTCTTGATGGGATTAGCCTGGGTGGTCACGGCGCTTGCCGACCCGCCCAGCTTTCCGCCAGTCGAGCTGAATATCGCTCACATCAACGACCACCATTCGAACCTCTCCGCCTTCAAGGACTTCGAGCTGAAGCTGGACGCCATTCCGACGCGCGTCGAAGTCGGCGGCATGGCTCGCACGGCGGCGCAATTGCGCGGCCTCGACGGCACGCCCAACCTGCTCAAGCTGCATGCCGGCGATGCCACCACCGGCACGTTGTTCCACACCCTGTTCAAGGGCGAGGCCGACGCGGCGCTGATGAAGACGATCTGCTTCGATGCGATGTCGCTGGGCAATCATGAATTCGACGATGGCGACGCCGGGCTGCGCCGCTATCTCGATTTCATGCGCCAGGGCGGTTGCTATACGCCGGTGTTGTCGGCCAATGTCGAACCCGAGGTGGGCACACCGCTGGCGCCGCTGCATCGCGGCGACTATCTGCAACCGTACCTGGTCAAGTGGATCGGCGGCGTGCCGGTGGGCATCATCGGCATCGTCGTGCGCGGCAAGACCCAAGATTCGTCGCGGCCGCTGCCAAGCACCCAGCTTCGCGACGAAGCAGAGTCGGCACAGCGCTACATCGATGAACTCAAACGCAGCGGCGTTCGCCACATCGTCTTACTCACGCATCAGGGCTACGATGCCGACCTGGCGCTGGCGGCCAAATTGAGCGATGTCGATGTCATCATCGGCGGCGACTCGCATAGCCTGCTCGGCGATTTCACCGAATATGGGCTGGCCTCCGCCGGACCCTACCCGACGCAGGCACGCAACAAGGATGGCGAAGCCGTCTGCATCGGCCAGGCGTGGGAATACAACAAGGTCGTCGGCCAGATGCGCATCCGTTTCGACACCCAGGGCCGCGTTGAGGAATGCGCCGGAACGCCGACCTTGCTGCTGGGCGACAACTTCAGCCGGGTCGGCGCCGATGGCAATCCCATGCTGGTGGACGCGGCAACTCGGCAAGCCATTCTGACCTGGCTGGCTACACGCCACAGCGTCAAGGTGGTGCAACCCGACCCGACCGCCGCCGCCGAAGTCGGCCGCTACGCCGGCCTGATGGACAATTTCGCTAAACGCATCATCGGCAGTGCCGACGAAGCGCTGTGTCTGGTGCGCATTCCTGGCGAGGCCGGCGGTCGCGGCAGCGGCATTGCCGGTTGCGAGGATGCCAATACCAAAGCGCATGGCAGCGACGTCGCCCAAGTGGTTGCCGATGCCTTCCTTGCCGCCAGCAAGCGCGCCGACTTCGCCCTGCAGAATGCCGGCGGTGTGCGCATCTCCATCCCCGTAGGGCAGATCAGCTTCGAGACGGCAAACAAGGTATTACCCTTCGCCAATATTTTGGTGGAAATGCCGGTGACCGGCGCACAACTGATCGCCACGCTGGAAGACGGCGTCGCCAACCATCTCGACCACGGCGGCTCGACCGGCGGGCATCCGTACATGAGTGGCGTGCGCTGGGATCTCGACCTGTCGAAAAGCCGGAGACAGCGTTTCAACAATATCCAGGTTCGCGACCGCAACACCGGCGTCTGGTCAGCCATCGACCCGGCAAGAAACTACACGCTGGTGACCAATGACTATCTGGCCAGCGGCAAGGAAGGCTACGCCACGCTGGGCGTCATCTACGCCAGCGGCAACTATGTCAACACCTACCTGCTCTACACCCAGACCTTCGTCGATTACGTCCTGCAAAAAGGGTCGGTCGGCCGGCCGCCGGCGTCCGACTATAGCCACCAGCGGGTGATTACCAGAGATGGAAAACCGCTATAAGCGAATCGAATCCGGGCGACCTTGTGCGGGCTGGGCGAGTGACCGATATCCCCATTCACCCATCGGATGCGGCGTCAAAGCTGTAGGAGGCACCGCTTGCGGGCCGATCCCACCACGATCGCACCGCAAGCGGACGCTCCTACGCCCCAGCCGCATCAGCAGAATCCTGATTCAGCGCAATAAAAAACGGGCCGCAGCCCGTTTTTATTGGAACGCTTACCCGGATCAAGCGAGGATCAGTGCGCTTGCACACCCGGGCCAAAGAAGGTGTAGCCCATGCGCATCTGGTGGCTGAGGTCGAAACGCTTCTTGTCGATCGCGCTGCTGAAACTGCCGGCGATGCCTTTGTAAGCTTTGTCCGCCCAGTCCTTGTCCAGCAGCAGATCGGCGATGCCTTCCGCCCAACGCAGTTTGTCGTTCGCCGATGCGAGATGGCTACCGCAGGTATCCATCAGCGGCACGATTTCGGAAACCGGCAATTCATAGGCTTTCAGACGGCTGGCCAGTTGCACGCACTGATCGCCGCTGGCGCAAGCCGCAGCCGCCTTGGCAAACAACGCATTGGCGGCAGTGTTATCGCCGATATCGCGATACAGTTTGGCGGTGTGGGCCAGTGCGTAGTGGTCTTTGGCACGGCTGGCGGCATCGCCGAGCAGCTTGGCGGCCATGGCGGAATCACCCAGTGCGGTCTGCACGGTTTCCGCCATCTTGGTGTAGTCATAAGCGCTTTCACCCAATTGACGCGCTTCGGCGTAGGTGCGAGCACGTGCCTTGCCGTATTCGGCATCGGTCAGTTCATTCGCGCAAGTCAGCACGATCTCGCGGAACCAGACGAAATCGGCTGCGTTGGCCACGCTTTCATTGAGCAGCTTGCCCAACCATTCCTTGTCGCCGAGACGATCGACGCCGAGGATCAATGACTTGAAGCGGGCGAAGTGGAAACCACCTTCGGCACGCATCTGGGTTTCTGCCAGACCCAGCACCTTGCCAGCGTAGGCGGCATCATCCAGGTCGGCCATGATGAGGTCGGCCAGGTTGGTGAACTGTTTGATCGTGGTGCACTTGGCTTCTTCGTTCTGCAGTTCGGTGTACTTGGCCTGATTGGCTTCGCGCTTGACCAGTTTGCCCTTGACGCGCTCGGCACGGACGGCATCGCTGGCGAAGTGTTTCTCCACTGCATCGACCACCTTGCGCATATCGAACAGGTTGCCGACGGCTTCTTCCGCCTTGTCCAGCATTTCGGCAGCGCCGGTACTGTCACCGGCGGTCGCGCAGGCATCAGCCAACTGGATCAGTTCGTCGGTGGAGGTGGCCAGCGCGCCGCCCTTGGCCAGCACGGCCTTGGCGAAATCGGGGTTGCCAGCGGCGGCGGCAAACACCTGCATCAGCGCGGTGAAGTCCTTTGCGGAATCGAGCGCTTTGGCGTACAGACCGTCAGCGGCGACCGGGTCGATCTCGTTCATCGCACCAGACAACGCGATCAGATCGGCCGGGCTGCTGTATTTGGCGGCGCCTTCATTGATGATTTCGACGCCCTTGGCCTTGTCGCCAGCGGCGACCATCTTGGCCAGACGCGCAAAGTCGCCGGCGCGACCGCACTTGGTCTTGATCTTGTCGATGATCTGACCGAACAACGCGGCGTCGTTCAATTCGGCAACCACGGCGGCCAGGCCATACAGTTCTTCGGTTACCGAGACTTCTTTCAGCGCGCCGGCCAGCGCCTTGGCGGCGGCGGCGGAATCACCCAAAGCCAGCCACTGGCCCATGCCGACGGCAACTTTCTCGCTGCCGTCCATCGCAAAGTCGGCGCCTTGGCCGAGCATTTCCTTGGCCTTGGCAGCGTCGCCCATGGCCTGATAACCAATCGCCAGCGCGACGAAATCCTTGGTGAACATGGCATCGCCGGCCACCTTGTCGAGCGCGGCTTTCGCACCGGCATCACCGGTAAAGGCGGCGCTGCTCAGCAGCTCCTTGGCATAACCCATATCAGCCGGCGCTTCGAAAGCATCACGGGCGATAGCGAACAGGTTGGCGGCGCTGGTACTTGCTGCAGCTTTGGCGGCGAGGGTGTCGCGGGTGGCCATGAGACAACTCCTTGGGAAAATTGGGAAAGACCGTCGATTAAGACTGTAGGCGCGCGAGTTTACCGGCGCATCCCCCCCTTGTCAGCGCGGCTTTGTTTATGGGCGCATGACCAGAATTTATGTAACCGGATTCTGCCGCCGGAATCCAACCGCTGGCTGGATCAAGGGCTTGATGAAGCGCGGCGTAGCAACCTATTGACTCAGCTGAATGACCCAACCGAGTGACCCAACCGAGTGACCCAACCGAAAATCAGTGCCTGCCGCCGCGATTATGCAAAGAACGAATCACTTCCGACACCAGGGCTTCGATCTCGTCGCCACGCAAGTCGGGATAGGTTTTGTGCAACTGGCTCATGGCGCGGTACAGGTTGGTGCCACTCAGTGCATCCGAATCACTCAACAAAGGTTTTAGTAAAACCAGCGCTGAATCGAATCGGGTGCGCAGCAGAAGACTACGCGGGGGTTCCGCCGGCTTTGAATAGGCATGCGGTGTGGTATTGATATTCATCATTTTTTCCTCCATCCATCTTCATTATTTTTTCGGGTTGCTGAACGTAACCCTTTCTAATTACAAGCCTATTACAGGCCAGAAAAATACTGGTAACAAACTACCAGTCCATGCAAGGGACCGCGATTCTCCCCTTATTTGCGCTGAATTCGGCATTTTTTCAGGAAATATTTTCGCCGCGAATTTGCTGCCCCCCCCCCTTCTGCCCTGAAAAGCTTGCCGCGTGTCGGCCTTTTGATTCGTCAGCTGCGAACTGAAGTGCCGTCGCAGGCGGCGCGCTATCACGCGCTGGCGGAACAAGCCGGCCAACTGGAAGGTTGGCCTTGGCGCGCTGTCGATCGCCAAAGCCGCCAAAAAGCAACTTGAGACTGCCATCAAACTGAATGGCGATGCACTGAATGGCTCCGCGTACACCAGCCTGGGCACGCTGTATTACAAAGTCCCCGGCTGGCCGATCGGTTTTGGCGACAAGACGCACGCCGAAGAATTGCTGACGAAGGCATTGGCGATCAATCCGGCGGGGATTGAGCCAAACTTCATCTACGCCGACTATCTGGCCGAGCGCGAGCGCTATGCCGAGGCTCTGCGTCACCTGGAAACCGCGCTCAAGGCGACACCGCGTGCCTGCCGCGAAGTTGCGGATGCCGGCCGGCGGCAGGAAAATTCAGGCCTTGATTGCCAAGGTCAAGAAAGACATGGAGTAACAACGCGTGCGTGTATTGCTGGTAGAAGACGATCCGCTGCTCGGCGACGGCGTGCGCGCCGGGCTGAAGTTGGCCGACTATGCGGTGGACTGGGTGCGTGATGGCGAAGCTGGACGTCTGGCCCTGCTCGCTCAGGCTTATGACGCCTGCGTGCTCGATCTCGGACTGCCGCGTCGCGATGGTTTATCCCTGCTGAAGGATTTGCGCAGCCGTGGCAACGCCACGCCAGTGCTGATTCTCACCGCCCGAGATACCAGCGCCGACAAGGTTTCCGGCCTCGATGCCGGCGCGGATGATTACCTGGTCAAGCCATTCGATCTGGCCGAATTGCAGGCGCGTCTGCGCGCCCTGATCCGACGTGCCAGCGGCACATCGACGCCGACGCTGAGCCACGCCGGCGTGGTACTCGACCCAGCCACCAAACAGGTCAGCCTGAATGGCCAGACGATCACCCTGTCGGCACGGGAATTCACCCTGCTGCATGACCTGCTCAGCCACAAGAACCGGATTCGCGCCCGCAGCGAACTGGAAAAAAGCCTTTACGCATGGGGCGAGGAGGTGGAAAGCAACACGGTCGAGGTCTACATCCACCATCTGCGCAAGAAATTCGGTGCCGAATTCATCCATACCGTTCGCGGACTCGGCTACCGCGTGGGAGAAACCGGGTGATTCGCCTGCACTCGTTACGCGCGCGTTTATTGCTCACCGTTTCCATCGCCACCCTGCTGGCCTGGGGCGCCGCCGGTGTTGCAAGCTACGACAAGGCATTGCACGAAGCCGATGAACTGATGGACGGCCAACTGGCGCAATCGGCCAAGTTGTTGATGGCACAGGTGCTGCACGAAACGAATGAACTCGAAGCCAAGGGCCTGTCTGCGGCGCACCCGATCGAGATCACGGAAAACCTCGACTACGATGCAAGCCACCCGTATGAGCAGCATCTGGAGTTCCGCGTCATGAACCGAAATGGGCTTCTGTTGCTGCGCTCTGCCCAGGCACCGGAAATGGCCCCTCCCACGCCAGACAGCGAAATCGCCACTTACCGCGACATCAAGCATGCTGGCCAGCCCTGGCGTCAACTCTCGCTGCGCTCGTCTGACGGCCACTATCTC
>Ga0105047_10000499_pt1 | contig 66795 bp, 59 predicted proteins | sample MAT04_FD_78384 | JGI IMG/M metagenome (GOLD analysis project Ga0105047, IMG submission 78384) | Freshwater microbial communities from Lake Fryxell liftoff mats and glacier meltwater in Antarctica - MAT-04 (megahit assembly) | ecosystem: Environmental > Aquatic > Freshwater > Ice > Liftoff... | reverse complement strand
CGGCCTCTCGCTTTACGCCGCCAACGCCGTAGCGCGAAGACGGTCGTCCAAACCGAGAGAGCCGAGCGGGCGAGTCACGAAGGAGCGTGAGAGGAAGCCGGTGGGAAAGCGCGCGAGACAACATCGCATCTCGCACCTCGCATCTCGCACCTCGCATCTCGCACCTCGCACCTCGTGCCGATGATCTCAGGGTGGTGGCGCGGCCAGCTCGGCCGGGGGCGTGAGCGCCGCCCGGTCGCTCGCAGCCAGCGGTGCCCAGTCACCGCCAACATCGCGCGGCGCCCACACCACCACGCCCGCGCCGGTCCGGATCCAGAGCCGCTCGTCCGCGTCCCACGCCTGCGCCACCGGCTCCGAGAACCTGTCCGACGGCGCAAAGATCAAGTGACCGTATCCGTCCTCGATGGTGAACGTGATGACTGACGCCGATACGTGGGTACGCACCGCCACGAACCGCCCGTCACGCGACGAAGTGCGATCGGGGCTTGTGCATGCAGCGAGCAAGACGGCTAGCACGAGGGCGGGGCGCATAGGCCCCGAGCGTACGTTCGACAAATGTCGGGCTCAACTGACGTGTTGATTTCAGCGATGGCGAAGCCGAGCTGTTCGGATCAGCGCGAAGTCGAGCCTAGCTAGGTCCCGTTCGGCCGCCGCACCCAGCGCCGAAGAACAGAAGCCGTGATGGATGAGTGGATGGGATGGGCTGGGCGCACCGGCAGCGCGCTCGTCGAGATGGGCGCGCCCTTGGGCGCCACCGCGTGTTGGAGACCGCGCACGTCGGTGGCAAGGCCGCAGCCGATGATGTGGGCGGCTACTCGATGCTCACTGCCGAGTCGCTCGACCACGCCAAGAAGCTCCTCGACAAGCACCGGCATAGCAAGACCCCGGGCGCCTTCATCGAGGTCCTCGAGGTCGTGAACCTTCCTGGGATGTGAGACGGAAGGACGAAGGCCGCACTCTCCTTCGGGTTCGAAGGGAAGCGCGGCCGTCGTGTGTTCATCCGCCGAAGGCGCGAGCTACAGAGCGCTGGGTCAGAGACCCAGCAGCGGACTCAGAAGTCCATGCCGCCGCCGCCGTGGCCGTGGCCCGCGTGGCCGCCGCCGCCGCCCTTGTCGTCCTTGGGCTTCTCGGCGATGAGCGCCTCAGTCGTCAGCATGAGACCCGCGACCGACGCCGCGTTCTGAAGCGCGGTGCGAACGACCTTGGTGGGGTCGATGACGCCGGCCTTGATCAGGTCTTCGTAGCTGTCGGTCGCGGCGTTGTAGCCGAACGCATCCTTGCCCTCGCGGACCTTGTGGATGACGATCGAGCCTTCGACGCCCGCGTTCGCCGCGATCTGGCGGAGGGGCTCCTCGATGGCGCGGCGCACGATGTTGACGCCGATGCGCTGCTCATCGCTGACGTCCATCTTGTCGAGGGTGTTCTGGCTGCGGAGCAGCGCGACGCCGCCGCCGGGGACGATGCCCTCTTCCACGGCCGCACGGGTGGCATGAAGCGCGTCTTCGACGCGAGCCTTCTTCTCCTTCATCTCGACCTCGGTGGCCGCGCCGACCTTGACGACGGCGACGCCGCCCGCGAGCTTCGCGAGACGCTCCTGGAGCTTCTCCCGATCGTAGTCGCTCGTGGTGTCCTCGATCTGCTTGCGGATCTGCTCGCAGCGAGCCTTGATCTCGGCCTTCTTGCCGCCGCCCTCGACGATGGTGGTGTTCTCCTTGTCGATGCGGACGTTCTTGGCGCGGCCAAGATCACTCATGGTGACGTTCTCGAGCTTGAGGCCGAGCTCTTCGGAGATGACCTGACCGCCGGTCAGGGTGGAGATGTCCTTGAGCATCTCCTTGCGGCGATCACCGAAGCCGGGCGCCTTGACAGCGGCGACGTTCAGGGTGCCACGGAGCTTGTTCACGACGAGCGTGGCGAGCGCCTCGCCCTCGATGTCCTCGGCGAGGATGAGGAGGGGCTTCTGCTGGCGGGCGATCGCCTCGAGGACCGGGAGAAGATCCTTCATGTTCGAGATCTTCTTCTCGCTGATGAGGATGTAGCAATCCTCCATCTTGACCTCCATGCGGTCCTGGTCCGTCACGAAGTACGGCGACAGGTACCCACGGTCGAACTGCATGCCCTCGACGATGTCGAGCGTGGTCTCGAGGCCCTTGGCCTCTTCGACCGTGATCACGCCCTCACGGCCGACCTACTCCATCGCGTCCGCGAGGATCTTGCCGATGGTGACGTCGCCGTTCGCCGAGATCGTTCCGACCTGGGCAATCTCCTTGGGGTCCTTGGTGGACTTGGAGATCTTGTGGAGGCGCTCGATGATCGCCTTCACGGCGGCGTCGATGCCACGCTTGATCTCCATCGGGTTGTGGCCCGCGGCGACCATCTTGGAGCCCTCGCGGTAGATCGCCTGGGCGAGCACGGTGGCGGTGGTGGTTCCGTCGCCGGCGACGTCGGAGGTCTTGCTGGCGACCTCACGGACCATCTGCGCGCCCATGTTCTCGAACTTGTCCGAGAGCTCGATCTCCTTGGCGACGGTCACGCCGTCCTTGGTCACGGTCGGAGCGCCGAAGCTCTTCTCGATGACCACGTTCCGGCCCTTGGGGCCCAGGGTCACCTTCACCGCGTTCGCGAGCGTGTTGACGCCGGCGAGGATGTGATCGCGGGCGGTGGCGTCGTACAGAATTTCTTTGGCTGCCATGTTCTTCTCTCCTCGAGTTCTTCTGAAAAATCTGGGTTCTAGCTAGCGAAAAGGGCACCCAGCGAAGGGGTGCCCAGTCTTCTCACTCCACTTCTCACTCCACGATGCCGAGGATCTCTTCCTCGCGCAGCATGACGAAGTCCTCGCCGTCGATCTTGACCTCGGTACCGGAGTACTTGCCGAAGAGGACGCGGTCGCCCTTCTTGACCTCGAGCTTGCGGACCTTGCCGTCCTCGAGGATGCGGCCGTTGCCGACTGCGGTGACCTTGCCCTCGACCGGCTTCTCCTTGGCCGAGTCGGGGATGATGATCCCGCCCTTGGTCTTCTCTTCTTCTTTCACGCGCTGAATGAGCACTCGGTCGTGCAGGGGTCGAATCGCCATGTGTCGGTCTCCGTTTCGGATGGGTTGAGATGCGTAACCCGGCCGGAGCAGGGTCGCAGTTCCTTGGCACTCACCGGGGGCGAGTGCTAGCGGGCCGGGAGGTTAGGTCCGCGCGTTTGGGGATCAAGGGGCACGCCGAGCCTGAGTGAGCGGTCTCACGATAGCTGGCACTCTCGCCGCTCGGCTGCCAGGCGCCAGTCCCCCGACACTGGAGAAAACGACGCGAATTCAAATGGTTGGGCTAAACTGAACGTCGTACCAAGCGCGCCCTGGGACCCTTCGGACCCCGGGCCGGAAGGAGACAGCAGTATGTCGATCCTCACGTCCGTCGACCTCAAGGGCTGGTTTCACGAGCGGCTGAGCGCGGTGCTTGAGCACCGCAACATCGCCACGACGGAGCACGCGAAGCTCTACCTGGTCGAGCTCTTGGTGAGGAACGCGGGCACATCACCCGACCTGGACCGACCTCTGGCCTTCGCCCTCGCCGAGGCCTGTGAGGCCGCCGAGCCTGGGGAGCGCTTCCGCCGGCACCGCGCGCTGGGCGACCGCGCACTCTATCTCTCCGGGTTCTTCGGCCAGCACCTCGAGCACCGGGGGGTGGCCCAGACGTACGTCCGCTCGATAGGTGCCCGGGGCTACGGGACCGCGAGCGCGCTGGCCCGGCGCTGGGGTGGTCCCGGCGAAGTGCTCGAGGAGCTGTCCGAGCGTTTCGAGCCGATGTGCGTCGTGCTCGATGAGGTGCGGGAGTCGACGGCGCTTCGGACCCCGCAGGACATCGTGCGCCTCTACGACCGTTGGAAGCAGACGGGCTCGGCGCGTCTCGCGGAGCGACTGGCGGCCGAGGGTGTGTTCCCCACGAGCGGCGACGACGACGGCGGGCCCACCTACCACTGATGCGCGGTCGACTTCGACAGCTGCAGCGACAGATCACCTATCTCTATCGGCTGCCTCGGGGCGAAGACGTGCGCGGCTTCGTGTGCGGCGCGGAGGTGGCGCGCGAACTCGCGGGTGATGACGTGGTCGCCCGCGGTGAAGCGCTCTTGGTGCTGGAGGACGACGCGGGATCGTTCGTCGGTCTCTACCTCGATGACGACGCGGTGGCCCGATCCCGCGCGCCTTCGTCGTGGCTCGAAGATGAATCGAGCCTGTCGTCGAGCTGCCTGGTGGCGGAAGGGGTGAGTCACTTCGTGATGGTGCAGTACCGCGTCGCCCAAGAGATCCCGGTGAGTGAGCTCGAGCTCGAGCTGCAGGCCGAGGTGGACAAGTGGGCGCTCGGCGCGCTCGGTATGGCTCGATCACCGCGGATGCTAGATGGGTTTGGTGCTGGGCTCATCCAGCATCGGAGTCAGGTCATGCGGCGCCGGTTGTTTACCAACGCCGTGCTGATCGATGATCCCGATTCGGAGCGCGGTGAGCGCTACCAGCGCGCGATTGATCTCGCGCGCCGCTACACCGCGCATCTGGAATCGACGGCTTTGTTTCGCGGCGATAGCGCGGCGCTGAGCCGCGAGCTCTGCGCGTTCTATCGGATGGTGGGCGCGCGGAAGCTGGCGCACGCAGCGCGCTGACTGGGGGACGGTCGTCGGCTGGGTCGTGGTGTACAGATCGGGGCCGGCGAGGGGGCCCTTCTTGCTGCGCGCGGCTCGCGACAGGGGAGGGCCCGATCTCCCAAAGCGGAGCTCTCCGATACGACGGACCGTCAAAGGTCGCTCCCCGTGCTCACTGCGAAGGGCCCCCACGCCGTCCCCTCCGGTCTCGGTGTCGTGTAGACCAGAGGCGACAGGCGACCTCCCCCCGAGAGGCGGGATGTTCCCGCGAACTGAGTGCTCTCGCCGGCACGCCCGTTCGCTCGGCGGCTACACCTCGTCACTGCGTAGGACGAGGTCCGAGCCTCGGACCGTGCGAACGCGCTCTCGTGGACTGGCCGACTGGAACGCGTAGCGAGCGTCGGCTACCGTCGCGCGCATGCAGACCTCCGGAGGCTTCCCTCAATACGTATTCAGCGGCCGCACGCCCATCACCGGCCTCATCTTCGGCGTGATGGCCGGGGCCGCGGCCGCGCTGGTGCTCTCGGTCATCTATGTGCTCGGGACCATCTTCATCCCGATCGTGCAGATCGAGTTCCTGCTCACGCTGGCGTTCGGGGCGGCGATTGGCGGGGCGACCGGAATCGTCATGCACCTCTTCAAGGTGCGGAGCACGTGGGTCATGGCGGGCGCGAGCTTCCTGCTCGGGGTGTTCGGGTGGTTGGTGTCGTGGCCGCCGTGGATCTACTCGGTGTTCCAACAGGGGGGGATCGACATCAGTCCGCTCGATGTGCTGAACCCGCTCTTTCTGATGGACGCTCTCCCCGAGCTCTACAACGTCGGGACGTGGTCGATCGGTCGCAGCTCCACCACCGCGGTGAGTGGCCTTCCGCTCTTGGCGGTATGGGTCGTGGAGGCGGCGATGATTGTGGGTACGTCCACCGTCGTCGGCGCGATGATGGGTGGCGACCGGGTCTTCTGTGAGCCCTGCGAGACCTGGTGCACGATGCTGCCGCGCCAGGCGGACTACGACGTGAACGCCATCGATCAGCTGGGTGCCGCGCTCACCGAGCGGGCGGATCTCTCGGTGTTCGCGAACACCCCGCCGCCCAGTGATCCTGCGCGCTGGGCGAGCCTCAAGCTGGGCTTCTGTGCTCAGTGCGGGGTAACCAACGTGATCGGTGTCGATCTGATGTTCGTGAGTGTGAGCTCCAAGGGACAGCGCACCGTGGAGAGCCAGCTCCACACCCCGTATGTGTGCATCAGCCGCGAGCAGATGACGTGGCTGCGCGATGGGCTCGCCAAGCAAGCGAGCGCCCAGCCGTTCGCGGCCGCCAACCCACACCAGCCGTAGTCCTTCGGCTAGCGCACGGCGACGCGAAACGCGCGATGCATTCGGTCCTGCGCGGCCACCGAACATCGCCATCGACGGATCCAGCTGGGGGACGCGCGGCGCCGGATAGCCAGTCTCCGTCGTACTCGAAGGCGAAGATCTCCTTGCCGCGCGTCGAGGTCGCGGTGCAGTGACCCATCAGCGTCGGACCCTCGAGGTTGGCCCAATCCGCGACGACCTCGGTGACGCGCGGCTTGCTCACGTCGGCTCGCTATTCTTGGGCGCGCGCTTGGCGGCCTTGCGCTTCGGCGCGCGCCGACGGGCCTTTAAGCCGGCGTCTTGCAGCTTGCGACCCAGCTCGCCGTCGCGGCCGACGAGCGGGGCGTGTTCATGGGCCTCAGGGTGGGGGGCTTTTCGAGGTGGTATATGACAGGTCTTGGCGCCTCGGCTTCGCGTGTTCGTGCTGCTCTCGTTGCTCCTTTCGATGAGCGCGAGCGTCGCGTTCGCACAAGAGGGAGGGGCCCCGCTGACGTACGTGGCGCCCGCGAACTGTCCCTCGCGTGCGGCGCTGGTGGCCGAGATCGAGCGCATCTTGATGCGCCCCTGGTCGGAGCTTCCCAGCGACGTCGGGATCGCGGTGCAGCTCGAGCGAGTCGAGGGGGACTTCGTGTTGAGCGTGGTGCTCGCCGAGGGGGAGCGGCGGCTCAGCGACGCGGAGTGCCGGCCGCTGATGCTTGCGGCGGCGTTGATCGTCGCGCTCGCGATCGATCCCGACGCCGCCGTGCGCTCAGCGACGACGGAGCCAGTGCTCGAGGTCACGCCCGTGGTTGTGATGCCCGTCGTCGATGTACCTGTCGTCGCAGCGCCGCCGCGCGTGGCGCTCGGCTCGCCGTCCGACACCCGGGCTGCGGAGGTGAGGGGACCGCCGCCTCTGGGGATCGGCGCGGGCGTGGTGCTCGACGTGGGCCTGTTGCCAGAGCCTTCGTTCGGTGCGGCGCTCGAAGGGATCATCCGCTTCGAGAGCTTCGATCTGCGGCTCCGGGCGACGTACTTGGCGCCGAGTACCGCGCAGCGCAGCGATGGGATCGGCGCGGAGGTCAGCGCGTTCGCGGTCGATGTGCACGGCTGCGTTCGGCCGGTCGCCTCTCCCGCGCTGGGTCTGTGCGGCGGCTTGCATGCGGGGGCGCTGATGGGGACGGCGACGGGGCCCATCACCGGACCCGTGCCGGGGCAGACGCCGGGCGCTTGGGTGGCGGTGGGCGCGGGACTGTGGCTTCCTTGGTCACCGTGGGACGCGCTCGACATCGAGCTCTCCGTAGAGGGGCTCTTGAGCCTGCTCCGGCCGCGCTTCGACATCGATGGCGTGGGGACGGTGTTCACCCCCTTCAGCGCCGGCGCCCGGGTGGGTCTGCTGGTGCACCTCGATCTGCGGCCATGAGGGCGCGCCGATGACCGCAGGTCGGCCGACGGATGGGGCGGGACCTGGCCACCATGGCCCCGTGGACTCGTACGTCAGCGCCATCGATGCAGCGCACCCGCGCTCCGAGGCGGCGGAGGGATCGGGGCCCCGGCTCCGCTTCGATGTGGTGTACGACGAACTCTTCGAGTTCGTGTGGCGCAGCGCGCGGCGCCTCGGGGTGCACGAGGCCTCGGTGGACGACGTGGCCCAGGACGTGTTCTTGGTCGTGCATCGCCGGCTCAGCGAGTTCGAGGGGCGCTCGAGCGTCAAGACGTGGCTCTTCGGGATCACGTTGCGCGTCGTGTCCGACTGGCGCCGCACCAAGCGCCGCAAGGGCGGCCTCTTGGAGCTGCCCGCGGAGGACAGGTTGCCTTCGGGGATCGCGGGACCCGATGGGGCGCTGGAGCGCGAGGAGGCCGCGCGCTTGCTGCAAGCGCTACTTGCCGAGCTCGACGACGACAAGCGCGAGGTCTTCGTGATGGTGGAGCTCGAGGAGCTGAGCGCGCCCGAGGTGGCCTCGGTGCTGACGATCCCGCTCAACACCGTGTACTCGCGTCTGCGGGTGGCGCGCGAAGAGTTCGAGCGCGCGCTGAGCCGCCATCGCGCGAAAGAAGCGAGCGCCGCAGAGCGCGCCCGTGCCCGCAGTGCGCGCAGCGAGACGCCCCCGTTCAAAGAGCCCACCAGGAGCAAGCGATGAGCAGAGAGCAACACGGTGAGGCGCCCCGCGCGTTGGACAGGCAGGCACGGGAGCTTTTGCGATCGGCGAAGGGCGGAGGTGGACCTCCCGACGGGGCAAAGGCCCGAGTGCGAGGCGCTATCGCGATGGCACTCGCGGGCGGCGTGAGCGTCGGGCTCGGCGCCGGTGGCGTCGGCGCCACCAAGACCCTGGCAGGTGGGAGCGCGCTTGGGTCCGTTGCGAGCGGTGTGGCCGCGGCGAGCGGCGTGGGGATCGGGGTGAAGATCGCGCTCGTGGTGGTGGCGATGGCGGCGGTGGGCGGAGCGCTGGTGCAGCTGACGCCCTCGCGCGAAACAGCGGCGGGTGAGACCAGCGCGGAGGAACTCGCGGCGAGATCGCCCGAGGTCGACCGCGCGATCGACTCGGCGCCCAGCGAGGCTGTGTCGGAGCTTGCGCCTGGTGAGCTCGCGCCGGCTGAGCTGGCTGCGGGCGAGCTTGCTCCGATGGCGCTGGCGATCGATCCGGAGAGCGTCCCGTCCTCGAGCGGGCCTAGCGCTCGTCGATCACCGCGTGAGGCTGCGACGGCCCACGCGGTCGAGGTCCCTTCGGCGCCCGTGGGCAGCACGTTGATGGAGGAGATGGCGCTGCTCTCTCCCGCGCGTGCTGCGCTGGCGCGGCGAGACACGGGCGCCGCGCGCGAGCTGGTGGGGCGCTACCGCACTCGCTATCCCGGCGGGGCGTTCGCCGAAGAGTTCGCCGCCATCGAGGTGGAGGCGCTGTGCTTGGAGCGCTCGCCGTCGGCGGCCGCGAGTCGGGACAGCTTCGAGCGCGCGCATCCCGGATCGAACTACGCGACGCGGTTGGCCCGCGCTTGCGACTGAGCGCGCGGGTGCGTGGGCCTCGATCGCTTGTGGCGATGGGCGTGTGGCTCGCGTTCGCGTGCGTCGGCTGCACCAGCTCGGTCTCGCTCGGTGAGCACGACGCGGGCGCCCCTGAGCGCTGCGGTCCCTTCGACTGCGATCCCGGCGAGGTTTGCTGTAGCCCGACCTGCGGGCTCTGCGTCGCGGAGGGCGCGAGCTGCATCGAGCGTCACTGCGGTGGCCCCTGTGATCCGTTCGTCGCCGGGGGCACGGGCACGTGCCGGATGACGCTGGGCTTCTCGTTCAACGGCGCCGCGTGCGTGGTGGTCGCGGGTTGTGCGTGCGCTGGGATCGACTGCGCTCGGCTCTATCCCAGCGCGGCTGCGTGCCGCGCGGTGCACGGGAGCTGCAGCACCAGCGAGCTGTGTCTGGGGCCTACCGACTGCGATGGCGTGTCGTACTGCGTCTATCCGGGCGCGTGCTCGCCGGGCTACGACGGGGCGGGCACCTGCGCGGCGCGGCCCATCGGGGGCTGCCCTGCGAGCATCGAGCCGGTGTGCGGATGCGACGGTGTGACCTACGACAACGCGTGCCTGGCCGCCGCGAGCGGGATCTCCGTGGCCTACGCCGATGCCTGCAGGTAGTGGGGCTCGCTCGTTGGGCGAGAGGTGATATGCCCGGCGCCGCATGACCTTCGAATCGTTCCTCGCCCGGCTGCCCATCAGCGGCATGCTCGTGTTCGGCTTCGTCGCCGGCATCTTCCTGCTCAGCAAGCTCTTGCCGGGCCGGGTGGACTACGGGGTGCCGCACCAGAACGCGCAGGGCGAGACGGTGCAGATTGGGTATGTGCTCAATGGCCTGTCGATCTTCTTGATCGTGGCAGCGCTCTTGGTCGTGGGGATCTTGACCGACTCCCTGCCGGTGCATCGGCTGCTGGATGACTTCTGGGGGCTCTTCTTCTGGGCCAACGTCTTCGGGTGGGGCGGAAGCGCGGTCCTTCAGTGGGCGGGCTACCGCAACCAGAAGAGCGCGACCGGCGCGGCGAGTTCGCGCTCCGCCAAGGCGCTGGCCGAGGACTACTTCATGGGCGTCGAGCTCAACCCGAGTCTGTTCGGGGTCGACCTCAAGATGTTCTCGTACAAGCCCTCGCTGATCGGGCTCTTCGTCTTGAACGTCGCGTTCGCCGCGTCGCAGCTGCACGACTACGGTCGGCTCTCGACGGCGATGATCCTGTATCAGGCGTTCACGGCGATCTACGTGTTCAACTACTTCCACTTCGAGTACGGGATGGTGTTCACCTGGGACATCATCGCGGAGCGCTTCGGGTGGATGTTGGTGTGGGGCGACTACGCGTTCGTGCCCTTCGCCTACAGCGTGATCGGTTGGTACTTGCTCGATCCCAACGTGGGTGAATTGCCCGCGGGGTTGATCGTGCTGTGTGTGGTGCTCTTCACCCTGGGTCTCTGGATCTTCCGGGGGAGCAACGAGCAGAAGGATCAGTTCAAGCGCGATCCTTCGAAGGCCATCTGGGGCCAGCCGCCGGAGAGCATCCAGGGACGCATCCTCATCAGCGGTTTTTGGGGCATCGGACGCAAGCTCAACTACAGCGGCGAGATCACGGTTTACACGTCGTGGGCGCTGCTCACCCAGTTCGTCTCGCCGGTGCCGTTCATCCTGCCGCTGTGGCTCTTCTGCCTGCTCACCCACCGCGCGTGGCGCGACGACGTGAAGTGCCGCGCGAAGTACGGCGAGACCTGGGAGGCCTACTGCAAGAAGGCGCGCTTCAAGATGATCCCGTTCATCTACTGAGGAGCGAGGCGGGTTTAGAGACGAGTGCTCAGAGCACTTGGTGGTAATCGAGGGAGGTCAGAGAGCAGGTCCCGTCGCTGAGCGCGGCGGTCAGATCGACGCTGACGTCCATTTCAATGCCAGATTCCGACGTTCGCAGCACGCCGCAGAAGATGTCGCCGTCGTTCGGTACGACGTCGTCGTTCATATCGACGAACCACATCAGCGCATACGTGCTGCCGTCGTCGACCACCTCGGGGATGGCCATCGGTCCGCCGATCCCCAGGGGGTTGCGGCGGTACATGCCAACGGTGCGGCCCTGGCCGGTGCCCTCGCTGGCGAAGATGAAGCGCACCTCGACGCGTAGGTCCGCGAGCTCTGCCGGGATGTTGGTCAGGTCCAAGCTCATGTCTGGACCAATCGCGATCGCCGTATCCAGGGGCTCGAACTCGAAGATGTGGGTGAAGTTCACCACGCCGTTCGAGCAGAGCGACCGACGCCAGGTGTGGTCCGTCGGCGGCATGTCGGGCGCGTGGTTGCCGTTGATGTCGGCGTAGAAGTCGAGGAAGAAGTTGCCGGGCGGCACCATCGACTCCACCACGATGTCCTGGGTGCCGAACTCGAGGGGCTCGATGATCAAGCGGGCCTGCAGGTTACCGCCCATCGAGTTGACGATGGACGCCTCGAAGTAGTGAGTGAGGTGAGGGCTGAGCTCGCTCAGCTCCAATTCGAAGTCGCGGACCGAGTTGCGATCCCCATCCATCACACAAGCGGAAGGGTCGTCGGTGAAATCGCCGAGATCGCTCACGACCGCGGTGCAACCGCCGAGCATCAGGAACCCGCCGAGCAAGAGAAAGGAGCGAACGAGGGTAGTGCGCATCAGAACGAGATCTCCAGGCTGCCGTAACAGCCAGTGGGGCCGCAGCTCGCGCTCACGGCGGGCGCATCGGCGACTTCTTCGGGCAACAAGATGTAGAGGATGGTGCCCGCGAGAGCAGCGACCGCGCCGGTGATCCAGAGCGCGTCACCGACGCCCGCGAGGGTGGTGATGTCGCTGCGCCGCGCGTCCAGGTTGACCGACGGGTTGCAGATGTTCGCGCCCAGGCGGGTGTCGCAGGCGGCGCGCAAGGACGTCGCCTGATCGTTGGCGACCACGGCGAGCGCGATGCCGACGCCGACCAAGATGGCCCCCCCGCCTATCAGACCCCAGGGCCAGAGCGGCCTCGTTCGGGCTCGGTTGCGCTCGGTCTCCGCTTGGGCCTCGGCGATACGGCGCTCGGCCTCGGCGCGCTCTTCCTCACGGGCTTCCTCTTCGGCCTGCTCCGCGGCGACGGTCTCTTCGAGTGCGGCGAGGCGCGCCGTGAGATGCGCGTGATCCGGGGCGTCCGGGACCGCGGCCAAGTAGTTGCGAAGGGCGACCAGCGCGGCCTCTTCGTTCTGCGCGTCGCGGTGCGCCAGGTAGATGTTGTAGAGGAGATCGGGGCGACCCGAGAGACCGTATGCGGCCTCGAACTCCGTCGCTGATTCGGCGAAGCGACCCGCGTCGTAGAGGGTCCGCGCCACCCGGAAGTGGCCGCGCGCTTGGGCGTCCGCCATCTCGCTTTCGGTCGCGGTGGAGTCGGCCATCGACTCGGTGGGCTCGGCGTCTCCCGTGGGCGCGTCTCCCTCTTGTGCGGCAGCGTGGCCGCTCGTGAGGAGGGTAATGACCGCGACTGCCACGCTGAGTCGCAGAAGCTGCGGGCGGCACGGGAGAAGAGCGGTCCGAGCGTCGTGCGATGTCATCGTGGGCGGCATCCTACTTCAGACCCACACTTCGCCGCCAACTAGGAGGGCGTTACTCTGGCCTCGCGCCGTGCAGGACCACTCAGTCGGGACCGGGACACATCCACTCGAGGCCAACCCGCTCGAGGCGAGGGCCTCCGAAGCGCGCGCTGGCGCTCAACGTGACCCGCACCTCGACGATCCCGCCTGCGGGATACGTCACGGGGTAGCGTCCGCCGGAGCCATCTTCCAGCGTGACGACGGACTCGAACGGCGCGGCCTCGAGGGACGACACGTCGGCGCCGTGTCTCGCCTCGAACGCGATGCCCCCGTCGCTGCCCAGATCGGCGGCCAGGTGCAGCGCCACCCACTCCGTCATGGCGTCGGCGTCGCAGCCCGTGAAGCCGTAGGTGAGGCTCCCATCGCGGGCCACGGCAAAGCGCTGGATCCCGGTGAGATCACCCTGGGTGTGAGGGCCGCGCCCCACCGGGATCGAGGCGACGATGGCGCCAGTCTCGGGATCGATCGCGGTGGCCAGCCCCGGATCGTCGGTCTCCGACAGGCCGGCCTCGCGGCTGATGGCCCAGACGTAGCGGCCGACGCCGATGCCCACCGTCTCGATCGGGTGCATGCCGCCTTCGAAAAGATCGATGCGCGACGTCACCCGCAGCGGTCCGCGGGAGATAGCCGAGACCTCCGCGCCGGTGTGGGCCAGCCAGAAGCGGCCGTCCTCCCCGACGATGGCGCCGCGCGGGCTCTCCGCGGTGTCGATGCCCGAGAAGAGCCCCGTACCGGGATCGTAGAGCGTGCTCCGATCGCAAGAGAAGCCGCTGAGGAGCAAGCGTCCGTCTCGGTCGATCGCGAGCGAGTAGAGGAGCCAGCACGCGATGGGGACCTCGATGACCTCGACGCTCGCGGGGCGGGTGCTTCGATCGACGCGCGCGAGCTGTCCGTCGCGCGATAGAAAATACAGCGTGCCCCAAGGGTCGAACGCGGCCGCGTAGGGTGCGAAGCCCGGGGTGCTGATGCGCTGCAGGAGCGCGCCAGAGAGGCCATCGATCTCTTCGATCGCCTGGCCATCGTGCAGGCCCACCCAGACATCGCCGCCCGAGGCCTCGTCGAGCCCGGTGTCGCCATCGATGGCGAGGGCGCGAGCGACTTCGCGCGGCGCGCCCACTTCGAGCGAGCGAAGGACGCACTCGTCGGCGCCGAACGGGAGCACTTCGGACGGCCCGTGCGAGGTCTCGATGGTGCCGCTGCCGTCGAGATCCACACAGCGTTCGAGGGAGCCCGCGATCTCTAGCAACGTAGACTGACCCTCGAACACGCGGGTGGCGATCCACGCATCGTCCTGGGCATCGATGGCCACCCTGCTCGGCTCGGCGGCGCCGGTCGCGTAGCGCGCGGTCTCAGACAGCGTGGCCTCATCGATGCGGGAGACCACGGCACCGTCGCTCGCGGGGACCCAGACCACGCCGGTGCTCTCGACGCGTCGAGTGAGGGTGAGCGCGCCAATCGCGGTGAGCTCGAGCGCACCATCGGGCACCGCGCCTTCGACGTCGAAGGGATTGGCTGCGCTGCCCCAGACGCCGCCGCCACACGCAGCGTCGCAGCCGCCGCACGGGCTCAGGACGCCCTCGTCGGTGCGTCCGTCGCAGTCTTGATCGAGTCCGTCGCAGCCCTCGGCGCGCGGGGCTATCGATCCCGTGCAGAGGCCGAAGTGTCCCGCGATGCAGCGGGCCCGGCCGGGCTGGCAGACTCCGACGTCGAACGCGGCATCGGGTCCGGGGAAGCAGTCGGCGAGCGTGCCTGCCAGACAGGGGCAGCCGGTCTCGGTGGGATCGGACGTGCAGTCGGGCGCGGGCACGATGTCGCAGTCGGCGCCGCGCGCGGCGTTGTCGTCGTCGCAGTCGGGGCCCAGCGCACAGTGCTCGCCGAGGCCATCGAGATCGCGATCGATGCACTGGGGATCGCAGCCGAGTAGGCTGGCTGCGAGCAGCGCGAACGCGGACGCCCTCATCGGGTCACGGCTGCGCGCGCGAGATCGCTGCGCGCGCGAGATCAGAAGAGCCCTCGCGCCATGAAGTAGCGGAGCGCGAGCGCGCCGAGCACGGCCGCGGCGACCACGGCGAGCGCTGCCACGACGAAGAGGGCGCATCCGAGGACGTTTCGCTGGCTCGATGGTGCGCTCGAGGTCGCCGCGACCGCGGCCGGAGGTGCGGCGAACGGCTGTGGTTGCTGCGGAACGGCGGGCGGGGTCGAGAAGCGGGGTGGGCTCGGTGGGGTGAAGCCGCGCGCCGAACCGGGCTGCGCGGCGGTGCCCAGCACCGGCATCGCTGCGGGCGGCATGGGTGCCGGCGGAGCCAGCCCGTGGGGGTCGTAGCCTTGGGGGTTGTAGAGCGTCGCTTGGTTCGAGGCGCTGCTCTCGACGGGCGCACCTTGGGCGGTCCTCACCTCCACGATGGCCGCCGCGATCGGCCCGCGGGAGAGCGCCTGCGCCGGTGTGGGCTCCCAAGGGTTCACCTGTTGCCCCGAATGCCGGTTAGGCGGCGCATGAATGGCCATTCCCGGCATCGGGAAGCCAGCGGGCGCGACGCCCATCCGTGTGCGCGCGGGGAAGTTCGAGGGCTTCTTCTGAGGAAACGCGATGAGCGGCGCGACGTCCGCGGCCAGCGGCGGCAGCGCGGGTTGAGGGCCGGTCGCGCGGGCCGGGGCACCGAAGGGATCGACCAGCGGCGCGTTGCCATCGGGCTCGGCCACCTCGTCGAAGAGGCCGGCGAGCGCGGGGCGCGCGGAGATCGAGTCGCCGATCCCAGCGGCCTGCGCGAAGGCCTGTGCGAACTCGCCGGCGGTGGCGAAGCGGTCGCTCATCGAGCGCGCGTGACCCTGCTTGAGGACTCGCTCGAGCGCCTCGGGGAGATCGGGCCGGAACTCGCGGAGCGAGTGGGTGCGGGCCTCGAGGATCTGTCCGAACAGCGAGCCGAGATCATCGGCGCTGTAGAGCGATCGACCGGTGAGCGCCTCGAACGAGATCACTGCGAGCGCGAACACATCGACGCGGTGATCGGGCTTGCCGATCGATGCGAGCAGCTCGGGCGCCATGTAGCGCGGGGTGCCCAAGAGCTGTCCGGTCGCGGTGACCTTGTCGGCGCCCTCGCGGTTCAGGGTGGCCAAGCCGAAGTCGAGGATCTTGCAGGGCGGATCGTCGCCTTGCGGGACGAAGATGTTCTCGGGCTTCAGATCGCGGTGCACCACGCCGCGCGCGTGGGCCTCGCCGACGGCCTCCGCGAGGGTCTTGAGGATGGGCCAGAACTCGGCGGGCTGGAGCTTCTGCTTGGCGATGCGCGCCTTGAGCGTCTGGCCGACCAGGTGCTCCATCGCGAGCCACGGCGTTCCATCGGGCGCTCGGCCCGAGGCGACGATGCCGACGATGGCGCGGTGGTTGATCGCACGGAGCGACGCGGCCTCGCGGGCGAAGCGGCGCAGGACGTTCTTGTCGCGTGAGCGCTCTCGGTGCAGGACCTTGAGCGCGACCAGGCGGCCGGTCTCGGTGTCGAGCGCGGTCAGGACCTTGCCCATCGCCCCGCTGCCCAGGCGCGCGTCGATGCGGAACCGTCCCCCGAAGAAGCCACCGATCTCGGCGTTGTTGACGATCTCGGTGGACTCGTCGTCGTCGAAGCCGCCCATCGGAGGGTGGCTTTGGGACCCGTGGCCTGGCTGGGGCTGGGCGCTCGCGCCTACCTGATCGGTGGTCTCGTCGTCGTCGGGCGGGCCGAATGTCGGCATCTCGGCGAGGGTAGCGCACTCGCGGTTCGGGGCGCGGGGAGAGTTCGAGGGTTGGGGCGCGGGCGAGGGCCAGCGAGGGGGCGAGGGCGAGCGAGGGGCGAGGGCGAGCGAGGGGGCGAGGACGTGCGCGAGCGTTAGCGCGAGGGCGGCGCCCCGTCGATTAACCTTCCGCGACTCGCTCGGCCTCGAGACTCAGCGTCGCTATGAACAGCTGTCGTAGTGCTTCCCGCGGGCGCCCGTGAGTCTCCACGGTGAGGAGGGGCGAAGCCAAGCGACTGGTACAGGTCAGTCGTCAGTCCGGAGATCCGATCGAGACTCAACAAGTTCATCGGCACCCTGGTGAACATCACGAGGTGATCAGGTGCGAATGGTCGGCGGCAAGCGTCGCCGGCCACAGCGACCTGCCCGCCCTCTCGCCCGCGCTCGCCCTCACGCTCCGAGCCCAACGTGGATGTCTCGAAGTAGTGAGTGCGCTCGACCGAAGAGTAGTCCCCCCGGAGGGCCAGCATCGAGACCGAGGCTGGCAGACCCAGCTGACTCGGCCGAGGTCGAGCAAACCAACGATCATGCGTTAGGCCACAGCGACACAACGAGCAAGTAAGGGTTCTGGGTCGCCAAACCGACGCTGGTGCGGGCGTGAGGGGGTGGGGGTCCGGGGGTGCGACCGTAGGTCCTACCCCCGGGTGCAGAGGCGCACCCGCCTCAACACCACGACACCCGTACGGTGGGAGACAGGCAGTCAGCGAAGACGAACAAGGCAGGTCTGCCAAAGACCAGCAGTCTGCCAAGACCAAGGCCCAGCGGCCCAGAGCCTAGAAGAACAGCGTCCCGCCGACGGAAGGCATGAACGTGAGCACCGTGTCGCGGAAGGCGGCGCCGGGAAACGCGACGTCGAGCTCCATGATCACTTCGAGCTGAGCCCACCAGGCGACGGCGAACGCGATACCCGCATTCGCGTGGAGGCCGCCGGTGGTGCCGAGGGACTGATTGCGGATGTAGAAAAGCAAGTCTCCGCCGACCCCGAAGAAGGGCAGGACGGGGACGCCGGTGTCGATGGTGTAGCGGAGCTCCAGCGCGCCTCGGTAGAGGAGGAGCGCGGTCTCGGCTTCGACCGACGTCGCATGCAGCGAGAAGACCCCGTAGAGCCCGAAGCCGTAGGGCAGCTCGATGCCGAGGCGGCCCATCACCCCGCCGCCCGGCGAATAGTAGGGCACATGCGCGTCGGACTCGGCGTAGCGCACGTCGCCGAGCAACATCGGGATCACCGCGGCGCCGCCCCAGCTGAAGCCGCGACCTTGGGTGGGCGTGAGGGTGTCGTCGGTGACGCCTGGCTCGCTCGCGACGCTTTCGCTCACGTCCTGCGCCGCGGCGGGCGACGCGAGTGCGATGAGCGCGAGCAGCGTCGAGGTTCGGAGCACGGCGCGAGCTTCGTACGGTGTCCCCCTCGCCGGCAACCCCGCAGATGATCACGGCGCGCGAAATACGTAGCCGATGGTGCCTACCAGCGCGTAGCCGCCGGCGATCGCGCTGTCGCGCTCGGGCGCGCTCACCGTGTAGAAGTGATCGCCGTTCGCGTGGCGCAGCCGATAGAGGGGCTCGGCGCCGCAGCGGGGCTCACGGAGGATGAAGCCCACCTGGCCCTCGTAGCCCACGCCCTCGCAGGCGGTGTCGGTGGTGTAGAGGTGATGCCCGTCGCCGGTGATGCAGCGGATGAAGGGCTGGGTGCCGTCGGCCGCGACCGCGGACAGATAGAAAAAGTTGTGACTCTCGACGTGCATCCCGCAGCACGCGGCCTCGGTGGCGCTCGCCGTGTAGAAGTGGCCGTTCGGCCCGTTGGAGCGGTGGATCCCGATGCGGCATCCGGCGAGGCCTACCTCGCAGCTGCCGTCGCAGTCGTCGTCGGCGAGGTTGCAGATCTCGGCGGGCGGGGCGCACGTGGTCTCGCACGCGCTGCTGCACGCGAGGCTGCCGATGGTGCCGCAGCTGGTGGTGCAGCTTTCGCCGCTGGCGCAGGCGGCGGATCGCTCGCAGCCGTTCTCGGGATCTCCGTCGCAGTCCGCGAAGCCCGAGGTGCAGGCGCCGACGCCGCAGCTGCCTTCATCGCAGGACGCGGCGCCGTTGGGGATCACGCAGGTGCGTCCGCAGCCGCCGCAGTTCATGGGATCGCTGTCGGGATCGACGCAGCGCTCGCTGCACACCGAGCCGGTGCACGTCGGGGCGTCGCCGAGACCCCCATCTCCGCCGCGCTGCGAGTCACCCGCCTGCGCGCAGCCCGCGATGGCGCTCGCGAACAGGTACACGAACACGATGGCGGGATCGCTGCGCATCATCCCAGCGGCAGGAGCTCGTCGAAGGGTTGGGTGGTCTCGCCGCCGTTCCATCCCCAGCTGTCGTAGGGCAGACCCAGGGCGCGCAACGCGGTCAGGTGCACCCGCGCGAAGTTGCCGCCGTCTTCTCGCACGTGGACTCCGCGGGCCAAGCGACCGTTCGCGCCGCCGACCAGCAGCGCGGGCAGCTCGTTCGTCGAGTGCTTCCAGCCTTCGCCGTACTCGGTGACGCCCAGGATGACGCCGCGATCGAGCAGCGGGGTGCCGGTCGCGTCGAGCTGGGCATCGAGCCTGTCGAGCATGCCGGCGAAGCACGCCATCTGGTGACTCGTCACCCTGCGGACGTTCTCCCAGAGCCCGTCGTGACACGTCTTGTGCAGACCGTCGGGCACCCCGAGGTTCGAGAACACGTGGGTGCTCGCGGGCGAGGTCAGCATGCAGCTGAAGACCCGGGTCAGCTCACACCGCAGCGCGACCGCGAGCAGCTCGGCCATCTGATTGCTGCGGGTGCTCAGGTCGCCATCGATGGGCGGCGCGGGCGCCACACAGCTCGCGCCGGTAGCGAGCGTCATGCGGCGCTCGAGCTCGCGCACGTGATCCATGTGCTCATCCAGACGCGCCCTGTCCGCGGCGCCAAGGGTGCTGCGAAGCGAGCGGCCTTCGTCGGCGACGGCATCGAGCAGGGACGCCCTGCGTGAGAGCTCCCCCGCGTTCGGCGGCACCGAGAAGAGCAGATCGAAGAGCTGACCAGGCCGCAGGATCGGCAGGTTCTGCGAGCTCGGTCCGTTGTACGAGATGGCGTTCCAGTGCCCGTAGTCGTGGAAGCGCGCGTCGCTGACCCCGATGTGCACCGAGCGGAAGCGGGTGGCGCCGGACGCGGTGAACGTGGTGTCGCGGGCCACCACCTGATCGAGGGTCGGGCGCAGCGGCGCGAGTGTATGCGACGGATGATCGAAGCCCTCGGGGCGGATGCGATCGCCGGTGAGGCCCACCATGAAGCCCCGCATGTGTCCGTCGCTCTGGCCGCCTGGCTCGGCGGGGATGGCGGTGTGGGGCTGAAGACCGGTGAGCACCGTGGGACGATGGGCTGCGAGCGGCGCGAGCATTTCGCTCGGCGCGTAGCCAGCGCCGGTGGTGCCGGGCGTCCATAGATCGGGGGTGCCGGCGCTCGCTTGTTCACCGCCGTGATGCGCGTGCCACGGCACGCCGTTGGCCCAGAAGAAGAGACCGAAGAAAGGCGGCGCCACTTCGCCGTCGGCGTAGGCGCCGCGGGGGCAGAGCATCGCGTCGAGCTGGGGCAGCGCGAGGCCCACGACCGAGCCGGCGAAGGTGCCGCGGAGCAACGTGCGTCGAGAGAGGATCTTCATCGTTCGCTCCCATCGATCTGGATCATGCGGAAGGCGTCGCTGGTGGCGAACGAGAGCAAGAGATCCAAGAAGCGGCTGCCTCCTGCGATGAAGTCCTGCGCGAGGGCGCGGATGGCCACGTCTTCGGCGTCTGTCTCGAGGCGTCCGCTCGCGTGGCGGAAGAGCTGCCGGGTGATGCAGAGCGAGACCCGAGGATCGCTCGAGAGCAACTCGCCGAGATAGCGTCCGTCGCTCAGCGGCATTCCGTCGAGGCCTCCGCTGGTGTCGACGGCGATGCCGTTGTCTTCGCTCCGGGTCGCGCCGATCGAGTCGAAGCCCTCGAAGAGGTAGCCCGGTGGATCGATCACGTCGTGGCACGCCGCGCAGTCCGGTCGGCTCCGGTGTAGCTCGAGGCGCTCGCGCAGCGTCCGCGGGGTCGGGCCGGGCTCGGGGATGGTGGTGGCCACGTCGGCGGGAGGCGGAGGGACGAGATCACAGAGCAAGCGCTCGCGCACGTACTTGCCGCGCAGGGTCGGTGAGGTCTCCGTCGGGTGGGCGTTCATCGCCAAGAAGGCACCGAGCGTGAGCAGGCCCGCGCGCGGTCCGTCGTCGGGGAGTTCGACCGGGACGAACGTGATCGCCGTCGCACCCTCGGCGTTGATCTCGTAAAGCGCCGCGAGCTCGGCGTTCACGAAGGTGCGGCGGGTGCGGAGTATCTCGCGGACGTCGGCGTCGCGGTTGAAGATCACGTCGTCCACCAAGAGCTCGACCTCGGTGCGCATGGACGCGGTGAGGGTCGAGGTGAATTGGGGGTACCGCAGAGGATCTCTATCCCCGACGTGATCGAGGCGACCGAGATCGAAGTACTGCGCGAAGAAGGCCTGCACGGCGCGGCGGGCGCGGGGGTCCTCGAGCATGCGGCTCGCTTGGAGGTGGATCGCATCGGGGGTGCTCAGCGCACCAGCGACCGCGGCTTCGATCAGCTCCTCGTCCGGCCCCGCGTTCCACAGCAAGAAGGCCAGGCGGCTGGCCATCTCGAGATCGGTGTAGCGGCCCCAGCCCTCATGACCCGGGACGGGATCGGGCGAGCCCAGCTCGATGCGGTAGAGGAAGCTCGGCGCCTGGAGCATGCCGGCGAGCGCGTAGCGGAGGCCCGTGAGCGCGTTTCCTTCCGCGAGGTCGGTGGCGATGCCAATCCAGCGCTCGGCTTCTTCGTCGCTCAGCGGACGGCGGTAGAGCATCATCCCGAGGTGCCCGAGGGTGGCGCGCACGCAGCGATCACCAGGGGACGCGGGCTCGCAGTCCATGAACTGGGCGCGACGTTCGGGATCGTCGATCACTGCAGCAGCGAGTGCGTGGGCGGACTCGTCGTAGCGCTGGGCGCCGACCTCGGAGAGCGTGGTGGAGGCCGCGCCCACGTTGAAGAAGAGGTAGGGGTTGGTGTCGGGCTCCAGCGGTAGGAGAGGGAGGCCAGGGCCGAAGAGATCCTCGAGGCTCGCGTGGTACTGGGCGGCGGTCAGTCGGGGGAGCACGGCAGGGCCCGGCGCATAGATCCGCGGGCCGGGGCGGGCAGGTTCCGAGTCGATGCTGCCGTTGCAGGCCAGCAAGAGGAGGCAGATCGTGATCGAGGGAGGGAACCGCACGCCACAGACAATGCACGATGGATGCCGCGAAGATCCACGGAAAATGCTGGCTGGAGACCGCGGTCCCCACGGGAAGAACTGGCGTCTTCAGGCCCCGGTGCTGGGCGCCCGAGGCCTCGCCCGGCGCCGGATGTGCTGGTCTTCGAGACGCTGTACGTGCGCGCGGAGCAGGTCACTTCGCGACAGGATCCCGATCACCACGGCTCTGCACGGCGGACGACCGGGAGGCGACCGATGTGCTCCCACGCCATCTGGTCTGCAGCGTGGCGGAGTGAGGTGTCCTCGTGCACCACGACCGCAGGCCGCCGCACCAGCGCCTCGAGGCGCGTGTCGCCTGCATGGCCGCCGTCCAAGAGATCACGACGGGTGAGCACGCCGATCAGGGGACGTTCCACACCGTCGGCTCGAAGCCGACGCGGACAAAGCCGCTGTCTTGCGCGTAGCCCGCCCAGCCCAGGCCACTGGAAAAGCCCGTCGCGAAGCTGTGCTGGGGGCTCGAGTAGTGCGCGTAGCCCACCTCGAAGACCAAGCGGAAGCTGTCGCCCTGTCGCCGGTACAGGGTTTGGAAGTCCTGGTAGAGGAGGCGAATCGAGGCCTCGATGCCGTAGTCGCCGCCCCAGTCGGTGAAGCTGGGGCGGTACGCGATGCGACCTTCGAGCGCGCCGCGGAACTCCGCGAACCGGTAGAGACCATCGACCGCCAAGAGCGCGCGGCCAATCCAGCGATCCGTACTTCCACCAGCCAGCCCGTCGTTGAGATCCCAGAAGTAGTCGAGGCTCGCGCCCACCGAGATGGGCAAGCGTCGCTCGGCGAACGCCGTTTGGAACGCCGGCAAGAAGGAGAAGACCGCGAACGCTTCGATGATCCGGACGGCGCTGCGGGTGCGACCGCTGATGCTCGAGGCCTCGGTGTCGTGCAGAAAACTCAGCAGCGAGCCGCCGAGGCCTACATAGCCCGACTCGGGATCGCAGTGGCTGGTGGGCCACATGGTCAAGAAGGGCGCGGGGCAGATGTCGCCGCGCTCGGCCCCGAAGAAGAGGTAGTCGAGTCGAAGGAACGTCGGGAGGAACACCGTCTGTCCCGAGCCCTGGTTCCACACGAAGTCGAAGCTGATCAGGCGCAGGTGCGCGCCGAGCACCTCGTTGGTGAATCCGTCGAAGCCTGCGGCGAGGTGAAAGCCTGCGCGGACGCCAGTCCCGTTCAGGTCGTCGATCGATGCGCCGACGGCTAGGCGCAGATCGAGCAAATGGACGTTGGTCACCAGCGAGCGTCGAACGATGTCGCCCGCGCTGTCGGGATCGGCGTCGCTGGCGAAGGGATCGCCGCTCGGCTCGCGGTCATCGGCACGTGCCTGCGACGTGAGCCCCAGCGATAGGACGAAGAGGGCGAGGGCCGCGCGCGAGGTCATCGCGGCCGATGGTAGCGGAGCGCCCCTAGAAAGCGTCGCCCGGATCATCTGGTGAGGGGTACCCTTCGCCGATGAGTCGCCGCCAGCTCCCTCTCACGATCCTCATGCTCGTACTCGGATGTGGTGGCGACGACCGTATCGCGCTCGCCGGACCGGGCGCGCTGCTCTCGATCTTCGAGGACGGGGTGGGGACGACGCATCAGTCGCCCGCCATCGAGGGCGAGGTGCCCGACGACGTCGCGCTGCATGTCGTCGCGTTCTCGCCCGACGGCGAGCGCATCGGGTCCGCTCGCGCAAGAGGACGCGCTTCGCGGTCCGCGATGCCGACGGAGAGACCACGGTTCGGGTCGGGCCGAGCTCGAGGAGCGACGCGGCGATCACGCTGGCCAACGGCACCGAGGTGCACATGACGCGTCGCGACGGATCGTGGCTGTCGATCGACACCCCGCTTCGGGGCTGGGTCTACGCGCGCAACGTGCGCTGCATCGAGTGAGGCTAGAGCGTCTCGAGGTGCGCGATGAGCGCGTCCCGCTCGTCGCTCGTGAGATCGAGTCCGTACGCGTGGCCCTCGATGGGCCCCGTGTCGTGGACGCCCCTGTAGTCGGCCCCGAAACGCTCGCGGGATAGGAGGACTTGCAGCGAGGGTACGACGCCGTGATGGAAGTAGGGGGCGGCATTGCGGACGTCGATCAGAGGCGAAGGGCGATAGCGTCCGGTGCCGCGGGCGCGGCCCGTGGCGAGCTCGGGGTGAGTCCCGATCTCCGCGATGGAGACGAGATCGCCGCTGTGGACTGCGTCGCCGTGGCAGCGACCGCACTCGCGCGCGAACACCAAGGCCCCCGTCGCGCGCACTTCCGGGGAGGCGTCGCTCTCATGGGCGGGAGGCGTCAACGAATAGAGATAGATCACCAGCGCGAATACCAATGATCGGGGCGGCCTCGTCGCTAGGTGATTGGCTTGGATGAACTGGGTTTCTTGCCTTATCGCGAGCGTCAGCGGGCTGTCGTGGGTGAGAGTCCCGCCCTGGGTGAAGTAGCGCAGACGCCGCATGCCCCAGAGATCGGGGATGGCGATCGGCACCTCCGAGAGATGCTCGAGCACATCGGCCCTTCCTGGGCCCCACGACGAGTAGCGCTCCGTGGTGCGGGGCTCGACCGGCCCGCGACGCTCGAGCGCGGCCAGGCGAATACGCCCGAAGTCGAGGGTGCGACGGCCGCGGCCCGCGATGATGGCGTCGCCCTCGCGTGCGGTGTGGCAGAGGGCGCAGGTGATGCCGACCTCGGCGCGGCCTTCGACGCTGCGAAAGACGACGACGCCGGGTAGGGCGCCATCCACGTCGGCCTCGATGCCGAGCGCTTCACGCTGGATCGGATCCGCGAGCGCGAGCGCGAGCGCGGGCTCGGCGCGCAGCGGGAGATCGAAGAAGACCCGCTCGCCGAGCTCGCGCCACGCGTCCCATGACGTCGTGCTGCTCGGCAGGGTGCGCAGGCGGGCGGCGTCTTCGGGCAACAGGACGGGCTCGGCGCGCTCGATCCGACTCAGCTGCGTGCGATCGAGAGGCACGCTGAGCGGGTTCCACTCGGGGAGATCATCCCAGCCGCCATCGGGCAGCGCGTACGACATCAACCGGGTGCGGGCGTAGCCGTTGTCGTGGCTGGTGAGCGACGCCTCGAGCGCGGCGTGGCGCGCAGCGGCGCTGCCCTCGATGTACGTCGGCGCGTGCGCGACGATCCACGCATCGGTCCCCTCGGTCAGGCCTGCGAGCGGATCGACTGCGGGGGACGCTTCGGTCGCAGGTGCAGAACGGGCCTCGCCGCACCCCTGAGCGAACAGGAGCGCGGCGAGGAGTAATCCAATGGATCGAGACAGGGTATCGCCTATCAGGTGACGATCTCGGCCTCGCGCGTCGCGGGCGCGAACTCGAGCGTGCGCTCGATGCCGTCGATGCGGACGCGCATCTCGATGCGGAACTCCATGCCGTGCGTGCTCCAAGGTTCGCCGCCGCCGATGGTGGTCCAATCGGGCGCCGAGGTGGGATACCGAACGTCGAGGATCTGGCCGGCCTCGATGGTGGCGTCCCAGGTGGTGTAGACGTCGTCGCCGTAGATCTCGGGATCCGAGGCCGAGAGGGTGTCGACCACGCTGCCGCTCTCCAGATCGATCAGGCGGATCTCGAGGACCTCCACGGGGACCGCACCATCCCCCTCGCCCGCTTCGAGCTGGAGGTAGACGGTGGTCTGACGGCAGAACCCGCAGTCGGTCGAGTCCTCCGCGCAGTCCGCCGCTCCGATCAGGCCCAGACGCTCATCGGCGCAGTCGTCGGCGAGGGTGGCGGACGAGATGCTGGCCGCGACCTCGAAGCTGGGCTCGGGGTGGCTGGAGATGCAGCCGCCGAGGGCCGCGTAGGCGCCGAGTAGACCGAGGGAGAGAGAGAGACGTGCGAAGCGAGCCATGCGGGATCTCCTGAATCCGTCGGCGAGCGTGCCGAGCTGGTCAGCCACCTGTGCAGCCCGTGTGCCAACCCGGGTGGCACATCGAGGCACGCTGCTTGGATTTGGAGGGTGCTTTGGATTTGGTGCTCCGGTCGGGCCAGGGGTACTTGGATTTCGCTGGAGCCCACAGAATGGCTGGTTGAGGTGGATCCGAGCAGGCCATTCGGGATACGCCTCGCGGGTTGGCCTCGCATCCTTTCCCCTTTGCGCAGCTCCCCCAGCTGACTCGGCACGAGGCTCGGGCCGCCTCCCTTCTCGCCGAAGGTGTGCCAGGGCTGTCGCTCACCGGTGCCTTGGATGGGCTCGAGCGCCCCCTCGGCGAGCGCCCCAGCATCCAAGCCCTCGCCGTGGAGACCTGGCCCGCGGGTTCGGCGCTGGCGCGGCCGGTGCTCGGGATCGTGGGCGTCGTGATCGCGGATGGGGTGCAAGCGCGCTCGCAGCAGATGGTCATCGAGCTCGACGAGCAGCTCGCGGGCTACCTGGTCGATCGCGCGCTGGGGGCGAGTGCGCCCGAGCCGCGCCTCTCGCCGGGGCCGGTGACCGATGGGGAGCGCGGCACCCTCGCGTACCTCGCGGCGACCGCTTTGAAGCACGCGGAGGGCTTTCGGGTGGTCGGCGTCGTCACCACCACCGCTTCGTTCGCGCATGCATTGGGCGACGAGGCGAGTGGCGTGCTCCTCGCGCTGCCCGCGCGCATCGAACTCGCGGGGCTCGAGGGCTGGGCGCGGGTGTGGATAGCTCCATCTCGGGTAGATGGGTCTCGGGTAGATGCGTCGCACAAACCGCTCGATCCCACGTTGATGGTCGAGCTCTCGCTGGTGGGTGGGATGGCCACGCTTGCCGTGGCAGACGTCGCGGCGCTGGACGTGGGTGATGTGGTGGTGCCCGAGCACTGGAGCGCGCGGCCCGCCTCGATGCCTGACGCGAATGCATCGGCGAGCGTCTGGCAGGGCGATGCGCGCGCGGTGAGCGTGCATGGTGGGCCAGCGCTTCGGCTGGAGCTGGGGCCGCAGATCACGTTTCGAGGTCTCGAGCGGACCCCGCCCATCGAGTCGCAATCTTCGATCGATGCCCGCGAGACGGGCGAACCAGGGAGTCGGAACATGAGCGCGAGTGAGAACGCAGTCCCTACCGCAGAGATCCCCGTCGAGCTGAGCGTCGAACTCGGTCGTCTCGCGATGAGCGTCGGCGAGCTGTCGGCGCTGGTGCCTGGCTCGGTGTTGGTGAGCGGGATCCCCGTAGGTCAGCCGGTGACGCTGCGCGCGGGCGCGCGGGTGATAGCGCGCGGCGAACTCGTGGTGGTCGACGGCGAGATCGGCGTGCGCATCTCTGCTCTGGGATGAACGTGTCCCCGGGTGTGCCCACTGAGTGCGCCAGGCGCTCGGTCCACTCAGCGCGCCAGGCGCTCGGCGCTCTTCTGGGTGTAGTCGAAGAGCTGCTGAGCGCGCTTCTCGGGCAGGTTGCGACCGACGATCAACGTGCCGACCCAGAGGGAAAGCAAGTTGAGCGCGCGGAGCTCTGCGTCGGGCCCATCGAGGCGCTCCGCGATCTGGCCTGTGATCTTCTCGACCCGGTGGGTGAAGCGCCGGCGCACGTTGACGGGTGCGCGCGCCACCTCGGCGCCGAGTGTGGGGATGGCGCAACCCTCTGCGGGGCGATTGCGGTGGCTCGCTGCGAGGTAGCGCTTGCTCGCCGCAGCCACGTACGCCTTGCCCCGCAGGGCATCGAGCCCGCGGAAGAGGAGGTTCGCCTCGGCCTCGTCGAACGCGTCATCGAGCGCTTCGGCGAAGAGCACGGTCTTGTCGCGGAAGTGCGCGTAGAAGCCGCCGTGGGTGAGGCCGGCCTCGCTCATCACCCGATCGATCCCGGTGGCGAGCTGTCCATGCCGTCGAAAGAGTCGCGAGGCGGCCTTCACGATGCGCAGGTGGCTCTGATCCTTGCGACTGAGGTCGGAGGCGGAGGCGGACGCGGCGGAGGCGGAGGCGGAGGCGGAGGCGGAGGCGGAGGCGGAGGCGGAGGCGGAGGAGGCGCTGGCGCTGGCGGCGCTGGCGCTGGCGGCGGCATGCTGGGACTTCGACATGTCGGGCGCACCATGCACGAAGCGGCCGCGCTCTCGCCACTCCGAACTGTGCGTTGTCCCCTCCGTCGAACAGCACAGTCTCGAGCAGCAGCTCAGTCCAAGCAACCCAGTCGAGCAGCGTTCACAAGCGGCCGCGTGCGGGTATGATCGCGGCCCACCCACGTCACCGAACGTCGAACCCACGAGAGAAGCGAGGACGAGTGCCCAAGGTCACGAGCCGCCTGCGGCAGATGCTCATCAAGCCCATGCGCCTGCCGCATCTGACGCCGCACGTCGCGAATGAGGGCGACCCGCCGGTGTTCGGCTTCAACAGCGAGCGCGACGACATCGTCCGCGAGGTGGTGCAGCGCCTGCAGATCAAGCTCAAGACGGACGCGCGTCCGCTCGAGTACGCGCTGAACGAGGTCGCGCTCGACGAGGTGCGGCGCCTCGAGTCACAGCGCGACGACGAGGCGAAGCTCTACCTCGGCAAGTGGCGGAGTCTCGTGAAGCGCGTCGGCAAGATGACCGACGGGGACAAGCTCGACGTCCTGCGCGAGACCAGTGAACGGATGGCCAAGGACGTCGCGGGCAACTTCGATCCCCGGGTGTACTCGTTCGCCACCCGCGCGGTGCCGCACGCGCTCAGCGGCATCCTCAAGCCGAGCTCGATCTTGCAAGACGCGGCGCACCTGGGCCGCGGTCCCGTCGCCGTGGATGATCTCTTGCGCACCGAGGGCGAGATCCCCTTGCTGCGCGACTTGGCGAAGAAAGGAACGCTGGTGTTCGTGCCCACCCACTCGAGCAACCTCGACTCGGTGGCGCTGGGCTACGCGCTCATGCGGGAGAACCTGCCGCCGGTGGTCTATGGCGCGGGCAAGAACCTGTTCTCGAATCCCATCGTCAGCTTCTTCATGCACAACCTCGGCGCGTACCGGGTGGACCGACGCATTCGCGCGCAGCTCTATAAGGACGTGCTCAAGACCTATGCCTGCGTGATGGTGGAGCGGGGCTACCACTCGCTCTTCTTCCCGGGGGGCACCCGCAGTCGATCAGGTATGGTGGAGCGCCGCTTGAAGCTGGGCCTAGCGGGCAGCGCGGTGGAGGCGTTCTCGCGTAACGCGGTGCGGGGCACGCCGCGTCCGGTGTTCTTCGTGCCGACGACCATCAACTACTCCCTGGTGCTCGAGGGCGAGACGCTCGTGGCGGACTGGCTCAAGGAAGCCGGCCGCGCCCGCTACATCATCGAGGACGACGAGTTCTCCCAGCTCGATCGCTGGGTCGCCTTCTTCCGCAAGCTCGCGCAGATCGAGGCGCCGTGCGTGATCCGGTTCGGGCAGCCAGTCGATCCGTTCGGGAACCCGGTGAATCGAGAGGGGCAGTCGCTCGGTCCGCACGGCCGGGCGATCGACGCGGTGGGCTACGTGACCCGCGATGGCAAGACCGTGCTCGATCCCCGGCGCGACGCTGCCTATACCAGGGATCTGGGCCAGCTCTTGGCGGACAGGTATGAGACCGAGACGGTGCTGATGAGCACCCAGGTGGTCGCGCACGTGTTGTTTCGGATCCTCGTCGACAAGACACCGGGGATCGATCTCTTCGGCCGGCTGCGGCTTCGAGGCGATGTGTCGGTGACCCGCGAGGAGCTGCGGGCCGACCTCGGAGCGACGCTGGATAAGCTGCGGGCGCTGGAGCTGTCGGGGGGGGTGCGGCTGTCCGCGATGACCCGGAGCACCGGGCCCGACGAGCTGTTCACCCGGGTGATGACCGCGTTCTCGGGCTACCACGAGCGCACGATCATCAGCGAGACCAATGGCGTGGTGACGCTCGAGGATCCGACGATGCTCCTCTACTACCAGAACCGATTGATAGCGTACGCGGAGCGCATCGCGAGCGATGTACAGATGCCCGCGGCGCGAGAGATCAGCCGGTTCGCGCTGGGCATCGGAGGTGCGTCGTGAGCGCGGCGAGGGTGCGGAGCCTGGGTGTGGTCGGCGGCGGCGGGTTCGGGCAAGCGCTGGCGCACGCTGCGCTGCGGACCGGGCATCGGGTGCACTTGTGGAGCCGTCGGGAGCTCCCCGCCGTCGAGCGACTCACGGTCACCCACGATCTGGCCGCGGTGGCCACGGCGGATCTCATCTTCGTCGCGGTGCCTTCGAGTCACGTGGTGGAGACCGCCAAAGCGCTGGGCGAGCACCTCGAGGGGCGTCACCTCGTCGTACACGTCAGTCGCGGGCTCGTGGGGGATAGGCTCGATACGGTGTCGAAGGTGCTGCGAACCCAGACCGCCGCGCGCCGGGTGGGGTGCTTGGCCGGACCGCTGGGCGCGGACACGCTGCGTGACGGCTTGCCCGGAGGCGGGGTGATCGGGACCGCCTTCCCGGAGGTGGCGGCGGCGGTGTGCGAGGTGGTCTCGGGGCCGTCGCTTCGAATCTACGAGACCGACGACGTCCTCGGGGTCGAGCTGAGCTCGGCCTTGGTGGGCCTCTTGGCGTTGTCTCTGGGATTCGCGCAGGAGCTCGGGTTTGGACCTGGGACCCTCTCGGTGCTGATGACGCGGGGGCTCGCCGAGGTGACGCGATTCGGGGTCGCGCTAGGCGCCGACGCGCGCACGTTCTCCGGGATGGCGGGCGTCGGCGACATGATGGCGGCCGCCTTCGGCGACACCCGTCCCGAGGTGCTACTCGGGCGGAGCCTGGCGCGGGGACGCTCGCCGGAGGACGCGGCGCGCGAAGCGGGCGCCTACGTCGAGGGCGTGCAGATAGCGAGACGGGTGGCGAGTCGCGCCAAGCAACTCGGGATCGAGACCCCGATTGCGGACGCCATTGCTCAGGTGGTGGAGGGGACGCTGACGCCGCGCGGGGCGCTCGAGCACCTCATGCAGCGAAAGGTTCGGCGAGAGTGAGCGCACGAACGGGAACACCGAAGGTCTCCGGGCCCAAGCGTCGGACGGGGCGCAAGCGCAAGAGCGGTCGAGGCCCGGCGACGCTCGCCGACTTGGTGACGCGCTTCATGGCGACCGCGCCGACCGACGCCGTGGTCATGCGCCTGTGCGCGGCCTGGGAGCGCGCGCTGCCGCCGCGGATCGTGCGCGCGTCGAGCCCGGTGAAGCTGCAGCGCGACGTGCTCTTCGTGCACACCACGACGTCGGCTTGGTCCCAAGAGATCCTGCTGATGCAGAACGAGCTCCTGGCGAGGCTGCGATTCGCGCTGCCCGACCTGACCATGGTCTCGATGCGCGCGCGGACCGGGCCCTTCCCCAAGCGGTCGCCGGTGCGGGTGAAGCCACCGCCGGTGTTCGTGCCGTTGGCGGAGGCGGAGCTGCCCGGGAGTGTGCGGAGTGAGCTGAGCCACATCACGGATCCGGCGCTGCGCGAGGCCATCTCGGGGGCAGCGAGGATGAGTTTGTCGCGGACGCGACGCGAGTAGCTTTCGGAGGCAGGGCGGGTCAGTCGACGTCGTCTGGGAACACGAACGCGCCGCCTGTTCAGCGGACGTCGTCGGGTAGCGGGTAGCGAGTAGCATCTCGCATCCTGCGGCTCAGCGCGACCAGAGGCGTCTCGGCGCGAGCACGTGGAAGCTGTGCTCCCCCCGCTCGATGCGCAGCAGCGCGGTGCCGGTCCCGGTGAGCGCGCCTCCCGCATCGAGGCTGCGTCCATCGACTGCGACGACCCGATCGCCACGCAAGAGGCCCAGCGATCGGAGGCTGTCATCCATCCAGGTCACTCGGCCTTCGCTCAGCTCGACGGGTACCCCGCGCACCGCCGCGCGCGGCGCTACGTCATCTTCACTTCGGCCGGGCAGATGCGCGACGAAGTTCGGCGGCGCCCGATCGGCGCGCACTTCGAAGTCGTGGCGAAGCTCGCCCGCGCTGCTGATCACCCGCAGTTGGTGATCGCCCGCGCCCACCGACGTCATCGCGAAGTGGCCGTGTTCGTCGCTGCGTACCATCGAGTCCGGATCGCCATCGAGGGTCAGCTCCGCGCCGAGCACGACGCGCCCCAAGCGATCCACTACGTCGCCCTCGAAGCTCACGCCGGGCGAGAGCTCGACCTCGCTGAGCTCGACCTCGCCCCAGCGGTTGGCTCGCACGTTCACCGAGTCTTGTGCGAGCACGTAGCCCTCGGCGCTCACTCTGCGGGTCCACCGGCCAGGACCCAACCGCAGCACTTGATACGCGCCCTCGTCGTTGGCCTCGACGTTGCGCACGATCGGCGGGGTCGCGTCGGAGATCAGGGTGATCGCGGCACCCATCACGCCCAGCCCGGACCAGGGATCGGTGACTTGTCCCGTCGCGTGCAGCGCGGCCTCGAGCGTGACGGTCACCTCGCTCAAGCTGGTCACTTCGATGCCGCCGCTGCTCGCGTAGTCGGGGTGTTCCACGATCACCCGGAGCGGCGGCGACGGAACCCGATCGGCCTCGAAGCGACCGAGCGCGTCGGTGAAGACGGTGCGGGTGCTGCCACCCTCGACGCGCAAGGGAATCACCCGCACCTGCGCGCCCTCGATCGCGCGACCGCGCGAGTCCACCACCGCGCCGATCAACACCAATCCACCCGGATCCAGTCGAATGGTGACGTTGCGTGTGCCTCCGCTGGGGACCTCGGCGCGCACCTCGGCGGGCGGACGATTGGGCGCGTTCACCCGCACCCGCACCGTGCCCGCGACATCGCCCAGACCGAAGTGTCCCTCTCGATCGGTCACCGCCATGCGGGTCAGGGGATCACTCTCGCTCCGCACTTCGACGAGCGTGCTCGGCATCACCTCGTCGTTCTCATCGACGACGGTTCCTTCGAGGCGACCCGATGCGCCGAGGAGGATCTCGATACCTGTGCGCGCCTCGCCCGAGCGCAAACGGAACGCATCGCTCGCCGCGCTCGCGTGCTCGGGCGCGCGCGCCACCACCTGCACCAAGCCAGGAGGCACACCCTCGATGTGGAACGTGCCATCGGCTTCGGTCACCAAGCGTCCGATGCCGCGACCGCTCGCCTCGCTGCCGAGGGAATCCGACAGGCTCTCGCCGGGCACCAACGGAATGGGCGGGACGTAGTCGGTGACCTCGAGGCGTCCGGGCACGCCGGCCGAAGCCGCGATGCTGGCCGATGCGCCGACGGTGATGGGCATCCCGTGGCTTCCGCTGCCGAGCACTTCGATCGACGCGCCGCCCACTGGTCGATGATCATGATCCAGCACGACACCCGAGATCGACGCACCGCGCGACATCCGGATGCGCAGCGCCGCGCCGGGGTTGGCGTCGATGCCGACCTCGGCGACGTGCACGTCGTCAGTGATGGTGAGGCGGTGGGTGCGATCCTCGAGGCCCGCGAACCGGAACGTTCCGTCGAGCCCGGTGATCGCGGTGCGCGCGACGGCCGATAGGGTCTCGGTGGCCAAGCGCACTTCAGCGCCGGCGACCGGATCACCGGTGTCGTCGTCGAGCACTACGCCCGCGAGTGAGACCCCGCCGCTGAGCACGAACGACAAGACCGCGCGATCGCCCGGCGCGATGTTCAGCCCAAGGCGCGGCGGCGCGCTGGTCTCGGTGCCGTCGGCTTCACGGCGGCTCGCATGCACCTCGTAGATGCCGGGCGGGATGGATGCGAGGACGAAGCGGCCGCTGCCATCGGTGGTGTCCACGATCGCAGGCCACAATCCAGAGCCCACGATGCGGACCTCGGCGTCCGGGGCGGGCAAGCCATCCACGCCGAGCACTTGCCCCGACACGGTGGAAGCGGGCCGCACCGCGACGTCGGGCGCTTCGTCGGCGGGGAAGCGATGCACCGCCGCGCCGACCGCGAAGCCCTCGTGCTCGGCGCGCACCAAGTAGCGGCCCTCGGGGATCGCCGCGAGTCGCACGTAGCCGTCGTCGTCGGCGATCGCATCGGCGGCCACCCGCGCGTCGCGCTCGAGCTCGACGTGGACCCGGGCGCCGGGGAGGGCGACTCCGTCGGGCGAGACGATCCGCGCGATGATCACCGCAGGCGCGCCCGGCGCCGCGATCACCGCCACCGGGGTCTCTTCGGCGCGGGGGCCCATGAGCCGACTCAGGGGGGTGTCGGAGAACGTGGACGCGACCATCCCCAGCAAGAGGAGCGCTATCAGGGCAATGCGCGGCCGGGCCATTCGTGGCCCGGAACGGGTGGGCTCCACCCTCGCATTCCCCTGGGATCGACCCGGCCGCTTCACCGAGCGAGCGCCTCCCCCGACGTGCCTCGGGGGGATCACAAAGCTCGCTTGCCTGCTTTGGACACCGGTGCTACTTAGCGCGCCCTTCCAAGGACGTCATCATGGCATTCCGTTGCGCCGTTTGCGGCAAGGGCGCTCAAGCCGCCCACAAAGTCAGCCACTCCAACCGCAAGTCACGCAAGTGGCAGGAGCCGAACCTTCAGCGCGTGCATGCGCTGACGAACGGTACCCCCGGTCACACGCTGGCCTGCACCCGCTGCATCCGCAGCAACAAGATCGTCAAGGCGGCCTGACTCGGTTCCTGGGGCCCGTCCCCAGGACCAGTGAGGAGCCACTCGACGCGGGCACGCCCGACGGTGTGACCCGCGTCGTTGCGTTTGCCGCCACCACGCGACGGGCGCGGCTCATCGCGCGCTGCTAGCATCCGGGCCGATGGTGGATGTGGCGCTTATTTCGGCACGCAAGCTCGGGACACTCGCGCTGCTCGCGTGCACCTTCTGCGGTGTCGGCTGCGACGACCTGCCGCCCGCGACGCCGCGACCGCAAGAGCGATCGCGGTCCCCAGCATCGATTTCACCACCCAGGTGCTGCCGATCCTCAGCGCTCGCTGCCTCGGTTGTCACGGCGCCGATGATGCCGCCCGCATGGGCGATCTGCGGCTCGACACCCGCCTCGATGCGACCGCATGGCGAGCGCACGCGGCGCGCGCGATCGATCCCGGCAGCCCGGACACCAGCCTCGCGATCCTCACAATCGAGTCGGGCGACGACGCAGTGCGGATGCCGCCAGACCGGCCGCTCACCACGCGGCAGATCGAGCTCCTGCGCCAGTGGGTGACCGAAGGCGCGCCGTACGCTGAGCACTGGGCATGGCAGCCGCCCGCGCCCATCACCGTACCGCCTGGCGATCATCCGGTGGATGCGTTCATCGACGCGACACTCGCTCGAACCGGGTTCGTGGCGTCCGAGCGGGCCACGCCCGAGACTCGGCTTCGGCGAGCGAGCCTCGTCGTGACGGGCTTGCCGCCCACCCTCGAAGAACTCGACGCGTTCCTCGCGGACCCGAGCGATGCCGCCTACGAGGCCGCCGTCGACCGCATGCTCGCGAGCGATCGGCACGCGGAGCACCTCGCGCGCGATTGGCTCGACCACGTGGGCTACGGCGATTCGAACGGCATGTACGCGGACACCGAGCGTGACATGTCCGCGTGGCGCGACTGGGTGATCGCCGCGTTCCGCGACGACATGCCGCTCGACCAGTTCGTGACGCGCCAGCTCGCCGGTGATCTGGCGGGAGGCGCGGACTCCGACGCGCAGCTCGCGACCGCGATGCTGCGGCTGCACCGCACCACCGAGGAAGGCGGCATCTACCTCGAAGAGTTCCGCGCGCTCTACGCATCCGAGCGGGCCGAGTTGGTCGCGAACTCGCTGATGGGGGTGACGATGCAGTGCGCGCGCTGCCACAACCATCGCTACGACCCGCTCTCTCAGCGCGACTATTATCGCCTCACGGCCTGCTTCAATCGGGTTAACGACGAGGGGGGCTCGCCTCCTCTGGTGCCCTACGACGCGCGCCCCGTGCTCGTGGCTGCGGGCCCGTTGCAACGTGAGGCGCTCGCGGTGGCGCGGGACGCAGCCAACCTCGCGCGCACCGCGCTCGCGGCGCTCGATGTCGATGCGCTGGTCGCTGCTTGGGAGGAGGAACTGACAGCGCGGACGTTTCAGCCCGCGATGTTCGGCGCGACGACGACGACCCACGGCACGAGCCTCGCTGCGTCCGCGGGCACGGTGACCGCGAGCGGCGCCTCACCGCACATCGAGACGTGGGATGTCGAGGTTCTCGCGACCGCTCCCGTCGCGCTGCGTCTGTCCGACTGGATGGGCCGCGCGGACACGGGGGTGGTGCTCTCCGAGGTCCGCCTCCGCATCGAATCCCCATCACGTCGTCATTCGATCCCACTGGACGTGCGCTCGGCGGTCGACGGATCGTCCCACGAAGCCCTGACCGACGGGACGACGGCGGTCGGCATGGAGATCATGCCGGGGCGTGTGTTGCTCCTGATTCCGCGGGAGTCGGTCGTGCTCGCGCCGGGCGAGCATCTGCACCTCGCACTGGACATGCAGCGAGGCAACGCCTCCACCACCGCGCGGCTGCGCGTCGAGGCGTCGAGCCAGCCTTCGGCGAGCCTCGACGACGCACTCGATGCGATCTTGGCGCGCGATCCCGCGAGTCGCAGCCCATCGGAGCGCGCTTCGGTGCGTGCCCACTATCTGCGGTTCGCGGCGTCCGCCACCGTGCGCGCGCAGGCTGCGCGCCTCGATGCCCTGGAGCGCCGAGCCGCGGCCCTGTCCGTCGCGCCACACACGCGGGTGATGCATGACGATGACCCGGCGCGGCTCACGAGTGTGCTGGCGCGCGGCGACTTCTTTCGTCCTTTGGAAGAGGTCACTTGCGGCGCACCCGCCGCGCTCGCCCCGGACGGGGTGGGCGACTTCGCTGATCGGGGGGAGCTCGCGCGCTATCTCGTGAGCGAGGGCAGTCCCCTCACGGCCCGCGTGCTGGCCAACCGCCTCTTCCAATTGGTGTTTGGCCGGGGGCTGGTGGCGACACCTCAGGACTTCGGAACCCGCGGCGCACTGCTCTCCCATCCAGCGTTGCTCGATTGGCTCGCTGGCGACCTGATGGATTCGGGCTGGGACGCTCGAGCGCTGATCCGGCTGTTGGTCACCAGCGAGGCATTCCAACGCTCCTCGGTCGCGCGTCCCGATCTGCTCGAAGTCGATCCGCACAACGAGCTACTCGCGATGGGCCCGCGGCGACGCCTGGACGCCGAGGTCATTCGCGATCAAGCGCTCTTCGTGAGCGGTCTCTTGGTGGAGCGGATGGGCGGTCCCAGCGTGCGCCCCTATCACCCGGAGGGCCTGTATGAACAGCTCACCGATGCGGGGGAGAGCTACATGCGCACCTACCGACCCGACGTCGCGCCCGACCGAATTCACCGGCGTGCGATGTACACGTTCTGGCGCCGGTCGAACCTCTTGCCGTCGCTGTCGTTGCTCGACGCGCCAGGAAGAACCGGCCCGGCCGCGAGACGGGAGGCCACCATCACCCCGACTCAGAGCCTCGCGCTCTCGAACGACCCACTCTTCGTCGAGGCCGCGCGCCACCTCGCCGAGCGGGCCCACCGCGAGACCGGTGGTGATGTCGATGCATCGATCCGCTGGCTGTTCCGCGCCTGCACGGCGCGCGCTCCGCTGCCCGACGAGCAGGTCATCTTGCGGCAGCGCTTCGACGACGAGATCGCGCTCATCAGTACCGACGCGACTGCGCTCGTCGTGCTCGACATCGGCGAGTCCGACCGCGCGTTTGCCGGCGACCCATCGACCCACGCCGCGCTGACCGCGGTCGCACGCACCGTGCTGACCCTCGGCGAGACGATCACGGAGGAATGAGAGATGACCAGACCCACCCTCTCTCGACGGAACCTCATCAGCGGCGGCCTCGGTGTGATGGCGGGCGCCGCGCTCGCGAACGGTGCGACGACATCCCTGTGGCCCGGTCGGGCCCGCGCCGCGACCCACTTTCCCCCCACCGCGCGCCGCGTCATTCAGCTCTTCATGTCGGGCGGTCCCTCGCAGCTCGAGACCTTCGACTACAAACCGATGCTGCCCCGCCTCGATGGCACCCAACTCCCCGATTCCATTCGAGGAGGGCAGCGCCTGACGACGATGACCTCGATGTCCGGGTCCTTTCCCGTCGTCGCGCCCCGGTTTCGATTCGACCAGCACGGGGAGAGCGGTGCGTGGGTCAGCGAGCTCTTTCCGTACACGGCGGCGATCGTCGACAAGATCAGCATCGTGCGCTCGATGCGGACCGATCCCATCAACCACGATCCTGCGATCCTGATGCTGCAGACTGGTGGGCAGCTCAGCGGGCGACCCAGTTTCGGCGCGTGGATGAGCTACGCGCTCGGGAGTGGAGCGCCCGATCTGCCGGCGTACACGGTGATGCTCTCGACCCACGCACGGGATCCAGGGCAGCCGCTCGGCAGCGGCTACTGGGGCAGCGGCTTCCTGCCCGCCGAGCATCAAGGGGTTCGCTTCTTCGGAGGTGATCGTCCGGTGCTCTACCTCGATGAAGGCGTGGGCATGCCGGCGGCCTCGGCCGCCTCGACCCGCGATGCCCGGCGCGCCCTCGACGAGCGGCACCATGCCCGCACTGGGCACGACGATCTACTCGCGCGGGTGGAGGCCAACGATCTGGCGATTCGGATGCAGGGATCGATTCCGGCCCTCGCCGCGCTGGCCGACGAGCCCGACAGCACCTTCAGTCTCTACGGGGAAGAGGCGCGGATACCGGGCACGTTCGCCGCCAACTGCGTGCTCGCGCGCCGCCTCATCGAGCGCGACGCGACGTTCATCCAGCTCTTTCACCGCGACTGGGATCACCACAACAGCGTGCAGACCGCGCATCCGGTGTTGGCCCAGTCGGTCGACCGCGCTTCTGCCGCGCTGGTGCAGGATCTGGAGCGGCGCGGACTGCTGGAGGACACGTTGGTGCTCTGGGGCGGCGAGTTTGGGCGCACGGTGTATGGCCAGAATGCGGTCACCTCGAGCCAGTACGGGCGCGATCATCACCCACGTTGTTTCTCGATGTGGATGGCCGGTGGAGGGCTACGCGAGGGCTACGTGCACGGCACCACGGACGACTATTCGTACAACATCGCGGAGGACGGGGTGCACATCCACGATCTGCACGCGACGCTGCTCCATCTCTTGGGCTTCGATCACACCCGGTTGACGTACCGCGCGGAGGGCCGCGACTTCCGTCTCACGGATGTGGCTGGCCAGGTGATTCGCCCGCTCTTCGGCTGATCGAGCCGCGCGCTACTTCACCCGCACGCCGGGGGTGATGTCCTTGTCGGGACTCAACACCGAGAGACCGTTCGCGTCGCTCACCGCTAGCACCATGCCTTGCGACACCCGGCCCATCATCGGACGGGGCGGCAGGTTGGCGACGACCGCGAGCCGTCGACCTACCAGCGCCTCGGGCTCGTAGTGCTGCCCGATGCCCGCGAGGATGGTGCGCGGCTCGGCTTCACCGATGTCGATCTTCAGCTCGAGCAGCTTGTCGCTCTTGGGCACCCGCTCTCCTGCGAGGACCAGGCCGAGCTTCATCTCGACCTTCATCAAGTCGTCGATGCCGATGAGGCCCTCGGGCAGCGCGGGCTTGTCGGTCTTCGTCTCGCTCGTCGTCTCGGTGCTCGCGGCCTTCGGGGCTTTCTCCGGCTTGGCCTTCTTGGGCGCAGCGCCGTCCTTGGGCGGCAGCTCGACGCCCATGCGCGCCATCACCGCGCGCTCGCCGTCCTCGTCGAAGCGAGGAAAGAGCGCAGCACCAGGACGCGTCTTGGTGCCCGCCGCCAAGCCCCCCCACACGCTCGGCCAGAGATCGAGGCTCACCGTCGGCATCAACGGGGTGAGGCCCAGCTGATCGCGGATGGCATCGGATTTGGTGGGCATCACGGGCCACAGCATCACCGAGAGCCAGCGCAGCGCCTCGAGCACCGTGTACGCGACGGTGCCCAAGCGCGGCGTGTGCTCGTCGCCTTTGGCGAGCTTCCAGGGCTCGGTGAGATCGATGTACTTGTTCGTCGCCGACACCAGCTCCCAGATGGCCTCGAGCGCCTTGTGCGGCTGCATCGCGTCGAGGTGCTTGCGTGAATTGTCCGACGCGCGCTTGGCGGTCTCGATCACCGTCGTCTCGAGCTCGGTGATCTCACCGGCCGCGGGAACGAAGCCATCGAAGCTCTTCTGCACGATGCTCGCGACCATGCGGTTCAAGAGGTTGCCCAGACCGTTTCCCAGATCCCCGTGGTAGCGCGCGAGCAGGTTCTTGTGGCTGAAGTCTCCGTCCTGACCCAGCGCTATCTCGCGCATGAAGTAGTAGCGGAGGGTGTCGGTGCCCACCGCGTCGGCGATGGGCTCGGGCGGCAAGAAATTGCCCGCCGTCTTGCTCATCTTCTCGCCGTTCACCGTCATCCAGCCGTGCGCCAGGATCTGGGTCGGCAGCGGCAGGCCCGCCGACATCAAGAACGCGGGCCAGTACACCGCGTGAAAACGCGTGATCTCCTTGCCCATCACGTGCACCGCGCGGCCTGTTGGGGGCCAGAACGTCTGGTAGTTCGGGGTGTCCATGGAGGCCCCGTTACAGAGCGCGCTCACGTAGTTGGAGAGCGCGTCGAACCACACGTAGATGGTGTGCTCGGGATCGCCGGGCACCGGGATCCCCCAACGCACGCTGGGCCGCGACACCGCGAGATCCCGAAGGCCCTCCTTCACGAAGCTCTTCACTTCGTTGAAGCGTCCGTCGGGCACCACAAAATCGGGGTGCGTCTCGTAGAACGTCATGAGCCGATCGCCGTACCCGCTGAGACGGAAGAAGTATGTCGGCTCCTTCACCTTCTCGACCAGCGCGCCGGTCTCCTTGGAGCGGCCGTTCTCGATGTCCTTCTCGGTGACGTACGCTTCGTCGGCCGCCGAGTACCAGCCCTCGTACTCACCCAGGTAGATGTCGCCATTGGCGACAGAGCGCTTCCACAGCTCGGCGACGAACGCCTCGTGCCGCGCATCGGTGGTGCGGATGAAGTCGTCGTACTCGCAGCCCATCGCCTTCCACGCGCTGACGAAATCCGGGATGAGTCGATCGACGAACGCCTTGGGGCTGAGGCCCTCTTCGGTAGCCTTGCGCTCGACCTTCTGACCGTGCTCGTCGGTGCCCGTCAGAAAGCGGGTGTGGTGACCCCGGACCTTCGCGTAGCGGACCAAGAGATCGGTCGCGACGGTGGAGTACGCATGCCCGATGTGGGGCTTGCCGTTCACGTAATAGATGGGCGTCGTGAAGTACTGGGGTCGCACGCCGCCGACATAGCACGCGGCTGTGTTTGTGGGTGTCAGCCCATGACCTGTCAGCCCGTGACCTGTCAGCCCGTGACCAGATCGTCGCGGTGCACGATCTCGTCGCCGTCGTGAAAGCCCAAGCGCTCGCCAATGTCCTTGGTGCTAGCGCCGATCAGCAGGGTCACGTCGCTGCGCTTGTAGCGAGACAGACCGCGCCCCAGCTCGAGGCCATCGGGACCCTCGATGGTGATGGCATCGCCCGCGGCGAAGTCCCCACGCGCTGCCACTACGCCGCGGGGCAACAGACTCTTGCCCGTCGCGAGGGCCGCCGCGGCGCCTGCGTCCACGGTGATGACGCCGCGGGGCCGCAGGGTGTAGGCGATCCAGTGCTTGCGGCTGGCGAGCTTGGTCCCGTGCGGAAGAAAGAGCGTGCCCACGTCGTCGCCTCGCAGGATCGCCGGCAGGGTCCCATCATCGCGCGCGTCCGCGATGACCGCAGGGATGCCCCTTCGAGTCGCGCGGTGGGCGGCGTCGAGCTTGCTGTCCATCCCGCCCGAGCCCACGTCGTCGCCCGACTTGCGGATGAGCGCGCGCGCTTCTGCCATGTCGCTCACCGACGAGACCCGCTGACCTTGCCTATCGAGGAGGCCCTCGACGTCGGTCAGCAACACCAACAGATCCGCGCCCGCGAGCGTCGCCACCATCGCGGCGAGCTGATCGTTGTCGCCGAACTTGATCTCCTCGACGGCGACCGTGTCGTTCTCGTTGATGATGGGCACACAGCCGAGCTCGAGCAGCGCGTCGATCGCCGCGCGTCCGTTGCGCCAGCGCTCTCGGTCCGAGAGGTCTGCGTGGGTCAACAAGATCTGCGCGACGGGCAGCCCGTGCGGCAAGAGCGCCTCTTCCCACGCGCGCATCAGCAGGCTCTGACCGACGGCCGCGCAGGCCTGCAGCTCGGCGATGTCGGTGGGGCGCTTGGTGAATCCCAGGCGTCCCCGACCCAGCGCGATGGCGCCCGAGCTGACGACGATCACCTTCTTGCCCGCCGCGAGCAATGCAGCGAGCTGGGCGCCGAGCGCGGCGAAGCGACCGGGTGAGGCCACCAGCGATCGGCTGCCGATCTTGACCACGATGCGCCGCGCTTCGGGCGCGCTGCGAGGCTTGTCCGCGTCGTTCATCGTCGCCTTCCGAGATCAGGCGTCGCGTACGAGCGCTGCGTCGAAGAGCTCGGTGAGCCGGTCGATCACGTCGGACGGCGCGTCGGCCAAGCCATCGAGCATTCCGTCGATGAGCCGCTCGATGGGCCCGCGATCTTCCACGTCGACACCCACCGCAGCGCGGGCCGACTTGGCGAAGAGATCGAGCGCGCCGAGCGGCACACTGCGCAGCGCTTCGAGCCCCGACTCGGCGAGCGCGGCCTCCATCGCCCGACGCAGACGCTCGGCCTCGAGCTCATCGATCGGCATCCCCGCACGCCTATCCGAGGTGCGCAGGTAGTGCTCGAGCAGAACGACGGTGAAGAACGACGCGACGCCGCTCTCCAGGCGCGAGGCGATGCGGATCGGGGCCAGCGCGCGTGAGAGCGCGGCGCGTAAGAAGCGCGCGCCACCGCTGCTGGTGTGCCGAGTGAGCCCTACCTGCGAGAGCACCGCGCGCGCGCCTCGGGTCACCCGCACGCCGCGGCGCGAAGCCACCCGACGCACCGCAGATCCCCGAGCGACGCCCGCGAGCATGCCGTCCAAGAAGGGCACCGGCACCGCCGAGAGCACCCCCGCGGCGGTCGCGTAGACCACCGCGCCGCTGGTCGCGGACCGCGCGAGCGCCATCGGCGGTCCTTGTCGGCTCAGCTTCGCGCTCACGCGATCATCGATCACCGGCTCGCCATCGAGCGCGACATCATCCTTGGCGTCGGTCACCGCGCGATCTTACCGGTTCGAACGCGAAAGAGCCCGCGCGTCCTTCGACACGCGGGCTCCTCGCGACGATTGAAGGGCTGCGGCCCTCCCTATCAGCTCATGGGTGTCCGCCGCCAGCGCCGGCCATCGCACGCTCGAGTTCGCGCATCACGTCGGGAGGGATGCCCTCCATGCCGGGACCACCCATGCCGGGCATGCCCGGGGGCATCTCGGGCGGCGCTTCGGCCGCAGCGGTCTGTTGGAAGGACGCCGCGGTGGGCGCGATGCGATCCGAGAGGTGGCGCGAGATCACGTAGATCGTGTCCGCACCGACTCGGGACGCGTAGTGCTCGCCATCATCGCCCCGCGCCGCACCGAGGCGGACCGTCACCCGACGGGTGCTCGCGCCGTCGCGGACGGTGAGGGTGACGCTGGGCGAGCTGTCGTTGAGCTCGGCGTCCATCGCGGTCACGTCGCCGAAGTCGCTCGCGCGCATCCGCGCCAGCGTGGTCACCATCGAGCGCACCCGGCTGGGCGCGAAGTTCTCGATGGCGGTGAGCGGTGCTGCGAGGGGATCGATCTCCGCGCCCTCGGCCGGCGTCGGCGGATACGAGACATCGGTCAGCTGCCACTCGCCGTACGTGGGACCGGCGGGCGCCTCGTCCTCGGCGTCCTCACCCTCGGGCTCGGCATCGGGGGCCGCAGCGGCCTCCATGGGGCGGGTGAAGTGGAAGGTCCCGTTCGGGCCCTGCCAGCTCATCTCGATCACGTCGTCGCTCTCGAGATCGAGGACGCCGCGGTCACGCCACTCGCGCAGCGCCTTGTTGAACGCGAACTTGATGGAGCCGCGCACGGTCACCACCTGATCTTCGCCCTCCACCCGGACCAACGTGTTCCCTGCGCGGGTCGCGCCGATCCAGAGGTTGGCGAGCTCGCCGTCGGCGCCGCTCGCGACCACGTGGAGGCCGCGGGCCGCATCGACCTCGAGCTCCTCGTGGTGGGTCGCGGTGTTCGCAGCGATTCCCTCGATGTGCAGCTCACCCAGCTTGTCGAGCGCCGTGGTGACGGTCGCCTGATCGGCGGGCGCCTCCAACGGGCTCACCACCATCCAGGTTCCCTCGCGCAGCTCGAGGCGCACGGGCTCCTCGTCGGGGCGGGTGATCTCGAGCGAGGTGATGTCCCCGTCGTCGACCTCGGGGAAATTCTGGGGCGCCTCGATCTCGTCCTCCGGGGTGTCACCGGTATTGCGCGAGGAGACATAGAAGGCGGCGCCACCCAGTACGAGGAGCGCCACGCCACCTATCCACAGACGATTGTTCTGCCAGTCCATCCGTCGACCTCGTCGGCTCAGATCTTGAGCGCTGCCTTCTTGCGCTGGCGCATCTGCCAGCGAACCACTCCGAAGAGACCCACCAAGATGGGGATGAAGATCGTGTTGCCCCAGCGGAAGCGGCTCTTGCGCGAGTCCCACGAGGCCAGCGCCTCGTTGCGTCGCTCGAGCGCCGCGTCCGCGCCGTCCGCGTCGTTCTCACCAGCCGCGTGCAGCACCTCGTCGGTGGCGTCGGTCACCGACTGGGGTACCTCGAGCTGCGGCTCCTCGATGGTCTTGGCGCGGATGGCGATCATGTCCGAGTCCTGCGCGAGCCAGTCGATGGCATTCAGGGGGAACGCCATCGCGCCCGCCAGCTCCGCCTCGGGGATCTCGTCCACCGGACCGAGGAACTCATCGCGCAGCATGCTCGCCGTGCCGACCACGACGATGCGCACGGGGCCCGCGGCCTCGCCCTCGCCGAACGCGCTGGGGAGCCGCGCGTCGTTGTCCTCGTTGCCGACCTCGAGGGCCACCGCCAGCGAGAAGGGTCCGTCCTCGGCGCCTTCGATCGTGGGCATCCACTCGTTGCCCTGACGGACCCGCAGGCTGATGCTCTCGCCTTCGAGCAGCCAGCTGCCGGGATCTCGACCGTTCGCCGCGGAGCTGCGGATCAGGGTGACCGCACCTTCACCGAAGTTGCGGAAGACCTCGGTGGTCTCGATGGGCGACACGAAGAAGAGCGCCGTGTCGGTGAGGCGGAAGAGCGCGGGGTGCTCCGCCTGCTCGTCGGTGAAGCTCACCGCCACCGCGGGCGGGAAGGGCACCGGGATCCGCATTCCCATCGCGACCATCGGAAGGTTGCGGCAGCGGGTGTCCGCCACGATGCCCTCGCCCATGTGGATGCCCCACCCATCGAGCAGGGTGTTGAGGTTCGAGCCCGTGGCCGAAGCGGGCAGGTCGGGACCCCCAGCAACGTCCACGTGCATCGCCCCGCCGAAGATACCGAGCGATCCGCCGCCCATGACGTAGCTGTCGATGTTGTGCAGCTCGGCGTCGGTGATCTCGGTGGTGGGCTCGATGATGAGGAGCGCGCGCAACTCGGGATCGATCGCCTCGGTCGCGCTGACCTCGCGCAGCTCGTAGCTGCCGAGCATGCGCGAGAGGGCCTGCAGGCCTTCGCTCGCCGTAGGTCCCTCGTGCCCGCTGAGGACGCCGATGGGCGCGTCCTCGCCGGTGAGCTCACGGATGGTGGTGGTGATCGAGTACTCGAGTCCCTCGGTGTCCGGCTGGATGACCGCGATGACCTCGCGGTTGCCCAGGTACTCGAAGACCACGCCGCGGTAGCCCTCGACCACGCTGACCGAGTCGCTCTCGATGTGCTGGTGGGCGACACGCTGGATGCCGGCTTCCTCGGCCTCTTCGCGCTCGTCCTCTTCGTCAGGCGACACGAAGCGCACCACCATGTGGCCGTTCGACGCCGCCTCGTACTCCTCGAGGAGGTTGCGGACGTAGACCTCGGTGGCGTTGAAAGGCGCCGGGAGATCCGCGCTGAAGTACGCCGTGACCGTGAGGGTCTCGTCGAGCTCGGAGACCACCCGCCGCGATCCATCTGCCAGCGAGTAGGCCCGGTTCCGGGTCGCGTCGATGCGGGTGAAGACGAAGTGCCCGAGCACGTTCACCGCGATCAGGATGCCCACCGCCATGGCGAGGAAGCCGAGCGACTCGGCTTGCTGCCGACCCGCGGGGGAGCCTCCTTGGTTGGCGCCGCGTGCGGGCACCGCTTTCGGCTCGCTCTTACTCGCTCGGTATGCGCCACCGGCGCGCTTGTTCTTGTCATCCGCCATGGCTCAGCTCCACCGCCGGCTCTCGAGAGCCCGGAATGCGACCATCAGGGCGAGGCCCGCGACGGACAAGAAGTAGATGACGTCGCGTGAGTCGATCACCCCGCGGGCCATGCTGTCGTAGTGCGAGTCGAAGGAGAGGAAGGTGACGAGGGTCGTCGGCCAGCCCACCGGGACGAAGGGGAGGAACGCCGCGAAGAGCCAGCCCAACATCACACAGGGGGCGAGCGCGACGAAGAACGCGATCAGCTGGTTCTCGGTGAAGGCCGAGCACATCAGACCGATGGCCACCATCGCCGCCGCCTCGAGCAAGAGCCCGATGTAGCCGGTGAGGACCGGGCCCCAGTCGAGGTTGCCCAGCATCGAGACCGAGATCGGGTAGGGGATGGTGCAGGCCAAGAGGACCGCCACCAGGCCGAGGCCGGCGAGGAACTTCCCGAAGATCACCTCGGACTCGCGCACCGGCATGGTGATCAAGAGCTCGATGGTGCCGCTGCGTCGCTCCTCGGCGAGCAGCCCCATGGTCATCGCGGGCACCGCGAACGCGAGGATCATCCCCATCATCCGGAACATCTCGTGCACCGACGCGTGGTTCATCAGGAAGAACGGCGTCCAGAAGAAGAAGCCCAGCGCGATCAGCACGATGCAGATCACGATGTACGCGACCGGGCCGTTGAAGTAGCTGCGGAACTGCCGTCCCGCGATGTGGAGCATGTTCTCGTAGGTGAGTCGGGTCTGAGCTTGGGTCGCCATCACTCGTCCTCGTCTTCGTCTTCGTCTTCTTCTTCGTCGTCCTCGTCGTCCGCCGGAGCGAGCGCGCTCCCGCCCATGCCTCCGCCGGAACGAGGTCCGATGGTCGCGGGCTCACCCTCGGTGAGCTCCCGGAAGATGGCGTAGAGGTCGGGTCGCAGGGCCTGAAGCTCCACGATGACCAGGCCCGCCTTGGCCGCGGCCGCCGACACCTCGGAGCGCACGTCGCGCCCCGCGTCCACGTCCACGATCACATCCAGCGGGTTGGTTCCGTCGGTCGCGCGGATCTGACGCACGCCGGAGATCCGCCCGACCGTCTCCTGCACCGACGTCAGCGTGGCGCCTGCGGCCAGACCCAGGTGGAAGCCCGCGATGGGCTTGCTGTCGGCCAGCGCAGCAGGCGTCGTGTCCGCCACCAGCTTGCCCTTGCCGATCACGAAGACCCGGGTGCAGGTGAGGTGGATCTCGTGGAGGTTGTGGGTGCTCAGCATGACGGTGCGTGAGCGGCCGATCTCCCGGATGAGGTCCCGGATATCCGTCATCTGGTTGGGATCGAGGCCCGACATCGGCTCATCGAGGATGAGGATCGGGGGCTCGTGGATCAGCGCCTGGGCCAGGCCCACCCGCTGCTTGAAGCCCTTGGAGAGCGCTCGGATCTCCTTGCCGAAGACCTCGCCGAGCGACGTCTCTTCGACCACGGTCTTGATCCGCTTGGTGAGCTGCGCGCCGCGTAGGCCCCGCATCTGACCCATGAACTCGAGGTACTCGGCGACGAGCATCTCGGGATAGAGAGGTGTCGACTCGGGGAGGTACCCAATCGAGGCGCGCACCCCGATGGGATCCTGCCAGATGTCGTACCCGTTGATCGTCGCCGTGCCTTCGCTGGGCGCGATGAAGCAGGTCAGGATCTTCATCGTGGTGGACTTGCCCGCGCCGTTCGGCCCGAGGAATCCCACAATCTGTCCTTTGCGGACCTCGAAGTTCGCGTTGTCCAGCGCGCGCTGCAGGCCGTAGCGCTTGGTCAGGCCACGGGCTTCGATCATCACGTCACTCATGCCGGATGCCTCGGTCGCGTCGAGAGAGGAGCTCCGAACCTCGGTTCGGCCCTCTCCCAACGATGGAAATGCCCGCGCTCGGCGGCTGCCGGGTGCGAGCGGGCGCGGACATTAGCGGCCGCGTTGGGGGTGTCAAGAACGAACAAGCGCACTCGAGGCGCCGCGAACCCCGATCGTCACACGCGCATTCCAATCGGCATGGGCGATGGGCCGACGCATCGCAGGCAAAGCGGGTCTTGGGGCCCCGCGCGCAGCGCATCGCGAAGCCCGCTCGCGATGCGGCCGGGTCTGGGGCGGAGCCCCAGGAAACTCAGAGACCCGAGAGGATCCGGAGGTCGCCGTCCTCGCGCACGATCTCGAGGCGGTTGTCCCGCAGGCGTCGCTCCCACCGCTCGTCGTCACCTACCGCGCGGAGCTTGAAGCTGCCGGTGTACGTGTAGTCGACCAGCACCCGGTCATCGCGGAACGTGACCCGGCGGTAGCGAATCTCGTAGCGGATGTCGATCACCTCGCCGCTCCAGCGCGAGAGCGCCCCGCGCAGGCCATCCAGATCCATGTCGTCGTCGGCCGTCGGAGTGCCGTTGTCGTCGTAGTAGCGCTCCGAGACCAAGCCCATGAGGTGGCTGGTGTCGCGCTCCTCGACCGCGTGCCGGTAGACCTCGCAGAACTCGATGACCTCGCGGTTGTCGTCGGTGTCCGCGACGTCCGTGTTGGGGATGAGCTCACCGCCGCAGCCCGGCGCGAGCGGCAGGGCGAGGGAACAGGACAGGCCGAGGAGGAGGTGGAGGGTGGTGCGATGCATGTCGAATCTCAGACGGCTGAGGTGCGGCCGGAACGGCAGCGGGCCGCGATGGTATTCCACAAACGCGCTCGGGGCCGCTTTCGTCGTCGTCCTCAGCCATCCGGCGCCCCTGTGCGTGTCAGCCCTCGCCCTCGCGTGCTCGAAGCGCACCGATCTCGGCGAGATCGATCAGGTCCTTGGCTCGCCCCGCGGCGCGTTTCGCACGCTCGAGACCTGCCAGGGTCAGAACGAGTAGCGGCTCACCGTCCACGAGGAGCTCGCTGGCGAGCGCGGCAGTCTCCGCATACCCCCCAAGCCCGGTCACCTCCCCCAACAAGTCGAGATCGCCGAGATCGGTGGTGAGGGTGAAGTTCGAGCCGCTGCGGATGGTGGTCCGGTCCCACACGAACGGGAGTTCCGGCGCAGCTCCCCGCATTCGCGGATGCAATCCCGCGAGCGCTCGCTCGAGCCGCTCTGCGTTGTCGCGGCTCCGCTCGTAGCAGACGTCGAGATCGAACGTGACCCGCGTTCCGCCGCGGAGGCTCAGCGCGACAGCACCGATGACGACGAAGCGAACCTGCTCGGCCCGGAGGGTCGCGATGAGTGCGTGAATGTCCGTCACGGCTTCGGCTTGCGAGCGCTCTCGATGAACTTCGCCATCGCGATCATGCGCGCGAGGCGCTCGTCGGGAGTGCGCCGCAGGTTCTCCTCGAGCAGCGAGATGTCGATGCCGGGATCGATCAGCTGAAAGATGCGCTGGTCCCAGGTGAGGGCGCCGCTCTCGTCCTCGTCACGATCGCCTTGCATGGCGCAAAGGGTAGCGCGGCGTGCCGTGACTGCGCGACCCTCATCGGGCGGCGAGCGCACCACTTCGAGTCACGGTTGGCCCAGCCCGCTACCCACCGTCCTGCGGGGAGGCGTCCATCCCGGCGTCGGGGTCGACGGACATGCTCGCGTCGTCGAGCGACATGCCAGCGTCGGGGTCCTCGTGCGAGTAGACGAAGTAGTCGCGGCGCGTCCCGCCGCTGAGGCACATGCCGACGCGCTCACCGAAGAGCGGGCGCCCGAGCGCGTCGAGGTGCTGCACCCGTCCGACGGCGTTGCCCGACTGCACCACCCAGATGCCTCCGTCTCCGTCGGGGAACACTTGGTAGAATTCGGTCACGTCCGAGTTGGCGGTGAACGCCCCGATCACCACCGGTCCGAAGATGGGGTCGCCGTCCGCATCGAGGTGGGTGGCGCGCCCATCGAACGGACCGCCATCGCCGAGCAGCGCCACGAAGAGCCCGCCTTCGCCGTCGCTCGCGATCGCAACCCATGCATTGCGGTTCGCCAAGTCGAAGCCCACTTGCACCGCGACGTCGATACCGGCCGCGCCGTGCACCAGGTCACCTGTCGCGGTGATCCGGATCATTCGCAGGTCGGCCTCGAGGCTGGCGTCCGACACCAGTGCCACGATCCCACCCTGGTGCTCCACCACCATGCGGCACAGGCCACCGACGTCGCGCGCGGCCAATCCGATGGTGGTGTAGTGCCAGCCGATGCTCCCGTCGCGCTCCACCCGCACGAAGTGAGAGCGACCGATTCCAGTCGTGTCGATTGGCGCGATCACATGCGCCACATACGCGCCATCGGCGGTGGCGGGCCCCCAGAACCCGAGCGCGGTCCGCATCCCGCTGCTCGACGGCGGGTGCACCGAAGGATCGGTGATCGGCTCGCTCACCATGGCCAGGGTCATGTCGGGATTGCGGCGCACCACCCTCAGGGCTTGCGGGGATCCGGCGTCGAGTCCCACCCGGTCGGTTCCGTAGAAGAGCTCGCCGACATCGTTGCTCGCCACCGAGTCGACGGCGGGGAAGAGCCGCGACAGGTAGATGGGCTCAGCTGCCGGCTCGCCCTCGGGCGGGGTCAACTCGTTGCCGTCGGTGTCCCACAGATGGAGGCGATACCAAACGTCGGTGTCTTCGTCCGAGGCGTGGAGACACCGGGCGTAGCGGAGCAGGGCGACGTTCTCTTGTTCGCCTAGCAAAAGCAGGTTGCCCAGTCCCGGCTCGCACGCGCCGAACTGTCCTCCCACGAAACGCTCGCTCAGGGAGAGGTCGAGGACGGTCGAGGATGTGGAGCGGCGCTCGATGACCAGTGACTTCGGTCGGCAGCCCGTGCGGTCGCAGTCCAGGCAGAAGCTCAGACAGGGGTAGTCGGGCACATCGATCAAGTGATTGCAGGGACGATCTCAGCACACGCTGGGTCGGGCTCCATCCCGAGACAGCACGCCGCGAGACCGGCGGTCACGGGCACATCTTGGGTGCCGAGCTGGGCCGCCAGATCGTCTCCCAAGTCTGCTCCTCGGTAGCGGAGATCGAGCCCGAGCGGAGTGACCGGGGTCGGGCTGATGCCGCGGCCCACCCAGCCGTCCTCGAGGAGTGGTGTTCCGACACCGATCCCCGGATAGGTCGTGCTCCGCTCCATGACCGGACTCAGTCCCAGGAACATCGGGCCCAGGATGGGCGTGGTGGCCAGCGAGGTGTAGATGGTGCCCAGCGAGTCCAGGGGCGGATCGAGGGTGCTCGGGACGTCCGAGATCAGGACGGGGATGAACCAGTCCAGGCCGATCACCAGGAAGTTGAGGATCACCCAGTCCAGGATGAAACCGGTGATCGCCAGCCCAATCCCCACGTCGATGAAGCCGCCGCCGAGGGAGATGTCGTAGTTGTCGTCATTGGCTGGGACGTCGGCGTCGTCGCCTCGGGCGACGCTCGACTCGAGCACCACGGCATCGATCACCCGGAAGCGGAGCTGGCTGCCCGTGACGAAGGGGACCTGGGTGGCGGCGTAGGCTCGGACCGAACTCACGGTCACCCGGAAGTTTCCCTCGGGACGGATGACGTCGGTGATGTCGAACTGGGTCCGGCCGGACGCCACCACGTTGCCGTCGACCAAGAGCGTCATTCGGAGGCCCGGCGTGCCCGGTCGGTAGCCCGGAACGTCGACCCGGGGATCGATCGGGATGACCTCGACCACGCCGCCTGCGAGATGGGCGTCGATGGTGTTGAGGATGATCGCCTCGGCGCCGAGCGGCCCTTCACCCACGACCTGTTCGAATCGCCCACGACCACCCGGGTAGGGTCGGCGCCTTCCGGGGGGACGTCACCTGGGCACCGGTCAGCTGAAGTGGTGAATCAGTGGATGTAGCCGATGAAGCCGACCTCGAGGAGTGCGAGTCCGCCGACCCCGAACGCCGAGGAGCCCGAGGGCAGCACGAACTGCACCTGGGGGCGAGTCATGATGCGGAACCCAAACGCCCGCCCTCGCGTGAGCAGCTCCAGACCGACCATCGCGCCCGCGTTGATCTGAGCGTACACGGTGCCGCGGTAGGCGACGGCTGCGAAGCCGACGGAGGGGCCGACGATGAAGCGTACCCAGTCATCACCGATGCTGAAGTCGAGGAAGAAGTTGGTCGCCCAAGGCACCGGCTGATCGAAACTCGCGCTCGCGCTCGCGATCGCGATGATGATCGTGTTGAGCAAGGGGATCGAGATGTCGAGCGACAGGTGATCGTTGAAGAAGAACTGGGCCTCGAGTGAGTGGATCTCGAGAGCGGGCCCCAAGTAGCCGCTAGTCGTGGCTCCCGAGCCAAACGTGTATGCGCCCCCTACGGCGACGCCACCGCCGAGCGCTGTGCCGAGGCCGATCACCCGACGGAGCGGCGGCGCTACCAGCTCGGGTTCGTCCAATACCGGCGCGTCCGCCAGGACGTAGCCAGGCGGCACCACGGCTACGGATGTGGGCGGCGGCGGGCTGGCCGCGAGGCGATCCGCGGTCTCGCTCGAGCCCGGTGGGACGGGCTCGCTCGACTCGGGCGCTTCGGCTTCAGGCGACTCGGGCGCTAGCCCATCGGGCGGCGCGTCTTGGGCCCCTGCGGACTGCGCGGCCAACGTGAGTACGAGAAACGACAGCAAGCCCCAACGATTCATGATGTCCCCGTCAGCTGAAGTGGTGGATCCAGGTCTTCACCCACTCGACGGCGTCTTCGTCCGGAGCGGGGTGATCGGTGGCGTCGAGCTCCAGGCGGTCGCCCACGCGGGTCGCGCCCAGCTCGGTGAGCAGCGCGTCCCACTTCTTGGGTCCGCCGAGGAAGCTCTCCTTGTAATTGCGATCGCCTAGGCCCACGACGCCGTAGCGCAGGCCGCTCAGGGACGGCCGCTTCTCGGTGAGCTCGGTGAAGAGCGGCAGGATGTTCTGGGGGATGTCGCCGATGCCGGTGGTCGCGGTGCAGAGCAGGAGCACCTCGCGCGAGGTGAGGTCGGCGTCCGCCATGCTCGCGTTGCTCGCGAGCGTCTCGATCTGGTGACCCATCTCGACGAGCGCATCGGTGACGCAGTCGCCCACCATCTCGGTGTTGCCGGATTCGCTACCGACGATCAGGAAGACCTTCATCGCGGCGCGAGGGTAGCGGTGAGCGACGGTAGAGGTAGCGGCGTTGTGACGCGACTCACCCGAGGTCGCGCTCACACGAGAAAGAACACCGCGACGTCGTAGAGCGCGTGCGCGTAGACGGCGACCGCGAAGCCTCGGAACCGGAAGAGCGCGCAGAGATAGAGCCCCGAGAGCGCGCGGAACACGAAGCTCCCCAGCGCGAAGTCGTCGCCCAAGGGGCCGACGTAGTGGATCGCCGAGAAGACCACGCACGAGATCAGCGCCGCTGCCAAATCCGATCGGAGCTTGGGCACCCCGCGCCACACGAAGAGCCAGCTGAGGCCACCAAAGAGCCCCACTCGGAAGACGAGCTCCTCGTAGAAGCCCGCGCCTGCGGCCATCACCAGCCGCTCCAGCGGTCCCATGGTGCGCCCGCCGATCTGCAAAGGCGCGATGTCCTCGGGGAGGAGCCACGCGTGCGGCACGATGTGCGCGGTGGCCCAGCCCACCAGCAGCCACATCAGCGCGGCCCACACCACGCTCTCGCCAATCACAGCGCCGATCGCGCGGGGATGGAGGTGGTTCTTCTTGCGGAGGAAGTACACCGCGCCTGCGAGGCCACCGGCGACCGCGAGGGTGAGCCCGAGGTAGCCCCATACCGAGAGCGACAGCAGCCGTATCAGGTTGCCGGTGACGAAGTCCGCGCCGTTGCGGAGATCCATCACCACGATCCCCAGGTGATAGACGAGGAACACGGGGAGGGTGAGGACCAGGCTGGTGAGCGCGTCGTAGGGCGTGGTGAGCCGCGTCAGCGTCTTGCTTCGTGCGCTCTTGGCGGGCGGACGCTTGGATGGGTCCTTTCCCCGTTCCGCGGACACCCTGTCGCTCTTTCGTTCGGCCATGGTCCCTACTACAAGCGCGCCCGCGCCTTGATTTCCAGGTAGCGGTTCACCACCGCCAAAGAGAGGTCGGAGGCGGGCGCCTCGACCAGCGCTACGCCGCTCTTGGTGAGGTGGGTCTTCACCGCGGCGCGCTCCATCACCAAGTCCGCTGCCGCCGCGCGGGCCCAGACCTCGTCGTCGCGGGTGACGCTCGCGGTGGCCAACCGTTCGGCCTCGGGATCGCGGAGGCTCACGCACACCATCAGGTGTTTTTTACCCAGCACTCTGGCCTGCTGGGTGAGCGGCATCGCGTGGGCTTCATCCAAGAGATCGGTGAGCACGACCAAGAGCGAGCGCTTGGGGACCCGCAGCTTGATGAACTCGGCGAGGCGCCGAAAGTCCACGAAGGTCAGCTCGGCCTGCACCCGATAGACCGCGTCCAAGAGCGCGCGGTAGTGACCGAGCCCTCGGCCCGGCGGCACGAAGATCCGAACGTCGTCGGCAAACACGATGAGCCCCACCCGATCGCCGCCCCGGAGCGCGACGTGCGCCAACAAGAGCGCGGCGTTGAGCGCGTGATCGAGCTTGGTCATCACCAGCGCGCGCCTCGGGGCGACGTGACCCGCGACCGGATCGGTGCCCACCGCGCCGGTCGTGGGCAGCGCGCGCGGGTCTTCGATCAGCGCGCTCGCCATCATGCGGCCCGCATCGATTGCCAGGATCACCGACTGGCTCTTCTCGTGCTCGCGCACTTTGGTGACCGGGCGCTGGCGCTTGGCCGTCGCCTTCCAGTCGAAGTCTCGGTAGGCGTCGCCCTGCACGTACTCGCGGAGCTGGGCGAACTCGCCGCCTCCACCCGAGAGCCGCACGTTGCGCAGGCCATTGCGCCGGATGTCCTGAACCCGGGTCGCGAGCTCATCGCGCCGCGGCCCGAGCACGTTGGGATAGACCCGCACGGTGCGCTCGGCGGGCTGCTCGATCATCGCGGCGCCGAGGTGCGGAGGGGCCTCGAGCTTGAGGTGCACGTTGCCCAAGCGGTGATCGCCGCGGCGTGGCGGAGTCAGCTGGTAGGTCACGTCGCGCCGTGCATACGCAGGTAGATCGACGGTCTGCTCTTCAGGCTCGACGGCGAATCCGTCGGGCACGTCGTCGCGCACAGTGACCCGCACGGCGCGGGAACTGGGGTTGTGCAGACGCAGGGTCACCTGGTGGGTGTGGCCGACGATCCAGCGGCTCTCGCCGAGGCGCTGCGCGGTCACGCCGCGGCCCGCGAGCAGGCGGCTTTGCGCGAGCGACGCGATCACGGTCACGGAGTCGATCGCTACCGTCGCAGCGATGCCCAACGGACCGCCCAATGCGAGGGGCGCGCTCAAGAGCGCCGCGGCGGGGACGACGGGACCTGGTAGCCAGCGGAAGCTCGAGGGGTCGGCCGCCTCGATCGTGTCTTCCGCTTCGCGTTGGTGGCCCGCGCTCATGTCCGGGTGTCCCTCGACGCAGAATTCATCGCGGGACCGTGACGCCTCTGGCTATCCGATCGATCACTTCCTCGGCGGACAGGCCATCGAGCTCGACCTCGGGCGCGAGCACCAGCCGGTGGCCCAGCACCGCATGCAGCGCGCGCTGCACGTCGTCGGGCGTCAAGAAGCGCCGCCCCTGGATCGCCGCATACCAGCGCGAGGCCACCAAGAGATGCACGCCCGCCCGGGGGCCTGCGCCGAGCACCAGCATCGGGGAGCTGCGGGTCGCGCGGAGCAGCTCCCCGATATATCGGCGAACCGGATCCTCGACGAGCACCTGATGCCCGAGCGCGCGCACCTCGGCGAGCTGTGCGGCGGTGATCACCGGAGTGACCCCCGAGTCGGTCGGATCCATCGACGACACCGCCATCGTCGCGCGCTGGAGGATCTCGTCCTCTTCGTCGGCGCTGGGATAGCCCACCTTGATCTTGAGCAAGAACCTATCGAGCTGCGCCTCGGGCAGCGGATAGGTGCCCTCCTGCTCGATGGGGTTCTGGGTCGCGAAGACGGTGAAGTCCGTGCCCAGCGGGTAGCGCTTTCCGTCGATCGAGACCTGCCGCTCCTGCATCGCCTCGAGCAGCGCGCTCTGGGTCTTGGCGGGTGCACGGTTGATCTCGTCCGCGAGCAAGAGCTCGGTGAACACGGGACCCTTGGTGAGGTTGAAGCCGCCGCTCTTCAGATCGAAGACATTGGTCCCGAGGATGTCGGACGGCATCAGATCGGGGGTGAACTGGATGCGGCCGAACGAGAGCCCGATGCTCGCGGCGAGCGCGCGCACCATCAGGGTCTTGGCCGTACCAGGCACGCCCTCGAGCAGTACGTGCCCCTGCGCCAAGAGCGCGATCAAGAGGCCCTCGATCGCGTCGTCTTGGCCAACGACGGCTTTGCGTACTTCGGTGACGATCGCGGCTTTGAGTTCTTTGAGCGCTTCGACTTGGTCCATGGGCGCCGGAACCTTCGTTCATCTGCCGGGGGATGCGCAAGCGCGCTCGATGGCGGTGAACGGTGGCGGCGACCGGTGGGCACCGGGCCCTCCGTCTGCCAGAGTCCGCCCGTGCCCCGCCCGATGTCGTCGCTGCTCGCTATGTTCGGGATGCTGCTCGGGTTGAGCGGGTGCAGCTATCCCTACGATCAGCTGGAGCGCGTCGATGCGCCCATGCCCGACGTGCCCATCATCGGCTGTCACGTCATCGATCAAGAGGGCTGCGGGTCGGGCCCCTGCCAGGCGGACGTCGACGACGTCGGCCGCGTCGAGACCGCGTGTCGACCGGGCGGCTCCTCGAACACCGGCGGCTTCTGCGTCGACAGGTCCTTCTGCGGCGCGGGCCTGGCGTGTTGGGCCAACCGCGATGGCACGGACGACGGCCGCTGCTTCGCCATCTGCTTCACCACCGCCGACTGCCCCTTTGCGACCCACTGCGACTCGACCACCGAGTTCTTAGCCAGCTACGGCGGGCGCGCCGCCTTCCCCTGCACTCCCGACGAGGCATCCCCATGAGCGCACTGAGCTCCGACGTCATCGCCCGCGCCTTGAAGGAACTGCCCGGCTGGAAGCATGAGGGCGACGCGCTGCACAAGGCGTACGACTTGGGATCGTTTCGCGCCGCGCTCGCGTTCTTGGTGCGCATCGGCTTCGAGGCCGAACAACGAAATCACCATCCCGAGATCTTCAACGTGTACGGCAAGGTCGAGCTGACGCTGCGGACCCACGATGCGGGCAACAAGGTGACCGAGCTCGATCTCGGTCTCGCCAAGGCGATCGAAGCCCTCGGCTGATCCATCGCGATCGGGCTCGGGAACTCTCGGGGCAGGGCGCGGTCCGAGACCCATGCGCTGGATGACCGTGCTCGCCCACCACTTTGAGGACGGCGGCTCTGGGATGTACTGGGTGCTCCGTGGTCGCGTGGACGTCGATCGTCGTGCACCTGATACGGCTCTATCGACCACGACCGCGGACCGGAGAAGTGCTCGGCCGGCCGGCTCCGCTGGCTCGGCGAGCGACCCGAGGTCGTGGACGGAACCTACCGCACGACCGAGTAGCTCAGCGAGGCAGCGCGAGCGCGATGGCGGAGGTCGCGAGCGCCGCGATCGCCACCGCCCCGAACAGGAGCGGGAAGGGCGCATCCAGGGTCGAGAGAAGGATCGCCAATGCCACGCCGAGGACCCCGCCCATCTGCCGCACCGCCTGGTGGATCGCGCTCCCCACGGCGAAGCGCTCGCTCGGCAGGGTGCTCACCGCCGCGCCGTTCAAGGTCGGCATCACCAGACCGACGCCTATGCCGCTCAGCAGCGCCGCGGGCAACCAGCGCAGCAAGAACGACGGCTCCGCGTCGGCAGACAGCGCCAAGAGCACGGCGCCTGCCGCGGTGAACAGACCGCCGAGCACGGCGAGCGGGCGCTGGCCCACCCGCTGTCCCAGCCGCGCCGCCAAGATCGCGACGGGCACCACGGTGATGGGCCCTGGTGAGATCGCGAGCCCCGCCTCCAGCACGCTGTAGCCCCAGGCCTCGGTCAGGAAGAACACGAAGCCGAGGAACATCGCGGCGAACCCGACGCCGTAGATCAGCATCGCGAGGTTCGCGACCGCGAAGGCCCGCGATCGAAAGAGCGTGAGATCGAACGAAGGTCGCGCGGACCGCAGCTCGCTGACCACGAAGAACGCCATCACCATCACGCCGGCCACGGCGAGTCCTGCGCTGATGCCCACGCCCCACGCTCGAGCTTCGACGAGCGCGAGCCCGAGCAAGCTCGAGCCGAGCACCAGGCTGACCACCGGCACCAGCCTGGGGAAATGCGAGAGGCCCGCATCGCGGCTCTCGGCCACGTGGGCTCGGCTCGCCGCTACCGCGATGAGCACCACCGGAACGTTGATCAGGAAGACTCCGCGCCAGCTCCACGACGCGACCAGCAACGCGCCGAGCGAAGGGCCCACCGCCGAAGCGAGCGCGCCGGTCGCCGACCAGAGCGCGGCGACGAGGTTGCGCTGCTTCTGCTCGACCGCGCTCAAAGCGATGGCGAGCGAAGCGGGCACCAGCGCCGCCGATCCCACCCCTTGAAAGATGCGGGCGAGGATCAGCACCTCCGCGTTCGGTGCGAGCGCCGAGAGCAGCGACGTGACCCCGAAGAGCCCCAAGCCCCACTGAAACATTCGTCGTCGACCCAGCTGATCCGCCAGGCGCCCCATCACCACCAAGAGCGCGCCGTAGATCACGGTGTACCCGTTGAGCACCCACGAGAGCTGCTCGACGGTGGTCGCCGCGAAGTCGGACCTGATCGCGGGGAACGCCACGTAGAGCGCGGTAGTGTCGAGCGAGACGACGAAGACGGAGAGCGCACAGATCCCCACCACCAGCCGCGGGAGCAGCGCCGGGCTGGTGGTGGGGAGGGCGGGAGCGAGCGCCTCTGCGCTCACAGGCGCTCCAAGATCATCGCGATGCCCTGACCGCCGCCGATGCACATGGTCACCAGCGCGGTCTGCGCGTTCCGCCGCTCGTGCTCATCCAGCGCGGTGGCGATATGGGTCTTCACGTAGGCTCCGACGCGAGCACCACGTTGCGCGAGGTTCGCGCCCTGCTCACCGACCTGCGAGACGGCGCCCACGACCAGGTCGTCGAGGTGCGCGGGATCGATCTCGTTGCGCTCCGCCAACGCAGGCAGCAGCGGCGCGAGGAGCTCTCGAGGAGGCACGCCCGAGAGCGCGCCGGTGCCGGCCTTGCCGCGGCCGCGCGGGGTTCGAACGGTGTCGAGGATGTAGCTGGTCATCATGGTTCTCCTTCGGTTGCGGGGCACGGAGCTCCGCCGTCGCGCGCTTGGGGTGCGCGCCGAGGAGTCCCGAGACGTGCGCGCTCACGAGTCGCGCTCCAGTCAGCTCACGTGCGTCCGAGGGCGACACGACCCATCGCGCGACAGGCGCGCAGCAGCTCGTCCGAGAGTTCGGTGCCGCGGGTGGCGCGGGCCAGCGTCAGACCTCCCACCATCATCGCGGTCAGCCCGAGCGCGAGGTGCTTGCCGCTGATGCCCGGCCGCTCGGGCAAAAGCTTGCGCAGCCCTTCGGCCATCGCCTCGACCTGCGCCGCGAGCGCCTCGCCGTGCTCGGGCGCGGTGGTCGCGATCTCACCGGCGACGGCGGGGAAGGGGCAGCCGTCCTGGACGTCGTCTCGGTTCGCGGTGGTGAGGTAGCGCTTGACCACCACCTCCGCGCGGTCCGCCTCGGGCTTGGCCTCCAGCTTCGAGAACAGGCGATCACGCATGTGCCGCGCGGTGTCAGCCAGCGTCTGATCGACGAGCGCCTCCTTCGAGGCGAAGTGGGCATAAAAGCCCCCGACGGTCAGCCCCGCGCCCGCCATCACGTCGGCCACCTTTGCGCCCACGATGCCGCGCTCGCGCAAGAGACGCGCGGAGGCATCGAGGATGGCGGCCCGGCTCCGGGCCTTCTGTTCGGTCTTGGCGTTCAAGGCATCGTCTCCGGTTTTATCGTACGCCTATCATATGATGGACATACGACGCAACGTCGACGCGTCGCGAGGGAGCCGGGGCATGTACCCAGTACTGCTCTGCTCGGTGGATCGAACTCGATGGTCACCGCAGACGTAGCGGCTGAGGCTCACGCTCCTGCTTTTTTCACAGCCACCTCAGCGCGGCGGGCTGTCGAGCACGGAGCGGACCTTGCGGGGGAGTGTCGTCGGGGTGAACGGCTTTTGGAGGAACGCGAGGTCGGCGGCGAGAAGGCCGCGCCGTACGACGTGAGCGTGGCGAGGCCGATGTGGGGGTGAGGCCGCACGTCGAGCCGGTCCCAGGCGGCATCGTTGTGACGACCCATGTGATAGAGGAACACGAACGGAGCGAGCGCGCGCTGGCCTGGGGTAGGACGCGACCGACCGAGCGCCCGCCGAGGTCGTCCTGACGAGCGATGAGGGAACGTTCGAGCCTCGGCGGAGGATCGCGCCGTCTGTCCGAGCGCTCGAGCAGAACGCCGTCTCTAGGCGCTCCGGCGCCCGACGATCGGACCGCCCGCGCGCTGCGCTTCCCGTATCCTCCGCGTCCGCATGTCGATTCGAACGCTGCTGGCCTCGTTCCTGGTCCTCGCTCTTGGTGTCGCGCCGGCATTCATCGGCTCGCTCGCTCACGCCCAGGACGACGCGCCCGCGGCCGAAGCGGAGCCCGCGCCCGAGCCGGAGGCCGACGCCGCGGCTGCTGCGGGAGCCGAAGCCGAAGCCGCCGCTGCTGCCGAGGCGAGCGAGCGTGACGCCCACGAGCGCGAGGCTGCGTCCAGCGTCGAGACCGCGCTCGAGCAGCTGCGCACCGCGCACATCGGTGAGATCGCTTCGCGCACCCGCTCGGCGCTGCAGGACGCCCGTCCGCTGTTGCGCCCCACCGGCGCGCTCACCACCATCACGCGCGAGATCGAGGGGACGGAGCGGACCATCGGTCGCCTCGCGCATCCGTCACGCGTCGCTCGCATCCCTCGGCTCTCGCAGCGCGAGCTGGCCGACGCGCGCGCCACCTGGCGCAGGCATGCGGATCTGCTCGACGACTGGCAGCACTCGCTCACCGGCCGCATCACCGAGCTCGAGGAGGCCCGTGCTGCGCTCGTCGAGATTCGGCAGCAGTGGGCGGAGCTGCGCAACATTTCCGAGGCGGCGGGCAGCCCCGAAGGACGGCACGAGCGCATCCTCGCGTCGCTGATCGAGGCCCGCACTGGCGCCGAGGGGCTGGACACCGAGCGGGCCCGCATCGCAGGCGTCTCCGATCGGGTGACCGATCTCCAGATCCTCGTGGCCGACGTGTCCGATCAGCTCCGCGATGCGGCGAGCGCGTACCACGAGCGGCTCACGGTGAGGGACGCGCCGCCGATCTATGCGGGCCTCACCCGTGAAGGCACTGAAGAGGCCTCGATGGTGGCCCAGGCGCGCGAGAGCTTTCTCCAGCGTGCCCAGCTCCCCGAGGAGCTTCTCCGTGAGGTGCTGCCGAGCCTCTTGATGCTCGGCCTCTTCTTCGGGCTCGTGGTCGCGCTCCTGGGGGCGTTGGGGCGGGGGCCCAGGAACAACGTCAACGCGCTCGCCGACGCTGCGGCCGATGCCGCTACGCCCGATGCCGTGAGTCCGTCGCTCGAGCCAGGTGCCGCGGGGCCGGTGCAGCCGGCGCCCCCGCCGCCCGAGGCCGCACCTGCGCCCATCGGTCCGTTCGCGCGCGAGGTCTTGGCGCGACCGATCGCTGCGGCGACGCTGCTCACGTTGATCGGCGCGAGCTTTGCTATCGAGCACGCGCCCATCGTCGTCTACGACGCCATCTTCTTCGCGATCCTGATCCCGCTGTGGCGCGCGGTTCCGCCACTCTGTCGCCGCCCGGTAGGCCTCTTGGTGAAGGGCGCGATCGTGTTTGCGGCCGTCGATCGGGTGCAGGCGTTCTTGCCCGAGGGCACCGCGTCGCTCCGCGTGGTGCTCCTGCTCGAGGCCATCGCCACGGTAGCGGCACTGGCCTACTGGCTGCGCAGCGAGTGGGGGAAGCCAGGCGCGCGCACCGTCCGCACCCTGGTATCGCTCGCGCTCGTCGTGCTCCTGGCGGCCTTCGTCGCCAACCTCGCCGGCTACGTGTTCTTCGCCACCGTGCTGAGCCGCGGCACCGGCTTCGCGGCCTACAGCGCGCTCACCTATGCGGGCGCCGTGATCGTGATCGAAGCCATCGCCGATCTCTTCGTCGCGAGTCCGGTGGCCCGTCGTCTCCGATCGCTGAGGGAGCATCCAGCGTTGGCGCACCGGCAGACGCTCCGGATCCTGACGACGGTGGCGACGCTGGGATTCCTCGTCGCGTCGCTGGATGGCTATGGCCTTTGGGGCGCGTTCGCGTCCACCGCCGAGGATGTGCTCGGAGAGACCCACGAGGTCGGCACGCTCTCGATGTCCTTGGGCGCGTTACTCCGCGCGATCCTCGTGCTCGTCCTCACCTCGTTCCTCCTGCGTTTCATCCGCTTCGTGCTCGAGCTCGATCTCCTGCCGCGGCTCCGCTTGGAGCCTGGCGTGGACGGCGCCATCTCCGGCCTGACCCGCTACCTGGTAGGCGGCATGGGGCTCTTGCTCGCGCTGGCGTCGCTGGGGATCGACACCGCCCAGATTGCGCTGGTCGCGGGCGCTCTCGGTGTGGGTATCGGCTTCGGTCTGCAGGGGATCGTCGCCAACTTCATCGCGGGCATCGTGCTCATGATCGAGCGGCCAGTGCGCCTCGGTGACTTCGTCGAGGTCGGCACACTGGCCGGCGTCGTCGAGCGGATAGGCCTCCGTTCCAGCACCGTCCGCGCGCTGGATGGCGCCGAGGTCATCGTCCCCAACGAGAGCCTGATCAGCCGCGAGGTCACCAACTGGACGCTGTCGGATCGTATGCGCCGGGTCGCCATCAATATCGGCGTCGCGTACGGCAGCGATCCCCACGTCGTGCTGCAGCTGCTGCGCGGCGTCGTCGATGCCCACGCGGGCATCATCCAGCTCGACAAGGCACGCTTCATCTTCGAGGCGTTCGGCGAGAGCTCGCTCGACTTCAAGGTGCTCTTCTGGGCCGGCTCGATCGACGACGCCATGCGCCTGAGGAGCGAGGTCGGCGTCGCGGTGTTCGACGCGCTGAAGAACGCGGGTATCGAGATCCCTTTTCCTCAGCGCGAGGTGCGCGTCATCGCCATGCCCGATCCGCCGGAGCATGCGCCCGCTGCCGCCGAGCCTTTGCCTGCTGTCGCCGAGTCTTTGCCCGCTGCCGCCGAGTCTTTGCCCGCTGCCGCCGAGTCTTTGCCCGCTGCCGCGCCGCCGCCAACGACGAAGACCCCGCCCAAGGACTGAGCGGGGCCTTCGTTCGTCTCGCGGGCGAGGGCCCGCTGCCTCAGCCTTCGCTCTCGGGGGACCGCTCGGGCCCGCTGTCGGGCGGGGGCGGCGCGAGCGAGTCGACGACCTCGAGCGAGTCCGTCTCTTCGGTCTCCTCGTCTTCGGCGAGCGCTTCGACGTCGACGACTCGCTCGCCCTCGGCCACCCGCAGGATGCGGACGCCTTGGGTGTTGCGGCTCGCCTCGCGGACCTCGCGCACGAACGTGCGGATGATCTGGCCGCCGTCGGTGACGACCATGATCTGGTTGTCGGGACTCACCACCCGCAGCGCGACCAACTCGCCGTTTCGATCCGAGGTCTCGATCGCGATGATGCCCATTCCGCCGCGGTTCTGGGTCTTCCATTCGCCTATCGGGGTGCGCTTGCCGAAGCCGTTCGCGCTGATCGCGATGACCTGCACCCGCTCGCCGATGGTCTTCTCGAGCTCGGGGTCGCGCGCGTCTCTGTCGGTCCCCAGCAAGGCGGTGGCCTCCGCGTCGATCACGTCCATCGCGATGACCCGGTCCTTCTTGCCGTCTGTCTCGCCGAGCTTGATGCCCACCACGCCGCGGGTGTCGCGGCCCATGGCGCGCACGTCGCTCACGGCGAAGCAGATCGACTGACCGAAGGCCGTGCCTACCAGCACCGCCTCGTCCTCCTTCACGATGCTCGCGCCCAGCAGCGAGTCGTCGTCCTCGATCTGCACCGCGATGATGCCGGTCTGACGGATGTTCGAGTACGCCGAGAGCGCCGTGCGCTTCACCGTGCCCTGCACCGTGCAGGTCAACAGAAAGCGGTCCTCGGAGAATTCCTCGACTGGCACGATGGCCTCGACACGCTCGTTCGCCGCGGCGTCCAGGCCCAGGACGTTCAGCACGTGGCGCCCTCGTGCGGCCCGGCTCGACTGGGGGATCTCGTAGACCTTCTTGCTGTAGGCCTTGCCCTTGTCCGTGAGGAACAAGAGCTCGGTGTGGGTGCTCGCCACGAAGAGCGAGGTGACGAAGTCCTCCTCCTTGAGCTCCGCCGCTTTGGTCCCCTTGCCGCCGCGACCCTGCGATCGGTACTCGGTCAAAGGAACGCGCTTGAGGTAGCCGCCGTGAGTGACGGTGACCGCCATGTCCTCGTTGGCGATCAGGTCTTCCAGCGAGATCTCGCCCTCGACGGGCACGATCTCCGACCGACGCACATCGCCGTGCTTCTCGCGGACCTCGGTGAGTTCGCGGACGATCACCTCGAGGAGGACCGTCTCGCTGCCGAGGATCCCCTCGAGCCGGGTGATGAGCTCGCTCAGCTCGCCGTACTCGGCCGCGAGCTTCTCGCGCTCGAGACCCGTGAGACGCGACAACCGCATCTCGAGGATGGCCTTGGCCTGACGCTCGCTGAGGAAGTAGTCACCCCGCTCCTTGGCCTTGGTGATCTCTTCCTCGGGCCTGCCCGCGCGGCGCACGAACTCCTCGAGGCCCTTCAGCGGAAGGGCCATCAAGCGGCCGCGTGCCTCTTCCGGATCGCGCGACTCGCGGATGGTGCGCACCACGAGATCGATCTCGGTGGTGGCCATTCCCAGGCCCTCGACGAGCTCGCGCTGGGACTTCGCCTCGCGCAGCTCGTAGCGGGTCCGCCGGGTGACGACTTCACGGCGATGCGCGATGAAGTGTTGGATCGCCTGCTTGAGGCTGAGCACCTGCGGCTGACCGTTCACGATCGCCAGGGTGATGACGCCGAACGTGCTCTGCAGCGCGGTGAGCTGATAGAGCTGGTTCAGCACCACTTGGGCTGGGGCGTCGCGCTTGAGCTCGACCACCATCCGCATGCCCTCGCGGCTGGACTCGTCGCGCAGATCCGAGATCCCCTCGATGCGCTTCTCGCGCACCATCTCGGCAATCTTCTTGAGGAGCTCGGCCTTGTTGACCTGGTAGGGCAGCTCGCTGACCACGATCATCTCGCGGTCGTTCTTGGAGCCGGGGATGGGCTCGATGGTGGCGCGGGCTCGCATCACGATGCGGCCGCGGCCGGTGTGGAACGCGGAGCGGATGCCGGTGGTGCCGTAGATGAAGCCGGCGGTGGGGAAGTCCGGTCCCTTCACCCCGAGCCGCACGGTGCCGTCGTCCTGCACCTCGTCCACCATCAGCTCGTCGATACCGACGTCGGGGTTCTTGATGATCCGGATCGTCGCATCCACGATCTCTCGCAGGTTGTGCGGCGGGATGTTGGTCGCCATGCCGACCGCGATGCCGCTGGTGCCATTCACCAACAGATTCGGTACCCGGCTCGGCAGGACGCTCGGCTCCATCTCCGAGTCGTCGAAGTTCGATCGGTAGTCGACGGTCTCCTTGTCGATGTCCGCGAGGAGATCGGAGGCGACGCGCGCCATCCGCACCTCGGTGTACCGCATGGCCGCGGGCGGATCGCCATCGACGCTGCCGAAGTTCCCCTGACCGTCGATCATCGGGTAACGCATGGCGAAGTCCTGGGCCATGCGGACCAGGGCGTCGTAGATCGATTGGTCGCCGTGCGGGTGGTACTTGCCCAGCACGTCGCCGACGATGCGCGCCGACTTCTTGTACGAGCTGCCCGCGCGCACGCCCTGCTCGTGCATCGAGTAGAGCACCCGACGATGGACCGGCTTGAGGCCGTCGCGGACGTCGGGGATGGCCCGGCCCACGATGACGCTCATCGAGTAGGCCAGGTACGAAGTCGCCATCTCATCTTCGATGGCGATGGGGACAATCTGGGAGTTCGGATCGGCCATGGGCTCCGGCTGAGCGTCCCTGCACGGGGGCGACGAGCGCGCGGAATACGGGCGCTCGGGGACGGGGCGCCCGGGCTATCACACCTCTTACTCGCGCGCACGCGCACGCACGCACGCACGCGCGTTTCAAAACGTCGGCGCAGCGCCGTCGACTAGGGTACGGGCGGTGCGTGGCTACGAAGGCCTGAGCGACGGCGTCCTGCGTGACCCGGTCACCGACGACTACATCATGAGCGAGGCGACCGACCTCGATCCCGCCGACCTCGACATCTCCAGCGACATCGATCCCGACAGCGAGGCACGAGGGCTTCGATCACAGCGCGTTCGATGGCGAGCGCATCTTCATGGCGCCCTCGGGCGTACCGCTCGGCGGCCTCGATCTCTCGAGCCACAGCTTCGATGACGATGACGACGCGCCGGATGTCGAAGGTGATGACACCAGCGTGGCTATCGAAGCGGCGCGCGGCGCCTATCCCTCGGTCGAGTGGATCCCCGCCTCCAGCTCCAACTACAGCTCGGGCCGCGGCGGCTCGCGCGTCCGCTACGTCGTCATTCACGACATCGAGGGCACGATGCCCGGCGCCATCTCGGCGTTCCGCAACCCCGCGTACGCGTCGGCGGTCACTGGCGCAGCCCGGTCACCGTCGGCGGCAACATCACCGGCAACGTGGTCGCGGCCCTCGACGGACGCGGTCGGGTGAACGTGATCGCCCGCGGTCGCGACGGCGCCATCTACCGGGTGGTGCGCAACGCGGGAGCACGCGGGGCGCGTTCACTCGCCTCGGTGGCCGCGCCACGCTGGGCCCGGCGGTGGTCCTCACCAGCAACGGTCTCGAGGTCTTCGTCGCGGGACGGAACCACGCGCTCTACCACGCGAACCAGACCACCGCGCGGAGCAGCGGTTGGAGCGGCTGGCATCCGCACGGCGGCAACCTCGGCTGGCTGTGATGTGATGTGATCTGATCTGAGCGCGCTCCTAGAGAGCACACACGAGGAGCCCCTTCGCGTCATGGATGCGAGGGGGCTTCGTCGTTCCGAGCCGAGCCCGTGAGATGCGGGATGCGGGATGCGGGATGCGGGATGCGGGATGCGGGATGCGGGATGCGGGATGCGGGATGCGGGATGCGGGATGCG
>Ga0105047_10000498_pt1 | contig 66811 bp, 56 predicted proteins | sample MAT04_FD_78384 | JGI IMG/M metagenome (GOLD analysis project Ga0105047, IMG submission 78384) | Freshwater microbial communities from Lake Fryxell liftoff mats and glacier meltwater in Antarctica - MAT-04 (megahit assembly) | ecosystem: Environmental > Aquatic > Freshwater > Ice > Liftoff... | reverse complement strand
TCTAGCGCTTCGAGCATCTCCGTCTGATGGGGGCGCGGGCTGAGATCGAAGACGAACAGATGCCGCGCGGCGCGGTTCTTCTGGGCGCCGATGGCTTCGTCGAATTGCTCGCCGTCGTAGGGCTGGAACTCGGGGTCGGCCCAGTACTGCTCGAAGGTGGTGCGGAACTTCTCGAGGATCGGGCCGTTGTCGATCTGCGAGAGGCGCACGTTCCACTCGAGACCATCGAGCATCGCGGCGGCTGAGAGGTTGGAGCTGCCCACGGTCGCGGTGGAGAAGGCGCTGTCTCGATGGAAGAGCCAGGCCTTGGCGTGCAGGCGGGTGCGGGTGGTGTCGTAGGAGACCCGGACTTGGGCGCCGAGTTCCTCCAGGCCGTCGAGCGCCCGGCGATCGGTCGCGCTCATGTACGCGGTGGTCAGGATGCGGAGCGATCCTGGGTGCCTGCGGGTGAGCTCTTTGAGCGCGTCCTCGACCAGGCGAAAGCCGCTCCACTTGAGGAACGAGCAGAGGAGATCGACGCGATTGGCGGACGCTATCTCGCGCTGCACCTCGGGGCCCAGCGAGACGTCGCGGTGGCCGTTCACCAACAGATCGCTGCTGGAGAGCGGCAGGGTGGGGCGCGGCGGTGAGGTGATGGTGCCCAGGCCCTCGGCGGGCTTGCGGATCGCCAAGAGGCGTCGCGCGGGCGGGGCGAGGCGCTGGCCCACGGTCGCGCCCGAGTGCTTCACTTGCTCGAGCTGCATGAGCAGCTGATTGGTGAGCGCGAGCTGCTGATCTATCGCGCCCTCATTGCTGGTGGGGAATGACGCGAGCGCGTGGATGAGGCGGTGGTGGACCAAGCGGGCAAGCGCGCGCGGCGCGTCTTGGGCATCGAGCGACTCGATCTCTGCGAGGTCCTTGGCGAGCGCGCTCAGCGCACCGTCGAGCTCGACCGTGATCGGCTGATCGTAGAGGCCGTCATGCGGTGGCTCGCGCGAAGTCATCAAGTCCCGCGGTGACGGTCGCACACCTCTTGCGGCCCTCGCACGCGCAATTCGTGCAGGGGACGCAGTTACATGGTGGCTGTTCCAAGGGTGAAACGTCGCCCCGGGCGCGAAGCCCAATGGCTCGCATCGGTCGGCGCTTGCTCACCCAGTCTTACGCGCCGCAACTGACCACGGTGCTTGGCCGTCCCCGACCTCGCGGGCGCGGGCGACCTCCGGCTGCGGATCGCCAGTGGCATGAGGCGGTCGCGCCGCCTGGCTCGCTGCGTAGGTCCGTCGCCGGATCGCGTGGACGAACCCCACCGGCGTGACCCCTCGGCCGTCGCGGAACGGATCGAAGCGCAGCGCCTCCTGGTCCACTTCGGAGAACGACGTGAGTGTGAGCGTCGCCACTGCGATCCACGTTCGCGTCAGCGTGCGCCGTACCTCGAGCACGAACACCGCGTGCCCCGCGCGGACATCCGCCTCGAGACGATCGGCGCGAGACTCACGTCGCGCGATCCGCACCGTGTCTTCCTTGGGCACGAGGCGGAGCTTCATGCGTCCGATGCCCGCCACCTGGAACGGCGCCACGGCGTGGTAGCGGTTCGCGAGGAAGTCGTCGCTCCGCGTGGTGAAGGGCGACATCGGCATGCTCACCGGGCTGAGGAAGGTCGCGAACGTCAGGTCCTGATCGTGCTCGCGCGGCTGGGCATCCTCGATGCGCGCATCGGAGATCCTCAGCGCCAGACCCAGCACCTCGAAGCGCTCGATGGGCCGAGTGAACAGCGCACCGGACAGGCGCACCAGCGCATGGCCGCGGAGCCCGCGCGCGAGCTCCGCGTGCGGAGACTCGAGGATCGGCGCGAGCGTGCCCGATAGCGCGATTCCTCGCGGGTGGAACATGCGGGCGCGCCTCGCGGCGCTGATCGCGGCGACCGGGCCGGCAGCCACCGCGCCGGTCATCCTGCCCAGCCATTCTCGAATACCCTCTCGGGGCTGAATCTCGTCGTCGCGTGTCATTCGTCGGTCTCAGCAAAGGCCGTGCTCACCCGGCGCCGCTGGCAGGTCTGCCAACGCGGGCGCTGGCGCCTCACCCGTTTCCTCTCGGCACGGGCGTGGCGCTGGGGCGCGTAGCAGCGCTGCCGCGGGCGCGCTTCCCGAGCGTGAAAGCTCGAACGTCGCGGTCGTCGTGTATCCTCGCCCAATGAACAAGGGTTGGTGGTTGGTGATGGTCGTCGTTGGGTGCACGCCTACGGAGGTGCCGCCTGATGCGCCCGGCTCGGATACGCCGGTGGTGCACACGAGCGCGGCGGATGTGCCGGTGAGTGATGAGGACGCGCCTGCTCTGCACGGGTGCGCCGCGGGCTGCGCGATGTTCAACGACGGGGCGAGCGAGTGTGGCGTGAGCAACTACGAGTGCGCTGCCGTGTGCGCGGAGTCGGCGCGCATCGGAGCAGACTCGGGCTGCAGCGAGGAGACGACGGCGTTCTGGGACTGCTTCGCGGCAGCCCCTCGCGGCGCCTTCTGCCGCACCGACGGCGTGTGTCAGGCGGAGACGGATGTGCTCGACGGGTGCGTCGCTGCGACGCCGCCGAGCGACTGCATCCGCGCGTGTTCGGTGTGCGGCGACTCGTCGTACAGCACTTGTGCGCTCGGCTGCGCGCGACGTGATGCCCACGCGCACTTGCTCGGCTGTGACGATAGCTACGCCGCCTACTACACCTGCCGTCTGAGCGGCGAGTGTCCGACTTGCATCGACGAGACCACCGCCTTCACCGAGTGTTTCTCCGCCGCTTGCGAGGCGATGCCGGAGCGCTGCCCGGTCACGCCGTAGAGCGGTGCTCCCGCGCAAGCCGCGATGGCGTGCCTTCCGAACACGCTTCGGGGGCAAGACTCGCGCGATGTTCTCCTTCGTCTTCGATCCGGGCGCGAAGTAGGGCGGCGGTATCAGAAGATCAGAGTCAGAAATTCTCACGCAAAGCCGCAAAGGGGAGAGCCTCGCGGCGAGCACAGTGGCGTCTCGTTCTCCGCGCTGTCTCGGGGATTCGGATTCGAGCGCGCGATGCACGGTAAGCGCTCCGGCCGACGCGGACCTGCCGACGGGACGAAGCCTCTTTGCGCCTTTGCGCCTTTTCCCCCCTTTGCGCGATCTTCTCGTTCTCCGTCGATGCGGGGTGCGAAGTGGCGAGCGCCGCTGGTCGAGGATCTGGAGCTCGGGGTGCTGGTGGACGCCGAGGGCAAGCCGGCGTTCGACGCGTGGCTCTACGCGACGGATACAGGCGTGTCGCACGACGGACTCAGTGCGTGCCGTAGAGTTGCTCGTCCCAGAAGTTGCAGGCCTCTGTACGGATGCCGCGGGTGGCTTCGGTCTCGGTATCGAGCACCAGGGCGGGATCGTCGTCCATCTCGTAGACGGGCCAATGCACCCGCTCGCCGCCGTTCGGGTCGCCGTTCGCGGCCATGGCGCCCCAATAGCCCTGGATCGAATCCCGTAGCTCGGGCGATATCGCGAACGTGGGAAGGCGTCCGAGGGAGTTGCCGAACACGTACGGGATCTCTGCGCCGTGAAACGCGCCCATGCGCAGGACCGTGTCGTAGAAGCCGCGCGCGAAGTGGTACTGGTAGGCGCGATGCCCAGCCGCGGTGTGGAGTCTGGCGATACGACGCGCGTCGCAGACCAGGATGTCCGTGAGAATGCGTGAGGCGACGTCGCGCGTGGTGGGCTCGAGCCCGTAGCGAGCCATCACCGCCTCCACCACGGTAGGCGCGTAGAGAGAGAGGAGCGCTTCGCGTAGTGCCGCCTCTTCGTCGAGCCCTCCCGTGAGCACGAAGAGCTCGCCCTCGTCCGCGTTCGCGCCGACGATGATCGGGACGTCGGCGCTCTGATGGGCGAGGAAGAGCGAGCGCGGTTGGTCGGTGAGGAAGACCCGATCGACGACCGGGCCCCAGCCGACGCCGGCGCCGACGATGATGTCGCTGCGGAGCGGGAGGGCGCCGCTCACTTCCGTGCTGCCCGTCGCCCGCAGGCACGCGCGAACGGCAGCCGGGTCTTCGTCGACGCATCCCAACGCCTCCGCGAGCGCCTGTCCCTGGGCCTCGCCAGCCTCGCGCGTGGGCAGATCGAAGCCCGTGCACGGCGCGCTCTCGAGGATGGCGCGATGGAACAGGCCGCGGCTCTCGGCGAGAAGCAGGTGCAGGCACACGCTCGCCGCACCCGCCGACTCGCCGAACAGCGTCACGTTCTGAGGATCACCGCCGAGCGCTTCGATGTTGCGCTGCACCCACCGCATCGCCTCGATCTGATCGAGGAGGCCGTAGTTGCCGGCGGTGGGCCATCCCGCATCCTCGGCCGCGAGCGCGGGATGCGCCGCGAAGCCCAGCGCGCCGAGGCGATAGTTGATCGTCACCACGACCGCGCGGGCTGCCTCCGACAGGTTTCGTCCGTCGTACTCGTGCTGCGCGCCCGCGCCGAGCACGTACGCGCCGCCGTGGAAGAAGAGCATCACCGGGTGGGCTACCGTGCGATCGGCCGGCGCCCACACATTCAGATAGAGGCAGTCCTCGTCGGTGCCCGGGACAAGCAAGCCGGTCGTGGGGATGAACTGCGGACACCAAGGTACCGACCCCGTCGCATCGCGCGCCACCGCGGCGGGGGCGATTCGTCGAGGTGGCGCGAAGCGATATTCGGCGAGAGGGGGCTCGGCATAGGGCACGCCGAGCAAGACGTCGGTGCGCTCGAAGGTGCGACCGCGGAACTCGCCGTCGGGCAACCTGACCCGCAGCGGGATGCCGGACACGCATCCGAGGGCGAGCAGCGAGAAGATCACCGTCGAAGCTCTGCGGAACATCGCCTGAACCTAGTCGGGATGAAGCGCCTCTGGAAGTTCTTCACCGAAGAACCCTCGGGGCGTCGCGTGCGGGAGCATCCCCAGACGCGTGCGCAGCGGCTCGTCAGCCGTGTTTGTCGAGGACGTTCGAGCCAGGCGCGCCTTCGTCGGGGACGTCTTCGGGGCGGGGCCAGGCAACGAGGTAGACGATCACGCGATCGCCATCCTGGGCCTCGCGTGCGCCGGCTCGCCAGTCCGCGCGCATCGCCTCGATCGCTGCGTGATCGTTGCTCGTCAGGAAGTGCTCGCGCGGTTTGGCTTCCACGGCATGCTGAAGCGCTTCGGCGGGGCTCGCGAGCCAGCATGGGAAGCCCTGGATCAACTGGGGGCAGCGTGGCAGTCGCGCGTAGGGGCCTGGGCCGAAACTGGGCTCGAACGGACCCACGCAGATCTCGATCGCACACTGGATGAGGGTCGTGGTGTACGGTGACTCATCCGCGCGCTCGGGGTCGAGCACGACGTGCTGCCAGAAGTCGACCGCATCGAACAGGGTGCGCGCACCCTCGGGCATTCTCCCTGCTGCGAGCGCGGCAAGCCACGCGAGGAGCGCTTCGCCATCGCCCCGCCACGGCGAGGCGCGCAGGGCCCGCGGCAGATCGTCGGGACCGGCGGACAGCTGCGTCTCCATCGTGTCGACGATGAACGAGTCTGTCCACACGTGGGCCGACACCCGTGCTCCGCCGGGGCCGATCGGGCAGCCGTCGCGCACGGCTTCGAGTTCTGCTTCGACGTCGATGTCGAGCGGAGGGAGCGGATCGAAGGCGGCGTCTCCGTAGTCGAAGCCACGACTCGATATCGCATGCAGCGAACGCGCGACGGATTGAAGGCGCGCCTCGAAGGTCGCTTCGGTCACCACGTAGGTGCGTGCACGGGCTGCCAGCTGGTGGGCGCTGCGGTGGCGTTCGCACCACGCCCGGAGCGCGTCGGGGTGGCGCTCGCGGATGGCGCGCTCGGCGAGCGGCGCGATCTCGTCGAGGAGCGACCGGTCGGCAGACCAGGCACCGACGTGCGGTCCCGCCCAATCGCGGTGGAAGGGTTGATGCACGATGGCTGGTGTCTGCGTAGCACGCTCGCGCGGCGATGTGTCCGTGAGCGACGTGCCGGCGACCGACGTGAGCACCGACGACGCTCCTGTGCTCACCGGGTATTCAGCCGGGTGCGCAGTGTTCAACGGCGGGGCGAGCGAGTGCGGCGTCAGCAACTACGACTGCGACGCGCTGTGCGCGGAGTCGGAGCGCATCGGCGAGGACTCGGGCTGCAGCGCGGAGACGACCGCGTTCTGGGCGTGTTTTGCCGCAGCGCCGCGCGGCGCGTTCTGTACGGCGGGCGGGTTGTTTGGGCGGCGGCTGCCCGACGTGCCTCGACGAGACCGACGCATTCACCGGGTGCTGGGCCGCGGCGTGCGACGCGACGCCGAGCGCTGCCCGGTCACGCCGTAGTTCGCGCCGCGGATCTCAGAGCGCGACGTGAACCGTGATGGGTCCGCCCGTGGACTCGACGCGGAGCACCGATGGGGTGGTGACCGTGAGGGTGCAGTTGAGGACGTGATCGCCTGCGGGCGGCTGCGACGCGAACGTCACCACAATCGAGTGCTCGCCCGGACCACCGGTGCCGAAGCTGCCAGCAGCGGAGAGTCCATCGCTCGAGGTGCACGAGACGCTCGCCGCGCGGATCGGGTGGCCTCCGAGAGTGAACGGTGCACGGAACTCCCAGCGCGGGAATGGGCCGCTCTCGTCGGAGGCCCCGAAGAACGAGGCGGTCACGTCGGAGGGCACGACTCGGAGGGTGCTCGCCCAGCCGCTATCAGTGCCCGAAGCCCTGAGGGGGGAGTGAGCCCGCCGTTCTTCGCTTCCAGGACGATCCAGTCGATCGCATCCCCCATCTGCATGAACACAGCGTGGCGTCCTGGAGGGGGCTCGACCCAGAAGATGGCGGTGAGCGCACCGGCCACAAGAGTCGACTACCACTTCAGGCGACCGACTCGGACGAAGGCGACCGCGTCGTCCGTTTGTTGCCGGCGCTCCTTCATGATGTACGCTCTTGGCGCGCAGCCTGGTTGGAACGTGGGCCATGCCAAGGATCTCGTTGGACGACTCAGAAGAGCTCAATCGCCTCCTCGATGTGATGCCAGACGCGGTGTTCATCAACACCGAAGATCGCGTCGTCTATTGCAACCCCGCGCTCGCTCACCTGCTCGGCGTGGGGAGCCCGGCGGAGCTCCTGGGCACCTCCCCCCTCTCGATTTTTCACCCGAGGTACCACGACGTCATCCGTCGGCGCATCGAGGTGGTGCGGAGTCACTGCATGGCCGTGCCCACGATCGAGGAAGAGGTGGTGCACCTCCTCGACGGCACAATCCCCGTAGAGGTCGTCGCCACCAGCTTCCTTCACCAGAGTCAGCTCTCGATTCTCTTTGTCCTTCGCGATCTGCGGCGCCGCGAGGATCTCGAGGCGAGGTTTCGGCTGTTGGTCGACGCCGTCACCGACTACGCGATCTACACGCTGGATTCCGCGGGACACATCACGAGCTGGAACGATGGGGCGATGCGGCTTCACGGATTCACGATGGCAGAGGCCCTCGGGCAGCCCCACCGGATCGTGTTCAGCCCCGAGGACGTTGCCGCGGGCGTGCCGCAGAAGCAGCTCACCGCAGCGCTCGCAGGGGGAGCAGCGGTGGACGTCTGGCGGGTGCGCAAGGACGGCTCGCGATTCCGGGCGAACAGCGTGATCACCGCGCTGCGCGACAGCGATGGACGGCCCCAGGGGTTCGTGAAGGTCGTGCGCGATCTCACCGCTCGGTTCGAGAGCGAGGCGGCGCTGAACAAGAGCGAGGGTCGCTATCGAGACCTGTTCGAGTGCATCGCCGATCCGCTCTTCATCTACGATCGAGGGACGCTCGAGTACCTCGCCGTCAACGACGCGGCGGTCGCGCAGTACGGATACAGCCGGGAAGAGTTCCGCGGGATGACCATCAAGGACGTGCGGCCCGGGCAGGACGTGCCGGCCTTGCTCGACATGCTCTCGCACTCCGGCGCGGGGCAGGAGGCGCGGGGGCTCTGGCGGCACCAGCGCAAGGATGGGACGGTCATTCAGGTCGAGATATCGGCCCGCGGCCTCGAGCTGGGCGGGCGGCCCGCGTGCTTGATTCACGCACGCGACGTCACGGCGCGCATCGAGGCGGAGCGCGCCGTGAGCGTGGCGTTGACGGCGCTCCAAGAGAGCCAGTACTTGTCGCGCATCGCTGGCGCGGCGGCGCGGCTCGGCGGCTGGCTGTTCGACCTGGTCGCGAACACCCTGACGTGGTCCGACGAAGTCTGCCTCCTACACGACCTGCCGCCGGGATATCGGCCGACGGTGCCTGAGGCGATCGGTTACTTGGCACCCGAGCATCGGCCGGCCATCAGCCGCGCGGTGACCGAGTGCTCGCGGGCAGGAACGCCCTTCGACCTCGAGCTCGAGATCGTCACCGCCAAGGACCGCCGCGTCTGGGTGCGGGCCATCGGTGACGCGGTGCGAGACGGCGCGGGCCGGGTGGTGAAGGTCCACGGAGCCTTCCAAGACATCTCCGCGGTCCGGCAGAGCATGGACGTGGTGCGGCTCAGCGAGGAGCGTTTTCGTCTGCTCTCCCGGGCCACCAACGACGCCGTGTGGGATTGGGACATGATCACCGGCGCTCACTGGTGGAACGAGGGCGTCCAGACGCTCTTCGGCTATCCGCGCCAGGAGATCGAGCCGACGATCCAGTTCTGCCTCGATCGAATCCATCCCGACGACGGGGCGGCGACCCAGAAGGTCGTCAACGGCGCCATCGAGAGCGGCGCGGCCAGCTGGTCCTGCGAGTACCGCTTCCGCCATCGCGATGGCAGCTACGTCTGGATCCTCGACCGCGGCTACATCCTCCGCGACGCGACCGGCGCCCCGGTCCGCATGATTGGCGGGATGGAGGACCTCACCGAGCGCAAGCAGAGCGAGGAGCGCATCGCGGAACAGGCGGCGCTGCTCGACGAGGCGCGCGACGCGATCGTGGTGCGTGATCTCGAGATGAAGCTCACCTACTGCAACCGGAGCGCGGCGCAGCTTTACGGCTTCACGCCAGGAGAACTCGGGGCGCGCACCTCGACCGAGGCGGTGTACCTCGAAGCGACCAAAGTCGAAGAGGCCCGGCGGACGATGCTCGAGCGCGGCGACTGGTCCGGCGAGCTGAAGGTCAACGCCGCTGGCGGACGCACGCTCCTCGTCTCCAGCAACTGGTCGCTGGTGCGCGACAAGGCGGCTCGACCACGCGCGGTGCTCATCATCAGCACCGACATCACCGAGAAGAAGAACCTCGAGGCGCAGTTCATCCGTGCCCAGCGCATGGAGAGTATCGGCACCCTCGCTGGCGGCATCGCCCACGACTTGAACAACATCCTGGCGCCCATCCTGGTGTCGATCGACTTCTTGCGGAGCGACGTGCATGACAACCCAGACGCGCTCGAGAGCCTCGCTACGCTCGACATCTGCGCGCGGCGCGGCGCCGACCTGGTGAAACAGGTCCTCTCCTTTGCCCGAGGGCTGGAAGGGCAGCGCATGACCGTCAACGTCGCCCACCTCGCGCGTGAACTCGTTCACGTGCTCAAAGAAACACTGCCGAGGTCAGTCACCCTTCGCTTCAGCGCGAGCGGTGATCTTTGGACCGTGAGCGGGGACGCGACCCAGCTGCACCAGGTACTGCTCAACCTGTGCGTGAATGCTCGCGACGCGATGCCTGCCGGCGGCAACCTGGATGTGAGCGCGGAGAACGTCGTGCTCGACGAGACCTACTCGTCGATGAACGTGGATGCCCGCCCAGGACCGTATGTGATGGTGCAGGTCACCGACACCGGCACCGGGATCCCGCCCGAGCTCCGGGAGCGGATCTTCGATCCGTTCTTCACCACCAAGGAGATCGGCAAGGGCACCGGGCTCGGGCTCTCTACCACCCTGACGATCGTGAAGAGCCACGGCGGGTTCATCAACGTCTACAGCGAGCCTGGCAAAGGGACGACGTTCAAGGTCTACCTCCCCTCCAACAGATCGAGCCAAGTGGCCGCAGAGGTCGTCGTCGGGCAGAGGCAATTGCCGCGCGGCGATGGAGAGACGGTGCTCGTGGTGGATGACGAGGAGGCGATTCGAAAGGTCGTTCAGCGAACCCTGGAGCGCTTCGGATACGTGGTCATGCTCGCGTGCAATGGTGCCGAGGCGGTGGCGATCTATGCGCAACATCGCGATCGAATCGCGGTGGTGCTGACCGACATGGCCATGCCGGTGATGGACGGTCCCGCGACCATCATCGCCATCAAGGCGATCGACCCCGACGCGAGGATCGTGAGCTCGAGTGGCTTGACCGCCAGCGCGGATGTCGCCAAGGCGGTGGGCGCAGGCGTCAAACACTTCGTGGCCAAGCCCTACACCGCAGAAGCGCTGCTCGAGACGCTGGGCAGGGCGCTCGGCAAGATTCCCGACGTGTGAACTCGGGCCCGCGCGGGACCATGGGCCCGGGAATCACGAACGGCTCGGCTCGCTGTGCAGGTCGATAATTACGGTCGATGAACCGGCGGCCCCGCGTCCTCGTTGCCGGCGGTGAGCTTCCTGAGTAGCGACGCGAGCTCGTTCAGGTCCACAGGTTTGGTCAGGTGGGCTTGAAACCCCGACTCGCGCGAACGCTGCAGATCGCTCTCCTGGCCATAGCCGGTGAGAGCGACGAGCTTCACCGCGAGCGATTGCTCGCGAAGGATCGACGCGAGCTCATAGCCATTCATCACCGGCAAACCGATATCGAGCAGAGCGACGTCCGGGAGGGACTCCCTCGCGATGCGCAGCGCCTCGGGACCGTCGTGCGCAACCGCTGTCCGATAGCCTAGGAGCCCGAGCGCTTCGGCCAGCAGGTCCGCTCCATCGGCGTTGTCGTCGACGACGAGCACGAAATGATGTCGCTCGTTAGTAGCCCCCGCGAGCGGCGGGGAGGATCCCCCGACGTTGGTAGCAGGCGCTTGGACGGCGGGCAGTCGCACGGTGAAGACGCTTCCGAATCCGAGTCCGTCGCTGTAGGCCGAGACGCTGCCGCCGTGAAGGTCCACCAGGTTCTTCACGATGGACAGCCCCAACCCCAAGCCCCCCTGTGCTCGGTTGAGTGTCTGGCGAGACTGCACGAACAGGTCGAACACGCTCGGAAGAAGCTCGCTCGAGATCCCCATTCCCGTGTCCTCGACGACGATGACCACGTTGTCCCCCTCGCGGGACGCGGTGACGCAGATGCGGCCTCCGGCCGGCGTGTACTTCGCAGCGTTCGCAAGGAGGTTCGAAAGGACCTGCGTCATGCGCATGCGATCGACGTCGACGACCGGGGTTTGCTCTGCCAACTCGAGCACGAGCGCGTGGCCTTTCTGTTCAATCAGCGGACTCGCGGTCTCGATCGCCGCAGCGACCAGCTCGGCGACGTCTACCTTCTTCTTGTGCAGGATGACCTTGCCACCGGCGATGCGCGCGACGTCGAGCAGATCGTCGACCAGACGGGTGAGGTGCTGCGACTGCCGCTCGATCACGCTCAGCTCGCGCGGGACGCTGTCCTTGCTGCGAAGTTTGAGTAGATGCACGGCTGTCGCAATCGGCGCGAGGGGATTGCGAAGCTCGTGACCCAGCATCGCGAGAAACTCATCCTTCACGCGACTCGCTTCCTCGAGCTGCGCGACCGTCGACGCGATCCGTTCCTCGTCGCGCTTCTGCGCGGAAATGTCCACCGTCACACCGTCGAATCGGGTGGGGGTCCCATCCGGGGCGTACGACGTTCCGCCCATCGCGCGAATCCACTTCACCGCGCCGCTCTCCGGATCACGCGTCCGGTAGACGACGTCGTACGTCGTGCGATCGCGGATGGAGGCTTCGATCGCGACACGCGTATGCGCTCGGTCGTCGGGCACGATGCGGCCGTAGAACATGTCGATGGTGACCCGTGCGCCGGGCGGCACGAAGAAGTGGCTCTTGCAGCGCGAGTCCCACATCAGCTCGTCGAAGGGCAGGTCGCAGTACCAGAAACCGACCCCCGAGAGAGCCACGGCGTAGGCGCTGCGCGCGCGACTCTCCCAGATCTCTTTCGTGAGCCGTTCGAGCTCCGCGGTCGTCTCGACGTCGGGGGGCACGTCGCGGGCGAGCCCGAGCACGTGTTCTACTCTCCGTTCTGCCCTCCCATCCGCTCCGCCCTGCGGGACCCACATCGAATCGTAGAGGTCCGTCACGTCGCGAATGACGGCGAGCGAGCCGACAGGGTTGCCCTCGCCGTCGCGTAGCGCGGTGACTGACGAATCGACGTGACGCTGCTCGCCCGAGCGCAGAACGTGAATGTTCCGCCCGTGCCAGTGGCCCTGATGCTGCACGGCCGCGTGGGCTTCGCGCTCCTGGTCGGGAGAAGACCACCGGTGCTCGCACAGCTGCGTGAGTGGTCGTCCGAGCGCCTCGTCGCCAGCGACCTGGTAGAGCTTCACGGCGCCATTTCCCCAATAGGTGACGCGGCCCTCGGGATCGATCGCGACGACCGCATCATGAATCTGCGCGAGGATCAGGTCCGCGGGCAGCACGAAGCTCGGCGCGCGCTCGCTGTCCGCTCCGACGATGGGGTGATCGGGTGGTCGGAGCGGCTTTGCGTCCATGCGCGGAATGTAGGCGGCCGACTGATTCTCTGGCAAGGCGATCACGCGCGCAAAACGCGTGGACTACGGGCGCCAATCCACGGTGCCTCGGCGCGCGACTGCAGACGTCGCTAGCTCGTCCGCGCGCTCGTTGCCCGGGACGCCGGCATGGCCAGGGACGTAGGTGACGCGCACGTCGGGCAGCGCTGCGAGGGCCTTCTTCACATCTAGGATCAGGGCTTGGTTGGCCTTGGCCTTCCAGCCCTTGGTGAGCACGCCGATCGCGTACTGGCTGTCGGTCTTGATGTCGATGCTGCGCGCTTCGCCAGCGAGGGCCTCGGCGGCGCGGAGGATCGCGGTGAGCTCGCCGATGTTGTTGGTGCCGTGGCCGAGGTACTCGGAGAGCTCGCGGCGCTTGCCGTCGATCTCGATGAGTACGCCCGCGCCTGCCGGGCCGGGGTTGCCGGTGCATGCGCCGTCGGCATAGACGACGATTGCCGCGGTGCTCGTTGCCGCGCTCGCCGCCGAGGGCTTGGCCTTGCTCGACTTGCTCTTGGTGGTGGTCGTGTCCTTGGGCGCGGGGCGCTCGGCGGTCGCGCAGTGCTCGTCGGGGAAGGTCTGGGCGAGGGCGAAGCGCTCGAGGTTGCGGGCACCGGCCTGGTAGGCGCGTCCGTCCTTGGGCTTGTAGCGGACTTCGACGCGGCCATCCTCGAGTACGAGCGCGCCGCTCGCGTCGGTGCGGGCCAAGACGGTCTGTTCTCGCAGCTTGTATTCGGTCCAGGGCAAAGCGGCGCATTGATAGCACGCGACGTTGGGCGCGCGGTGCGTAGATCTCGCCGCGGGCGCCGCCCGGTGTGCGCCCGCGTTCGCATGTGAGTCGCACACCACGGGTTCCCCATCAGCGACGACCGCGACGGTCCACGCTTCTCTCTGGCGATCGCCAGCTCGTGGACCACGGCCGTGCTCTTCGATCAGCCCAACGATCTGGCGAACGCGTTCGGCGGGGAGGCCGGCTTCTCGATCGAGCTGTGAAAGTGTGGGCTCGTGATCCGATCGCACGAGCAGGCTCCCTTCCGAGCGCGCTGGCAGTATCCTCGCGCTCGCTCATGGCCTCTCGCAAGAAGACCTCCGCCTCCCCCTCGTCCGAGCCGTCTCTTGTTCGCGAGCCACAGGAGACAGACGCGATCGCTCCCGACACCGAGGTCGGCGCGCCTTGGTTTCGGACCGAGGCCGGCTGGCAGGTGATGCTCGGGGTCGTGCCGCTCCTGCCTTGGGCGCTCTTTCATTTGGCGGAGCAGTGGAGCGCGCTTGGAGGACGGGCGCTCTGGCTGGGACGCATGCGCGCGAACAGCGGCCCGGTAGGCACACTCTCTGAGGTCCTGGTGGTGGCGTCGGTCGCCACTTGGCTGGTGCTCCTCGGGCGGGGTCGAGACCGGCCCTCGGTGAGCGTGGCAGTCGCGTACCAGAGCGCCCTTGGACGGGCGCTACTCGCGCTCGAGCGCCCGGCCGCGTGGGTGACGGCGGTGCTGGTGTTGGTGCACGCGGCGACGCTCTGGCTGCCGCGCATCACCGGGCAAGCGAGCTTGCTCGAGGGTTACGAGATCTTGCGCGAGGCCACGGGACGACTGCCCGGGCTCACGCTCGCGTGCGTGGGGATCACCGCGTTCGTGCTGCACGTCGCCGCCTCGTTGCCGAGCGCCGCGCTGCTCTTAGGCCTAGGCCAGAGCCGCGATGCCCGACAGGGCGCGAGGCTGGTCAGCGTGGGATTCGCCGCGTGCCTCTTGATCCTGTTCACTCAGCTCGCGGGCTGGCATGCCACGGGAGGCGGGGTGATCTGGCCGATTCACGTGGTCGAGATCGCGGACGACGCGGTGCCGCTCGAGTAGAGCCGCTCGAGTAGTCAGGAATCTTTGGTGGCGCCCGCGACCGACTTGCTCGCCGGGGTGCGGGTCATCGCGAAGTGCAAGAGCGCGGGGGTGTGCTGTCCGAGGAACGCACCGATCTTGCCGTGCCCAGTGAAGACGTACTCGCGCTTGCGGGCCCAGAGCGCTTTGGCCATCGCCTTCGCCGCGCGGTCGGCGGGCCACATGAGGTTCTTGGGACGTCGGTCCTCGCGCGCAGGGTTGTGCTGACCCGCGTTGTCGACCTGCGCAATCTCGCTCTCGACGTAGCCGGGATGAATCACCGACGCGCTCACGCCGGTGCCGTTCAGCTCCATCGACAGCGAGAGCGACATCATGCGCAGCGCCGACTTGCTCGCCGAGTACGCGCTGATGCCGGGCGCCGGGGTGAACGCCGCGACGCTGCCCACGAACGCCATGCGGCCCTGGGTCTTCATCAGGTGCGGCAGCGCGTGACGCGCGGTGATCGCCGCGCCAACCACGTTGGTGTCGAGCTGACGGCGCCAGTCCTCGGCGCTCAGGTTCAGGAGCTTGCCGGCCACGGAGAAGCCCGCGTTCGCGATCGCCGCGTCGAGGCGTCCCAGCTCGCTCGCGACCTGATCGGCGGCGCGCTTCACGTCGTCCTCGTCCGTGACGTCGCAGGTGACCGCGAGGGCTTTGCCGCCCTTGGCCTCGATGGCGCGCGCGACCTCTTCGAGATTGCTCTGTCGCCTGCCGGACACCGCGACCGTGGCGCCTTGCGACGCCAGTTCGAGCGCCAGCGCCTTGCCGATGCCGCTGCCGGCGCCGGTGATCCACACGACCAGACCGTTCCATTTGCCCGTTGCCATGCGGAGCCTCGTAGCACGCTGTTCGGCTCACGGTTGACCGCGCGGCGGCAACACGCGCATCGTGCGTCGATGAGCGAGCCCTCGAGCGAGCCTGTCCAGCGTCCGCTGCTCTTGCTGCTGAGCGTGGCCATCGTGGTGCTCGGCCTCTTCGCGGTCTACTTCACCCACGGTGAGTCCTCGAGGGATGTGCCGGCCGACGCGGGGCCTGCCGTCGATCTCGAGGAGGTCGTCGATGAAGGTGAGGGGGTCGATGACGGATGCGGCATCTGTCCACCCGATCGTCCGCATTGCGATCACGGCGAGGGACGCTGTGTTGCATGCGACGCGCGCGAGCACTGCACCGGGCCATTGGGTGCGTGCATGAACGGGGTCTGCGTCGAGTGCGAGACCAGCCGCGACTGCGAGTCGCTAGAGCTCCCCGAGTGCTACTTCGGGAGCCACGCGTGCCGCGCTTGCACCAGCGACGACGCGTGCCTCTTCCGCGGCGCCGCGAGCCACTGCATCGAAGGTCGCTGCAGCGAGCTGGCGCCGTAGATCTCGCCTAGCCATCGCCCGCCGGGAAGCGGCGCAGCTCGGCGACCCGCTCGGCGATCTCCGGGTTCGTCGGCAACGTGGACACACCGCGATCGAGCGCCGTGACGCGCAGCCAGTGGGTGGCGGGGCCGACCTGCGCGAACGCTTTGCCAGGGAGGCCGTTGCGCCCGGTCATCGCCATCACCGCGGTGAAGCTCGAGCGGACCAGCGCGCCAGTGAAGCCGTCGTTCTCGGCGACCAGGGCGATCGCACCCTGCGCGTGGGTGAAGCGCTGCACCAGCGTCCCGTAGTGCTTGCGCACCTCGGCGATGTCGGCCGCGCCGCCGCTCTCCAGCGAGGTGATGTGCAGGTATGCGAGGTGGTTCTGGTGTGCGGCGAGCGTGCGCTGGAGCACCCGCCCAAGCTCCGCAGTGACCGCGCGATCGATGGGCCGGATCATCAGCGCGATGACGAGCTGCCCGTCACTTCCGATCGCGTGGAAGGGGCCTCGGTGATCGACGATGAGCGACACGGGCGGGAGTGTCGGGCCAATCGCGAGGCGTTGCCAGCGCGACCACCCAACGCGGTAGCATCGCCTCATGTGCACTCCTGAACGTGGTCGAACGCTCACCTGGCCCGTCACCTTCGTGCTCGTCGCCGCGTTGGCCCCGGCCTCGGCGCAGGCCCGCGACTTCCACGTCGATCCGACGAGCGGGACGAGCGGCGGCGACGGAAGCGTCGGTGATCCTTGGCACACGCTCGAAGAGGTGGTGGCGAGCGGCGCGCTGAGCGACGGAACCGTGAGCGGCGGCGACCGGGTGCTCTTGGCCTCCGGCTACCACGGCGAGATGGCGGTGATGGGCGGCGGCTTCGATGTGCCCGTGACCATCGAGCCCGAGGACGGCGCGTCGCCGACGCTGCGCCGGGTGCTCTTGCGCAATACCCACGGGTGGATCGTCCGCGGGCTCTCCATCAGCCCGTCGTATGCGGACCCGTATGAGCGGGCCACGATGATCGATCTCGACGGCGCCTCGTGCACGGGCAACCTCATCGAGGGCAACGAACTCTTCAGCGAGCTCGACGTGAGCGGCTGGACGGCGGACGACTGGGTGAACCGCGCCTCGAGCGGGATCGCCGTCGACGGTCCCGACAACGTGATCGCCGGCAACCGCCTCACCAACGTGCGTTTCGGGATCAGCGTGAGCGGCGCGAGCGTGATGGTGCGCGGCAACGTGATCGAGAACTTCTCCGCCGATGGCTTGCGGGGCTTGGGCGACTACGACGTGTTCGAGAACAACTACGTCGCCAACTCGTACGCAGACGACGACGTCGATTCGAACCACGACGATGGGTTTCAGAGCTGGTCGGTGGGAGACGACGGAGTGGGGACCGGCGAAGTCATAGGCGTGGTCCTTCGGGGCAACATCTTCATCGGCTACAGCGATCCCGATCAGCCCTTCCGCGGCACCCTGCAAGGAATCGGCTGCTTCGATGGCTTCTTCGTCGACTGGGTGATCGAGAACAACGTGATCGCGACCGACCACTGGCACGGGATAACGCTGCTGGGCGCGCGTGGTGCACGCATCGTGAACAACACCGTGCTCGATCTGAACGAGGAAAGGCCCGGCCCTCCGTGGATCCAGATCCAGCCGCACAAGGACGGGACGCCCAGCGAGGACTGCGTGGTGCGCAACAACCTGGTCACTGATCTGGACATCATGGAGGGCACCGGGATGCTCGAGGATCACAACCTGGTGATGACGAACCCGGTGAGCTTCTTCGTGGATGCCGCCGCGCACGACTACCACTTGGTCGCCGGATCGATGGCGATCGACATGGGGAGCGCGGAGCTCGCGCCCGCAGCGGATAGAGACGGCATCCCCCGTCCGTTCGGGGCCGCGGTCGATCTGGGCGCGCACGAGTGGGTGCCGCCCGGGACCGACGCGGGCGTGATCGATGGAGCAAGCGGAGGCCTCGACGTCGGACCGCGGCGTGATGCGGGAGTGGGCAGCGATGGCGGGAGCGCGACGCCGACCGATGGAGGCTGCGGCTGCCGGATGGGCGCGCACCGAGGTTCCATCGGGGCCGTGTGGATGCTTGGCCTCGCGCTGCTGATAGGGGTGGGTCGGCGCCGCGTCCGAGGGTGATCGCGCCGAGGCCGCCTTCTCGCTTACACTCCGGGCCCATGCTGGCCCGCACGATCACACTCGGATGCCTCCTCTCGCTCGCCTTCGGGCTCACCGCGTGCGGTGGTGACGATCCCGAGGACGCCGGCATCGACACGCCGCCGCCGCCGCCGCCGCGCGACACGGGCGTCGATGCGCCGCCTCCCACCGACTTTCCCTACAAGGGGCCGTGGGTCATGGCGCCCACGACGGAGAGCGCGCTCGTGCGATGGGAGAGCCAGCTCGCGCCGCCGACGGCGTCGGTGTCGGTACGTCCCGAGGCGGGGGGCGCCGCGCTGATGTTCTCCGGCACCTCCACCCAGACCGAGGTGATGCTGAGCTACGGCGTCGGGACCCGGTTGGTCACCCGGCCCGACTACCCAGGCACCTACTTCGTGAATCAGATCACGATGACGGGGTTGAGCCCCGCGACTTGCTATCTCTACGAGCTCGATGGGTTCACGGGCGAGGGCGGCCGCTTCTGCACGATGCACGCGTCCGACGACCACACGACGCCTATCCGCTTCTATGCGATAGGCGACACCAGCCCTGCGATCATGGGCACCGTGCGCCTGATTCAGGAGAACGATCCCCGCACCACCGAGTTCTCGATCCACGTCGGCGACATCCAGTACTACTCGACCCTGCTCGAGTCCCAACAGTACTGGTTCGAGCTGATGGCGCCGATGCTCGAGGCCAACGCGTTCCTTCCCTGCGTGGGCAACCACGAGAGCGAGGAAGACCACGAGTGGGAGGACATCTATCTCCGGCTCTTCGATCACCCGGGCGGCGAGGAGGGCGTGAACGCGGGCGACAACGGGACGATCTACTACCACTTCGAGACGGGCGGGGTTCACTTCTTCTCGATGAGCACCGAGCATCCCTTGGAGATCGGGAGTGACCAGTACGACTGGTTCGTGGACACGCTGACCGCGGTGGAGGCCGATCCCAACTACCGGTTCAGCATCCTCTATTTGCACCGCCCGCTCTACTCGTATGGCGACTGGAACCCACGCGCCGAGCTGGTGGACGCGCTGGATCCCTTGGTGCGCGACCACCGTATTCCCCTGGTGCTCTCGGGCCACATGCACGGCTACGAGCGCTTCGAGATCGACTACCCGACTGCAGGTCCGGGCGGCCTGGGCCACGCGACGCACGTGACCACCGGCGCAGGTGGATTCCCCGGTACCCCGACCTCGGTGAGCGAGCGTCTGCCCACCGACCCCGACGCGGCCGCGCTACGGGTGAGCGCCGGCGCGTTCTTCCAGTCGATGATCATCGAGGTCGTTCCCTCCAGCGACGGCACCGCTGATCTGATTCAGGCGACGACGCTGGATGATCTTGGGGCCACCCGCGATAGCTTCGAGATCAGCGTCGCTCGGTAGGCGCTCGGCCCAGCTCAGTCGGCCCAGCTCAGCCGGCCCAGCTCAGTCGGCCCAGCTCAGTCGGCCCAGCTCAGTCGGGCCAGCTCAGTCGGCCCAGCTCAGCCGTCGCTGCAGCTGAGGACGTTCATGCTGCCTTCGGCGCAGGGGCAGCAGCCGCAGTTCGTGACGGGGCCGCCGCACTCACTGACGCAGCTGTTCGCGATGATGCAGGTGGGCGGGCAGGGCTCAGACTCGTTGCACTCGCCGGGCGGGATCACTCGGGTGTCGAGCAGCGCGGGGGCGTCCGTGGTGGCGGGCGCGTCGTCTTCTGTGGGCGCGTCGGCGAGCGCGGCGTCGGTGGTGGCCGGCACGTCGTCCGTGGCGACCGGCGCGTCGACAGTAGCGGGGACGTCCATCGTGGTGGGCGCGTCGACAGGATCGGTGCCGGTGTCGGTGGTCCCGGTGTCGTCGGGGCAGCCGGCGAGTGCGAGGGAGAGGAGCAAGGGAAGGTAGTTTCGCATCGAGAGGGGTAGCACGTCCGCGGCCGGGCCACCTTCGCGCTACCATCGCCGGATGCGCTCGCACCGAAGCCTCGCAGCACTGCTGTTCACTTTCTTCGCTTTCGGCTCCCTCTCCGCCTGTGACACGCCTGCAGATCCGGACGGGGGCGTCGAGGACGACACGGCCGAGCCGCTCGATGCCGGCATGGACGCGGGGCCGAGGCCGCCGGATGTGTGCGATGAACTCAGCCTCGCTCGCTCGCCCATCGGCGCGAGCACAGGCATCGACTTCGGGGACGTCGCCGGCGACTTCACGGTCAACACGCTCGATGGCGTTTACCACTACGCCGAGGCGCGCTCCGGCTGCGAGAGCTACGTCTTTCTGAACTACATCCAGGACCTGCGGAGCACTCCGACGGGCACTTGGTTCGGCGACACCGTCTGGAGCGGCAATGGCGTCGATGGCTTCCTCCTCGAGGGACCGCGCAACGTCCAGTACTTCTACACGTCGTACGAGCCCGACGCGGCGGCGCGCGCCACCCGGATGGAGGCGATGCGGGCGATCCTCGAGGAGAAGCTCGCGTTCCGGTTCACCGACCCCGACGAGCAGGCGTTCTGGCGGGCGCGGTTTCACTTCGTCACCGATCGGGTGAGCGAGATCGAAGGTAGCGTGGGCGCGCACTTCACCGACTACTTCGCCTACACCCGCAGCGCCGCGTCGCTGGTCGATCTGGGGGATCGGGGGATGGCGTCCGCCCCACTGCCGTTCTTCTTCGGCATCGATCGACACCAGCGCTTCCACGCTGGGGATGACCTGTCTCCCTTCGTGGGCGGCACGCCGTCCTTGATGATGGCCGCGTATGTGGGCCACTACTACAACCACCTCTTCGAGGTAGACCAGCACTTGGCCGCCGATGGCGCGACCGTGGTCGCTCTGCTCGACGCCGAACGCACCACCATGCGGGTCTTCAACCGCGAGGTGACGCTGCCCGACGCAGGGGCGATCGCGGGCTTCGACACCCTGGAGATCGACGTCGCGATCGAGTGCGACGCGCGCAATCCCTTCGCGTGCTCCGAGTGGGATCGCATCGCCGACGTGCAGCTCTGCCTCGATGCGGCGTGCACCGAGAGCTTGGAGATCGGCCGCTGGATTACCCCCTATTGGCGCCGCGGACCGCAGCACTGGGTCATCGACGCGAGCCCGTTTTTGCCGCTGCTCGCCGCGGGCGGGGCCACCCGCTTCTTCGTCGAGACCGGCCCCGACTGGGAGCGCGCCACCGAGTACGTGGGCACCGTCGCCCTGCGCTTCTCGGACAGCGGCGATGATGGAGAGGTGCCAGCAGGTGCGGTCCGGGTGTTCACCGGCGGCACGTTCGACGCGACCTACAACGACCGCGACCCAGTCGCCGTCGCCATCCCCGCGGACGCCACCCGAGTCGAGCTCGTCACGATCCTGAGCGGGCACGGCCAGGTCGACGGGAGCAACTGCGCCGAGTGGTGCGATCACCGACACCTGTTCACCGTGAACGGCACGGCGCTGACGCCCATCAGCTACGGGGGCGCGGTGGGCAGCGGCCTGGGCTGCGCCGACCGGGTGATCGAGGGAGTCCCTCCCAATCAGCTGGGGAATTGGGCGCCCGAACGCGCCTACTGGTGCCCCGGCCTGCCGGTCGAGGCGCGTCACGATGACCTCACCGCCCTGGTCACCCCGGGCGAGGACCTGAGCATCGACTACGAGGGACGCTTCCGGACGGCGACGCCCTCGGGCGGCGACATCGCTCTCTCCGCCTACGTGGTCTGGTACCGCTGACGCTCGTTCACCTGATATCTTGGCGCCATGCAGCGCTTCGCACTTGGCTTCGTCACCGCCTCGCTCTTCACGCTCTCGGTGCTCACGTCCGGCTGCGATTGCGCAGGTCCCGGTCGGCTGATCGGTGAAGGCGGCGCCTGCGAGGGCACCGCCGAATGCGAGGAGGGCCTGCAGTGCATCGACGGCACCTGCCAGCGCCCGCCCGACGGCGGCTTCCCGGACGGCGGGATTCCCAGTGATGTCCCGGGCCGCGACGTCCCCGGTGCCGATGTCCCTTCGAGCTGCGCGCCCGCCTGCACGCTGGGCCAGCGTTGCGACGAGACGGGCGCGCCGATGTGCATCGACAACACCTGCGGCGATCTTTCGTGCGACGCGTCCTCCCGCTGCGAGCCCGCGCCCAGCGGCACCGGCAACGTGTGTGTCGACAACGCCTGCACCGATTCGGTGGATTGCCCGGAGTCCCGGTATTGCAACGGAACCCTCTGTGTCCTCGACGCATGTGTGCCCGGGGAGGCCACCTGCAGCAGCACCGGCGGCGTCTCGGTGTGTGGCTCCGACGGGTCGCCCGCGGTGGTCCGCTATACCTGCGGGAGCGACGCCTACTTCACGAGCATGTGTATGGTGGATGGGACGACCGCGTATTGTCCCTGCGAGGACGACTGGGATTGCCCCGCGTTCACCGCGTGTGAGGCCGGTCGCTGCGAGGGTATGGGCACCGCGCCCTCGTGTCGGTTGCCGGCAGCTCCCTTCAGCGAGGCCCTCCCGACGGTTGAGGCCGGCTTCCCGTGGGGCGGACCCAGCCGCGCGGATCCCAATGCGGATGCGATGAGCACGCCGTACGCCACCTCGACCCAGGTGGTGATGACGCCCGTGGTGGCGAACCTCGACGACGACAATGGCGACGGCCGGATCGACGAGCGCGACTATCCCGAGATCGTCTTCCTCAGCTTCTGTGGCGGCAGCTCGATCTCTGCCGACGGCGTGCTGCGGGCGGTGCACGGCGGCGGGCCGCATCGGGGCGAGGACTTCTTCGCGAACTGCGGCCCGACCACCACCTGGCACGAAGGCGACGCGCTACCTGCCACCTGCAACTGCGCCAACGGTGGTGATCTCGACTCGACCGCGGGCGTCGCCATCGGTGACATCGACTACGACGGCGTGCCTGAGATCGTTGCGCTGGTGGAGAATGACACGCTGCGCATCTACTCGAACACCGGGGTGCGTCTGCTCGACCTCGGCGGACCCGGAATGGGCGGCAACGGCTCTCCGTCGATCGCAAACCTCGACGCGTCGGGACACGCCGAGGTCGTCTACGGCGCCCACGTCTTCACGTTCGAGACCACCGGCGCTGGCGCACTGAACCTCGTCGATAGATTCGACGGCACGCTGGGACAGGGCACCAGCGGCTCGGGTGGAGGACAGGGGCCTATCAGCTGCGTCGCCAACGTCGCGGGCGGCTCAGAACTCGAGGTCATCGGCGGCAGCACGGTGTACCGGCTGCCCACGCCCCCGGCGGGGGCGACCCGCCGCAGCGCTTGCCCCGGCGGCAACACCTCCGACTTCTGCGTCGGCCGGCTCGCCCAGGTATGGGACGCCCGCACCGTGAACGCGATCGGCGGGAGCCGCGACGGCTTCTGCGCGGTCGCCGACGTGCTGGGTGCCGATCGCACCGCGGCGCCCGGCCCCGCGAACCCGCCTGACGGCATGCCCGAGGTCATCGTCATGAATGGTGGGCACATCGAGATCTATGCGGGTGACACGGGGGTGCAATTCCGGGACATCACCATCACCGGGACCAGCACCGGCGGCGCGCCCAACGTCGATGACTTCGACGGTGATGGCTTCGGGGAGATCGGCCTCGCGGGCTCGACGAACTACGTGATGCTCGATCTCCAGCCCGCGACCGCGGCGTGCGCCGCGTGGCCTGGCGTGCTGGTCGACGGATCGCCTGCGCCCGGCACCAATGGGGCTCGTACCCCGCCCGCCACGGCGTGCATGAACGACGCGGCGTGTGGGGATCTCACCCAGTTCGCCTGCAATGAAGCGGTCCAGGCGTGCGTGTGCCTCCACAACGGCTGGACCCGGCGCACCGAGGACGACTCGTCGCAGGTCACCGGATCGAGCGTGTTCGACTTCAACGGCGATGGCGGCGCCGAGGTCGTCTACAACGACGAGTGCTACTTCCGGGTCTACAACGGCGTCGACGGTGAGGTGCTCTTCCGCGAGGCGTCGGAGAGCCGCACCCGCACAGAGAACCCGGTGATCGCCGACGTGGATAACGACGGCAACGCGGAGATCGTGTTCGCGACCTCGACCGAGTCGGGCTTCTGCAGCGACACGTCGCTGCGGCCCCAGTTCAACCCGGGTGTCGAGGTGTGGGGCGACACGAGTGATCTCTGGGTGTCGGCCCGCCGCATCTGGAACGAGCACGCCTACCATGTGACCAATGTGCTCGAGTCGGGCGGCATCCCGCTGCGCGAGCCGGAGAGCTGGCGGGACTACGGCGGCCGTGAGTACAACACCTACCGCAGCCAGCCTCGCTCCTTTGGCACGGCGCCGAACCTGCAGGTGGTGCGTATTCAGGTGAGCTCGCCGGACGCCGCGTGTGGCACGCTGGGCTCGCGCCTGGTGATCGCGATTCGGATCCGCAACGCCGGCGACGTGCGGGTCGGCGCGGACATCCCCGTGGCGCTCTTCGGGGAGTGGGACGCGGGCCCGACGATGGAGCCGCTCTATGCCGACGGAGCGATGACGCCGCTCGTGGTGACCCTGGGCCGCACGCTCGAGGCGGGCGCGAGCCTGATCCTCACGGTGCCCTACGACTCCAGCACCAGCACGCTCGGGACCTTGCCCGATCGGATTCGGGTGGTGGTCGATCCGCCGAGCGCGGGCGCGCCGCTCGGGGTCGAGCGGGAGTGCGTCGAGACCGACAACGAGCAATCGATCGTGGTGCAAGGCGGGGCCCTGGTGGCCGACCTCGACGTCGAGCTCACTGGGCCCACGGGCGACTGCCCGATCCTCACCTTTGGCGCGACGGTCACTAACCGGGGCTCGACGGCGGCGAGCGCCATCGTGGTGCGCTTCTACGCGGGTGATCCCAGCACCGGCGGGCGCCTCCTCGGCGAGGAGATCATCGCTGGACCGCTGGCACCCGGCGCGAGCGCGTCCGTGACCTCCGCGCTCGAGATCCTCGGCTCCGGAATCCAGATCTTCGTCGTGGTCGATCCCGACGATACCGTGCTCGAGTGCAACGACGGCAACAACGTCGATGCCTCGACCGACCGCTACGGCTGCTTGCTCTGATCGCCTAGCTAGCTCGAGCACTGATCCGTTTGAGTCTCGTAGGAATCCAACGGATTCGGGGCGCCTCTAGAAGTCGAGGTCGCGCACGATGCCAGGTGTCGGTGCTTCGAGCACCGGGATGGCCTCGGCGTCCACTTCCACTTCCACTTCCTCGTTCTCCGCGTGCCCCGGTAGATCGTGCCCATCCCGCCCGTACCGATGACCTCTTCCAGGCGGTACTTTCCCGCGAGAATGGTCGCCTCTACTTCTGTCTGCGGCACGGAGCGGTCATGGTAGCCTCGCTCTCGCCGTTTTGACCATGCGCCCCCTGACGATTGCCGCAGCTCTGTGCCTCGCGCTCCTCGCGTCCGCTCGAGTGGCCTGCGCCCAGGACGCAGACGCGACCCGCGCTGCCGCCGCGCGCGCCGCCTTCAACGAAGGCGTGGCCGCATCGGATGCGGAGGACTGGGATCGTGCGGCGGACCGCTTTCGCGCGGCGCTCGATCTGCGGGCGTCGGCCGCGATCGCGCTGAACCTCGCTGTCGCCCTGGGGCATCGGGGCAACGTGGTCGAGGCGACCGAGCTCTTGCGCGGCGTGCTCCTGGATCGCAGCGCGAACGACGACGTGCGCTCCTCGGCCCAGCAGACGCTCGCGATGCTCGAGCCTCGGGTCGCGTGGCTCGAGGTGCAGATGGAGGGGGCCGCCGACAGCGTCTCGTTGCAGATCGATGCGCTCCAGATCGCGGACGTCATGCTGGCCCGGGCGATCCCGCTCGACCCAGGAGCGCACCACGTCTCGGTGCTCCGAGATGGCGTGGAATGCGCTGGAGGCGACGTCACCCTGGCAGAGGGCGAACGGCGCGCAATGGTGTTGAACGTGCCGGCGGCGCCCGAACCGCTTCCCGAGCCTGTCGACGACGTCCTGGAAGTGCCTCTCGCGGGCAGTGGACCTGCGGAGGATGGTGGCCCCGATCCGTTGATCTTGGGGCTCTCGATCGGCGGCGGGGTGCTGGTGCTCGGCGCGATCGCCGGGCTGGTGGTCGCACTGACCCTCCCCGGGGACGCGATGCCCTTCGCAGGCAACGCTGGCGTCTTGGAGATCGGACGATGAGGTCGCGCGGGCGTGTCTCGATCCTGCTCGTCGCTGCGCTCGCGTGGGCGGGTTGTCAGCAGCCGTTGACCGAGCTCGTGGTGGTAATCGACACCGACTACGCCGTGCCCGACGCGCTCGACTCGGTCGAGCTCGTGATCACCTCTCCCGACGGCAGTGTCGAGAACGTGCTCGCGCCCCTCGATACCATCCCGATTCCCGTGAGCCTCGGTCTGGTCCATCGAGGAGGCGCCCTCGGCGTCATCGGGATCGAGGCGATCGGGCGGAGCGGCGACGTCACCCGGGTGCGCGCGGCGATGCTCACGTCGTTCGTCACCGGCGAGCGCCGCGAGGTGCGCCTCGATCTGCGCAGGCGCTGCGAGGGCGAGCTGTGCACAGCCACCACTACCTGCAGCGAGGGCATCTGCTCCTCGGCCGAGGTTCCCGGTATCGAGCTGCCGCTCTTCGGCGGCGAGGTCATGCGCAGCGACGCAGGCGGCGGCGACGCGAGCATCCTCGACTCACCCGGTACCGACGCGCCCTGCACCGGCACGCCGGGTACCGCCGAGATCTGCGACGGACTCGACCAGAACTGCAATGGACTCGTCGACGAAGGCGACGTGTGCACCTGCAGCAGCACGTGCGAGCTCGCGCACGCGACATCGACCTGTGTCGTGGGCGGAACGTGTGTGATCGTGGCGTGTGAGGTCCTCTACGCCGACTGCGACGTGCGCCCCGAAACCGGCTGCGAGCGTCTGGTCAACACCCTGACCGACTGCGGTGACTGCGACCGACCCTGTACCTCGTCGGTGGGAGAAACCAGCTGCAGCGACGGGGTGTGCCGCATCACTCGCTGCACCAGCGATCGCACTGCGGACTGCAACGGTGAAGTCGCGGACGGATGCGAGATCAACATCCACGGTGACACGATGCATTGCGGGGGATGTCGCATGCCGTGCTCCAGCGGCATGCGCTGCACGAACGGCAGCTGTCGCTGAGTCGAAGTCTCAGTTCGGTGGGCGGGTACCCGCCCGGGTGAGCACTACCGCGCCGAAGCCGAAGAGCCCCGCGATGAAGACCGCGAGGGTCCCGAAGAAAGGGACCAGCGACGTCACGAAGAGGATCGCCACGCCAGCGCCGAGCTGAAATACTGGCTTGTCCTTCAGGGCCGCGATGGGCAGCCCGTGGCCCAAGATCATCGCGACCGCGGCGAAACCCGCGTAGCTAGCGACCGCTGCGGTGAGGGCCAACAGGACGGCGCCGGGGATCCCGATCAGGGTGATCAACAGCACGATCCCGAGGACGAGCGCGGCGGCCGCCGACAGAAGGCCCGTGAGGACCGCGCGGCCCGGCGCGGTCCGGAGCGTCGTCGTCACCAGGTCCAGGCGTGCTGGCCAGAGGCCCAAGAGGAGCAGCCCGAACAAGAATAGGAGCGTGTGTCGCGCCCCGGAGCCGAGGGTGTCTCCCACCCAGGCGACGAGCGCATCCCCCGGAGTCTCCCGGGCTTCTTCGCCATCGCCCCAGTCGTCCCAAGCCTCCCACTCCTGCCACTCGCCGTCGGTTCGCTGCACCGCGCCGGGGGTGACGTCGGCCCCGGGATCCACCTGCACCTGACCGCCCATGGCGACGATGTCGCCGCGCACCGACCCGGTCGAATACACGTGCACGTTGCCGCCCATGCTCACGACGTCGTGCAGCACCTCGCCCTCGATCTCGGCGTTGCCGCCCATCGTCACCACGCTCGCGACGACCTCACCAGGGCCCACGCGCACGTTGCCGCCGAAGCTCGTGCGATCGCGCGCGTCACGGCGGGCCGCGTCGGCGGCGGCGGGGACCGTGGGTGTGGCGGGGACCGTGGTGGTGGGGACCGTGGCTGTGGTCGGGACCGTGGGTGTGGTGGGAACCGTGGTCGTCGCTGCGGGGGCGATACTCCGGATCGTGAGGAGTGTGGCGCTCCGATCGACCACGAAGGGCGCGTCCGGGCCCAGGACCGCCACCACCACGTCTCGCAGCGAGGCGCCTCGTACCCGAAGGTGGGTGTTCGGATCTGCGGCGAGCGCGCCGACGAAGCCCAGGCCCGCGGCCGCCGCCGCGCTCTCGAGCGCGACGCTCGCGGGCACGTCGTCGGCCACCACGGTGAGCGCCTCTTCCTCGGGCCACGTGCCCGTGAAGTCCAGCGCGCGCGCCTGCGTGGGCAGACCCACGCTCACGAGCAAGAGCAACGCAGCCACGCTCGTGGCGAGCTGAGGCGTGATCAAGAGGCGGCGCAGCGGGGCGACGAGACCGACGAGCAAGAGCGAGAGCCCGAGCGCCAAGCCCGCCCAGCCGCCAGGGACCGAGCCCTGCACCAAGCGGCTCGCCGCCGAGGCCAGCGTCCACAGGCGCGCGAGGCCCGAGAGCGTGCCCGTGATCGACGGGAGCCCATCGAGCGAGAGCACCGCGAGCGCGATGGACGCCATCGATCCGAGCGCGAAGGCCCACGCGAGCGAGCGCCGGGAGACGGCGAGCTGCGTGGCGAGCGCGGCCGGCTTGGCTTCGGGCGCCAGCTCGCTCGCGATGACGTGCCGAACCATCGCGTCCAGCACCGCGTCCGACAGGCCTGCGTCGATGAGCGCCTGCCCGATCGAGTCGCTCAACGGGCCATCTGGGGATTCGAACGCCGCGCCCAACTCGGCGTGCAGCAGCTGTGCATCGCGTACCCGAGCGCTGCACGCGCTGCACGCGGCGTGGTGGGCGTGGCTGTCCGCATCGAGCAGATCACCTCGATCTGCCGCGAGGGCCTCGATGGCCTGCTCGGGGAGATGCCCGTCGATCAGCGCGTTCATCAGTGTGTTTGGATGATCCATCACGGCTCCTCGACGGCCGCACGGAGGCGAGAGCGCCCACGGTGCAGCCACGTCATCACGGTTCCCATCGGTACGTCCAGCGCGCCGGCGATCTCTTCGTAGCTCTGCTCGTGCAAGTGAAAGAGCAGGAGCGCCTGGCGCATGGGCGCTGGCAAGTCTTCGAGCGCGCGCGAGAGCTTGGCGGCGTGTTGTTGGGTGATAGCCGCCCGTTCGGGGTCGGGGCTGGAGCTCGAGGCGACGCTGGTGAGGGGCTCTCCGTCGGCGGCGAACGTCGCGCGCTCGAGACCACGGCGGCGTTGGCGATCCCGGCACACGTTGCGAGTCACCGTGCTCGACCAGCCGAAGAAGGATCCTCGGGTCGCATCGAAGCGCGGCAGCTCGCGGACCAGTCGCTCGAACGCCGCTTGGGTCGCGTCCTTCGCTTCGGCTGGGCCCATCAAGGTGTGGCAGAGGGACGCGATGCGGCGGGCGTGCAAGCCGAGCAGCTCTTGGAGCGCGCCGCGATCTCCTTTTGCGGCGCGGCCCGCGAGCGCATCGGAGTGGGTGCCGAGCCCGAGCGACGCATCCCTCGGAGCCTCGGCGCGCCGCGCCTCCTCACGGGAGCTCGAGGCTCCCGGGGAGGCGATCGGCGTACGCGCCACGAATCCGAGCCGCTCTGCCATCAGTACGAGCATGCTAGGTCAGAGGGCCTGGGGATAGGCGGAGTCGCGGTAGGCGCTGTTCGCCTCGAGGCGGGACGGTACGTCCTTGCTCATGCGGGTGCGCAAGAGCGCACCGAGACCCAAGATCGCCGCGATCATGAGCGCGATGCCACCCGCTCCCGGGACGAGCGACGCGACGTAGAGCGTACCCACGCCGGCCGCTAGCTGATGGACGGGGCGATCCTTCAGGCGCTCGATCGGGAGCACCGCGCCGATCACGGCCGCGACCGCTGCCAGACCCACGTAGCTCGCGAGCGAGACCGTGATGGCGAGCGCGATTGCGAGAGGGATCCCGACGATGGTGACCGCGAGCACGATCCCGGCGACGACCGCGAGCGCGCCACCGCCCAACCCCTTGAGACCAACCTGGACCGGGTCACGCGCGATCACCACCTTCAGCGCGTTGAACCGCTCGGGCGCCCCGCCGCTGAGCGCGAGGCCCAAGAGAAAGAGCAGGAAGAACGTGACGGCGCCTTCGACGATCGAGAAGACCAGCGCCGCGAGATCATCGATCGGGGTGCTGGGCGCCAGGGCGTGGCTGGACGTGTCCACCACCGAGCCGACGTGCGCCGTCCCGCTGCGGTGGAGCGCACCGCCCAACGTCGCGACCTCACCGTCGACGGCCGCGCCATCGGCGAGCGTTGCGTTGCCGCCGACCGTGATCAAGTCGCCCGTGATGTGGCCCGTGACGACGACGTTGCCGCCCATGGTCATCACGTCGCCGAGCACTTCGCCATCGACGGTGGCGTTGCCGCCCATGGTCACCACGTTGGCGACCCGCTCGCCCGCGGCGACCACGACGTTGTTGCCCATGGTGAAGCGGTCGCTGGGCTGCGCGAGCGCAGTGGCCGAGACGAGCGGGGAGAGGACGAGAGCAAGGGCGAGGAGGAATGAAGGGAGAGGCCGCATGAGAGGTGCTCCTGGTGGGCGCGGATTTGCGCTGGGAACAGGCTCTACGCGGCGAGGGCGTCGCTATTTCAGGGCGCTCTCAGAAGACGGTGCCGTCGCTCTTGATCTGGATCGGCGGCCCGCCGCCCTCGCGCTTCTCGGCGGCGACCTCGCGTCCCGCGAGCCACGTGCCGCCCTCGAGCACCCTCGAGACGGGAAGGCGCGAGACGTCGAGGCCCGCTGCGTCGCGCACCGCGGCGGCGACCCGATCGAGCAGGGCGATGGTCAACGCGCGCCACTCGACCACCAGCTCGCTGCCGACCTCGTGCACGTCGCGCAAGACTCCGTCGTGCTTGGGGACCAGCACCCCTTCATCCACGAAGAGGCCGCCGTTGCGGTACTCGGCCAGACCCGTCAGCTCGTCGACGCCCACCACCTCGAGGCCCGAGCGCTCGAGCGGCTCGACGAGGGAGTACGCGAGCCACTGCGAGAGCTTGTGGAACGGCACCAGACCCGCGGTCGGGCTGGTGCCGCCGATCTTGCTGTGCATCCACACGTCGCCGACGTTCACCCCCATCACCGTGACCCGACCAGGCCAGATGGGACCGAGCGCCTCGAGCAGGGTGTGCAACAGGCGCCGCGCCGGGAGCTTTCCCCCTTCGGCGCGCGAAGCCAGGGTGTCGAACAAGCCCCCGAGGCGGGTGGTGCCGCCGAAGAGATGGGGCGCCGCCTGGATGGCCGAGCCCAATCGCGCGAGGAGCTCCGTGCGCCCTTCGAGGCCGACCATGGGATTACGGGGGCCGACCTGAAAGGCCGTCGCGAGGGTGCCTACGGCGAGTTCCCCCAATACGGTCGCATCGACCCGCAATGGGTGATTCACGGGATCCCCCGACAGCGCGCCGCTGGTGAAGAAGTGGTGACTGGCCACCGCGAGCCCCTCGGAGCGGCCGATCGAGAGTCCGCTCGAGGCCTCCTTGTAGGTCCATCCCGTGCCGGCCCCCGCGTCGAGCAGCACGCTGATCACGATCCAAGCGACCCGAGCCCGCGCGGCCTCGAGCGGAGGAAGATCCGACAGGCGCGCTTCGAGCTCAGCGACCCGGTCGATCCCGCCCGCCCGAAAGTGCGCCAGCCGTCCGTGATGGGGAATCACGAAGTCCGGGAATCGCGCTTTGGTGATTCGCAGGGTCCGCGCCGCCGCATCGTGCAGGCGCCCCTCGTCGAGCGCGAAGTTGTCCAATGAACCGTTCCTGGCCAGCTCCAGCATCTCCTCAGCACGCGCCCGGATCGTCGAGGGCGAGCGCAAGAACCCAATGGGGCTCTGGGCGTCCTGCATGCTGTCGCGGACCCCGCCGGGACGAAGGTCCTTGGTCATTCGCTGAAGCTCCTCCCGCGGACCGACGCCAGCTCCTCGGCCGTGGGGACCGCCTCCCCGGCGGTGAAATAGCCAGCGGCCATCTTGGCCTCCATCTCCACCTGCGCATCCGGCGGGATCAGCTCATCGGGGAGCCGCACTCGCTCGCCAATCTCGATGCCGCTCTGGGTGATCGCGTCGTGCTTCATGTTGCTCATCGAGATGAACCGATCGATCTTCGTGATGCCCAGCCAGTGCAGGGGATCGGGCATCAGCTCTTGAAAGCGCATGTCCTGCACGCCTGCGACGCACTCGGTGCGCACGAAGTAGTGGGCTGCGGTGTCGCCGCCCTCTTGCCGTTTGCGCGCGTTGTAGACGAGGAACTTGGTGACTTCGCCGAGCGCTCGGCCTTCCTTACGGTTGTAGATGACCACGCCCATCCCGCCCTCTTGGGCGGAGCGCACGCACTCTTCGATGCCGTGGGTCAAGTACGGGCGGCAGGTGCAGATGTCGGAGCCGAACACGTCGGATCCGTTGCACTCGTCGTGGACTCGACAGGTGAGGGGATACTTGGTGTCCCCCAAGTGCGCCGGATCGCCCATCACGTAGATGGTGTTTCCGCCGATGGGCGGCAAGAAGACGTCGAGATCACCGCGGGTCACCAGCTCGGGGAACATGCCGCCTGTCTGTTCGAACAAAGTGCGGCGAAGCTCGGCGTCGGTGCACCCGAAGCGGCGCGCGATGCCGGGCAGATACCAGACTGGCTCGATTGCCACTTTGGTCACCGACACGTCGCCCTTGGCGCTGAGGTGATGCCCATCGGCCTTGAGACGGCCTTGGGCCATGGCGTCCTTGATCTCGTGCAGCTGAAGGTGCGCTTTGGTGACCGCGATGGTGGGCCGGATGTCGAAGCCCTCCGCCAGCCGGTCGCCGAAGCACTCCTGGATCATCGCGCCGAACGGATCGATAGAGACGATCTTGTCCTGCCCGTGCCACTGCGGGTGCGGTCCGAACTTGTCGGTGGGTGCGGTGTTGGTGAGGTCGGCGCGGTGCTCGGCCTTCAGCGTGCCCGCGGCGATCGCGAGCGCTCGGTAGACCGCGTACGCGCCCGAGTGGGTGCCAATCGCGTTGCGGTTCTCGGGGTTGGTGAGGGTCGCGATGACGGGCCCACGCACTTTGGGATCCTCGGCGAACCACTGGACTCGCACCGGCGGTCCCCCGTCCTGTCCCGGATGCGAGGTGAGCTTGATGTGCGGTCGCCGTTTGGTGTCAGTCATCGACCCTCAGCTTGCCGAAGGCTTCCACACAACACCAGAACCAAGCTATCTAATGGACATTGGTCACGTTTTTGGTGCGCAACCGGCTTCGCATCCACCGCCGGGGGGTCGGGACGTCACGAATGGCCTCGCTTGGGCCCATACCGTCCACGACCGCGCTGCCCCATGGGTGGGCAGGCGTGTCGGAGAAAGAGGTACGGAAGATGATCAAGAAGCTCCCCACCTGGTTCCTCGCTGGAGGTCTCGTGCTCGCGCCGCTCCTGGGCTTTGCCACCTGGCAGCTCGCGGGCGCATGTCCCTGTGGCGACGCCTGCCCCTGCGGCGCCGCCTGCCCCTGCGGTTCGCACTGAAGGGCCCCGCTTGGATCGCGTGGCACGCATCGCGCTGACCGAATCTCTGGTCCGACTGGGCCAGGGAGATCGATCGGCGATGACCGAGGTCTACCGAGGCCTTCGGCCCGCGGTGCGTGCTCTCGCGCGGCGGATGCTCGGGAACCCCGATGATGCCGCAGACGTCGCCGAGGAGGTGCTCTACGAGGTCTTCACCCGCGCATCCAACTTCGATGGTGATGGCGACGCGCTGGCCTGGGCGCTGACGATTACCACTTGGCGCTGCCGCACCGAGCGCAAGCGGAGGAGCCGCAGGCGGACCGTCCCGCTCGACGCGAGCGTCGAAGAACTCGCGATCGATGCGCCGGGTCCTGACGCGGCGGCCGAAGCCCGCGAGCTTCGGGCGGCGCTGCAGCAGGCGAGCCTCGACTTCACCGAGCGGGATCGCGAAGCGCTCGAGATGGTGCTCGCAGGCTCGCCGCTCGATGCGGCGCTGCGCAAACGCAAGGAACGACTGTTGGTGCGCCTGAGGCGCGCGCTCTTGGGAGAGACCACATGAACGACGAGAACCCCGGCGACATGCAAGTGCCCAGCGCGCTGCGCCTCTCGTACGAGGTGGCGCGCCTGCGCCGCGCGCTGATCGAGGCCTCACCCGCCCTGCTCTTCACGGTGGTGTTGCTGCTCGAAGGCGCAGCGCCCCAGCGTCTGACCGCCGCGCTCCTCATGTACGTGACTGCGGTGTTGGCGCGCGCCGTAGGGCAGAGCGCGGGGGCGGCAGTGCTCCCCGGGCTTCTGTTCGGCCTCGTGCCCTTCCTCATCGTGCGAGTCGCGGAGTCGGCGGGACACGTGTGCCTCGGGGATCGTTGCATGTCGTGGTGTCTCCCCGCGTGTGTGATCGGGGGATTGGCGGGTGGCGTGCTGGTGGGTGTTCGTGGTGCGCGCGCCAAAGATCCGGTCGCGTTCGGTCTGAGCGCCGCGACGTTGGTGGTGCTCTCCGGAGTGGTGGGTTGCGGCTGCGCAGGCGGTGCGGGCATGGCAGGCGTCGCGCTGGGCACGCTCGCGGGGGCGGCTGTGCCGCTGGCCATCGTCCGTTTGGTGCGACGCTGATGGCCCGACGTGGTACCCGAGGTCTCGAAACATGAAGACTGCCCTCTTTGGCGCGTGCTGCGCGCTCGTCCTCTCGGCCTGCGCCCCGACGCTCACCCGGGTGCCCGACCGTCATCCGGCGCGGGCCACCGCAGAGAGCACGCCGCTCCCCGAGGTGGCGACCATGATCACGGGCGCGGACGACACCCCGCCTCCCCCAGTCTCGGGCCACGCCCATCACCACCATGGAGGAACCGGTGAGTGAGTTTCGCGTCGCCCCGCTCGTGCTGGCGGGTCTGCTCGGGGGATGCGTGTCGGCGTCGAGCTCGTTCCACCGGGTCGAGCACACGGTGCGCGAGCGGCTGCATGACTCCGACGCGCCGTTGGCCCATGTCGAGGCGGCGGAGCGTGACGAGGCGGGCGACGACTCGCTCCGGGAGATGCTGGCGCGGCCGTTGAGCCCCGACGACGCAGTCGCCATCACCCTCTTGCGCTCACCCGAGGTGCGGAGCGCGCTTGCCGAGCTGGGGATCGCGCGCGCGGAGGTGCTGACCGCCTCGACGCCTCCCAACATCGAACTGGACAGCGAGATGCGCTTCGGCCGAACGACTGCCGCGGGCGATGAGGTGGAAGCGCACGCGGTCATCGACCTGGCGCAGCTCATCGTGTTGCCCTTGCGCCGGGCCGCGGCCGAGAGCGAGCTGCGCGCGGCCGAGCTCGGCGCCGCCGACGAGGTGCTCCGGCTGACGTACGTGGCGCGGAGCGCCCTCATCGAAGCCCAGCGGACCGAGGCGCGACGCGCGCTGATGGTTCACGTGGTCGAGGTGACCCGTGCGGCTTGGCGAACCGCACAGGCATTGTACGAAGCGGGGAACGTGGCGTCGCTGATGCCGGCGACCGAGGAGGCGATGCACCAGGAGGCCCGTCTCATGCTCGCGCGCGCCGAGCTCGAGGCCCTCGAAGCGCGGGAGGTCGCGGTGGTGGCGATGGGCTTGAGCGGCGCCGCGGCGCGCTTCGATCTCGCCGAGGGGTTGGCCCTTCCCGAGGACGATGCGCCGGCGCTGGACGAACTCGAGTCGCGTGCGGTGGGCCGCAGCCTGGTCCTGATGCGGATCGAAGAGGCGATGCGGGCGCTGGGCGGCCAGCACGAGCTCTCGCGGATGCGCGGTCTGTTGCCCGAACTCCGCGTCGGCATCTCCGGGTCGTATGCGGATCAAAGTTTTGCGTTCGGCCCCGCCTTCACGATCGTGCTTCCCCTCTTCGATCAGGGGCTGGGAGCAAGCGATGTGATCGAGGCGCGGCTCCGGGTGACCGCCGAGGAGTGGACCGCCGCGGCGATCCACCTGCGCTCCGCCGTGCGCCGCGCGCGCAACAGGGTGCTCTCGTTTCGAGCACAGGCGCGCTTCTGCGCTACCGAACTTCTGCCCGCGCGGCAGCGGGTGCTGCGCGAGACCCTGCTCCAGTACAACGCGATGTCGGCGACGCCGTTCGCGGTGCTCTCGGCACGGAGGGCGGAGGTCGAGGCAGCGCTGATGTGTGTCGATGCGCGAGCGGATCACGCCATTGCGGGGGCGGCGCTGGATCAGCTGCTGGCGGGCGGCAGCGTGGAGCTGTCTCCGGTCACCGAGTCGACGACGAGGCGGTCCTCTGGACCGAGTGAGGTGCACTGATGAAGCGACGTGATCTGATCGCTGCGGGTACGGCAGCGCTAGGGACGGCGGCCCTCGGGGCGAGTACGGCGCGCGCGACCGAGCCCGTCGCTCGCGCCACCTCTCCGGCGACCTCTCCGTCGGGCTCGGAGCCCGCGATTCCGTCGCTCGACGGTCCGCTCCAGCGGGTGGAGCGCGGCTCTGGCAGTCTCTCGGTGATCACCCCGAACGGCGAGTCGATCCCATCGCGGGTGATCGACGGAGTGCGGGTGTTTCATCTCCGGGTAGAGGAGATGGAGCACACGTTCACCGACGGCCTCACCGCGCTCTGCTGGGGGGTGAACGGCCTGGTGCAGGCGAACACGATCGAGGCGACGGAGGGCGAGCGCGTCCGGATCTACGTGACCAATCGCCTGCGCGAGCCGACGACCATGCACTGGCACGGACTCTTTTTGCCCAGCGGGATGGATGGGATGTCCGGCCTGAGTCAGCCGCCGATCCCGGTCGGCGCGACCTTTCGCTACGAGTTCGATCTCACGCGCCCCGGCACGTTCATGTACCACTCGCACTACGACGAGATGATCCAGATTGCCCTCGGGGTGACGGGGATGTTCATCGTGCATCCTCGGCGGGGGCCGCGTCCCGATCGTGACTTCGCCATCATGCTCCACGAGTGGAAGGTGCCGCTCGGTGCGCGCCGTCCCGACCCGCTGGCGATGAACGACTTCAACGTGCTGACCATGAACGGCAAGGCCTTCCCGGCGACGGCGCCGCTGGTGGCACGACGAGGCGATCGGGTGCGCATCCGCTTCGGCAATCTCTCGCCGATGGATCACCACCCGATTCACCTGCACGGCTATGCGTGGAAGATCACGGCCACGGACGGGGGGCCCATCCCCGTGAGCGCGCAGTGGCCCGAGACCACCGTGCTCGTTCCCGTCGGATCGACGCGTGACGTGGAGTTCGTGGCCGACGCGCCCGGCGACTGGGCGATGCACTGCCACATGACCCACCACGGGATGAACCAGATGGGTCACGACTTCCCCAACACCATCGGCGTCGATGGGGACGCCATCGATGCGCGGGTGAGCGCCGCGGGCGTCCCCGAATACATGACCATGGGTGCGGGCGGGATGGGTGGTATGGGCACGATGGACATGCCCGTCCCCGAGAACAGCATCCCCATGCGCGGCGGCCAGGGCCCGCACGGCTACATCGACATGGGCGGGATGTTCACCATCCTCAAGGTGCGCGAGGGCCTGACGAGCTACGACGATCCGGGCTGGTATGCCGCTCCGGAAGGCACGATGGCCCGCGCCGCGACGCCCGGGGAACTGCGAGACGACGGCATCGACCTCGACGGCTGAACTGCCGACCGACAGGAAAACGCCCACCCGGGGCTAGCCTGGGTGGGCGCTTCGTCAGGTGACGCTCGCGAGGAGCGTCACGTCACTGGGAGCGTGAGCTCACCAGTCGTCGCCGCCACTGCCACCGCGGTCACGACCACGGGGACGCCCGCCGCCGCCCGCAGGACGACCGCCGCCGCCGCCGCCGCCGTAGCCGCCGCCGCCGCCGCCGCCCGCAGGACGACCGCCGCCGCCGCCGCCGTAGCCGCCGCCACCGCCGCCGTAGCCACCACCGCCACCGCCGCCGCCGCCGTAGCCGCCGCCGCCGCCGCCGCCGGGGGGACCGCCGAAGCCGCCGCCGCCGCCAGGACCGCGGCGCGGACGATCTTCCGCCTCGTTCACACGAAGCGGACGACCATCGAGGATCATGCCGTTGAGCTGCTCGATCGCAGCGCGCGCGGCGTTGTCATCCACCATGGTGACGAAGCCAAAGCCGCGAGGCCGCCCCGTCTCACGGTCCATCATGATGCGAACGTCCGTGACCTCGCCAGACTGCCCGAACGCATTGCGCACGGCCTCTTCATTGGTCCCGAACGCCAGATTGCCCACGTACAAACGATTGCCCATCGACTCGACTCTCTCTCTTCTGCCTCGGCCGCTCTCAGTCATCACCGCCGCGTCGTGATTGGCCGAGCCATGACGCGGGCAGCTCCGGGCTTGCCACCCGGCTGACCCCCTCTCCCGCAGATCAACCTGCGAGGGACGGAATCGGCCGCGGTTTTAGCCTCGCCATGGGGGGGACGCAAATGGAGCGACGAAAGATGGTAGCGTCGGGGACCATGCACCCCGAAATCTCCCTGCGATTACGCTGTTTTTTGATCCTCTCGGGCTTGCTACTTCTCGGCGCGAGCTCGGCGCGGGCACAGCCTTTGGTCGTTCTGGACCCCGGGCACGGCGGCAGCGATCCCGGCGCGGTCGGCTGCGGTCTCGAGGAGGACGACGGGGTGCTCGACGTGTCGCTGCGTCTACGGGCACTGCTCGAGGCAGCGGGGGTGCGGGTGACCATGACCCGCGAGACCGACACCTCGGTCGGGCTTTCGGCGCGGGCCTCGCTTGCGAACGCGATGAACGCCGACGTGTTCGTCTCCAACCATTCGAACGCGAACGCGGGCACGCCAGCGAGCGGCACCGAGACGTTCGTGGCCACCGCCGCGAGCGCGCGATCGGTCACGTTGGCCACGCTCATCCAGGACGAGCTCGTCGCGACGTGGGGCCTGCCCGATCGCGGAGTGAAGTACGCCAACTTCGTGGTGGTGCGCGACACGAACATGCCCGCCGCGCTCGCGGAGCTCGCCTTCACCAACCGCTGCACGCCCGACGCGGCGCTGCTCGCGAGCCCGACTGCGAGGCAGGACATCGCGGCCGCCGAGGCGCGCGCCATCCTCGAGTGGTTGGGGATAGCTCCGAGCGAGACCGGGGAGGTGCGCGGGGTGGTCTTCGAAGATCAGGGTGTAGGCACCGAAGATCTCACCGTGCGCTTGCCCGGCTCTATCCTCACCGTGATCGAGACCAGCGCGAGCGCGACGGCGGACAGTCCCGACGCGAACTGGTCGTTCACCGTGCCCAGCGGCAGCTACACGATCGAGGCCAGCGCGCCGGGTCACGTCACCAGCCGCCGCACGTGCGTGGTCACCGGCGGAGCGACGACGTGGTGCTCGATCGGGCTCTTCCCGACGAGCGTGGAGCCCGACGCGGGAGTCATGGATGACGACGGAGGTCCGAGCGAGAGTGATGCGAGTGTTCCTTCGAGCGACGCCGGCGATGTCGAGGTCGACGCAGGGACGGCAGCGCGGGGAAGCAGCTCGTGCGGATGCAGGGCCGCGGGTGCCTCGCGCGCGGGCGGGGGCTGGCTGGTCTCGTTGTTCTTGCTCGGTCTCGCGATCCGTCGCCGTAAGCGGCTCGCGCTGATGGCGCTCGTCGTCGGTTGTGCTGGCTCGCCGAGCGCGCCCGAGGCGCCCGCCGTCGCTCCTTTGGAGGCGAGCGTGCGCGTCGAGTCGTTCGCGCACCTGGGCGCGATGCAGCACTTCGATCTCGAGAGCGCCATCGAGGGCCCGGTGCTCTCCCCCGACGGACGCTTCGTGCTGTTGCCGAGCGCTGACCTGCGATCGCTCGTGGTGCTCGAGGTCGCGACGGGAGCGCAGCGCACGTTGCTGACCGGACCGTCGGTGGGGCTGACGCCGCGCTGGCAGTCGGATGGTTCCGTCGCGGTGCACGGGCCCGGTGACACCGATACGTCGATCCCTTCCCGCGCGGTCACCCTCGATGGCCAGGCCACCGCGGCGTTGCTCACGAGTGAAGGCGTGCATGTCTGGGTGGAGGTCGGCGAAGGCGAGGACGCGGTGCGCTACCGCGATGGTCACGCGATCCACACCATCTCACGCGGCGGTGATCGCTACTTGTCGCCGTCGCTGTCCGCCGATGGCGAATGGATCGGGTACTGGGGCGTGGGCAGTGGCGTGATGGTCTTCGCACCGGCGGCCCAGCGCACACTCGTGCTGGGCGATCCGCTCGTGAGCGGCGGCCACTTCGGCCATCCCGAGTTCGATGCTTCTGGACGCTACCTCGCGTTCGAGCGCACCACCGATGAGGGGCACGTGTTCACCAGCGGCGAGGTGCAGCTGGTCGATCTCCGGAGCGATCCTGTGCGTCGGATGACGCTGACCGACGCATCGGTGATCGCGCGGCAGCCCACCCTCTCGCGCATCGAAGGCGGCCGCGGGTGGGTGGCGTTCCTCGTCGATGCGGACGTCGAAGAGGGTGGAGCCGGTGGCCTCTTGGTCGCCGAGCTGTTCATCAGCGACGAATGACGCCGTCTGAGCCGACCCGGTAGGTTCGGTGTGCGGTGGGCACGACGATGTCGCTGCCGACGACGCTCAACGGCCCGTTCACCTCGGCGCCGACGGTGTCGAGCGCGAAGCCGCGATCGCGGGTGCGCCACGCGTTGCCCCGCTCGTCCACGATGACGGCGACGTTGCCGGTGACCGCGACATCGACGTAGGAGAGCCCCGCGCTGGAGCTCCGCTCGATCCACCGCTCGCCGTGATCGGTGGAGATCCAGATCCCCTGCGAGGCGCCGACCGCCATCCCGAGCGCGCCGTCTGCCCCGAACGCCATGGCCGTGGGTACGTTCCGCGAGGTCCAGCGCGCCGCGCTCCAGGTCGCGCCCTGATCGTCGGTGTAGAGGATGCCGGGCCGCCCGTACCCGGGGCTGCCGTAGGTGAAGGCGGCGTAGCCCCGTCCGCTGACGTAGGGCACGGCGGCGACGATCCGCGGGGTGCTCCAGACCCGAGCATACGTACGCGCGATGAGGAGCGCGTCGCGTCGCGCGATGTCGAGCCCCCGCGCATGCCAGAGAAAGCATGGACCGGCGGTGTAGATGCAGACCGTCGGGGTCGAGACCGCCTCCACCACGATCCCCTCTCCCAGATCGATGGTGCGTAGGATCGCCTGGCTCGAGGCGGCGCTCGTGATGAGTAGGAGCGACGCGGCGATGAGCAGGGCGCGCATCGCGACAGGATAGCCCGCGCGGGCCCTCACCGCTCCGCGGACGGCCCGGCGCTTGCTCTCGTCGCCCGCATGCACACTCGTGGACCAATCTGGCACGCCCTGATCTCGCTCTCGCTCCTGGGTTGCTACGACATGCACGGCTACGCGCGGGATACGGGGAGTTCGGTCATCGCAGACGGTGGGCTGCTCCCGCGGCCGGACGTGCCGATCGATTCCCGTCCCAGCATCCATCCCCCGCCGCCGCCCGACGCGGGCGAGGACTACTGCGCTCAGGCGATCGCGGCGATCCAAACCGGGGTCGCTCCCGAATCGATCGGTTGCGATGGGCGGACGTTCCCTCACCACTGTGAGATCGACGTCGGCGAGTGCTGCTGGTTGAGCGTCAGCTGCGCCATCGACCCAGGCGACGGAGGACATCTCATCTCCAGCCTAGGCTGCTACGACGTGTGCGATCAGAGCTGCGGCGCGCAGACGCAGGACGACTGCGCGCTCTTCCCCAACTGCGAGTGGTTCGAGCCGTTCGCGTGTGGTCCCGGCCCAGCAGGGGACATCGAGGGACCAGCGTGCATCAACCAACGCGAAGGCCCGTGCGAGAGCGACGGGGACTGCGCCGAAGGCCGCCGCTGCCAGACCTACTGGATCAACCCCTGCCTCGGCGCCGACTGCGACGCGTGCGGCGGCGAAGAGCGACGCTGCAGCTATTGAGGTCTGGCCTATCCTCGGGGCATGTGCCGGAACATCAAGCTGCTCTTTCACTTCGAGCCTCCCGCGACCGACGACGAGATCCTCGCCGAGGGGTGAGCCTCGCTGCCGCCGTGCTAGTCCCGCCCCATGCAGCAGACCTTCATCGGTACGACCGGCATCAAGGTGGGGCGCCTCGCGCTCGGGACCATGACGTTTGGCGGCGACGCCGATAGAGCCGCGTCGGAGGCCATCTACAGGCGAGCGCGCGAAGCGGGCATCGATCACCTCGATACCGCCGACGTCTACAACCGCGGGGTCACCGAGGAGATCGTGGGCGAGCTCATCGCGGGCGAGCGCGACCGCATCGTGCTCGCGAGCAAGGCGTACTTCCCGATGGGTGATGCGCCCAACGACCGAGGCACCTCGCGCTTTCATCTGGTTCGCGCGGTGGAGGCGAGCCTGCGGCGCCTCAAGACAGATCGGATCGATCTCTACTACCTCCACCGCTTCGACGAGAAGACCTGTCTCGAAGTGACCCTGCGCGCGATCGAGCACCTGATCGCGAGTGGCAAGGTGCTGCATTTGGGGATCTCGAACTTCGCGGCGTGGCAGACGGCGAAGGCGCTCGGCGTCGCTCGCGCGCTGAACCTCTCGCCCGCCGTCGCGATTCAGCCGATGTACAACCTGGCCAAGCGCCAGGCCGAGGTGGAGCTCTTGCCGATGGCGCTGAGCTGTGGGCTCGGGGTCTTTCCGTACAGCCCGCTCGGTGGTGGTTTGTTCAGCGGCAAGTACGGCGCGAAGGCGGCGCCCGACGGCGGCCGCATCAGCAGCTGGGAGATCTACAAGATGCGCTACGGGAGCGAGACCGCGTTCGATCTTGCCGAGCGTTTCAATCAGCTCGCGGCCGAAGCCGGACATCATCCGGCCGCGCTCGCGGTGGCCTGGGTGATGAGTCACCCCGCAGTGACCGCGCCGATCTTGGGGGCGCGCAGCGTCGCGCAGCTCGAGCCGGTGCTCGGGGCGGTGGACATCGAGATGACCGCTGAGCTGCGCGACCGGATCAGCGCGCTGGCGCCCGAGCCGCCCTCGGCGACCGATCGGAACGAAGAGGGGAAGAGCACCGCGCTCGGGAGTCGCTGACACCGGGGCTGTGAGTGGGTCGCGGGTCGCGGGTCGCGGGTCGCGAGTAGCGAGTAGCGAGTAGCGAGTAGCGAGTAGCGTTCGATCGCGTCGTCACCCCACGTTGGCGTCCAAAGATCTCCACCGGGTAGGTTGGGCTTGCTCGGGATTCACCAGCGTGCCGGCGCGCGGCTCAAAAGGAAAGGCCGGCCTTCGGCCGCCGGTACACTCGCCGTGCTCGGACACTCCGTGTCCGGCGCGTGGCTCCGCGCCGGTCGCTTCGCGAGCCTTGCCTTTTGAGCCGCGCCTCGGCGGTGGGGCTTCGCCCCGAGCCGCTGCACGTTGCAGCCAGCACGAAGGCAGAAAGAGACATCGAATCACATGTTCCGTATCTACAAGACCATCATCGAGCTGCTGCGCTTGCTGGCTTCCGTCTTCGTCAAGATCCGTCGGCACGACGCTGATCTGTCGAGGCAGGGGCGTCGGGCGGCGGCTTCGATCGCGCTGAACGTCGCGGAGGCTGCTGGTGTACGCGACGGCAATCGTCGGCTGCGTCTGCTGACGGCGCTGGGGAGCGCGCGGGAGGTCGAGGCGGCCTGCGATGTCGCTGAAGCACTGGGGTACGCGACACTGAACGTTGAGACGCGTGCGGTGCTGAATCACGTGGTCGGTGCGCTGGTGCAGCTCACGCGGTAGCGAAAAGGTCGGTGGCCGGCGGCGAAGGTCGCCGGCCACCTTCGCTGGACTCGATTAGGACCGCGGATGTGGCGTCCATCCGCTGTTTCAGCGAGCGAGCATCTGTCCAAAACGCGCGAGCGCCGTCTCGACGACATCCATGCTCGGGCCGAACGAGAAGCGTAGGTGCCGCGAGAAGCGGGTGTGCTTGGGGCCTCGGCGCTTGCCGGGATCGACGTCGAAGAAGATCCCCGGGACGGTGATGATCTTCTGCTCGAGCGCCGCGCGGAAGAACTGCTCGCCCGTGCTGAAGCCGTCGGGCAATCCCGAGACGTCGCCCCACGCGTAGAAGGTTCCTTCGGGCTCGAGATCGAAGCGGACACCCAGCTTGCGGAGGCCACTCACCATCACTTGTCGCTTGGGACGAAACGCGTCCTGGATAGCCTTGGTCTCCGCGAGCGTCGCCTGGGTCTCGAGCAGGGGAATCGCGGCGCGCTGCATGGGACGCGAAGGGCCACCGTCGAGGAACGAGCCCGCCGACGCGATGGCCTCGATCACCCGTTTGGGGCCCACGGTCCAGCAGATGCGGAAGCCCGGATAGCGCCAGTTCTTCGTCAGGCCATCGAACAGGACGACGGGGTCGGTGTCGACGTCCTCGACGAAGGAAGCGGCGCTCTCGATCTGTCCCGAGCCCTTCCAGATGTAGTGTGAATAGAACTCGTCGAACAAGAGCGCGCAGTCGAGCTCACGGGCCATCGAGACCCACGCGTTGAGCTCTTGTCCGCCGATCACCTTGCCCGTCGGGTTGCAGGGGTTGCTCATCAAGAGCGCGCCGAGGCCTCGCCCGAGCACCTCGCGGCGCAGCTGACGAACGCTGAAGTCGTAGCCGCTCTCGGGGTCGAGCAGGATGGGGATCGGGGTGAAGCGCCGAAAGACGTCGAGCAGCTCTTCGTAGGCCGTGTAGTCGGGGAGAAAATGCCCGACGTGCACGGCGTTGATGGCCGCGCAGGCGCGCATGATGCTCACGCGACCACCGCCGCCGATGGCGACGTTCTCCGCGGTGTACTGCGAGGGCATCCCCTTGCGAAAGAGCTCGTTGTAGAGCGAGGCCACCGCCTCACGCAGCTCCCAGAGACCGGCGACCGGGGAGTACTCGTGATCGGCGGGATCGATCGCGATGTTGGTCAAGCGATCGGGCGCACCCCTCAGCGGCCCGGTCTCGGGCTGACCTTGACCGAGGTTGCACCAGTCGGCGCCCTCGGGGCAGTAGCCCGCGCGGCTCGCCTCGGCGGTCGCGTAGATCACGCCCGTGCGAGGGACGGGTCGAAAGGCATGGAGGGTCTCGTCAGCCACGGCCGCGCTCTAGCACGGAGCGCACGCGGCGCAGACGACTCCGCCGGCGTCAGCGTCGGGGGCGCGCGCGATCGAGCACGCAGTGGCCTGTCGAGAGGCCCGCGCCCACGAAGCTGTCGAGCTCGCTGCGTGTGGTGATGGCGCCCGCGCGGTAGTGGACGACCTGACCGCGTACGACGAGGTGGATCTCCGGGACGCCGCGGCCGCGCAGGGCCGAGCGCTCCGAGGGCGAGAGCGAGTCCACGTCCATGTGCGTCAGCCGCACGGTGACGGGGTTGCCCGAGACGGTGACCGGGGTGGTGTCGCTCGCGCCGATGGAGGTGAAGAACGACTCGGTGGCGCGACACGCGCCGCACCAGGTGGCGCCGTAGATCCGGACCTCGACGTCGCCCGCCGCGATGGGATGGGTCGGTGAGCAGACGGCGCCGGGCTCTGCGGCCACCGGGCTCCCCCAGCTGATCGCGCCCACGATGACGGCGATCGAGAGGGACCAGAGGAGCGCGCGGTGCATCGTCATGGGGACTCCGAGCAGAAGGGACGGCGTGAGCTTGGGCCCAGAGACGTACGGGGCGGGCGTCGGCTTCACGAGGAGCAATGGTGCAGGACACCCGCGGCCGCGTCCATCCGGTGCTGGCGCCCGGCAGCCCCGCGCCCGAGCGCGTACACTCGCGGCCCCTCCAACAGGAAGCGTGCATGGCCAAGACCGACCCGAAGAAGAAGAAGCTCGAGAAGTCCCGCACCGCCCGCCTCTCGGCCCCGACCGATCTCCCGGGGGATGCGCCCGAGACCATCAGTGGGGCGATGAATCCCATCCTCGCGGACGTCTTCTCGCTCTACCTGAAGACCAAGAACTTCCATTGGCATGTGAGCGGGCCGCACTTCCGCGACTACCACCTCTTACTCGATGACCAGGCGACCCAGCTCTACGCGATGACCGATCCGCTCGCCGAGCGGATCCGCAAGGTGGGCGGCACCACCCTGCGCTCCATCGGGCAGATCAAGCGCCTCTCGCGGGTGCTCGACAACGACGCGGAGTACGTCGATCCCCTCGACATGCTCGCCGAGCTCGCCGAAGACAACCGCGCGCTCGCTTCACGCATGCGCGACGTGCACGACTTGGTCGGTGATCTTCGCGACATCGCCTCGGCCTCGTTGCTCGAGAACTGGATCGACGAGACCGAACAGCGCGCCTGGTTCCTCTTCGAGACCAGCCGGCACGCCAACCCCGGCACCGGGCATTGAGCAGACTGTGACTGCGAGCATCGTCGCCCAGCATGCGTCGGCGTGGAACCGCCGTTTTTTGGTTCGGCTCGGCGACGGTGCGGAGATCGAGTCGGTCCTCTACCGAGGCGACACGTTGTGTGTCTCGAGCCAGGTGGGCTGCGCGGTCGGGTGTCCCTTCTGCGCGTCCGGTGCGCGCGGTCTGGGCCGCAACCTCGAGCTCGACGAGCTGCTCGCGCAGCTCGAGCTCGTGCGGTCGCAGGGACACACGGTGACGGGGATCACGGTGTCGGGGGTCGGCGAGCCGCTGCACAACGCCGAGAAGGTCGGCGCGCTCCTCGATCACTGTCGGTCGAACGGGATCCGGACGACGCTCACCACCTCGGGCGGTCCTCTCCACAGACTGCGCGAGTTCCTGATCGATCGACCGCACCGCGGCATCACGATCTCGGTGCATGCGGGGACGGAGGGGGTGCGCGCGCTGGCGGTACCCAAAGGACCGAGCCTCACTTCTCTTTTCGCGACCTTGAGCGAGGTGGTGCCGACGCTCGGCAGCCGACGTCGTAAGCGGGTCGCGCTCGCGTACCTGCTCATCGAAGGGCTCAACGACGCACCGGCCGAGCTCGATGCGTTCGCTGAGCGTGCGCTGCCGCTCGCGCTGGGCGTGCACCTCTACGCGTACAATCCCGTTCCCACCGCGGGCTACGCGGAGCTCTCTCGCGCAGCGTATGACGCTGCGTACGAGCGTCTGAGCGCCCACGGTCTGAAGGTGCGCATGTCGTCCCAAGCGCGCGTCGAAGCCAACGGAGGTTGCGGCACGTTGGTCGCGCTCCGCACCGATCGCCGCACCGTGCCCTAGCGAGCTCAGGCCGCCACTTTGCGGGGTGGGAAGTGCTTGTCGAGGTAGCGGTAAGTGTCGCCCCAGCACTCTCTCGCTTGGCGGTTGAACACGAACGCGTGGAACGCGTGCACCCCGCCGGGGTAGTAGGCCTCTTCGACCGGGGCGCCCCGCGCACGCAGCGCGGTCGCGAGACGTCGGGAGTCGTCGAGCAATGGATCGGCGGTGCCGCAGGGTACGAAGAACGCGGGCAGTGGGCGGTCTGCTACGGCCGGTCCCTCGAAGAGCAACAAGGGATCGGCGAGGTCTAGCGTCGGGTGTCCATGCGGCTCGATGCCCCACGATCCGAGGTAGCCGTGTGCGACCTCGTCGATGCGGTCCTGCACCACGGCGAGCAGACGGCGACGGCGCGAGAAGCGACCGGGATCGGTCACCTGCAAGAGCGCGCACGCGGGCAGCACCACCTGCGGCACGACGCCGGTGTCGAAGACCGCGCGGGCGTAGGGCTCGTCGCGGCGAAAGCACGCGGCGACCGCCAAGACGGCCGCGAGGTTTCCGCCCGCCGACTCGCCCGCGACGATCAAGCGCCCAGGATCACCGCCGTACTGGGACGCGACCTTCACGACGTGCTGGTAGGCCGCGCATACGTCCTCGACCGCCGCAGGGAAGGGCGCTTGCCCGGAGAGCCGGTAGTTGACGTTGAAGACCACGTAGCCCCGGCGTGCGAGCGCGAGCGCCATCACCCAGTGGGTGTCCTTGGACAGGATCCGAAAGCCGCCGCCGTGGACGTAGAGCACCACCGGCAAGGCGTCGCCGGGTCGCGCGCTCGAAGGGCGGTACACGTCGTAGAGGTGCGCGGGGTCCTCACCGGACAAGTAGCGCTGGTCCGCGGTGACCGTGAGCCCATGGGCCGCGGGTCGCGATTGGGGATGGAGGCGTCCGAGGCCCGACATGCCGTTGAAGAAGCCATCCGTCACCAGCGCCCCGAGGCGCTTTCGCAGGTCGGTCATCGGGCGGGAGTATAGCGGCGCAGACCGCCTCGGACCCGTGACGAAGTCCAACGTGGACTAGAAGCGCGCGGCGCATCGGCGTTACCCTTCGCGTCCCATGGCCCGACTCCACAACTTCAACGCAGGTCCCGCAGCGCTCCCCTTGCCCGCTCTCGAGGAAGCGCAGCGTCAGCTCGTCGACTTCGAAGGCACAGGGATGTCGATCCTCGAGCACTCCCACCGCGAGCCCGCGTACGAGAAGGTGCACCACGAGGCGCTGGCTCTGGTGCGCAAGCTCTACGCGCTGCCCGACACCCACGCGGTGCTGTTCATGCAGGGCGGCGCGCGCCAACAGTTCGCGCTGGTGCCGATGAATCTCCTCGCTGCGGGACAGAGCGCGGACTACGTCGTGACGGGGACGTGGGCCGAGGGCGCGGCACAGGAAGCCGCGCTGGTGGGCACCCGCAAGATCGCTGCGAACACCAAGGAGAAAGACGGACGCTTTCTCCGGGTCCCCATCCAGAGCGAGCTCACGCTCGATCCTGGTGCGCGTTACCTCCACCTCACATCGAACAACACGCTCTTCGGTACTGCGTGGAAGGACTACCCCGAGTCGGGCTCGGTCCCCTTGGTGATCGACGCGACCAGCGACGCCTTCACCCGCACGGTGCCCTGGGATCGCATCGCGGTGCTCTACGCGGGCGCGCAGAAGAACTTCGGTCCGGCGGGCGTGACCTTGGCGATCGTACGCAAGGATCTGATCGAGGCGGGTCGCACCGACATCCCCTCGATCTTTCGCTACAAGTCGTTCGCGGACGCGGACTCGCTCTACAACACGCCGCCGACGTTCTCGATCTACTTGATGCGCAACACGTTGAAGTGGATCGACGAGCGAGGTGGTGTCGAGGGCCTGCAGAAAGAGACCGCCCAGAAGGCGGCGCGGATCTACGAGGAGGTCGACGCGTATCCCGACTTCTTCAAGGCGTCGGTCGAGAAGGCGAGCCGCAGCATGAACAACGTGGTCTTCCGGCTGCCGACCCCAGAGCTCGAGAAGGCGTTTCTCGCGGGCGCGAAGGCCGAGGGCCTCGTGGGCCTCAAGGGCCACCGCTCGACCGGCGGCATCCGAGCTTCGATCTACGCGGCGGTGTCGCTCGAGTCGGTCCACGCGCTGGTGGAGTTCATGCGTAAATTCCGGGCCCAGTAGCGATCCGAGCCCAGTAGCGGATCACGCGAGCATCGCGAGGCTCACCTGATCCAAGAGGGTCTCGAGCGAGCGTTGACGGTGCTCGCACCCATCGACCGACGTGGCTGCCGTGAGGCTGCCTTGGCGCGCGTGTTGGATGCTCATCAGCTCGATGCGCCCGGCCAGCTCTTCGGGAAGATCGAGGGCTCGTCGGGCACGACGCAAGACCGCGTGCTCCGAGACCGCCAGCTCCTGATCGGCCATCGCCATCCACACGGCGGCGGCATACGCGAGAGGGCGCTCGAGCGGTCCGAGCTGCTCGAGCCCGATGGCGTCCAGCGACACCACAACTCGGCCGAAGAGGCCTCCGAAGCTCGAGGTGTCCATCGAGAGCGCGTCCGCCGCGCCCCGGGCAGCGCTGAGTTCGTCGGGGGTGATGCGGCCGTCCGCCCACGACACGTGGACCAACAGATCGTAGAGCACGTCGCGGGCGCGGGCGGAGAGGAGGCGGGTCCAGGGCATCAGCGCGGCACAACCCCCTGAGGTCGGTGGGCATTCCCTCGGTTGCTCGTGGAACGTCTGCTCATCGAGCGGGCTGATGGGTGCGATTGATGGCGCTGCACTCCCGCGTCGGGCTTCGTCGGGCAGAATGGACCCATGGCTCGCACGAACCGAACGATGACTCGCCGCACCGCACTCTCTGGGCTCGGTGCACTGATAGCGACGCCGCTCCTGCCGGCGTGCGGCGAACCCACACCCCCTCTCGGGACGGACGCCGGAACGCCCGTCGGGGACGCCGCCGCGCTCGATGCTGGCCTGGCCGACGCGGCGCTCACCGATGCGCCCACCTTTCGCTGGGCGGCGGGCGGTACCGTGTCGATGACAGGCGCTGCGTCCTATCCCAATCCCTTCTCCTCCCCGCCCGATCCGAGCTGCGCGCTCACGCTGCCGACGACGCTGGGACCCTGCTTCCACACCTCTCCGGTGCGACAGGACGTGAGCGAAGGCTACGCGGGTCTCCCGATGCGGCTCGGTTTGCGCATCCTTGACGAGACCTGTGCGCCGATCGAGGGTGCCCGCCTCGACATCTGGCACCCGGGGCACACCGGGCTCTACTCCGGTGGACCCATCGACTTCTGCACCGGTCGTGATCCGGACGCTGTCGCGCACCTCTACTTCCGCGGCTCGCAGGTCTCGGATGCCGAAGGTGCGGTCCGCTTCGACACCTGTTTCCCCGGCGCGTACGACGGGCGCGCGCTCCACATTCACTTCCAGGTGTTCCGACCGGGCGGCGGCCTCGCGAGTATCGTCTCGCAGCTCTTCTTCCCGCAGCCCCTGATCGACGAGATCTTCGCTGCCCATCCGGACTACGTGCTGCACGGCCTGCCGGACACCCGCAACGCGGATGACAGCATCTACCGGAGCGTGGGGCCTGCCGCGATCGCGGCGTACGCGCGCATGGACGACGGCGCGATGCTCGCGTGGAAAGAGGTCATCGTCTCCTGATCCGTCTCGCTTGCGCTGCGCTGTCGGCTTCTTGGAGGCAGGCGCGCTCTCCTCTACCGTGGCGGGGTGCAAGGCTGCTCGCTCCTCTTGGCGTTGGCGTTCGTCGTGTCGCTCGAAGGATGCGGCGCGGCGCGGGCCGCCAGCACGACGGGGACCTCCAACACGCCGCGAGGCGAGGCACGCGGAGGCGCCGCGAGCGGTTCGAGCAACCACCTCTCGGATGTCTCTGAGGCCGCCGCCGAACGCAGCGAGCCGATCAGCGAGCCGATCGCAGGACCGGTACGGGAGGCGCTCGATGTCACCCCCACATCGCCGCGAGACCAAGTCATCACGGGCGCCAGCCGACATCGGCTCGTGCTCTTCACCTTCGACGATGGACCGCACGGCCTCTACACGCAGCGGATCCTCGACACCCTCCAGATCGCCGACATCCGTGCGATCTTCTTCGTCGTGCCCGGGCGCATCGCGCGGGGCGGACCGCGCGCCGAGAGCGAGGCTGCGCTGCTCCGCGAGATCGCCGCGCGCGGTCACCTCATCGGAAGCCACACCCAAGATCACCAGCACCTCACGGAACTCGACGACGACGCCATCCGCTACCAGGTGGTCTCGTCCGAAGAGACGTTGGCCTCGGTGCTCGGCGCGCGTCCCACCTTGTTCCGGCCACCGGGCGGCACGCGCAGCGAGGCGAGTGATCGCATCCTCAGCGAGCGGGGCTACAGCCAGTGGCTCTGGACCTTGGTGAGCGGCGATTTCCTCACCACCTCTCCCGAGCGGGTGCTGAGCATCTTTCAGCGCTCCATTCGCGGTCGCGATCGGCGCGGTCTGCCAGGAGGCATCGTGCTCTTGCACGACACCCACCGGTGGACCGCCGACGCACTCCCCGAGATGATCGCGTATCTGTGGCGCCGCAACTGCGCGCTGCTGGCGGCGGGCGAGGAACTCTACGATCTCAGCCCCGATCCTCGCTGGTATCTCGACGAGGCGAGCGAGCTCGTCGAACCGCCCGCCGCGGAGCTCGAGGCACACCAGGCGGCGCTGCGAGCAAGTGCCGCTGAGCGCTGCGCTCGCTAGCCGCGCCGTTGGCTAGGCTCAGCGGCCCTTGAGCATGGCCAAGAACGCGGCCGCGCTGCTCGTGTTGTCTTCGAGCGCGAGCGGCGCGGCGTCGTCGCGGGTCACCGTCTCGAGGATGTCTTCGGGAAGGCCCATCAAGAAGCGCGACGGCGTGGTCGGCAGCTCCTTGCCGCGGATCTCCCTGCGCTTGAAGCGGCACAAATAGAGGCGATCCCGGGCGCGGGTGACGCCGACGTAAAAGAGGCGCCGCTCCTCGTCGACGTCGGTGGGGGCGGCCTCGCTCGCCTTTGGATCGATGGTTCGGCTGTGCGGCAGCGTCCCTTCGTTGATCCCGATCAAGAAGACCACAGGCCACTCCAGGCCCTTGCTGCCGTGCAGGGAGCTCAGGGTCACTTCGTTACCGGGCGCGGGCTCGCCTTCCTCTTCGCGGCGAACGGTGAGGCGCTGAAGGAACGTCGCCAGCGAAGGACGGACCTCCTCGTCCTTGGCCTCCCAGCGATCGAGGCCCTTGAGCATGTGCTCCACGTTCAGCCAGCGCTGCTTGTCCGCGATCGAGGCGCCCTCGCGCGCGGCCCCACCTTCGAGATCCGCGCGCAGACCGACCGCGTCGAAGTAGTCGAGCGAGGCCCGCGAGAGGTGCGGTGTCTCCAGCTGCTCGCGCATCTGCTCGATCGCGCGCTGCACTTTGGCGCAGCCCGCCTTGGCGACATCCGAGAGGCCGTCGATCCCATCGGCGTGCATGACCGCGTTCACGAAGCCGCGCCCGCGGGCCAGCGCGTATTGCTCCAGGCGCTGCACCGCGACCTCACCGATGCCTCGGCTCGGGTAGTTGAGGATCCGGCGCAGGCTCAGCTCGTCCTTCGGGTTCACCGCGATGCGGAGGTACGCGATGGCGTCCTTCACTTCTTTCTTCTCGAAGAACTGGGTGCCGCCCACCAGGCGGTAGGGCAGCCCCTCGACGCGCAGTTCCTCTTCGATGAGGCGCGCTTGCAGGTTGCTCCGATAAAGCACCGCCATGTCGCCGAGCTTCTTGCCGTCCTTGTAGAGCGTGCGGATCTCGCCGGCGACGAACTTCGCCTCTTGCTCCGGCGTCCCCAAGGTCACCATCCGCACCTTGTCGCCGGGCTTGCGGGTCGCGACCAGCGATTTTTCGAGCCGCTTGGTCGCGCTCTTCATCGCGACGTTGGCGATGCTGAGCACCTCGGGCGTAGAGCGGTAGTTCCGTACGATCTTGATCGTGGTGGTGCCGGGGAAGGTCTTGTCGAAGTCGAGGATGTTCTCGACCTCCGCGCCTCGCCATCCGTAGATGGACTGATCGTCGTCGCCCACCACCATGACGTTCCGCTCAGGGCCGATGAGACCCTTCACCAGCGCCATCTGGGCTGTGTTGGTGTCCTGGAACTCGTCGATCAAGAGGAAGCGGAAGCGCTTCTGCCATCGCTCGCGCACCGCCTCATCGTGGGTGAGGAGCGCGGCGGGCTTGCCCACGAGATCATCGAAGTCGAGCGCGCGCATCGAGCGCAGCGAGGTCTCGTAGTGGCCAAAACACTCGGCGGCGACCTGATCGTACTCGACCGCCTCGTTCACCCGGACCTGCCCGGGACCTACCATCTTGTTCTTCCAGAGCGAGATCCGACCCTGCACCGACCACAAGTCGAGCTTGCGATCACCGATGCCCTCGCGGCGAACGATCTCCCGCACCAGGCCGACCGCGTCGCCCTGATCGAAGATGGAGAAGCGGCCTGCCTCGCCGAACATCGCCTTCGCTTCTTCGCGCGCGAAGCGGACGCCGAACGAGTGGAAGGTCGAGAGCCACAGCGCCTTGGCGTTCTTGGCGCCGATGAGCGGCACCATCCGCTCGCCCATCTCCTCGGCCGCCTTGTTGGTGAACGAGACCGCGAGGATCTGCTCGGGCCGCACCCCACGCTCGAGCACCAAGTGCGCGATGCGGTGGGTGAGCACGCGGGTCTTGCCGCTGCCCGCGCCCGCCAGGACCAAGAGCGGTCCGCGCTCGAAGAGGACCGCCTGCCGTTGGCTGTCGTCGAGGTGAGAGAGCGAGAGCGCCATCGGGGCGCGCTCTCTACCACGCGTGCCTCGATGCGAAAGGGTCGCGCGCTGCGCTGCGCGGCGCCCGGCTCCGGTCGCTACTTCTCTTCGTCGTCGAGGATGAGCTCGGGCCAGTCGGAGGGCTCGGGCACGGGGAGGCCTCGCTGGGGCGTCGGGATCTTGGACGGGCGCAGTGGCGCATCGATCGCGGCCCGGATCGTCGGGCTGAGCCGCTCGAGGATCGCGCGCCCCTCGGCGAGCACGACTTCCTTGCGTTGGATCAGATCCTTGAGCGCGGAGAGCGCCTCATCGGCGGTCCGCTTCACGGCAGCGAGCTCCACGGCCATCGGATCCAAACCGAAGGGCGGGGTGGTCTCGCGTCCCTTCTGGGAGGCGGCGGCCATCGCTCGGACCGACGGAGAACGTCGGGCGCGCAGGATGGCGATCTCGGCATGGGCTTCGGCGAGTGTTCGCTCGAGCTCCAGCTTGGCGCTCCGCTCTTTCTGATTCAGCTCGATGCGGAGCGCGTCGAGCTGCGCCCTGAGTTCATCGACCGCGCGATCGCGGAGCGCGTCGGCCTGCACCAGATCGCCCTCGAGCGCCCGCACCCGCTCTTCCGCGCTGCGTCGGGCGCGCTCTTCGCGAAGGAGCTGACCGGCCAGCTCGGCGAGGAGGTCCTCCTCGGCGGTGTCCGGCATCCCCGAGCGCTCGGAGAGAGGTCGGGTGTCCGAGCGCGGCTCCTCGTCGCCCTGAGCGCTCGCGACCCGATCCGATCCCGGACGTACCCGCGCCACCACGGTCCGTCCCAGCACCTCTTCGAGAGGTACTTCGCCCGGCTCGGACCGGGGATCTCTGCGGGGCGGGAGCGTCACTCGGCTGGTAGCGTAGAGGCGCCGCTTCGAAGATTCAACGGCGTCGCGCGCGCGGCGTAGTCGCGCGGACGGAAGGGGGCGCGGCGCACCCTGGTGTGGCACTCTCGCGCCTCCGCAGCTGCCTGCCTTCCTGGAGAAGCGCGCCATGAGTTTGTCCTGCCTAGAGCTACCCCCTTACGGACCCATCTGGGCATCCGGTAGCCGTCGTGACGATTTGCGCAAGCTCGCGGACGAGGTGGGCGAGTACTTCGCGCTCGGGCTGGATCTCCCGGATGGCGGGACGGTCATCGACGTCGGCGCGAACATCGGGATGTTCGCCATCGCCGCGGGACACCGCGCGAAGAAGCTCCGACTGGTAGCGATCGAGCCCATCCCGATCCTTCACCAGGCGTTGAAGCGCAACGTCGAGGAGAACCCCCACCTCTTCGAGGCGGACATCCGCCTCATCCGTCGAGGCTTGAGCAAGGACGACAGCGAGTCGGTGGTGGAGTTCGCGTACTTCGCCAACTTCCCTTCGGACTCGACCCGCTACCTCGATGGCAAGCGGGTGGAGTTCGAGCGCGCATTCGAGACGTTCGGCACCCAGACCGAGCGTCGGGTCCGCAAGGTCATCCCCGGGATGGTGGGCCGGGGAATCGGCACGATCGCCAACGAAGTCGTGAAGCACATCCCCGTCGGTCGTCTCGGTCGCTGGGCCTCGGATAGGTTCACCGGCATCGAGAAGGTGCGCTGCGAGATGACGACGCTAGCCACGGTGATCGATGAGCTGGAAGGCGTCATCGACGTGCTGAAGATCGACGTCGAGGGCGCGGAGATCGACGTCATCGCGGGCGCTCGGATGGATCAGTGGCACCGGGTTCGGCAGATCGTGCTCGAGGGCAACGACCTGGACGGCCGGCGCGACCGGCTCTGCTCGATGTTGCACGAGCGCGGTTTCACCAAGCAGGTGTTCGCGGAGCCGGCGCTGTCGCTTCAGCAGGATCTGCGGTCGTTCCTGATGCTCGCGTCGCGACAGGATGCTCAGGCCGAGTGAGGGCGGGACGCGAGCGCGCTCACTGCGCTCCAGCCCGTCACGAAGAACGCGAGCACGCCGTGGCCCATCAGCGCGAGCAAGAGCGCGAGCGTGAGCGACGCGCCGAGGGTCAGGAGCGAGGTGCGTGAGACAACGCCCGGGGCGGCGCGCCAACCTCGGATCGCGAGGATGAGCGCTCCGAGCGGTACGCCGAAGTAGACCAGGAACGCGAAGTAGACCGAGCCTGGGACAGGCGTCGCGTCGCCTGAGACGATCACGGCGTCGGGCGCGGGAGGCACGGTGAGGAAGTACATGAGCGCAGCCTCGCCGAGATACGGCGCGTCGGTGGCGTGAGAGACCGAGCGCGGCAAGAGCATCGATCCGTCGGGGAGGCTCCAACTCGCGCCAGAGAGCTCGGCGCTCAGTGCGGCGGCGTGATCGAAGCGACCGTGGCGGCGCGCTGCGGCGATCCCGAACGCGCTGGCCGCGGTGCCGAAGCCATCGAAGACCGGACCTGCGTCGATCTCGAAGGTCCACTCGGGCTCGGTGCCCGGAGCGTATTCGCGGAAGCCCGCCGCCCATCCGTGGTCTTGGTAGAAGTGCGTCTCATACGTCTGGTACCAGCCTTCGGAGACCTCGGGCCAAAGATCGCGGGCGAAGAGCAGCGACCACGACGTGCCCACCCCGCGCGAGGGCTGTACCTCGTCGCCGCTCGGCAAGTCCACCCGGAAGCGCGGCAGTCCGAAGCGGTCGGCTTGGTCGCCCGTGAACGCGCGCAGGGCGCGATCGGCGAACGCCGAGTGGTCGGTGCCGAGCACCCGATCGGCGCGGCGGATGATCCCCACCGTCACCAGCACATCGATCGGATAACACTCGCCCGGGTAGTCATCGAGGATGCCGAGCTCGGATCTGTCGAGATCCGCCGAGAGCGTCTCGACCTGATCGCGGAGCATGGGAATCGAAGACCTGTCGCCCGTGAGCTCGGCGTGCGCGCTGAGGCCGGCTATCACCAGCGCGCGGAAGAACACGTTCTCTCGATGGAGGTAGTCGTCTCCCCAGTGGGTGCGCACCCAGGTGTGGTGCGCGGGATCGATGATCAGCGCGCGTGCCGCCTCGATGGCGCGATTGGTATCGGCGGTGTGATTCGATAGGTCGCCGTGCATCAGCTCGCCACGCAGGCTGGCGTTCTCTAGCTCGAGGGTCGCCATCAGATAGAAGACCGCGGTGAACATCGGCCACTCGGTGGTGGGGACGTCGTGCAGGGGCGCGTCGATGGCGGCGCCAGTCGCGACGCGTGCTTCGGCCCAGTCGGCGATGGCGGGGCTCAGATCGCGATGGAGCTCGACCGCGCGTCGAGGCACACCGGGACCATGCATCGCTGGATCGTTCAGGTCGCGTATCAGCACCATGCCTGGGTACCCGAAGCCGTAGGCGCTCAGGACGATCAGGACTAGCAGCGAGGATCGGCGCAGGGTGGTCAGATCGAAGGCGGGTGGGCGGAGGTTCACGAGGGACCTTTCGTTGGGGACCCTCGAGGATTCGCTGTCGAGAAGGACGTGGCCGACGCGGATGGTGCGAGCGGTCGAGGATGGCAAGCGTCCGGTCGGCAAAGGTGAGCGAGCGGCGGGCCGAAACGAGAACGACCCAGCCGCGTGAGCGTCTGGGTCGTCTCATGTTCAGGCCGAGCCGTGACTCAGCGTGAGTACCTCGTCAGCAGCTGCCACCAGTGCAGACGTTGATGAAGTCACACACGGGACCCGAGCCGCAGCGGCACACGCCCATGCCAGTGCCGTCGGCCTGGCAGTTGTCGGCCTGCTCGGTGCATCGCGCGCCACACAGGCCGCAGTTCTCGATGTCGGTGTCGGTGTTCACGCAGCCCGCGGTGCAGCAGGTCTCGCCTGCCGGGCAGATGCCCGTGCCGGGCTCGGTGGAGCATTCGCACTCTCCCGATTCGAGGCAGATGTCGCCGCGGTTCCGATCGGCCCCGAGGGACGCACATCCGTCGCAGCACTCGGCCGACTCGTCGATGCGCCCGTTGCAGTTGTTGTCGACGTCATCACAGAGCTCGGCCGCGCCAGGGACGGCGCCCCCACCAGTCGGCGGGAACACATCGGCGCGGCTGTCATCGCAGTCGCAGATCCGAAGGTCGTCGCCCACGCGGCAGGCCTGGACGCTGTCGCCGTCCGAGTCGCCGCAGCTGGTGTCGCGACCGTCGCAGTCCTGGTCCATGCGGTCGCCGCAGATCTCGATGCGAGGAACACAGACACCCGGGGTGTCGGGAATGGGGATGGGTGCGTCCGTCCCGATGGGGATGAACGCGTCCACCGGACCGACGTCCATGCCGCCGCCGCCGGTGTCCTCACCCACGACCGGATCGGACGGGCAGCCAGCGAGACACGAACCGACGAGCAGCGAAGCCAGCGCGATCCGCAGCTTCATCGTGCGCCCCGCCGACGACGGCCGAGCACCGCGAAGAGCGCGACGCCGACGCTGAACCAGCCCATGGGCAGCTCGCTGCGGCCGACCGAGCAACCGCAGTCGCTGGTTCGGGGGCGGGGACCTCGGCCCGCGTCGACCTCGCCCGCGCCTCCGTCGATCCCGCCCATGCCACCGCTATCGATGTCCACACCGCCGCCATCGGGGGTCATGGGCATGCCCGCGTCGGGCGTCATCGGGTCGGCCACGCAGCGGCCCACCTCGCAGTGCTGGTTGCGCGGGCACACGGCGCCATCACATGCGTCGAAGCAGGTGCCGGCATCGCAGTAGAAGCCCGGATCGCAGGTCGTCAGATCGCAGCCGATGGGGGTGCAGACGCCGTCGCCACCGCAGATCTCATCTGCGTCGCACGACCGGCAGGGGCACTGGGGGACGCACTCGCCCTCGACACACACCTCATCGGCGGTGCAGGTGAGGATGTCGCAGAGGTCGGTGCAGCGACCCGCAAAGCACTGCTGACCGTGGGGGCAGGTGATACCGCCGCAGCCGTCGAGGCAGACGCCGGCTTCGCAGCGCGCACCAGCTTCGCACACCACGTCGATGCACGCGGTCTCGGCGCACGCGCCGCTCGCGGTGCAGGTCTCGCCCTCGCGGCATGCGCCCTCGAAGCACGGGGCCACACACGCGCCATTGACGCAGACCGCACCAGCCGAGCAGAGGTCGCCTTCGTCGGTGGTGCCGTTGCAGTCGTTGTCGATGTTGTCGCAGGTCTCGGGCGACGAAGAGCCGACCGGGACGCACTGGACCTCCCGGCCGATGCACGCGGTCAGACCGAGCGAGCAGGCGCCGACGCCGCTTCCCGCGCAGGGCTCACCCGCGCCCGGGCAGACGACCGCGCCGCCCCGGACGGAGAAGCGCCAGATGCCGGGCTCGCCCACGTTCGAGGTGGTGCAGAGGTTGAGGATGCCAGCGGTGCGCGAGCCAGGGATCTCGACGAAGTCCACACTGTTGCCGGCGTCGAAGCCGGCCTGCGCCGGCGTCCCTCCGAGGCCGCCCGAACCACCGCTCGCGTCGCCGGTGGTCCAGCCGCAGATGTTGTAACGGAACTCGACGTCGAAGTCGCCGGAGCCGCAATCCAGGGCGTTCCGGAGGATCATCTGGAAGTCCATCTGGCGATCGTCGTGGGTGCTGTAGTAGCCGACGTTGTGCCAAGTGACGGCGAGCAGGCCGGGCTGCAGATGCCACGCTACGTAGTTGCGGGCCGGGGTGCCGCCGCCGCGGGTGTCGACGTCGCCCCAGTAGGGCGCGATCATCGGCTGGGCCGCGACTGGAAACGCGGTCGGGGTGAACTGTCCGACCGCTCTGTTGAACGTGATGTTCCCGTTGTTGTTCACAAAGAAGCTGGTGTACGGGCCCCCGAAGAAGCGAACGCCGCCCGGGAACGCGCTGGTCAGGTTGATCGACGCGCTCGAGCCGTCGTCGTTGCCCGGGACGGTTCCTCCGGTTCCATACCCGAGCGTTCCACCGAACGTCGCGATCAGAGGTGCTTGCGCGCTGGCAGTCGCAACGGTCGAGATGAGCGCGAACGCGAGCACCATCGATCCAAGGAAAGTTCGGTTCAAAAGCATCGGGGACTCCTCGGGGTGAGCCGACAGCATAACTGGAATCGGGGCCAGAGATCGAGAGCGTGGAAGGGCAAGCCCCATTGGGTCGTCTGAACGGCGCCATTTCTATGGTCGCGCCCGACCTTGGCCGCAGAGAGCTACTCGCTGACGAGCGCAAACGCGTCGCTCAGCGGGGCACGCTCCGCGTCGAGCCAGGTGATCCCCAGGGCGCCGCTCGCTTCCGTCAACACGGCGTCGGGGATCGAGCGCTCGCCGTAGAGCATCGGGAGCTCGGCGAGGCTGCCGACGAGCCAGGTGCTCCACTCCCCGGACGAGCTGGGCGCGGGCAGCGTGCCGCACGCGAACGGCACCGGACGGGCGACGAAGCGATGACGGCTGCGGACGCCGTCGAGCCCGAAGTCGGGCGCGCTGAGCTCGTAGCTCGCGGTGGCCCCGCGCAGGCAGCTCTCGGTGGCCGCCGGATCGAGCTCGCGCATCGCGCGCATCGCCTCTTCTTCTCTGGGGTGCATCGCCTCGCGCTCGACGTCCGTGGGGAAGAGCTCGCGGCCGCTCCCCAGATCGAACGTGCGCACGGTGACCTCGCGCTCGCCGTGCGCGCCGCACCCGTCCTGCTCGCGCACGCTCTGGATCACCACGCGATCCCCGAGCGCCGCGATCACGCTGTGGACCTCTCGGTAGGCGCCGAGCCCGCCGAGCGACACGGACGAGGGCTCGATGACCTCGAGGCTCGCGATCCCGCCGATGCCATCGAGCTGCGCGCCCGCGATGGTCCCGGTGGCGGCGACGTCGGCGCCCGAGTCGGGGTCCTCGTGCACCACACAGCCACCGAGCTCGACGCGTTGGCTGCGGCTCTCGAATCGGTACAAGCGGTCGCCTATGCCCAAGAGCGCGCCGTCGGCTCGCCCGCGCAAGTGACCCTGGGCGTCGCGCCACTCGGTTCGCAGGTGCTCGTCCTCTGCGCGGAGGATGAGGTAGCCGCGCTGCGACGGCGCAGCCGACGACTCGGGACGGTGGCTACCGCAGCCGAGCAGCAGCAGGGCTAGGAGCGCGCACCTCATCGTCCGACCTCCACGAGCTCGAGCACCGGCGCGTTCGCCTCGCGCGAGGCCTCGAGCGGGACCCGCAGGCGGAGCACGAAGGTACGGGTGTCTTCCGGATCCATCAGGCTCTGGGTGACCTTCCAGACGTCGTCCTCACGCGTCACCGCGAAGAGGTCGGGCGCGCGCGCGGCGGGGCCGGTCTCGAGGCGCTCGAACTCGGCGAAGAAGAGCGCCATCTGTGCGCCAACGTCTTTGCTGCTCGCTTGACCGTCGCCCGAGCGCAAGAGGTCACTGGCCTCATCGTAGCGTTTGCGTGAGAGCAGCTGCACCACGCGGAAGGTCGCGTTGCGCACCATCACCGTGAAGCCCCGCTCGTCCTTGGTGATGTCGCGGACGCTGGTCTCGAGCGCATCGGAAGGCGGCGCCACCTTGCTGGCGGTCTCGCCGGCGCGCAGCCGCTCCCACTCATCGAGCAGGCTCGCATCCACGCCGCGGACCATCGTGCCCAGCCACTCCTCCAGATCGAGGAGCTCATCGGTCTTGCTGCCCGAGGGCACGGTTTGCTTCAGCGCCTTGAAGGCGTCCGAGAGGTAGCGAAGCAGCACGCCCTCGCTGCGCTCCAGACCCAGCTCGCGCACGTAGTCGTAGAACGAGAGGCCGCGCTCGAAGATCTCTCTCGCGATCGACTTGGGCCTGAGCTCGTTCAGCTGGAGCCACGGCCACTTTTGGTGCATCGCGGTGAGCTCGATCTCGAGAAAGTCCGAGAGGGGGCGATCGATGTCGATCTTCTCGAGCTCGGCCATGCGCTCTTCGTACTCGATGCCCTCGGCCTTCATCTCCTGCAGCCGCGTGCGCTTCTTCACGTCGAGCTGCTTCATCAAAACGGCGTTCGGGTCCTCGACGATGGACTCACACACGCTGAGGACATCGAGCGCGTGGGTCAGCGCGAAGGGATCCATCCGCTCGATGAGCTGCGCCGCGAAGAGTGAGAGCGCGTGGGTGAGGGAGAAGTCGCGCTGGAGCTCGGGATCGACCTGCAGCTGCTTGTTGCCGCGCTGCAAGATCCCCGCGTCGCGGAGCGCGCGCACCAGCGTGATCGCGTGCCGACCGTGCTCGAACTTCCTGCGGCGGGACTCGTGCGAGCTCTTGATGAGCGTCTTGAGATCCGCGCAGGGCGCCACACTCCCACTGTCGAGCACGTCCATCACCAGCGAGGGCGTGACCGCGAAGCGCGACTCGAGGCGCTCGGGCTCGCCGGTGGTGAGGCGCTTGAACGTGCTCTCGTCGAAGTGGGCGTAGCCCTGATCGGGGGGCTTCTTGAGCACCAGCTTCTTCATCTTCTTGGCGTCGCCCTCGGCCTTGAGGCGCGAGACCCGGTTCTCGATCGCGTGCTCGGGCGCTTGGGCCAATACCCAACCTCGCTCATCGAACCCGCGTCGGCCGGCGCGGCCCGCGATCTGCTGAAAATCGCGGACCCCGAGCACTTGGGTCTTCTTGCCGTCGAACTTGAAGAGCTGGGTGAAGAGCACCGTGCGGATGGGGACGTTCACTCCGACGCCTAGCGTGTCGGTGCCGCTGATCACCGCGAGCAGGCCCTTCTGCGCCAGCTTCTCCACCAAGAGCCGGTAGCGCGGGAGCATGCCCGCGTGGTGCACCCCGACCCCGTGCTTGATGAAGCGCCCGAGATCCTTGCCGTAGGGGCTGTCGAAGGGGAAGCGCCCGAGCGCGTCTTTGATCTCTTGCTTGCGCTGCTTGCTGACGATCTCGACGCTCATCAGGTCTTGGGCGAGCTGATGGGCTGCGCGCTGCGCGAAGTGGACCACGTAGACGGGCGCCCGATCGTTCTCGAGGAGCTCGGTGAGCGTCTGGTGCAGAGGGAACTCGCGGTACTCGAATTCGAGCGGCACCGGGCGCTCCATCCCGCGCACCTCTTCTACGTCGCGCCCGGTACGCTCTTTCAGATCATCGCGGAGCCACTGGGTGTCGCCCAGGGTCGCGCTCATCAAGAGGAACTGGGTCTTCTTCAGGGTGAGCAGCGGGATCTGCCAGGCCATCCCCCGATCTCTGTCGCCGTAGAAGTGGAACTCGTCCATCACCACCGTGGCGATGTTCGCGCCGTCGCCTTCGCGAAGGGCCAGCCGGGTGAGGATCTCGGCGGTGCAGCAGATGACCTTGGCCTCGCGGTTCACCGCCGCATCGCCCGTCATCAAGCCGACGTTCTCGGCGCCGAGCTCGCGACCCAGCGCGAAGAATTTCTCCGAGACCAACGCTTTGATCGGCGCGGTGTAGAACGTGCGCTGCCCCAGCTGGAGCGAGCGCGCGTGCAGACCCAGCGCGACGAGCGACTTGCCGCTGCCGGTCGGGGTCGCGAGCACCACGTGGTTGCCCAGCACCAGCGAGAGCATCGCGTCTTCTTGGGCCGGGTAGAGCGTGAGGTTCTGCGCGGTCGCGTGCTCGGCAAAGGCCTCGAGGAAGCCCTCCGCGCTCTGGCTCGCAGGGGACTTCAAGCGCTCGAGCAAAGGGATGGGCTCGCTCATGAGGAGAGGCTTGTGTCTCGCTTTGCGTGTGGGTGCACGCGGGCGATCTCTCCGTACCCGGAACGTGCCGAGCACGCCGAACGAGCCGTCTTCGGTGCTCGACCCAGCCCCCGCCGGGGACACGCCAACGCTCACCTCCATCTCCGGTCTCTCCACGAGTGGGGGGGGCCGCACGTTTTTGAGGACCCCGAGCGGAGAGTTCGAGATCGCGCGAGCGACTGGGCACCGGCGCGCGCTGAGCGAGAGGAAGACCCGACTCCTTTCGTGCCAAACTGCGAGATGATGAACACCGACTCCATCACCGTCTTGGCGCAGCAGCTCTCACTCGGTGATTTCCTCGAAGGCGTTCGGGCGCTGTGTGGTGGCTTCGAGCTGGTGGGGCACCACACCCAGGGCGAGTTCCACCACGACGTCACCCTTCGGGTGGAGAATGCGCGGCACCTTCCGGGTCGGGTCTTGGTCGTCGCCACCAACTGCAATGGCGGGGTGAAGGAAGTGCTGGCTTTCGATGAAGTCCCGCATTCCGATGCGCTCTGGCATCATCGCTGCCCGGACAATCCGGACTTCGTGCCCACGCTCGCGTTGCCGCCAATCTTGGGGCGGGCGACTACCGTGCACTTCTTCGATCCGTGCGAGCTCTTGCGGCAAGACGCACGGAGCGAGCTTCGCGAGGAGTACCGAAGCCGTCAGAGAGGCGGCGGTTGGTGCAAGATCGACGAGGGCAAGGTCCAGGACTGATCGAGGTCGAGCCCGCAGATCAGGGCCGCGAGCACGCAGCTTGGAACGCCGCTGCCCGATCCGAGGCCCCGTTCTCCTCGAGTAGCGCCTCGAACGCCAAAAAGGAGATCGATCGCGACGTCTGGGTCCCCGCCCAGCTGACGGATGGCCGCGACCTCCGCGGATGCGGCCGGCCTCGGCGCATTCACGCCGAGAGCGCGTCACCGAGCTTCGATGGCCAGCGGCCTTCCGCACGCCGCGCCACCGCAAGATTCCCGCTCACGAGGCGACGCGGAGTGGCCTCGCGGCCTGGCTCCGCCATAGTCGGCCGCAATGTTGCCGCGACGGGTGATTGCAGAGGCGCTCACGCCAGCGGGAGACCGCATGACGCTCGCCCAGGAGGGCGTCTCGCTGGTGGTGCGGGTGCGCGGCGAAGTGTTGATGTCGAGCCGGGTCCATGGCTCCGAAGAGGTGATGGCCGAGGTGGGGTGCAAGGGCTTTGGGTCGCGCGCGGGGATGCGGGTCTTGGTGGGCGGCCTCGGGCTCGGGTACACGGCGCGCGCGGCGCTGGACTGCATGGCCGCCGATGGCCAGCTGGTGGTGCGCGAGATCATGGGCGCCATCGTGGACTGGAATCGCGGCCCGCTGCGAGAGCTGGCGGGCGCGCCGCTCGAGGATCCGCGCACCGTGGTGGAGGTCGGTGATGTGCGCGCGGGCCTCGGCAAAGGACGCTTCGATGCGATCCTTCTCGACGTCGACAACGGCCCTGAGGCGCTCACGGTCCCCGGCAACGTTCGGCTCTACGACGACGCGGGCCTCGGGGCGCTGCGGCAAGCCCTGCGGCCCGGCGGGGCGCTGGTGGTGTGGTCCGCGGCGCCTAGCCCTCGTTTTGAGCGCTCGCTGCGCAAAGCGGGGCTCGTCCCCGAGGTAGTGCGGGTGCGGGCGCGGGGCCACATCGGGCGTGGCTCGACCCATGTGCTCTACGTCGGCCGCTGATCTCCTCTTCGATGGTCCCGCGGCCCGGCGATACCGTCCGCCGATGATTCGATTGGGTGGTTTGATTCCTGCTGGAATCAACCGGATCGGTGCTCTAGGCGCCCCCATTCGCTTCGGAGTACCGCTTCACATCGGCCATGCTGGACGACCCCTGGCCCTCACCCGTTCTGACGACGCTCAATGAGCCATCCGTCTCGAGTACCACTGCCTCCACCATCGTGAGGTCGCGCAGCCCGGCGGATCGGACAGCAGCGCGAACTTCATCTTCCGTCACTCTCGCGCGCTGGAGTGCTGCTGGAAGGAAAGCGCCACGCTCGAGCACCAACGCGGGTTCGCCCGTTACGATGCGCCGCACCCATGGCATACGGACGCTCGACCACGTGACCATGAATTGCAACCCGATCAGGACGCCGAATGCGATCATTCCTTGGGTCACTGGCACGGATCGGTCGAGCAGGGTCGCCGCCAGAATGGAACCGAGTGACACGTTCACGATCAGATCGAAGGCATTCATCTTCGAGAGCGTTCGTTTGCCGGAGAATCGCAACAACACGATCAGCAGGACGTAGGCCAAGACGCCGACGATGAGCGTGCGAGCCACTACTTCCCAGTCGCCACGAAAGACATCAGCCATCTGAATTTTCCTCTCTCGGGCCTGAATCCAAAGAGCACTTCTGCCGGCCAAGAACCCGTTTCCCATAGTTGGCGACCTGCTGGTCGGCAACCGACCCCTACCTAGTTCGCGACGCGGGTAGGCAGCCCGACTACTCGGCTATGCGCGATCCTCACGCGCGGTGCGGTCATTTCTCATCGTCCTGACTTCGGTCTCGGCGTTCGCGATCAAGCAGAGGCGCACCGCCCCGTCGTGTTTCTGATCCCCAACGGGCCCGGGGTCGTTTAAGGTCTGCGCTCATTGCTAGCTCCTCCTCGATGAATCCGACGTCCCGAGCATCTGCGCCCGATGTCTCGGTGCTTCTGGTCGCCGAGGGCGAGGCATTTGCCGAGCCGCTGGCGACGCAGCTCGAGGCGCTCGGGGTGCAGGTCGACCTCATCGCGTCGGGCGAGAACATCACCGACGCGTTCATCGTTCCGCCCCAGCTGGTCGTGCTCTCGGCGGCCACTGCGCCCGATGGGGGCGCCTCCGTGCTCGCGCAGCTCGCGCAGCGCGCAGCCACGTCGGTGGTGGCGGTGGCGGTCATCGGCGACGCTACGGGTGGCGCTTCACGGATCGATCCGCTCGCGAGCCCCGAGCAGATGGCCGCGCAGATAGCGACGCTGGCATCGGAGCGTCGCGGCTCGCGCGCGCGCATCCCGCTGCCCACGCCGGGGGTGGAGCGCTCGGTCGTCGAGCGGCCGCGCATGCCGCCGAACCCTCGCGCGCCGCTGGTGTCGCCCGCTCGGCCGCCGGTGCCATCGTCGAGCGCGGCACCGCCATCGCCTCTCACATCTGCCCCGAAGCCCCCGCTGCCCAAGCCGATGGCCCGGCCGTCCAAGCCGTTCGCCAAGACGCTCCAGCTCACGGCGGTGCGTCCGTCGACTGGGGTTCCGCCGAGCGCCGTCGCCAGCGCGTTCGCGAGCACGGCCCCTCCGCTCGCATCTCCTCCGCTCGCATCTCCTCCGCTCGCATCTCCTCCGCTCGCATCTCCTCCGCTCGCATCTCCTCCGCTCGCATCTCCTCCGCTCGCATCTCCTCCGCTCCCCGCCCTGCCATCCATCGAAGCGAGCGCGGTCGCGGCGCCGTCGGTCATCACGCCGCCACCCCCGCCCACCGCGCCGCGCGCGAGGATCCGTCACGGGACGTTGGTCGGGCTTCCTTCGCCGGTCGCCGTCATCGCGCGCGATGCGACCCAGCTGGCGGCGACCCAGCTGGCGGCGACCCAGCTGGCCGCGACCCAGCTGGC
>Ga0105047_10000497_pt1 | contig 67023 bp, 59 predicted proteins | sample MAT04_FD_78384 | JGI IMG/M metagenome (GOLD analysis project Ga0105047, IMG submission 78384) | Freshwater microbial communities from Lake Fryxell liftoff mats and glacier meltwater in Antarctica - MAT-04 (megahit assembly) | ecosystem: Environmental > Aquatic > Freshwater > Ice > Liftoff... | reverse complement strand
GCAACCGGCGGACGTATCGAAAATTTCTTTCCTCCGCCCACCTCGTCACAACCGCTTCGCGTTTCCACCAAGCCCACCGTGCACAGCCTCGTATTCTATACCGGAATCTTTGCGTCCGTTAAAAAATTCTGCGGTTTCTGTCACTCTAACAGCGGAAAAATTTCGCTTGAAACTCGTTCGATCCGGTCTCTACGGAGCAGCTGGCGACTTCATACCGAATTGTTTGGCAGCCCGTGTCTGTTCGTTTTTTTCTGTCTAGGCTGCCGTTGGGGGTTTACCCTGCTGGGGGCGCTCGCCTCCGAAGAGGCGCGATCACACCCTACCCTAACCATCAGAGCGCCTAAACCGCCGCCATTGAAGCGTCTACATCGCAGAATTGATGCTACACCGCAGTTGGCTGGGACCGCATCGCTCAGTGAGTCACGTGGGCCGCCCGGCGTGCCGCAATTGGTACGACGCCCGCAGACCGCGTTGTGTTCTCGGCAATATGCCTCCTGCCGACCAGCTCGACGAGAACCGCATTTTACAAATGAACGATTAGCGACCCTGCCAATATTTGGCAGCCCGCCCTGACTCGCATTGACAGTCAAGGCGCAGATGCAGCGACCGCACCCTCGCGCGCCACGTCCCTTGAACCCTTGACATTCGGGATCAAAAAGGCGCTGCATCCAAGTGCCGCCGGACGATGCCGGACGGCGACCGAACGCGCCCAACATTGGCGAACCCGATAATCTTGCCCCTATGGCTCTCTTATCCTTACTCAACGCACAACTTGCTTTTGGGCATGTCGCACTTCTTGATCATGCAGATTTTTCGCTCGAAAGCGATGAACGCGTCGGATTGATAGGGCGCAACGGCACTGGCAAGTCGTCACTTCTCAAAATTCTCGCCAGTATGGAAAAGCCAGACGACGGCACGCTGCAGTTGCAGCAAGGGCTGCGCATCGCGCACGTGGCGCAAGAGCCGACACTTGACTTGAGCAAGAGCGTGTTTGACGTGGTCTGCGTCGGCGTCGCACGTCTGAAGGATCTGGTTGACGAATACAGTCAGGGCATCGGTGATCTCAACGCTTTGCAGGACGCGATCGAAGCACAGGATGGCTGGAACTGGGAACAACGCGTGCAGGAAACCTTGCACCGCCTGCATCTGAACCCGACAGCAACGATTGATAAACTTTCTGGTGGGACGCGCAAACGAGTGGCTTTGGCGCAAGCCCTGGTGGCCCAACCATCCGTGCTGCTGCTGGACGAGCCTACCAACCACCTGGATCTGGATTCGATCGAATGGCTCGAGAACCTGCTGCTTGATTTCAAAGGCAGTGTCATCACCATTACCCATGACCGCAGCTTTCTGGATCGCGTGGCCACCCGGATCGTGGAACTCGACCGCGGCAAGCTTCGCTCCTACCCCGGCAACTTTACGCAATACCAGACTCTGAAAGAGGAGCAACTCGAGCAGGAAGACGTCATCAACGCAAAAGCCGACAAGCTGCTGGCGCAAGAAGAAGTGTGGATCCGCCAGGGCGTCGAAGCGCGCCGTACGCGCAGTCAGAGCCGGATCAGCCGTCTCGAAGCGTTACGCGACCGGCGTGTGGCCCGTCGCGACGTGGTCGGCAGTGTCCGGATGGATGTCGCGGCCGGATCGGGAAGCGGCAAGATCGTAGCGGAATTGACTGATGTGGGCCTGCAGTTCGCCGACAAGACCATCGTGCGCAATTTCACCTCGACGATCCTGCGCGGCGACAAGGTCGGACTGATCGGGCCCAATGGCGCTGGCAAGACGACCTTGCTCAAACTGATCCTGGGCGAACTGCGACCCGACACGGGCAAGATCCGACAGGGCAGCAATCTGCAGGTTGCCTACTTCGACCAATTGCGCGACGCACTCGATCTGGATGCAACGCTGGCCGACTTCATCAGCCCGGGCAGCGAATGGATCGAGATCGGCAACCAGCGCAAACACGTCAAGAGCTATCTTTCCGACTTCCTGTTCTCGCCCGCGCGCGCCAATTCGCCGGTGCGCTCGCTGTCGGGCGGCGAACGCAACCGCCTGCTACTGGCGCGCCTCTTTGCGCGCCCCGCCAACGTCCTGGTGCTCGACGAACCCACCAACGACCTGGACATCGATACGCTGGAATTGCTGGAAGGTCTGCTCGGCGACTACGACGGTACGGTGTTTCTGGTCAGCCACGACCGCCGCTTCCTGGACAACGTCGTGACCAGCACCATCGCCTTCGAAGGTGACGGCGTTTGGCGCGAGTACGAAGGTGGCGTCCAGGACTGGTTGCTGCAGTCGGCCCGATCCCATGCAGCGCGCCAGGCCAACGGGCAGACCACCAAGCCGGAAAATGAGACCCCGCCGGTCAAAGCGGCAACGCCAACGACCAGTAAGCCCGCCCAAGGCAGCAAACTCAGCTTCAAGGAACAACGCGAACTTGACGGTTTGCTGACCTCCATCGACACCCTTGAACTCGAACAAAAGACGCTGCGCGAGGAACTGGCCGACAGCAGCCTGTACCAGCGAGACGCCCATCGCGCCGTTGCCCTGCATGCGCGGGACTCGGCAATCGAGGAAGCGCTGTTGCAGTCTCTGGAGCGTTGGACAGCGCTCTCGGCCCGCAGCGATCAGGCCTAAGCAAATTCGGACATAACGAGCGCAATGGGCGGCGGCGATCCCGGCAGCCCGATCGTGATACGGGTTCCGACACCGGCTACGGAATCGATCTCGACCGTTCCACCCAGTGCCTCGACCTTGCGTCGCACCACATCCATCCCGACGCCACGGCCAGACACCGAGGTCACCGTACTGGCAGTCGAAAAACCAGGCGTGAACACCAATGGCCACAGCGCCTGATCGGACGCATCATCGGGTACATCCAGGCCACTTGCACGGGCCGCCTGCAATAGCCGATAACGCGAAAATCCCTGCCCGTCGTCGTGCACTTCCAATATCATGCGTCCATCTTGCACGGTCATGGAGAGAGAGATGTGTCCCTCTGCTGGTTTGCCCGCCAAGCGCCTGTGCTCCGGCAATTCGATGCCATGGTCACAGCTATTTCGCACCAGCTGAATCAACGGATCGGCCAGCCCCTGGATCAGCCGGCGATCCAACTCCAGCCTCTCACCCGACAACGACAGGTGGAACGACTTGCCCAACGTTGACGACAGATTTACCAGCAACGGGGGTGCCAGTGCAAACAGCTCGGAAACAGTTCCGCTGCGCAAGCCGCGCACCGTCTGACGCAACTGTGTCGCCAGCCCGCGCAAGTGATCCAGCCGGTGACTTTCGCTACCCCCACCCGAGGGCAGGGCCGTATCGGCAGTTGACGTGAACAACTCGTCGGTAAGTCGATCAAGCAAAGCCACCTCCGCCAGCGTCACACGAACCGACGCAGCAGCCGAAGCCCCAGCCGAAGCCCCAGCCAATGGGCGAACAGCTGGTTTCGGGTCTGGGCCCGACGGATCCATTGGTCGTATGGCAATCTGTTCCCGATCCACGTGCATGGCCAGCAAATCCATCAACTCTGCATCCGACACTGCGCAACTTACGCTCAGAAGCCAAGGCTCAGCGCCACCGCCGGCCCGGGTCAACACCTTGCCCAGTCCGACAATGTCGCGAAACAAGTCCGCAATCGCCGGGAGCGCTTCGGACCGATGGGGTCCCGTGATCTGAATACATAACTGCCGCGGCGCACCCACGGGCGCCTGCACGTCGGCCAGACGGCGCAATTGCGCGGTGGCCGACCGGATCACAGATGCTGGCGGTGCCAACCCTGTCAGACAGGCCCGGGCCAGATCAACGCAGTCCCGCAACAAGGCTGTGGCCCGCGCATCGGGCTTCAGCCGATTCTGTCGCCACTGATCGAGCAGGGATTCCGCCTGGTGCATCAGATCCGACACATCTGCCAGACCGAAGGCGGCAGCGCCCCCCTTGACCGAATGCGCGCATCGAAAAATCGTGTCGATCCGGTCCATCCCGACGCTGTTGACGGGCAGCGTCGACAGCAGCCGCTCCATCACATCCAGGTTGGCGAGCGCTTCATCGACGAAGATCGGATCCGGCAGCATTAATTCAGTCATTCTCAGCAAATAACGACGTGGCGGGTAGCATCCATGCCCACTTCGCCACGCCCGGCACGACAAGCTGTTGCGGGCAGAGCAGTGCAAGTCCAGGCACTAGAATTTGCTCAGGGCGAGGGTATCAGGAATCCACGTCCCGGCTGTCGTCTCGACACGACAGCCGGGAATCCGTTTCCTGCCTCATGAGTGCATTGCTCCAGGCGCCGCCAATTGACTGCTAAGAACGCTCTACGCATGTACGAAGAAACATCCGACGAACCCATCCGCATCCTGCACCTGGAAGACTCGACCGTCGACCACGAGCTGGTACGTCGGGCGCTGAAACGCTCCGGCCTGGCGTTCACGCTGGAGCACGTCGAGACAATGGAGGAGTTCCAGCGCGCGACGGTCACCGGCACCTTCGATGCCATCGTGGCCGACTACCGCCTGCGCGACTTCACCGCGATCGATGCCTGGGATGCTCTGAAGTCGCAGCCGAGCGCGCCGCCCTTCATCCTGGTGTCCGGAGCCATCGGAGAATCAGCAGCTGTGGCCGCGATCAAGCTGGGCATGAGCGACTATCTGCAAAAAGACCAACTCGGAAAACTCGCGCCCGTGATCCTGCGTGCAATCGAGTTGCAACAAACCCGGTTGGCAAAGGACCGCGCAGATGCTGAACTTGCTGTATCCGAACGCCGTCTGGCTGAATTCGCGGAACATCTGCAGTCCACCATCGAACAGGAGCGCGCCTCCATCGCACGGGAAATCCACGACGACATCGGTGGCGCGCTGGCAGCCGCCAAGCTGGACCTGGGCTGGATCGGCCGCCACGTTTCCGACCCGGCCACACGGGAGCATGTCGTGGCCGCCACCGAGATGCTGCAACATGCCCTTGGCGCCAGCCAGCGCATCATGATGAATCTGCGTCCGGCCATCCTCGACCAAGGTCTGGCGGCAGCTGTCGACTGGTTGGCCAGCGGTTTCGAGCGCCGCACCGGCATCCGCACGACGCTGCGGGCCCGCGAACCCGATCACGAGCTACCCAAGGCCGTGCAGCTGACGGCGTATCGCACCGCGCAGGAGGCACTGACCAATATCGCCAAATATGCCCAGTGCGACATGGTCACGATCGACCTGACCGATAGTGGCAAGGTGTTGACGCTCGAAATCAATGACAACGGCCAGGGCTTCACGGCACAAGAGCAGGGCAAGGCCAATGCCTACGGACTCAAGGGCCTGCAGGAGCGGGCGAAATCTGTCGGCGGCTGGCTCGACATCAGCACGTCCACCGGCAAAGGCACTTCGATCATTCTGTCGGTACCATTGACCCAGGATCTGGAATCGAGCGTCAAGGACACTTTGGAATGACACGTGTAATTCTCTGTGATGACCATGCCGTCGTTCGGCGCGGGATTCGCGACACGCTGGCCGACGCACACGACATCGAGGTCGTGGCCGAGGCCGGCAGCTATTCGGAAGTGCGCGATGCCTTGCGCAATACGCCATGCGACGTGCTGGTGCTGGATCTGAGCCTGCCAGGACGCGGTGGTCTGGAGGTGCTGGCCAGTCTCAAGGACACCGGGCTGCAGGTGGCGGTATTGATCGTGTCGATGTATCCGGAGGACCAGTACGCCATCCGCTGCCTGCGCGCCGGCGCCCAGGGTTACGTCAACAAGGCTGGTGACCCCGCCGAGTTGGTGGAGGCCGTGCGCACGGTCGCCCTTGGCAAAAAATATGTCAGCCCGGCCGTGGCGCAAATGCTGGTGGACAACCTGCACGCACCGACCAGCGAGGTTCTGCACGCATCCTTGTCAGAGCGCGAGATGCAGACCTTGCTCAAGATTGCCTCGGGCAAACGCCTGTCCGACATCGCCACCGAATTGATGCTCAGCCCCAAGACAGTCAGCGTCTACCGCTCGCGCGTGCTGGAAAAACTCAAACTGTCGAACAACGCCGAGCTCACGGTCTACGCGATCCGCAACAATATGGTCTGAGCGACCCTGCGCATCAGCGGCTGAACACGTCGAGCATGCGCTGCATCAGCGCCGAAAACGGATGCTCGAGCATCGGCAGGGTCACGGCAACGCCTATCAGTCCCACCGACAAGGTTACCGGAAAGCCGATCGCAAAGATGTTCATCTGGGGGGCCACCCGCGAAACAATGCCCAGCGCCAGGTTGGCGAACATCAGCATGGCCACCACCGGCAAGGCGATCCAGAACGCACTGGCGAAAAGCTCGGCGCCCAGTTCGTGCATGCGCATCTCCTTGAGCGCCTGCAGAAAATTCTGGTCCACCGGGAAAGCCGTAAAGCTGTGCATCACTGCCATCAGCACCATCAAATGCCCATTGAGCACGATGAACAACAACACCGCCATGTTGTTGTAAAACCGTCCCATGGCGCTGGACTGGGCACTGGTTGACGGGTCGAAGAACGAGGCGAATCCCAGACCCATCTGAAAGCCGACGATCTGTCCGGCCAATTCGAAGGCGCCGAAGATCAGGCGCACGGCAAAGCCGATTGCCAGGCCGATACCGACCTGCTGGACCACCGCTCCCAACGCATCCGGGCCATTGATGTCGATCAACGGCTGGTTCGGCATGCTGGCCTGGGCGGCATAGGCGATCAGGAACGCCAGGCCGATACGTGCGCGCACCGGAAATGCCCGGGACGAAAACACCGGCGCGGCGGTAAACACCGCAAGCACCCGCAAAAACGGCCACAGGATGGGCGACAGCCACTCGACGATCTGCGCTTCGGATATCGAGATCACGCGCCAACCCCGTGTTTCAGATCAGCGAGCCGGGAATCGATTCGATGGTGCGGCGGATGAAATCCACCAGCATGCTGAGCATCCACGGACCGGCAATGGCAAGCGCCAGCATCGACGCGATCAGCTTCGGGATAAACGTGAGCGTGGCCTCGTTGATCTGCGTGATCGCCTGAAACAGGCTGATCACCAGGCCCACCACCAGCACCACACCCAGAATGGGCGCGGCCACCATGAGCAGTGTCAGCAAGGCATCCTGGCCCATCGTCAACACCATCTGCGCGTTCACCGGTCTCTCCTTGAAGCAGCGTCAGGGCGCAAAGCTGGCCGCCAGCGAACCGATCAGCAGATTCCAGCCATCGGCCAGAACGAACAGCATCAGCTTGAACGGCAATGCCACCAACACGGGAGACAACATCATCATGCCCAGCGACATCAATACGCTGGCCACCACAATGTCGATCACCAGAAACGGTATGAAGATCATGAAGCCGATCTGAAACGCCGACTTGAGTTCGCTGGTCACGAAGGCCGGCACCAGTACACGCATCGGCACCGTCTGCGCTGTGGCGCCCGGATCCAGCTTGGCCAGCCGCACGAACAGCGACAGGTCGGACTGCCGGGTCTGCTTGGCCATGAACTCGCGCATCGGCGCCTCGGCCTTGTCCAGGGCCTGCTCGAACGGAATGGAACTCTTGCTGTACGGAAGATAGGCGTCTTCATAGACACGGTCCAGTGTCGGGCCCATGACAAACACCGTAAGGAACAGGGACAGCCCCACGATCACCTGGTTAGGTGGCGAGGCCTGCGTGCCCAATGCCTGGCGTAACAACGACAACACGATCACGATGCGGGTGAAGCCCGTCATCATCAGAAGCACCGCCGGCAGGAACGACAGTGCGGTGAAAAACAGCAGGGTCTGGATCGGTACCGAGTAGCTGTTGCCACCAGGCCCGGTGCCCACCAGCAGCGGCAGTTGTCCTGGCGCCGGTGCCGCCTGCGCCGCGACCGCGCCGTGCACCAGCAAGGTCAGCAGCCCCAGCAACGCGCTGAGGATCCAACCGCTCCTGCGGCCACTGGTTGACTTTTTCATGACGTAAGAACGACTGGCGACAACCGTTCAGCCGCGTGGCCCCGGCGCAGACAGAGCATCTCCAGCGACCGGCCGTACCGGCGCCGCCATCGTGTGCAGGCAGGAAATGGACTGCGCCGTGACGCCGAGTACCAGACAGATTCGCTCATGCGCCGGTCCGACCTCAACCGTCACCACCCGTTGGTGTGGTCCGACAGCCACCGCAGACAACACCCGACTGGCAGCGCCAGTCGGGCCTGTGGCCACGCCACGGCTTTGCAGCCACTTCAGCGCCATCGGCACCAAGGCCAGCAACAAAACGAAAGCGGCGACCGTCAAAAGTGTCTGTGTCATGCCCGCGCTCAGCCCTTGTTGATGCGCCGCAATCGCTCGGATGGTGTCACCACGTCGGTCAACCGGATACCGAACTTGTCGTTCACCACTACCACCTCCCCCTGGGCAATCAGATAGCCATTGACCAGCACGTCCATCGGCTCACCCGCCAATGCGTCGAGCTCCACCACCGAACCCTGGCCGAGCTGCAAGATGTGCTTGATCGACACCCTTGTGCGGCCGAGTTCGACCGACAGCTGAACCGGAATATCCAGGACCATGTTGATGTCGTTGACCTGGCCGTCACTGGTGTTGCCGAACGGCCGCGCAGGCCGGTCACCCGACAGCACGCCACCGGGTTGTTCATCGTCCAGGTTACCGCCGTCCTTCTGATCGATCAGCGCCTCGGCCCATTCGCCAGCGCCTTCTGCGCCGGCTCCGCCGTCGGTCTTGCCGTCGTCTTGTGGCCCGTCAGTTGCCATGTTTATCTCCCATCCAATCCAGGTCGTGATTCCTCAGGCTCTTGTCGATCCGGATCGCATATTTCGTGTTGTGGGTGCCGTATTGGCACTCGAACATCGGCACGCCATCGATCGTCGCCTGGATGCGCGGGGAACGATCCAGCTCGATGAAGTCACCCGCCTTCATGGAAAGCAACTGCTCTACCGTGGTGCGGGTGCGCGCCAACTCTGCCACCATCGTGATCTCCACAGCCTGAATCTCGTGCGTCAACACATTGACCCACCGGCGATCCACTTCCATGGAGTCGCCCTGGGTCGACGAATACAGCACATCGCGTATCGGCTCAAGCGTCGCATACGGCATGCAGAAATGAATCGCGCCGGTGACCTCGCCGATCTCGAGCTGAAACGCGGTACAGATCACCACCTCGCTGGGCGTGGCCACATTGGCAAACTGGGGCTGCATTTCCGAGCGCTGGTATTCCAGCTCGATCGGGTAAATACCCTTCCAGGCCTTCTTGTACTCGTCAGACACCACCTTGATCAAACGCGCAATGACCCGGTGTTCGGTCGCAGAGAAGTCGCGTCCCTCGATACGGGTCTGGAATTTTCCGGTACCGCCGAAAAGCGTGTCGATCACGCCAAAAATCAGCGCCGGCTCACAGACGATCAGGCAGTTGCCGCGCAAAGGCCGCACCGCCATGATGTTGAAGTTGGTGGGAACCGTGAGTTCCCGAAGAAAGGCGCCGTAGCGTTGCACTGCAATCGATCCGATCGAGATCTCGGGGGTACGGCGGATCAGGTTGAACAATCCCAGACGCAGGTTGCGCGCAAATCGCTCATTGACGATCTCCATGGTCGGCATGCGACCCCGGACAATGCGCTCCTGGCTCGAGATGTCGTAGGGTCGTACCTCACCCTTCTGGGCCGCCTGTTCGACCTCTTTCTGGCTCTCCCCGGTGACGCCCTCGAGCAGGGCGTCGACCTCTTCCTGGGACAAAAATGAATCGCTCATGGTCGGTTCTGCGCCATACGCTTACTGCACGATGAAGCTGGAGAAAAGCACACGCTGCACCGGCAGGTCTCCTGGACGCACCCGGTTGCGCGCCTTGGTCGAGGGGGCGGCACCTTTTTTCGCTGGCTCCACCTCTTCCTCGTCCTCCATGCCGCCAAACGGCCGTGCGGCCTCGCGCAGAATCAACATTGCCAATTTTTCCTTGCCTTCGCGCTTGAGCAGATCCTCGGAGGTCTGTTGCGAGACCAGCAGCAACACGCCACTGCGAATGGTGGGAAGGTATTGCTTCACGGTTTCAGCAGCTGCGGCATCGCGCAGCTCAAAAGTAATACCGACCTGTGCCACGCGCTCGCCGCCGGAATCCGCCAGATTGACCACCATGTTGTCCAGCGGCAGATAGATCGGAGGTCCGCTCGGGGCCGCATGTTTGGCGGCCGCCGCCGGCTGCTCTTGATCGTCAAATGCAGCCGCTGCGCGCTGTTTGCTGACATAGATGAACGCACCCACTCCTGCCAGTCCCAGGACCAGCACCACTATCAGCACGATCACAAGCATCTTCTTGCTCTTGGGCGGTGCCGCAGCGGCTTCAGCAGGTTTGGTGGCCACAAATCATCCTTGATGTCGCAATGCAAAGGGGATTATTCTGCATCCGTTGCGCGGCAATGGACGGATAAGGGGTCGGAATCCATGGCAATCCCTGCCACTCCGGCCGGCAAGGGCGCCTCAGACGAACAGATCCACCCTGGCGCCAGACACCCCATCGAGCGCCTGTGCGCGGCCGGGTACGGCCTGTGGTGTCCCCACCAGCGCCTCGCGTGCAGCCGTCTGCGCAGTACCTCGGCCGTGCGATTGCCCGCCCTGCTGTGCCGAAGTCCCGACAAATCCGCCCGACAGCATCAGCCCCCCGCTGGCCAGCAGTTCCTTGAGCTGCGGCATGGCCTCGAGCAACAACTGGCGCGCCTGCGGTTGATCGGTGCGGAACTCGATGATCGCTTCGTCGCCTTTGACGGCGATGCTGACGTCGACTGTCCCGCCGGCAAACGCATCGAGCTGCAACGAGGCGCTTTGCACACCGCGCGAAACCCAGTAATGGACCTTCTCCGCCATGGCCGTGGCCGGCGCGGGCGTCAGCGCACCCGGCGCATAAACCGAACTGGCGCCATGCCGGGTGCCGGCCGGCGTCGTATCGCCCCAGGTCGCCAACCCGTGCGCGGTGCCTGTCCCCGCCATCCGGGTCTGAATGCGCTCCTGGCTGCGCAGCGCCCCACCGGCGTGCAGGCCGGCAGCTGCCGCATCAAACATCGACACCACCTGGCCGAGGGACGGCGGAACCCCCAGCGGGGTGCGGGCCGCGCGCAGTGTCGCGGTGTCGGGTTCGGCCGCCATGCGCGCTGCCTCCACCCGGGCCATGAAGTCCATGGACGATACCGGCGTGGCGTCGCCATCGAGTTGCGACATCAGCGCATGGGCGGGAAGTTGCTGCAGTTCGCTCGTCGCGTTAAGACGCGCCGCCGGATTGGACAAGGCGGCATCTGCGGCCGCTTGCTGTAAGGCCTGCATCGCCTGTGCCCGTGCCGACGTCCCCGCCATTGCCGCGCACAGGCCCTGTGACGCAGCGCGCGCATGGTCGGGCAGCCCGGCCGCCATGTCCGAAGCGGCCGTCGGCCAAAAGTCTGCCAGCAAATGCGCCTGCGCCATTGCAGCCTGGGCGGCCGCATCGTTCTGCGGTGGTTCCGCACCCTGGCGGTCATCGGTGAAAAACCCGGCGTCCGCGACACCCGCCCCGGGCATCGCGGTGGTTGTGTCCGTTGCATCTGCCGGGCCCGGCCCCATGGCACCGAGCAGCGACAGAAAAGTCACGGCCGGCGCTTCGCCAGCGGTCTGCGTGTTCTGTGCGCGTGTTGGCGGCTTGATACTGGTGCTCGATGCAGGCGCAGGTGCGTTGATTTCGATCGTCATGAATTTCCCCTGTGTTCCCTGGCCAGTGCCACACGCCGGTGCATCTGTGCCGCCAATTCATCGGACTGCCGTTGGTCGCGTTGGTCCTGCGCCCGCACCTTTTCGCCGTGGCGCTTGTCCAGCAGGCGATGAAGTCCCGCCATACGGACCTCGGCCTCCAGCAACACCTGCCGGGCGGCTTCGCGCTGGCGCTGCACCTCGGCAATTGCGCCATGCTGCATTTCGATGGTCTGATCCAGACGCTCCATGAACTGGTAGTAGTGGCCGACAATTTGCGGTGTCGCGCTGGCCTGCGACGTCACCGACCAGCGCGCGGAGGTGTCTGCCGCGTAGCTGCGCAACTGCTCCATCTGCAGTTGGGCGTGCTCGAGGCGACGCACGACCTGCGCCAAGGCCTGGCCTGCGTCGTCCCGTCGGCGCGTCGCCAGATCAATCGCCACCTGCAGCCCGCCTGATGCGCTCATGGACAGAACCTCCCATGAGTCGCTTTGCGCACGGGCTTCATGGTTTTCCCTCGCCCAGCACCAGACCCATGTCGCTCAGGCTGTCTGTCAGCGTCGCGGGTGCATACATGTCCTGTTGCAAAAAAGCCTGCATCGGCTCATGCAACGTGATGGCACGGTCCATCTGCGCGTCAGAGCCGCCGACATAGGCACCGATCTGCACCAGATCGCGACCCTTGTCGTATTTCGCATTCATGGCCCGAAAGCGCCGCGCCAGGTCAAAGTGGGTGGGGGGTACCACGTTGTGCATCACCCGCGAAGCCGATTGCGCAATGTCGATGGCCGGAAAATGGCCGGCTTCGGCCAGTTCGCGCGACAACACGATATGCCCGTCCAGGATCGCCCGTGCCGCATCCGCAATGGGGTCCTGCTGGTCGTCGCCCTCGGACAACACGGTATAGAACGCGGTGATCGACCCCACACCGTGCAGGCCGTTGCCGCTGCGCTCGACCAGTTGAGGCAACTTGGCAAAACACGATGGCGGATATCCCTTGGTCGCCGGCGGCTCGCCGATGGCCAGTGCAATCTCGCGCTGCGCCATCGCATATCGCGTCAGCGAGTCCATCAGCAGCAACACATGTTTGCCCTTGTCGCGAAAGCTCTCAGCGATCGCGGTGGCATAGGCCGCACCCTGCATGCGCACCATCGGTGGCGAGTCGGCCGGCGCCGCCACCACGACCGACCTGGCCCGCCCCTCGTCGCCCAGAATATCCTCGATGAATTCCTTGACCTCTCGTCCGCGTTCGCCGATCAGCCCCACCACGATGACATCGGCGCTGGTGTAGCGCGCCATCATGCCGAGCAACACACTCTTGCCCACACCGGATCCCGAAAAAAGCCCGATGCGCTGGCCCCGACCCACTGTCAGCAAGGCATTGATTGCCCGGATGCCGGTGTCGAGCACCTCGCGCACCGGCGCCCGGTCCATCGCGTTGACCGGATTGCGGTCCAGCGCCAGTGGCGCCACGTCCAGAATCGGGCCCCTGCGGTCCATGGGCGCGCCATGCGCGTCCACCACACGGCCCAGCAAACCCTCGCCCAGCGGCAGGCGCAGTCGCCCGACATCCAGATCGGAATCCTGATGCGTCGCTTGTCCCAACCGGGGTGTCGGAACAAATGCCGCCGCGGGCACTACGGCAGCACCGCTGGTCAGTCCATGCACGTCGCCAGCCGGCATCAGATAGGCCCTGTCCTGCGAGAAGCCGACGACCTCGGCAAGCACTGGCTTGAGTGCCGGCGAACGGATGTAACACTGGCTGCCAACCGGCAAACGCAGACCGCTGGCCTCGAGCACCAGCCCTGCCAGCCGCGTCAAGGTGCCGCGCTGCTCCAGAGAGCTGCCTACCCGCACCCGGGCGCTGGCATCGGCTAGCAATTGCTGCCAGGCAGCTGGCTGGTCGGTGACCATGGCATCACTCATCCCATTCGAGTTCCAGGCCGAGTTTGGCAATGGCACGGCGCCAGCGCGTATGCAGGTCACCTTCGATCACCGCTCCGGCGCTGGATATGCGGCAGCCGCCCGGGTCGATACTGCTGTCGGGCGTCAAGGTCAGCGACAGACCAGAAAACTCGGTCTGCAAGGTGTCTTCGAGCACGTCCAGGTCGAGCGGATTGAGCCGGACCACTGCACTCTTGCTGTCATCGGCCAGCAGGGCCAGGCCTTCGCGCACGACCGGCAATACCACGTTCGGGTTGACCGACAACTCATGGCGCAGGACCTGCCGGGCCACCTCGCAAGCCAGTTCCAGCACCCCGCGGGCCATCACCTGTTGGGACTGCGCCAGTTGCTCCTGGGTCGACTGCAGCAACAGTCCGAACTGTGCGGCCGACTCCCGGCCCCGCCCATCCATATAGGCCTGCATCTGACGCTCACCCTGCAGGATGGCGTTCGCCTGGCCTTGCGCAAAACCTTCTGCAAAACCTTCTGCATGGCCTTTTTGACGCAACGCTTCATCGCGTACGTAGTCCAGCTCTGCCTGCCTCGCATGGTCATCTTCGGCCAGTTTGAGCAGGTCGGCATCGACGTCGCCAAAGTCCCATTGGGCGACCTGGCGGATGTCTTCGCCCGGGATGAAACGTGTGAGGTTGCGCATGAATGGCGGTCTGCCTACACCATGGCGTCGTCGGCGCCGCCTGCGCCCAACACGATCTGACCTTCGTCGGCGAGCCGGCGCACGGTCTTGAGAATTTCCTTCTGCTGTGCCTCCACCTCGGACAGACGCATCGGCCCCCGCGACTCAAGGTCTTCGCGTAAGGTCTCGGCCGCTCTCGAGGACATGTTGGACAGGATCTTCTCCTTGAGTTCGTGCTGCGCACCCTTGAGCGCGGCAATCAGCGTATCGGACGCCACTTCCTTGAGCACGGTCTGGATCGCCTTGTTGTCCAGCGCGAGAAGGTCGTCGAACACGAACATCTTGTCCATGATCTTTTGCGCCAGATCCGGGTCGTGGCTGCGGATCGACTCGATCACCGTGCCTTCAATATTCGCGCCCATCAGATTGATCATCTCGGCCGCCGCCTTGACGCCACCCAGCGAAGACTTGCGCACCTTGTCCGTGCCCTGCAACACCTGGAACAACACTTCGTTGAGGTCTTTCAGCGCGGTGGGCTGGATTCCTTCCATCGTCGCGATGCGCAGCATCACTTCGTTGCGCTGGCGCTCGCCCAGCAGCTTGAGCACATCCGAACCCTGATCGAAATCCAGGTGGACCAGGATCGCCGCCACGATCTGAGGATGCTCATTGCGCAGCATCTCGGCCACCGACAGCGCATCCATCCACTTCAGACTCTCGATGCCGGAGACATCGCCACCTTGCAGGATGCGGTCGAGCAGCAAGGTCGCCTTGTCGTCGCCCAGCGCCCGGCGCAGCACCGCACGCACATAATCGCCGGAGTCGGCGACCAGCAGGCTCTGCGACGCCGCGACCTCGATGAACTTCCCCACCACCCCGTCTGCCCGGTCCCGCGCAATTGACTTGGTGCGCGCGATGGCCTCGCCCAGCTTCTGAACCTCCTTTGGGGACAGATGCTTGAACACCTCTGCAGCCTCGGCTTCGCCAAGCGACATCAGCAAAATCGCAGCGTCCTGTAGTCCGTCGTCAGCCATATACGTGTTTTACCAGACCGGGCTCAGGCCGGCACCTCACTGCCGATCCACCCTTTGACGATGCTGGCCACAGCCGCCGGATTCTCCCGTGCCAGCTTGCGTGCGTCTTCAAGGCGCAGTTCGCCCTCGGTCGGCTCCGGCGGAGGTTTGGGCGCCGCCTTGATCAGCAGCGGCGGGCGCTCGGCTTCGTCGGCCACCAGGGCATCGAGTTGCCCGCCCTCCTGCGCTCCTCCCACGGCGTCGACCATGGTGGGCCGTGACATCGCCTTGAGGCCAGGTCGCACCAGCCCCAACAGCACCAGCGCCACCAGCAGCACCGTGCCGATGGGCCAGGCCAGGCTGCGCGCCAGCTCCTGCATTTCGGGCTGACGCCACAGCGGCAGCACCAGTTCGTCCTGCTTCTCTACCGCGAACGGCGCGTTCATCAAATTCACCGAGTCGCCGCGCTCCTTGTTGAATCCAATGGTTTCGCGCACCAGGGCGGTCATCTTCTCGATCTGGTCGGCGGTCAGCGCCACCGAGGTCACGTTGCCGGCTTCATCCTTGCCGACGCGGTGGTTGACCACCACGGCCGCACTGAGCCGGCGCACTTGCCCAGTGCTCGAACGCACCACCCGCACCGTCTTGTCTACCTCGTAGTTGATGATCGACTCGCGCTTGCCGCCAGCAGCAGCTGCGCCCTGCGCTCCAGCGCCGGGCGTGCCCGCCGCAGCCAGGGTCTGCGCCGGTGCGTTGATCGGTGCCGTGGCATTACCCGGCGGCTGATTGGTCACGGCGCCTGGCACACCAGCGGGGCTGGCGGCCGCACCGGCGCCGGCGCCAGTCTCGACCAACTGCTGGCTGCGGATGGCGCTGCTGTCCGGCGTCTGGTTCGGACGATGCGACTCGGAGGTTGACTGCGTCTGCGAGAAATCGAGGTCGGCCGTCACCTGGGCGCGCGCGTTGCCCTTGCCGACGATCGGCTCCAGGATGTCCAGGATGCGCCGGGTGAAAGACTGCTCGATGTTTTGCGTGTACTGCAGTTGCTCTGCGTCGACTCCCCGCGAATCGCCCGAGCCGTCGGCCGGCGTGGACAGCAACTTGCCGGTGTCGTCGAGCACGCTGACCGCCGATGGCGCCAGTTCGGGAACACTGGAGGCGATCAGATGCACGATGCCGGCAATCTGGGTGCGATCGAGCGAACGCGCCGGATGCAGGCTGACCAGCACCGATGCCGAAGGTTTTTGTTGTTCGCGGAAAAATCCGTTCTGGTTCGGCAGCGCCAGATGCACGCGCGCACTTTGCACCGACGACAAGGCCTGGATGGAACGCGTCAGCTCACCCTCTAGTCCGCGCTGGAACGTGAGGCGCTCCTGAAACTGGGTCATGCCGAAACGATTGGACTCCATCATCTCGAAGCCGACTACCGAGCCCTTGGGCAAACCCTGGGAGGCCAGGCGCAGCCGTGTGTCGTGCACCTTGTCCGCCGGCACCAGAATGGCCGAGCCACCTTCCGTGTGCTTGTACGGAATGTTCATCTGCGACAGCTGGGCCACGATGGCGCCGCCATCCTTGTCGGCCAGGTTCGCATACAGCACGCGCCAATCCGGCTTGCTTCCCATGACAACGCCACCGATGACGATGGCCAGGATGACGAGCGCGCCGAAGGCCAGGCGCATGCGCTGGCCGGACTCCAGCCCGGACAGCCGCTGGTTCAGCGTGACAGTTGGGGGTAGCGTGGCAATTGCGGTCATCGAACAATCCGAAACGGCGTGGCGCGAAGTCGCACCAGCGATGACGTTGATTATTCGGACGCAGGCGCAAAACATTAGCCCGATAAAGCCCGCATTCACCCGCCTATTCGATTATTTTCAGTTATCCAGCGCCGCTACGATTCAAGTGTCATGGGGACAGCCCCAGGAGAACACCATGGATCTACGCCTGCCAGCCACCAGTTTCCCACTTGGACCAAGCCCCGCTGCGCTCACACGCCCTGCCGGAAATGCGGACGTTGGCGGCGCCGTGGGCGGATTCGGTGGCGCCATGAAAAGTGCGCTGACCGAAGTGAGTGCGGCCCAGAACAACTCCAGGCAGATGCAGCGCGAGGTTCAGATGGAGAACCCCACCGTGAGCCTGGAAGACACGATGGTGGCGATCCAGAAGGCACAGATCGGCTTTCAGGCGACCTTGCATGTACGCAACCGCATGGTCCAGGCCTACACCGACATCATGAACATGCAGGTCTGACCGCCACCGGCCGCACACACCCGCCAGCTCAATGCAGCATTTGCTGCAGCCCCTCGAACTTCTTCTCGAAATGCGCCATCCAGGGCTCGGCGAGGTAGCGGATCTGGGCGTCGTTGCCCAGGATGCGCAACATGATGGCGGACTTTTCTGCGCGGTTTTCCTTGGGTAGCTCTTGCGTGGTGGACGCATAACGCAGCTGCTCGATCAGCACCGCGCAGGTACCCTCAAGCCTTACGACGCCATCCCAATCCTCGGCCTTGGCCGCGTCAAGCATCTGTCCGCTGGCCACTTCGATGGCCCGGTAGTAATCGATCAGTTTCTGGCTCATCAAAGGCTCCGGGTGTTCAAGCTGCCTGCAGGCGGGGCGTTGCCGCCTCGCCCATCTGTTTCCATCCGGCCGCAACCGGTTCGATCAACTTCTGCACTTCAGCCAGCGCGGCGTCGTCGTTGCGCGCGTTGGCCTGGGTCAGTCGCATCACACAGTACTGGTAAAGATCATGCAGGTTGCCTGCAAGTTCCCCGCCCTGCTCCAGGTTGAGGCTGCCGCGCAGGCCTTCGTCGAGAATGCGCACCGCGATACCGATCTGATGACCTTTGGCGCTGATGTCCCCGCGCTGCAAGGCAGCGCGAGCCGAACCAATGGCCAACTGCAGGCCCTCGAACAACATCGCGACCAACTGTTGCGGATTGGCCTGGTCGACCTGTGTTTCAACACCAATCTTCCGGTAGGCGGAAGCCGAGCGTGAACCAACCGAGTTAAACATGCTGCGATCCAATCTGTGTATGTATTGGTTATCGGCAAGACGGGGGACAACTCAAGTGTATTGTGCCGCTTCGATCGATTCGGGTGGGAGCGTTTTGCAGTGCTTTTCGCGCTCAAGCCGCAGTGTCGCGCAACAGCCGCTAACCGACCCGCGGCACCCGGGCCGTGGCGACCGGAGAAGCATCAGATAACCGGCGCGGCTCAGTTCGAGTTGCCCGCGTTGTTCCAGAGCGTGACCTGCTGGGCCACGAAGGCGTTGAGCGCCGTCAGCTGTGCCATGCGCGCATCGAGGGCCGAGTACTGCTTGTTCAGGCGGGCCTCGACCACGGCCGCGCGCTCATTGACTTTTTCCTGCGCGTCGGAGTTACGCTGGATTTCCCGCTGCAACGCGGACGCTTTGTTGGTCACCGAGCCACCGCTGGACAACACACCACTGCTCAGGGCATCGAACTTGAGCGCAAACCCGTTGGTGAGCGGATTGCTGTTGTTGGTCGTGAAAAGGCCCTGCAATGCAGTGCCGTTGTTCGCTGCCACGCTCAACTTGGCCGTGTTGATGACCATCGACCCGTCGAGCTGGCGCTCAAGACCAATGTCGGACAGCCGCTGGTAGGCCCCACCACCCTGGCTGATCGATGCGGCCACGTTGCGCAGCACCGACTGCAGGCCCACCACGGACGAATCGCCCTGGAACAAGGCGCCTGTCTTGGTGGCGGAGTCAAATTTGGTCAGCTCGGTGAGTGTATTGTTGAGCGTGTTGTAGGCGGTGACAAAGTCGCTCACATTCTTGACAGCAACTGTCACATCCTCGCTGATGCTCATGGTCGCCGGGGAGCGGGTTTCGCCCGGTGTGCCGAAGCCGGTCGAGGTGGTGGCCAGCAGTTTGATCGTGACACCCGGAATATTGTTCGCCAGTGTGTTGGTGGCCGACGTCACGGCCAGGCCGTTGATGCGTGCCTGCGCATCCTGGCCGTATCGCGCCGGCAGGCTGGCTTGCGCCATGCCGAAAGCGCCGGCCTCGGGATCGAACGCCAGACGCGACAGCCCGGCCTCATCGCCCGGCAGACCGGCGTCGTCGTCGGTCACCTGCATGCGGAAACCCGCTGCCGCACCGGTGTCCTTGGCGGTCAACACCAGGCGATTCTGCTGGCCATCGAAGAATGCGGTGGCCACGACACCGGCCCCTGCGGCATTGATCTTGGTCGCAATATCGGCAACCGTATCGCTTGCCGCCACCGTCACCTCGACCAGGCCGGTTGCCGCCGGCGTGAAGCTTGCGCCACTGCCACTCCAGGTGCCCAGCTGCAAGGTCAGCGTGCCGGACCCGACCGGCTGCCCGGTACCCAACTGCGCCGACGACACCGACTGAGTCTGCGCCAGCACGTCCACATCGAGCGTAAACGAGGTGGCGGCCGTGGTGGATGTCGCGGTGATGGTGGCTGCAGCGGTATTGGAAGAGTTGGCGGTGCGGGCGCTCCAGGCACCAGCGGCCGAAATGCGTTTGGCCACATCGGACAAGGCCGAGAACTCGGACTGGATCTGGGCGAAAGCCGATACCTGCGCCTGGAAATTGGTGGCCTTTACCTGTAGCGACTTGAGCGGCTGCTTTTCGAGCGCGACCAGTTGCGTCACGATGCTCTTGACGTCAAGGCCGCTGCCGATACCTACCGATGAAATGGTTGCCATGCTGTCGATCTCCTGCCCAAATTGCCGCGTCCCATTATGGTGAGTCCGGCGCCAGCCAAACCTCCGAAAAGCCCGTGATTTCCAGAACACGAAAGGCGGTGACCGGCCCATTGCCCGTCACCGCCAGGTGAATCTGCCAGACCCATGACGGGCCTGGCGATTTCCATTGCCTGCTACCGCGCGATTAACGCAGCAGAGCCAACACACCCTGCGGCAACTGGTTGGCCTGGGCCACCATCGCCGTACCAGCCTGTTGCAGGATCTGCGCCCGCGACAGGTTGGCCGTTTCCTGGGCGAAGTCAGCGTCCTGCACGCGTGAACGTGATGCGGACAGGTTCTCCGACGTGGTGCTCAGGCTGGCGATGACCGAGTCAAAACGGTTCTGGATCGCGCCGAAGGTGCTGCGCAGCGTGCTGACCGACGTCAATGCCGAGTCGACCCGTTGCAGCGCGTCATTGGCGCCGCTGACGGTCTTTACGTTGACAGAAGCCAGCGTGGTCGAATCTTTGGCAATCGTGATACCGGCTGTAGCGAAACCGAGAACGACACCATCACCAGCGATCACGATGTTCTCAGCCGCGGACAGCGAGACGGTACCGCCATTGACGCCAGCGGCAACTGCGCTGTAAGCAACTGCATCTGCCAAGGTGGCAGAAATCTGACCATCTCTGAACTCCACGCCGTTGACTGTCGTGTTGCCACCACCACCGGCCGCGATGCCACCGGCGGCAGCGCCACCAAAAACTTGCGCGATATTGATATCGCGACCATCTGCCGCGCTCAACCGCAAATTACCACCACTGAGCGAAGCTGTGACACCGGTGTTACCCGTCTGCGCATTGATCGCATCGGTAATTTGCTGCGTGGTCAGCACGCCACCGGTATTTTGATTGAATCCAGAATAAATTTCTTGGCCATTGATCCGCAAACTATAGGCATCGCCGACTGCGACCCCGGAAGTTGCCGCCACTCCGAACTCTATGTTATTCGTGGCCGAAGCCGCCAACCCGGGGACCCCTGCCGCATTGATCGCTTGAACCTTGGCGTAGGCGCTACCGACCGACTGGCCGGCACCCAACCCCTGAACCGCAGCGCTGACAACAGTAGCCGCTCCCGAACCCACCTGAATCGTACCGGCGCCGGTCAGGTTAGCCACGGTAGCCTCGACGCTGGACGTACCTTTGGCAATCTGGCCGACGGCTGTTGCACGCATGCTGGTATTCAAACTGACTGCAATCGTTTCACCCACGTTGGCACCGACCTGGAACACCGCGTTGCCAAAAGAGCCGTCAAGAATTTTCAGGCCGTTGAACGACGTCTGCGAAGACACTCGGTCGATCTCGGCGATACGCTGCTGCACCTCCTGGTCCAGCGCCGACCGGTCGGATGCAGAGTTGGTCGAGTTGGCTGACTGAACGGCCAGTTCACGGATGCGCTGCAAGTTATTGGTGACTTCGGCCAGCGCGCCCTCTGCCGTTTGCGCCAGCGAGATGCCGTCGTTGGCATTGCGCGAAGCCTGGTTCAGACCGCGGATCTGGGTCGTGAAGCGCTCGGAGATCGCCAGGCCGGCTGCGTCGTCCTTGGCGCTGTTGATGCGCAGGCCCGAAGACAGGCGCTGCATGGAGGTGGACAGCGAAGACTGGGTCATAGCCAGGTTGCGCTGAGCGGTGATCGAATTGATATTCGTGTTGATGATCGAGGCCATTTGAAAGCTCCTTTAAAGCTGGACTACTGCGGGTTTTTTGCCATTCCGTTTGCCGGTTTTTCCACCGGCCGCCTAGACCTGCCCGAACCCCTGTTCTGTTGCTGGCCGACGAGTCCGATTCGGAACCCGTTGTGTTTGTCTTCGGCGTAAACACGTTCGAACTTGAGAAATATCCGCTTCTTCCAGCTCTGATCGCCGTTTACCTGTGCACAAAATCACTTGACAGATGAAAAATGCGCAACGTCTCCACACGCTTAACGGCATTGCGCCGCAAGACTTGAGCCTTCTTCCAGCGCCAATGCAAACGCCCCCGACGGCAATACCGATCGGGGGCGCAAAAAGGGGAGCCTGAAAAACGCCGCCAGATGGCGGCAGCTGGTTTACTGACGCAACAGTGCCAGTACGCCTTGCGGTATTTGATTGGCTTGCGCCACCATTGCTGTGCCCGCCTGCTGCAGGATCTGGGCGCGCGACAGATTCGCGGTTTCCATGGCGAAATCCGCGTCCTGGATACGACTGCGCGATGCGGTCAGATTCTCGGACGTGGTCGTGAGGTTGGCGATCACCGACTCGAATCGATTCTGGATCGCGCCGAAGGTGCTGCGCAACCCGCTGACCGAGGTCAACGCCGCATCGACGCGCCGAATCACATTGTTGGCGCCCGAAACCGTCAGGACATTGGCGGTCGCGATGGAAACCGTATCCAGATTGATCGTGGCATCGGCCGCGGCGCCCAGGCCCATCTTGACGGCTTCGCCCGTAAATACGATATTGGCCTGCGCGCTAAAGGTGAGTTGACCACTATTGGTGCCCGCTGCGTTGTTTGCGGCATTCGCTGCGCCGGCGGCAAGTGTCGCGCCAACAACCCCGGCCAGGTAGTTTGGCGTCGTGGCCGTGGCGGGCACTGCAGCGCTTGCTGACAGTCCGCCGGACGATCCGGTGCCGTGCAACTGCCCGATATTGATGTCCCGACCGTCCGCAGCCTCGAGCAGCAAGGTGGTACCCGTCAGCACCGCCGTCACGCCGGTATTGATCTTCTGTGAGTTGACGGCATCCACAATCTGTTGCGCAGACAGGGTCTTGCCCGTGGTGCCATCGAAATTCGCGAAAATCGGTTGCCCGTTGATGCTCAAACTGTAGGTCGCCGTCCCCACCGGGGTACCTACCGTTCCAGTGGTGACTGTCGTACCAATGGTCAACGCCGTATAGGTTGCAGCTGACACCGTCAGCCCCGGCACGGCCGACAAATTGATGGCTTCTGCCTTGGCAAAGGCGCTTCCCGCGTTCTGCCCGACCGACGTGCCCGCCACCGATTCGCTGATGGAGGTTGCCGCATTCGGTCCGACGGCGATTGCGGCCGCTCCGCCCGTCAATGCGACCGTACCCACACCCAAGGCGTTGGTCGAACTGCTGCTCGCAATATTCCCGATCTTGCTGGTGCGCATGCTGGTACTCAGCGAGATCGCGATCGTGTCGCCCACATTGGCACCGACCTGAAACGTAGAGTTGCCAAATGAACCGTCCAGCAACTTGAGGCCGTTGAATGCCGTCTGCGTCGCCACGCGGTCCATTTCGGCCAGACGCTGTTGCACCTCCTGGTCCAACGCGGCACGGTCGGATGCGGAGTTGGTCGAGTTGGCCGACTGCACCGCCAGTTCGCGGATGCGCTGCAGGTTGCTGGCCATTTCACCCAACGCCCCCTCCGCCGTCTGCGACAACGAAATGCCATCATTGGCATTGCGCGCAGCCTGATTCAGGCCCCGGATCTGCGTGGTGAATCGCTCCGAGATGGCCAGACCTGCCGCATCATCCTTCGCGCTGTTGATGCGCAGTCCGGACGACAGACGCTGCATGGACGTGGTCAGCGATGTCTGGCTCATGGCCAAATTGCGTTGCGCATTGAGCGATGCGATGTTCGTATTGATGATCGATGCCATTTGAAACTCCTGTTAAGCGGAACGCCTCTGCCTGTTAGAGGCGCCTGGTCCGCCCTGACCATTCAGTGCGGGCAGCGGACTCTGGTTGCCGTGGCGGGCCAACCCGCGGATATCACTTGTTCATTTCGTGAGGGACGGGGTCAAGGTTACGGAAACCACCGATGAGGAAAGGCCGGATAAGCAGCCGGGTTTGCGGACATTTCAACGCTTAGCACCGATCGCGCGGCCGACGCGGGGCCGATGGCGCGCAGATCGGCAGAACAGGCGGGTTTTTCCCGGCCAGATCAACGCTTGGACACGGGCCGTTAGCATTTGCCTTACACGCCGGGACCCAATGCCTGACACGACACACATCCGTTCGCCGATTCAAGTTTTTGACCTGCCAATCACAATCGGTTCCAGCGATGCAAACCGGCGTCCAAGCCCACAGGAGTCCCCATGACAAACGACCAGATCCTTGCCGAGATCAGAGAAGCCAACCTCACCTACCTGATGCTGGCGCAGAACCTGATCCGCTCGGACCGTGCCGAGGCGCTATTCCGCCTGGGCATGTCCGAGGAGTCAGCCGATCTGATCGTCGCGCTGTCGCCAGCGCAGATCCTGAAGATCGCATCAGGCAACATGTTGCTGTGCCGCTTCCGCGTCGACGACGACATCATCTGGAACCTGCTGACCAATCACACCACAAGCAAGGTCAACAACGACGCGACCAGCCGGCTGCACGCCAACATCCTGATGGCGGGCCGGTTTGCAGAGAGCATGTAAGGCCTCGCCCTGCATGTCGCACCACAGCCCTTTGACGAGAGAAGCACCATGGCCACCAAGAGCGTCCTGAACGATTCGATTGAAATCACCCGCGCCGTGGCGCTGATCCAGCTCGGCGCGCGGCTGCAGGTGCTCGAGAGCGAGACCAGCCTGTCTTACGAGCGACTGCTGCGCCTTTACAAGGAAGTCGCCGGCCGCTCACCGTCCAAGGGTCAACTGCCGTTCTCGACCGACTGGTTTCTGACCTGGCAGCCCAATATCCACGCCTCGCTGTTTCTCAATACCTACGAATATCTGTGCAAGGTGAGCGCGCTGGAAGACATTGATGCGGTTATGAAGGCCTACAAGTTGTATAGCGAGCAAATCGCCTGCTGCGATGTCGAGCCACTGCTGTCGATCACCCGCGCCTGGCGCCTGGTCAAGTTCGTCAATAACCAGATGCTGACGATGACACGCTGCTCGCGTTGCGGCGGTCATTTCGTCACCGAGCCTTACGAGAACAAGCGTCACTTCATCTGCGGGTTGTGCGAGCCACCAGCGCGTGCCGGAAAGAGTGCGGCAGCCGGTGGAATTCTGTTGCACTGAAGCCTTACGGTTTGCGCGCGCATGCCAGGTTGATCCGGCATAAAGGGGCCCATTCAGGGCCCTTTTCGACTTTTGGAGTTTCGGCAATTTCATAGAATGGGCTATCACAACCGTGCCGATGGCGTCCTGTCGGCTATGCCCTTCGCACCTACCCCGCACCCATGTTAGTCATCATCGGTTACGTCGTCGCCATGGCGTGCATCTTCGGGGTGTACATCTTCCACGGCGGCAACATCCAGGTCATCCTGACCGCGCTTCCGTTCGAATTGATCACCATCCTGGGTGCGGCCATGGGCGCATTCGTGGTCAACAACCAGCCCAAGGTGCTCAAGGCCACGATTGCGCTGATTCCTCAGGCGCTCAAGACTTCCAAATACACCAAGGACCGTTACCTTGAGCTGATGGCTTTGCTTTACGACATCCTGCAGAAAGCCCGCAAGGAAGGGTTGATGGCAATCGAGAAGGATGTCGAGACCCCGCACGAATCGGAAATTTTCAACAAGTACCCGACCTTGGGTGGCGATCACCACGTGGTCGAGTTCATGACCGATTACCTGCGCATGATGGTCTCGGGCAACCTCAATGCCCATGAGATCGAGTCGTTGATGGACAGCGAAATCGACACCCACCATCAGGAAGCGCATGCTCCGATCGCCGCCATTGCGCGCCTGGCCGGCGGCCTGCCGGCCTTCGGCATCGTGGCCGCGGTGCTTGGCGTGGTCAACACCATGGGCTCGGTGGGTCAGCCGCCTGCCGTGCTGGGCGGCATGATTGCATCGGCGCTGGTGGGAACTTTCCTGGGCATTTTGCTGGCGTATGCGGTGGTCGAACCGCTGGGCGGTCTGCTGGAGCAGAAGTCCGAAGATGCGGCCAAGGAGCTGCAGTGCATCAAGACCACGCTGCTGGCCAGCATGCAGGGCTACAACCCCTCCACTGCCATCGAGTTCGGCCGCAAAGTGCTGTTCTCGAGCGAACGCCCCAGCTTTGCCGAGCTTGAAGCCCACGTTCGCGGCAAGAAATAAGCACGCTGCCAACCTGTAAACGCCATGGCCACCGACGCCAAGAAGCTCCAGCCGATCATCATAAAGAGGATCAAGAAAGGCGGCCATGCGGTGCATGGCGGCGCCTGGAAGATCGCCTACGCCGACTTCGTGACCGCGATGATGGCGTTCTTCTTGCTGATGTGGCTGCTCGGCTCCACCAGCGAAGGCGACAAGAAGGGCTTGTCCGACTATTTTGCGTCGCCACTGAAGGTGTCGATGATGGGCGGATCGGGCGCCGGCGCCAGCAACAGCGTGATCCAGGGAGGTGGCGCTGACCTCACCAAGAGTGTCGGCCAAACCGCACAGGGCGACCCGAACGGCCCGATTGCACGCAAGGCGGCATCCGATGCCGCGCGGGCAGAACTCGCCAAACAGGACAATCGCAAACTCACACTGTTGCGCGACAAGATCAGTTCGTTGATCGCCAACACCCCCAAACTGGCGGAATTCCAGGCGCAGATCCGGTTGGAAATCACACCTGACGGCCTGCAGATCCAGATCGTCGACGACCAGAGTCGACCCATGTTCGATGTCGGCAGTGCGCTGGTCAAGATCTACATGCGCGACATCCTGCGCGAGATCGGCAATGCGCTCAATGGCGTCGAGAACAAGATCAGTCTTGATGGCCACACTGATGCCAGCCCCTATGGCAGCGGCGAGCGCGGTTACAGCAACTGGGAGCTGTCGTCTGACCGCGCCAACGCATCGCGCCGCGAACTGGTTTCCGCCGGCATGCCCGGTGACAAGCTGGCGCGGGTCACCGGCATGGCGTCGAGTCATCTGCTTGAGCCGCAAAACCCGCTCGGCCCGGTGAATCGGCGCATCAGCATCCTGGTCATGACGCGGGAGGCCGAAGAACGCCTGCTGGGCCGCGCCCGGACACCTGTCGAACAGCAGGCCGAGGTGCCCGCGCCGGTTGCAAGTGCATCGGTGCGCCGCTGATCTCGCCGCTCAAGCGCTATGGTGATAATCAGGGCCGTGAACAACGGATCTTTTCTCCATGGCCGATGAGCTGCGCTTCCTGGTCGTCGACGATTTCTCGACCATGCGGCGCATCGTGTGCAACTTGCTCAAAGAGAGCGGCTTCACGCAAATGGAGGAAGCCGAGGACGGCAGATCAGCGCTGGCGAAGTTGCGCAAAGGCAAGTTCGATTTCGTCGTATGCGACATCAACATGCCCAATGTCAACGGGCTGGAGTTCCTGTCCGAGGCCAAGAAGGATGCCGCACTCAAGCATATCCCCATCCTGATGGTGACCGCCGAGGCACGCAAGGAAGACATCCTGCTGGCCGCCCAACTCGGTGCTGCCGGTTATGTGGTCAAGCCGTTCACCAAGGCCATCCTAGAGGACAAGGTGATCTACATCCTCAAGAAGCTGGGCCTGCAGCAGTAGGCTCGTTTGCGTCACGCGCCGCGACGCTGCGCCAGGGACAAAGGCAACAATTTTCCGCCCTTGGGCCGCCTGACTTCGGTTCATGGCGAAGTGGTGGGTCATCCGGCGCCTTATCAGGCTTTAGTTTGCGCGCGTGCTGATGACAATCGTGGGAAGCCTCACTCCCCCATGCCATGGACTCGAACAGCCAGGACAAGAGCCTTCCAGCGACCGAGCGCAAGCTCCAGAAGGCCATCGACGATGGCCAGGTCACCCGTTCGCGTGACCTGGGCCATCTCGCGGTACTGGGCGTGGGCGCGGTGATGATGATGGCACTGGCACCGATGCTGTTCGAACGACTGCAGTTGCACATGGCGCGCCAGTTGTCCTTCGACGCGGCCACGATGCGTTCGCCCGGTGCCATGCTCGACCGGCTGCAGGATATGGCGGTATGGGGCGCGATCGCTTGCGGCGCCTTTGCCAGCGCCATCATCGTCGCTGTCATAGTGAGCAACATCGCGGTCGGCGGATGGGTCAACTCGCTCAAGCCGGTGGTCCCCGACATCAGTCGCATCAACCCGCTCAAAGGCTTCGGAAACATGTTCACCAAGGACAAGCTGGCCGATGTCGGCAAGATCCTGCTGATCGTCATCGTGTTGTCGATCATTGGCGTCGTCTACCTGAGCCTGACGATACAGCCTGTGGCATCGTTGATCATGCAGCCTTCCATGGCTGCACTGAAATACACGGCCGAATGGCTCGTGACCGGCATGGGCCTGATGCTGGTGCTGATGCTGATCGTGGCGGCCATCGACGTGCCGCTGCAGAAATTCCTGCACAAGTCGCGGCTCAAGATGTCGCACCAGGAGTTCAAGCAGGAACACAAGGAATCCGACGGCAATCCGCACGTGAAAGGGCGTTTGCGCCAGCGCCAGCGCGAGTTGTCGCAAAGTGGCAGCGTCTCGGCCGTGCCCAAGGCCGACTTCATCGTCATGAATCCGACCCACTTCGCCGTGGCCATTCGCTACGACGAGAAGACCATGGCCGCACCCCAGGTCATCTCCAAGGGCGCCGATCTGCTGGCAATGCGCATCCGCGATCTGGCGCGCAGCCACTCCATTCCGGTGCTCCAGTCGCCGATGCTGGCGCGTGCCCTGTACGCCAACGCCGAGATCGGCCAGGATATTCCCTCCAGCCTGTACACCGCGGTGGCGCAGGTGCTGGCCTACGTATACCGCCTCAAGGCAGCGCTGCGCGGCGAAGCGCCGATGCCGGGCGATCCACCCGAACCCGACGTTCCGGTTGAACTTGACCCGCATTCGCGCACAGCGCAAAGGTCGCCATGAACCCGATGATCAAGAACCTGCAAACGCTGCTGGGTCCGTACGCGAACTTTGTCAAGGGCGCGGCCGCGCCGACCCTGGTGATCGCCGTGCTGGCCATGATGGTGCTGCCGCTTCCGCCGGGCTTGCTCGACGTATTCTTCACCATCAATATTGCGATCGCGCTGATGGTGATGATGGTCGCGGCCTACATGCTGCGTCCGCTCGACTTCGCCGCCTTCCCGGCCGTGCTGCTGCTGACCACGTTGATGCGTCTGTCACTCAACGTGGCGTCGACCCGTGTCGTGTTGATGGAAGGCCACACCGGCCCGGGCGCTGCGGGTGCGGTGATCGAGGCATTCGGCCATTTCCTCATCGGTGGCAATTTCGCGGTCGGCCTGATCGTATTCCTGATCCTGGTGGTGATCAACTTCGTCGTCATCACCAAGGGCGCCGAACGTATCGCCGAGGTGTCGGCACGGTTTGCCCTCGACGCGATGCCCGGCAAACAAATGGCGGTGGACGCCGACCTCAATGCCGGCACCATCGACGAGAAAGAAGCCAAGCGCCGGCGCGCCGAAGTATCAGAAGAGGCCGACTTCTACGGCTCTATGGACGGTGCGTCGAAATTCGTGCGCGGCGACGCGGTTGCCGGCATCCTGATCCTGTTGATCAACATCCTGGGCGGCTTCACGATCGGCGTGTTGCAGCACGGCCTGAGCGCCGCGCAGGCCGCCGACACCTATATCCTGCTGGCCGTGGGTGACGCGCTGGTGGCGCAAATTCCGGGTTTGCTGATCTCGGTCGCCGCGGCCATGGTGGTCTCGCGCGTGGGCAAGGAGCAAGATCTGGGTCGCCAGATCGTCGGTCAGATGTTCGTGTCGCCAAAGGTGCTGGGCATTGCCGCGGGCATCCTGGGCGTGCTGGGCATCATCCCCGGCATGCCACACCTGGTGTTTCTGTCGGTGGGCGCTGTCCTGGCTTATATCTCCTGGGTGCTGGCGCACCAGGTGGCTCCACCCGAACCCGAGGTGGCGGGCGACGCAGCGCCGGTCAACGATGGCGAGGCCAGCTGGGACGATCTGCAACCGGTCGACCAACTGGGTCTGGAGCTGGGCTACCGGTTGATCGCGCTGGTCGACAAATCACGCCAGGGCGACCTGCTCAACCGCATCAAGGGTGTGCGCAAGAAGTTTGCCCAGGAGGTGGGATTTCTGCCACCAGCCGTGCATGTACGCGACAACCTCGAGCTCAAGCCCAGCGGCTATCGCATTACGCTGCGCGGCGTGATCGTGGGTGACGGCGAAGCCTTCCCCGGCATGTTCCTGGCCATCAATCCGGGCGGCATCACGACGCCGCTGATCGGCACCGCCACCACCGACCCGGCGTTTGGTCTGCCGGCACACTGGATCGACGAGCGCCAGAAGGAAGCAGCGCAAATGGCGGGGTTTACGGTTGTTGATTCCGAGACCGTGATGGCCACACATTTGTCACACTTGATGCAGGTGCAGGCCTCGCGATTGCTCAGCCGCACCGAGACCCAGCAACTGGTCGACCATGTCGCCAAACTGGCTCCCAAACTGATAGAGGAAGTTGTCCCCAAAATGGTGTCCATCGCTGTGTTCCAGAAAGTCCTGCAGCTGCTGCTCGACGAGTCTGTGCACATCCGCGACATCCGCACCATCGTCGAGTCGCTGGCCGAACACGCAGTCAATACCACAGACCCGGCAGAACTGGCCAAGAAGATCCGTGTCGCACTGTCGCCAGCCATCGTGCAACAGATCTACGGCCATTCGCGCGAGCTCCACGTGATTGCCATCGACCCGCCACTCGAACGCTTGCTGGTGCAGGCCCTGGGTGGAACGACCGGCCCGGCGCTGGATCCTGGCGTGGCCGACATGTTCAGCCGCCACGCCGCTGAAGTGGCACTCAAGCAGGAAGAAAGCGGCATTCCCGCGTGCCTGCTGGTGCCGGACCCCATTCGCAGTGCGATCGCACGCCTGGTGCGCCGCGTCGCACCACGCCTGCAGGTGCTGGCGCATAGCGAAATTCCAGAGACCCACACAATTCGAATCGGACCCATTCTGCGAGGTGCAGCACCATGAACATCCAACGATTTACCGGCGCCACGTCGCGCGAGGCACTGGCCAAGGCTCGCCACGCTTTCGGCGAGGGCACCCTGATTCTGTCCAACCGTCAGACCTCCCTGGGCGTCGAGGTGATGGCCACGGCCGAAGACAGCGTTTCCACGCTGGACGTACGCACCAGCGCCCCGGCCATGCAGCGACCATCACCCGTTGCCGCGGCACCGGCGCGAGCCCCGGTGCCGGAACCTGTTGCGATCGTCCGCGCACTGCCGGAATCGCACCAGCAGGTGGCGCAGGACACGGCGCAGTTGGCGATGAGCACCTTGTCGTTCCAGGACTACGTACGCGAACGCATGTTGCGCCGGCGCCAGACCGAAACCCCGGTGGATGCAGATGAGCTGGGCCTGCGACCGGTACCGCCAACGGCCGAACCGACGCCTACGCCGCGCGCGCGCACCCGCAGCGTCGCCTCGACCGTGCAGCGGCCCATGCCATCGTCGCCCCCGTCCATGGGCGCTGCGCACAACGTGGGGGCACGGAGCATCGCCGATGAGCTGCAATCCATGCGCGACCTGATCGAAGACCGCTTCAACACGTTCGCCTGGCTCGGCCAGACGCGCCAGAATCCGATCCAGTCCAACCTGATGCTCAAGCTGATTCGCGCCGGATACTCCCCGACGCTGGCCCGTGCCGTCCTCGAGCGCATGCCCGAGGCGCTGGGAGCGGCGGAATCCATGCAGTGGATGATCGAGGCGATTCGTCGCAACATCCATACCGACAACGGGCAGCCGGCCCTGTACGAGGAGGGCGGCGTTTATGCCCTGGTGGGCGCGACCGGTGTTGGCAAGACCACCACGGCGGCCAAACTGGCGGGACTGTGCGCCGAGACCCATGGGGCATCGAGCGTCGGACTGATCACCCTCGATACCCAACGCGTTGGCGCGCACGCGCAACTGCGCGAACACGCACGCGGCCTGGGCCTGGTGGCGCACCTGGCGCATGACCGCGCCGCGCTGCAAGACCTGCTCGGTCTGTTTTCTGCGAAGAAGATGGTTCTGATCGACACCACAGGGCTGGCACCACGCGACCCGCGCAAGAACGATTCACTTGATGTACTGGGGCTGCCTGGCGTACGCCGGCTGCTGGTGCTCAATGCCGGCGCGCAGGGCGACACACTCGACGAGGTGGTGGGCGCCTTCAAATTGGGCGAAGCCCAGCCGACGGTTTTGTCCAAAATCGACGAGGCGGTCAAGCTCGGGCCGGCCCTGGACGTGGCGATCCGTCACCAGCTGGTGTTGCGCGGTGTGACCAACGGCCAGAAGGTGCCGCAGGACTGGGACAACGCCGACGCCGGAGAACTCGTGCGCCAGTCGATGCGCACAAGCTCGCCGTCGGCATTCGATCCGCGCGCGGCCGACCTGGGTTTCCTGTTCATCGCACCCGAACCCATCAGCAGCGGCGCATCATACGCCCGCGCCTGATGCACAGATCCTTCAGCTACTGCGGAACACTCGACTACAGGAATTCGACTTGCGCTACCATGAGCCTACATCCAGTTTCCGGCCTGCTCCGGCAGCGCCGACCGGGGAGTTATTGATGTACACCGCCAAGGGCCAGCTTGACCGCAATGCCCTGATCCGACAGTACCAGCCACTGGTGCGAAAGCTGGCGCACCACATGATGGCGAAGTTGCCCGCCAGCGTGCAGGTGGACGACCTGATCCAGGTCGGGCTGATCGGCCTGTCGGAGGCGCTGACACGCTACGAAGCCACCCAGGGTGTGCAGTTCGAGACCTTTGCGACCCAGCGCATCCGCGGCGCCATGCTTGACGAGCTGCGCGAGAACGACTGGATGTCGCGCGGCTCGCGCAAGAGCCAGAAAGACATCGAACAGGCGCTGCGCCGGCTCGAACATCAATTGGGCCGCAGCCCGCTTGAATCCGAGATTGCCCAGGAACTGGGCATGACCCTCACCGACTACCAGACTCTGCTGGGCAAGGTGCGTGGCACCCAGCTGGTGTACCTGGAAGACATGTCCCGGGGTTCGGATAACGATGAAGGATTTCTCGACCACCACGACGTGGCCGACGATGCGGGGGACCCGATGGAGGCGTTGCGCGACCAGCGGCTGCGCGAATCACTCGTCGCCGCGATCAAGAATCTGCCCGAACGCGAGCAGTTCGTCATGAGCATGTACTACGAGCAGGACATGAACCTCAAGGAGATCGCCGCTGTGCTGGGCGTCACCGAGTCGCGGGTCTGTCAGTTGCACAGCCAGTCGATTGCGCGTTTGCGCGCCAAGATGCGGGCGCACTGACAACCGACTTCCGACAAAGTGTGGGTGCCAGAGCAAAAATTGCTGCGCAATTTATCGGTCTGGCACACCAGTTGGACAACCGACTTCCGACAAAGTGTGGGTGCCAGAGCAAAAATTGCTGCGCAATTTATCGGTCTGGCACACCAGTTTTCAGAAATTCCAAGTCGAAGCCTTGCCAGCACCACCACGCGCATACCGCGAGAGAGCGCCGGAATAGGTGTCGGCGCGGGTCTGGGGCACCAGCGACTGCAATGACTGCTGGACCGCCGCGGAACGGCGCAGCAGGGCTTCGCGTTGCATGGCGATATCGCGCGCCACACGCACCAGCCGGTCACGCACCGGTTCGGCCATGCCAGAGACGCCATCGACACCCCGCAAGACCAGCGCCAGCGCGTGCGCGCTGTCATACAGATCCCGTGTGGCCGAATGCACCCGCTCGGGAAAACCTTGCACCAGCGCCTGGCCGGTCGCTGCGACGCTGCGCTCTGCCTGGCTGAGTGCCTGCTGGATATCGGGATGCAGGGTGATGAGGGGCATGGCAGCTTTGCGTAGGAGACCTACCAGACGGTGCCGCCTGCGGTCATGAGGTGGTGCGCTGGAGCATTTCCCGCGCATTGGCGAGCAGTTTGTCGGCAATCGCACCGGGATTGACGGTATAGGACTTGTCGGCAATAGCCTGTTTTATCGCGTTGATCTTCTCGACATCGACTTCAGGTTCGGTCGCAGACGCCTTGTCCAGTCCACGAGCCAGCGCGGACACCGTTACCGAGGCACTGGGCGCCTTGCGTTCACTACGTGCAGCATTGGCCACTTCTGCCCCGGTTTTCGCAGCGGCGGGCTGGTTGTTGGACGTGATGTTGACGGACGGGTCGTTTGGCTGGCCGATTTTCATGATGTTCCCCACGGCTGTGACAGACACAGCATCGTACGATAGCTATCGACCGGGGACGGGAAAACTTGAGCCATACCTGCACACTAAACACGGTCTCACAGATTGATTTGTACTGTACGCATGTCCAGCACCAAGCCGGAGACCACGCGGCCATTGTCGACCCGGACCCTTGCCATTTCACCCACAACGCCTGCCGAAAGAGCCTGCCCGCCCGAAGTCACGCTGAAACCGGGGCCCTTGGCGATGATACGGACCATCGATCCGGCCTGAAATACCTGGGATGGCTTGACCATGCCGTGGCGCAATACCTGACCGGTGCGCAACCCGCGCGTGGCGGTCTGTCCGACCCACATCTCCGGATCGGCCAGCACGGACTGGTTCTCCATCGCCCAGTCCACCTCCGCCAAAACCGCGTCGTCCAGCGCCATCGTGGCGCCGGAGGCCACGTCAGAGCGCATCACCCAGGTCTGGCCGAAAGCCTGCACCTGGACCGGCAGAAACACATTCCAGCGCGACGGACCGTCAATGCAACGCAGTCCGATGCGCGTCTTGCCCCAGAGCCGGGTGCCGACGGGCATGTAGGGTTCGACCTGGGCGCAAGGCGCCAACGACAACCGGCTGTCCAGCGCCCCGACCTGAACCACCATGCGCAGCGGCGCGGCGCCGGACGGACGCGTATCGGCGACCGCTTTCTCGAGCCAGACCTGGCTTTCCTGGGCAATCTGCGCAGCCTGATCCTGGGCCAGGGCCGGCACGGACACGGCAGCGAACACGACCAGGCACAGCCGCGCACCGAACGACTGCAGAACGGAACCCATCCGGATCTGGGTCCGCAGGCGAATGGCAAGGCGGCTTTTTGACATGCGACGACTTTAGATCGCCCCGGTCGCACGCAAACCGCCCAAGTGCAGGTGGAAACCCCGCTTATTCCAGCTATCGCTGCGCTCAAGCTTTTCCATAATCGTTTCACGCCCTGGCCTGGACTCCCTGCCATGGCGACCGAATCGATGAAGAGAGGTGATGTGCCATGTTTTCCCAATTGACCGCCGGACTGGACTTCCAGGCCACCGCGCTGAGCCTGCGCTCGGAGCGCCAGCGTGTCATTGCCAGCAACATCGCCAACTCCGACACCCCCGGCTACGCCGCACGCGACATCAATTTCAAGGAAGCCATGGCCGCCGCCACCGGTCACGGCAGCGCCAGCATCCCGATGTCCGGCAGCGCTGCACGCCATGCCGGGCATATCCCGATCCCCGGCAACACCGGTTCGTCCGGCAACGGCCCGGCCCGCCTGGGCTACACCGTGCAGACCCAGCCGGCGATGGACAACAACTCGGTTGACCTGGACCGCGAACGCGCCAATTTTGTCGACAACGCCGTACGTTATGAATCCACCCTGCGATTCATCAACGGCTATTCCAAGACGATCTTGAGCGCGATCCAGGGTCAGTAGGCAAAAAAAGTCCAGGAGGCACACGATGTCCATGTTTTCCATCTTTGGCGTATCCGGCAGTGCGGTCAGCGCGCAGTCGCAACGCCTGAACGTGGTGGCCAGCAACCTGGCCAACGCCGACGCCGTGGCCGGCCCGGACGGCCAGGCCTACAAGGCCCGGCAAGTGGTGTTCCAGACCGTGCCCATGGGCAGCGACAGCTCCGCCGGCGTGAAGGTCCGTCAGGTGGTCGAGAGCGAAGCCCCGATGCACAAAGTGCACAACCCGACCCACCCGATGGCCGATGCCCAGGGTTATGTCACGCAGTCGAACGTCAACACGATAGAGGAGATGGTCAACATGATCTCTGCCTCGCGCGCCTATCAAAACAACGTTGAAGTCATGAATACGGCCAAATCCCTGCTGCTCAAAACGCTGCAGATGGGTCAGTAAACCCAACCCAAGGACGCCACCATGGCCATCACATCCGCCACCTCTGCCTCCGCCGTCGCCCCGGGCACGAGCAATACCGGCGCGACAGCAGCAGCAAGCGCCAACCAGGCCGCGTCCGAAGACCGCTTCCTCAAGTTGCTCGTGGCCCAGTTGAGCAACCAGGATCCGATGAATCCGATGGACAACGCACAGATGACCTCGCAGATGGCCCAGATATCCACCGTCTCGAGCATCGAGAAGACCAATGTTTCGCTGGCCGGACTGGCCGCACAACTGGCGTCAATGCAGACTTTGCAGGCCGGTGCGCTGGTAGGCCGCAACGTGCTGGTCGAAGGCAACCGGCTGGCCATCCAGGACGGCAAGGCCTCCGGCGCGGTCGACCTCGACCTGCCCGCCGACAAGGTGGTGGTCGACATCATGAGTGCCGGCGGCCAGGTGCTGGAGTCGTTCAACCTCGGTGCATCAAAAGCCGGACGCAACGCCTTTGAGTGGGACGCAAAAGCGCACACCAATGCCGAAGGTCTGGCCTACCGCGTGACGGCCACCAAGGGCACGGCAGTCGTGACCCACCGCACGATGGTGCAGGACAGCGTGACATCCGTCGGCTCCGACGGTGGCGCCATGCATGTTGAACTGCGCAACCTGGGCAATGTCGGCTACGACAAGGTCAAGTCGATTTTCTGAAGCCCTTGGGCGCCATCCTCCCTCCCCAAAACATTCAACGCTCCCACACAGGAACTTCAACATGTCTTTCCAAACCGGACTCTCTGGCCTGAACGCCGCCAGCCGCAATCTTGATGTGATCGGCAACAACATCGCCAATGCCAACACCGTCGGCGCGAAGGTGGCGCGTGCCGAGTTCTCGGAGATCGTCGCGGCCTCCACGCTCGCGGCCAACGGTCGCACCGCAGGCATTGGTGTCGAGGTGGCCGCCGTGTCGCAACAGTTCACCCAGGGTGCGGTCAACCTTACCGGCAGCGCGCAGGACATCGCCATCAATGGCGCTGGCTTCTTCCGCGTCACCTTGCCAGACGGCTCGGCCGCCTACACCCGTGCCGGAGAGTTCAAGCTGGATACGACCGGAAACATCGTGACCAATGCCGGCGCCAAGCTCATGGGGTATCCCACATCGGTCGACGGCGTGGCCACCAGCAACACGCTGCAACCGATGCAGTTGCCGACCTCCTCGCCCATCCCGGCACGCTCCACCACGGCCATTGCGGCCGAGTTCAACCTGAATGCGGCGGCTCCGGTCTGGAACGCCTCGGTCCCCAACGTGCCACTGACCACGTTTGGCACCTCGCTGACCACTTATGATTCGCAAGGCTCGGCCATCCCGGCCTCGGTCTACATGCGCAAGACCGCCAACGACACCTGGCAGGTTTTCACCGACCCGACGAGTGATGCGAGTGCCACCGCCTCGCTGGCCGCTACGTTGACCTTCGATGTCAACGGTCAGTTGACCAGCAGCGTGCCGGCGACTCCCACTGTCAGCATCACATCGCCCAATCCGATCATCGGTGCGATCACGCCGACACTCGATTTCTCGAAGGCAACCCAATACGCCACCGCCTTCACCGTGACCGACCTGACCCAGGACGGGTACGCACCCGGTGACTTCGTGGCCATGAGCATCGGCGAGAACGGCGTGATTTCGGCGCGTTATTCGAACGGCCAGACCCAGGCCACCGGTCAGATCGCATTGGCCGACTTCCGCAACGTGCAAGGCCTGCGCCCGACCGCCAACGGCAACTGGGTCGAGACCATGGCCTCAGGCCAGCCCATCGTGGGCGAACCTGGCTCCGGAAAATTCGGCGCCCTGCGCTCCGGTGCACTGGAAGAGTCCAACATCGACCTGACGGCCGAACTGGTGAACATGATGACCGCGCAGCGCACCTACCAGGCGAATGCGCAGACCATCAAGACCCAGGACCAGGTGCTGTCCACGCTAACCCAGCTGCGCTGAACCCGTTCGCCGGATTTCCGCCACCCACTGACCAGGACACACCATGGATCGACTCATCTACACCGCGATGACCGGCGCCAACGCGGCGGCGCACCGGCAGACCGTGTTGTCCAACAACCTGGCCAACGTGTCGACCAACGGCTTTCGCGCCGAACTCTCGGCCTACCGTGCCGTGCCGCTGCGTGGCGACGGCGCCACCACCCGGGTGTTTGCGCTAGAGGCCACCTCCGGCCATTCGAACCTGCCCGGCCCATCGCAGACCACCGGCCGCGCACTGGATCTGCGTGCCACCGGCAATGCCTGGTTTGCCGTGCAGGGCCTGGACGGCACCGAGGCCTATACCCGCGGCGGGTCGATGCAGGTCGGCCCCGACGGCACGCTGCAGACCCACAGCGGCCTGCCGGTTCTGTCCGACGGCAGTGCGCCCCTGGTGGCGCCAGCCGGCGCCGAGATCTCGATCGCGCCCAACGGCGACATCAGCGCCAAGACCGCCGGCCAGCCAAGCACCGTAGTGGGCCGGCTCAAGCTGGCCACGCCAACGATCGACGATCCGCTCAAACGCGGCGACGACGGCATGTTTCGCACCGCCACCACCGAACCCCTCCCCTCCGACCCGCTGGCGCGCCTTCAAAGCGGCGCTCTCGAAGGCTCGAACGTCAGCCCGATCGAGACCATGGTCGGCATGATCCAGACCGCACGCCAGTTCGAAGTACAGATGCGACTGGTGCAAACCGCTGAATCCAACGACCGCTCTGCCGGCCAATTGCTCAGCCTGCAAGGCTGAAGACGTAACGCCCCCGCACCGACAAAAGGACTCCTCTCATGATCAATTCCCTGTGGATCTCCAAGACCGGCATGGAAGCCCAGCAGACCCAGCTGGACGTCATCTCGCACAACCTGGCCAACGTCTCGACCACCGGCTACAAGCGCGCCACCGCGGTGTTCGAAGACCTGATGTACCAGAATCTGCGCCAGGTCGGCTCGAATACCTCGGACCAGACTCAGTTACCCACCGGCCTGCACCTGGGTCTGGGCGTGCGCACGGTCGCCACCAGCCGCTCGTTTGCGCAGGGCACGATTCAGCAGACGTCCAACAGCCTGGACGTCGCGATCCAGGGCAACGGCTTCTTCCAGGTCACGCTGCCCGACGGCTCGACCAACTACACCCGCGACGGCTCGTTCCAGGTCGACAACCAGGGCCGCCTGGTCACCTCCAGCGGCCTACCGGTGGCCAACGGCGTGACGGTTCCGGCCAACGCCAAAAATGTGTCGATCGCCACCGACGGAACCGTCACCGCGACGATTCCCGGATCCACCGCGCCGCAGCAGATCGGCAACATCATCCTGGCCACTTTCATCAATCCGGCCGGCCTGGAGCCACAAGGCCAGAACCTGTTTGCCGAGAGCCCGGCGTCCGGCCAGCCGAACACCGGCACACCCGGCGCCAACGGCATCGGCACCGTGACACAGGGCTTCCTGGAAACATCCAACGTCAACGTGGTGCAGGAACTGATCACGATGATCCAGACCCAGCGCGCCTACGAAATGAATTCGAAGGCGATCCAGACGTCGGACCAGATGCTGCAAAAGCTCGGACAGCTGTGATGACACTGCTCTCCCTCCTCCGAGCCACAGCGGGCGCCTTGCTGGTCGCGCTGCTCGCCAGCGGCTGCGACTCGCTGCCCAAGACCGAGCGGGTCGACTTCACCCAGCCGCCATCGCCCATCCCCACGGCGCCGGCCATGGCACGTCCCGTCAGCGGCAGCCTGTACCACGCCGCCAGCTACCGCCCGCCATTCGAAGACCGGCGCGCACGCATGATCGGCGACGTGGTGACGATCCTGATCACCGAAAACGTCACCGCCAGCCAGAAATCCTCGTCCTCGGCCAACCGCAGCTCGTCGATGGACGCCGGCGTATCGGCATTCCCGTTTGCAAAGGCCACGTCTCTGGGCAAGTTGTCGCTCAATTCGTCGACCAACAACGACTTCGCGGGCGCCGGCGCAACCGAGAGCGCGAACCGGTTCTCGGGATCGATCACCACCACCGTGGTCGACGTGTTGCCCAACGGCCACCTGGTGGTCGCCGGCGAAAAGCAGATCGGCGTCAACCAGAACGTCGATGTACTGCGTTTCTCCGGCACGGTCGACCCGCTGGCAATCCAGACTGGAGGCCTGGTCAGCTCGACCAGTGTGGCCAATGCCCGTATCGAGTCGCGCGGGCGTGGCGCGCAGAACGAGGCGCAGACAGTTGGATGGATCGCACGATTCTTCATGGCATTCCTGCCGTTCTGAGGACCTGACCATGCGAAGACCCATGCTTTCCCCTATGCGTCGCTGGACGCGCCTGGCTGTGCTGTTGCTTGGCTTCGCCGGCATGAGCGCGCCGGCCTGGGCCGCGCGCATCAAGGAGGTGGCGGCAGTCGAGGGCGTACGCACCAACCAGCTGTCCGGCTTTGGCCTGGTGGTGGGGCTGGACGGCACCGGCGACCAGACGACCCAGATGCCTTACACCTCGCAAGGGCTGAGCAATTACCTGCAGCAGATGGGTATCACCCTGTCAGCCGCAGGTGCCTCGCAGCTGCAGCTCAAGAACGTGGCGGCGGTGCTGGTGACAGCCCAGTTGCCGGCCTTCGCGCGTCCCGGCCAGGCCATCGACGTGAATGTGTCGTCGCTGGGCAACTCCAAGTCACTCAAGGGCGGCATGCTGATCAGCACCGCCTTGCGCGGCGTCGACGGCGAGGTCTATGCGCTGGCGCAGGGCAATCTGATCGTCGGTGGTGCGGGTGCATCCGCCGGCGGCAGCAAGGTGCAGATCAACCATCTCAGTGCCGGACGCGTCCCCGGCGGTGGCCAGGTCGAACGCTCCGTGCCGACCCCGCTGCTTGAAGGCGACACGATCGCACTGGGCTTGATGTCGTCCGATTTCCAGACCGCTCGCCGGGTTGCCGAGTCCATCAACCGCCGCTTCGGCCAGGGCTACGCGCGCGCATTGGACGGACGCACGGTGGAGGTCCGCGCGCCGGTCGATCCGAATGCGCGGGTCAGTTTCATCGCCGAAATGGAAGAACTTCAGCTGGAAAACTCCATTCCGGCGGCCAAGGTGGTGATCAATGCGCGCACCGGCTCGATCGTGCTCAACCAGGCGGTGACGCTGGGTCCCTGCGCCATTGCCCACGGCAATCTGTCGATCACGATCAGCTCGACCCCGGTGATCAGCCAGCCCAATCCGCTGTCTGCCGGGCAGACCGTGGTGGCGCAGAAATCCAATATCCAGATCACGCAGGAGCCCGGCATCCTGATGCAGATCCCGCCGTCGCCGCAACTGGCCGACGTGGTGCGCGCACTCAATGTGCTGGGCGCCACCCCACAGGACCTGCTGGCCATCCTGCAGGCCATCAAGGCCGCCGGCGCGCTCAACGCCGAGCTGGAGGTAATCTGATATGGCTATTGGCAACATGAGCGCGGTCAACTCCAACGCCCTGGCAGCAGACGGCCGCTCGCTCGATGCACTCAAGCTGCAGGCCGGCCAAAACAGCAAGGGCGCCATCAAGGAAGCGGCCAAACAATTCGAATCGCTGTTCATGCGCGAACTGGTCAAAAGCATGCGCGAAGCAACGATGAAGTCGGGGCTGTTCGACAGCGCCGGCGGCGACCTCTCCGCCGACCTGCTGGACCAGCAACTGTCGGTGCAGATGTCAGGCATGCCCGGTGGCCTGTCCGAACAGATTGCGCGCCAGTTGTCGCAACGTATCAACAGCACCGAAGCCGCTGACGGCACCGTCGCCCCCCTACCGGCGGCGCAGCCTGTTGCCGCGCCTGCGCTGCGCATCAGCGCCAGCCAGAGTGAATTTGTGCAACAGCACTCGGCGGCGGCGCAACGCGTCGAGCAGTCCAGCGGCATTCCGTCGGCCTTCATGCTCGGCCAGGCCGGTCACGAAACCGGCTGGGGGCGCAGTGAAATCAACATGGCCGACGGCGCACCGTCGTTCAACCTGTTCGGCATCAAGGCCACCGGCGGCTGGACCGGCAAGGTGGCCGAAATCACCACCACCGAATACACCAATGGCGCGGCGCAAAAGGTGGTCGCCAAGTTCCGTGCTTACGACTCCTATGAGGACTCGATGCGCGACTACGCGCGTTTGATCACGCAAAGCCCGCGTTACGCCCAGGCCAGCCAGCAAACCGATTCGGCACACGCGTATGCCACCGGTTTGCAAAAGGCCGGCTATGCAACCGACCCGAACTACGCATCCAAACTCAGCCGGGCGATCAACAGCACGCTGCAGTTGCAGCGCGCGCAGTCAACATGAATCGCGCCGGCATGACACAAGCACTGCCGTACGGCCCGCCGGCCTGATCGATACACGACCATGTCCAGCCTTCTGAACATCGGGAAAACGGCACTGCTGGCGAACCAGCAGGTGTTGCGCACGACCGGCAACAACATTGCCAACGTCAACACGGCGGGATACTCGCGTCAAAACGTTCAGCTCAACGCCGTCGAAGGCCTGTTTTCCGGCTCGGGCTACTACGGACGCGGCGTCAAGGCAGCGACGGTTTTGCGCAGTCACAGTGACATGCTGACGCGCCAGGTGGCACTCACGGGCTCGATTGCGTCATCCGACGAAAAGCGCCTGGAGCAGCTGCAAAAACTCGAAGATCTGTTCCAGGGCGGCAAAACCGGACTTGGCGCTGCGATCAACGACATGCTCAACGCGTTCTCCGATGTGGCCAACGCGCCGACCGACCTGACCGCACGCACAGTGGTACTGGCGCGCACGGACGAAACCGCCGCGCGCTTTCGTGCCATCAGCCAGGATATGGTCAACCTGCACTCGAGCCTGCAACTCGAGCTCAATGCCAATGTGCAAACGGTCAACCTGCTGGCATCAAAGATTGCCGACTCCAACCGCGAGATCCGCAATCAGCAAGGCAGCGGACATACGCCCAACGACCTGCTGGACCAGCGCGACGAGTTGATTCGCCAGCTCAACACGCTGGTGCAGACCTCCAGCATTGCGGCAGAAGACGGCTCCATCAACATTTTCGTAGCCGCCAGCCAGCCGCTGGTGCTGGGCACCACGGCGTCGACGCTGACGCTGACACCCGATGCGTTCGGCGACCCGTACAAAGCAAACCTGACCATGGAGCGCAACGGCCTGACCGTGGTGCTTGACGAAACCAGTCTGGGTGGCGGCGCCCTGGCCGGGCAACTGCGTTTTCAGAACAACGACCTGACTGACGCCGGCAACCTGCTTGGACGCATGGCGCTGGCGCTGGGCACTACGCTGAACCAGCAGCATAGCCTGGGACTGGATCTCAACGGCGCGCCGGCCGGCAACCTGCTGACCCTAGGCCCGATTCCCGACGCTTTGCCGGCCCTGGTCAATACCGGCAGCGCCAGTATCCAGGTTTCGGTGCAAACCCCGCCGACCAGCGGTGCCTCGCAACTTTCCGCATCGGATTACGAAGTGCAGTTCACCGGCGCCGCGGCCGGCACCGTGCGCCGCGTGGCCGATGGACAGATCACGAACTTCGCTGCGGTGCCGGTCCTGATCGATGGTCTGTCCCTGCAGGTCAGCGGCGCGGCCGTCGCCGGGGACCGATTCATGATCACCCCCTACCGCCATGTGGCCGCAGGCATGGATGTGGCGTTCGCATCTGCCCGCGCGCTGGCGGTTGCCAGCCCGGTCGTGCCGAGCGCCGGCGTGGCAAACAAGGGCTCACTGACGCTGCAGACGCTGATTCCGCAGCAGGCCAACGCCAATCTGACGCAGACTGTGACGCTGACGTTCACCGGCGCTGGCAGCTTCGACGTGGTGGGCACCGGTACCGGCAACCCGCCCGGCGTCGCTTACGTGCCGGGCCAGTCCATCAGCTACAACGGCTGGGCCTTGACCCTCAAGGGCACACCGCAGATTGGCGACACCTACACGGTCCAGGCCAATGCCTATCCGTCGATTGATGCGGGTAATGCCCATGCCATGCTGGCCATTCGCGATATCGCCATGTTCGATGGCGCAACGACCACCGATGGTTATGCCGGCCTGATGGCCGAGATCGGCGTGCGTGTGCAAAGCGCAGGATTCGCCAGTGCGGTGTCGACCTCGATCGCGTCGAACGCCACAACGGACCAGGCCGCGCTGGCCGGCGTGAATCTGGACGAAGAAGCGGCACGCATGCTGCAGTTTCAGCAGGCCTACCAGGCTTCCGCCAAGATCATGCAGGTGTCGCAGACGCTGTTCGACTCGCTGCTGCAAAACCTCGGCCGTTGATACCCGCTGAACGGAAATTGAAACTTATGCGTATCGGAACCGCCAACGTTTACGACAATGCGCTGGAGCAGCTTTACAAGCGCCAGAACGACATGCTGACACAGCAGGAACAACTGAGTTCGGGCCTGCGCGTCAACCGCGCCAGTGACGACCCCATCGCAGCGGCCAAGGCTGAACGTGTCCTGGTGCGGCTCAGCCGCATCGAGACGGATCAACGCGCGCTGGAAACGCAGCGCGCGGCGCTGTCGTCGGCCGAGGCAGGGTTGGGCGAGGCACTGGCGCGGATGCAGGACTTGCGCGAACTGGTGATTGCGGCGGGCAACGCCGGCTACAGTCCGTCTGATCGCGCGACGATTGCTGACCAGATCAACAACCTGCGTGACCAGATTTTTGCCATCGCCAACCGCGCCGACAGCAACGGCGTGCCACTTTTCGGAGGACTGGGCAGCGCAGGCGCGCCTTTTGCCGACATTCCAGCCGGCGTCCTGTTTCAGGGCGCTCCGGGTCAGCGTGCCACGACGACCACGGCATTGCCGGGCGCGATGAACGGCCAGGCGATCTGGATGGACGTACCCAGCGGCAATCGCACCTTCAATGTCTCGCTGGGTGCAGGCAATAACGGCGGCGTCTGGACCGACACCGGCACCGTGATCTCACCCGCCCTGCTGACCGGCAACAACTACCGTATCGATTTCACCGTAACCGCCGGCGTGACCACGTACGACGTGGTCAACACGACTACGGCCGCGACCGTACAGAGTGCCCAGCCCTACACCAGTGGCGCGCCGATCCAGTTCGACGGCCTGTCGGTGCTGCCGCAAGGCGCGCCCGCCAGCGGCGACACGGTTGCCATCGCGCCCAGCACGCCGCTGAATCTGTTCAACCTGCTCGACGACACGATCAACAGCATCCACAGCGCCTCCAGCGACAACCGGCTGTCGCAGGCAGTCGCCTTGTCGCTGGCGCAAATCGACACCGGCATGGAGCGACTGCAGGCGGCGCGCGGCCAGGCCGGCGACTGGCTGAACCGGGCCGACAGCATCACCGACGCGCAGTCCGCACGCTCGCTGGCACTTGAGTCGGACCGTTCACGCGCCGTCGACGCCGACATGGCCAAGGCGATTTCCAATTTCACGACCGCCCAGACCGGTTACCAGGCTGCGTTACAGTCCTACGCTCAGATCCAACGTTTGTCGCTTTTCAATTACATCAATTGACATGGCCCCCTCGTCACTGGGACAACTGATCCTGGGCTACCAGCTGATCTGGGACAAATCGCGCCGGCCGGCAGCCATGCAGCTGTTCATGTCACCGTTGCAGGACGAACCTGCAGAGGTGGCGCATTTTCTGCGCGCACTGCAACAGACCTGGTCAGGCCAGAGTCCGACCCTGATACTCACGCCGCTCAGCGCCGACCTGCTCATGGGCGCGCTGGAACACAACACCCCCGACGGCCCCTGGCTTTGTGTGCAACAGGATCTGCTCGGTGAAGCCGGCATGATCGACCTGATGCGCCGGGCCCATGGACGGGGCGTGCAGCTGTTGTGGCGTGGCGACCCGGGCGAGCGGCCAGACGCGGCGATGGCACCGCTTTTTGGACGCATCATCATCTCCCTGACCCCGGGTGAGGCACTGGCCGGCGCCCATATGTCGCTGACGCACAACCGCGACACACCGAGCGCGACCAACCCGGTGTTGCCGGGTCAGATCGTCGAGGCGGTTCCCAGCCGCCTGATGGCCGATCATTGCCTGGACCAGAGTGCTGCCTGGGGCATCGCCGGCTGGCCGAGCGACGACGTGTTGCTCTCGCATAAACACCAACCTGTGCAGCCCAGCCATCAAGCCATCGTGAAGCTGCTGCGCGAGATCGACAAGGACGTCGCACTCGATCTGCTAGAACACACGTTGGCCGAAGAACCGCTGCTGGCCTACCGCTTTCTGCGCCTGACCAATTCGGCCGCGATGGGCCTGCGCAAGGAGGTCGAGTCCTTGCGCCACGGGCTGATGCTACTGGGCCTGAGCCGCTTCAAGCAGTGGCTGATGGAACAGATGCCCCAGGCCACCGACGAACCCGATATGGAACCCGTGCGCACCGGCATCGTGATGCGCGCCCATCTGATGGAATACCTGCTCGATGCCGGCGACGAAGACACGTTGCGACGCGAGGTGTTCCTGACCGGCATGTTGTCGCAGATAGACGGACTGCTCGGCGAGCCCTTGCGCGACGCCCTGCATCGCCTGCCATTGTCCGAACGCGTGAACGGTGCCATTTTGGGCCGCAGCGGTCCGTACGCACCGTTCCTGGAGCTGGCCAGCGCACTTGAATATCCGCACATGACCAACGTGGCGGGCCTGTGCGAGACACATGAGCTGCACCTGGACGATGTCAATCGCACGATGCTGCGGGTGATGGCGCAGCTGCAGCACTAGTCGTCTGTGTCGCCGCGGCTCGTGTTGTATGGCCCATCGGCAAGGTCATTACATGCAAAAACGCCAGGGGCGCAGATATCAAGCCTGCGCGGCAGGCTCTGAAAGCGTCGCACAGTGTGCGCCTCCGCCGACCCAGTTTGCCAGCGTGGCATCGATGAAACGTACCGTTCGGCCCGCAAACGCGGCCTCGTAGATCGCCTTGACCTGTTGCTGGCGCTCGGGCGGGGTGCCCTGCAACAGGTAGTCGGGCAGCAGCACGAGGTCGTTGGCCAGCACATGGTTGAGGTAGCTGCTGGTGGCGACCTGAATCACGGTGTCGCCGTCACGCCGGCCCTCACGGGCGGGGAACTGTGCGGCACTCCACTGCTCGGAATAGTCCGTATTGGCCTGGGCAGACAGTACCACCGGGCGCTCGATCAGACGTGGCAACGGCACCTTGATCACTCGCAGCGGCCGGCCCATGGCATCGCTACTGTTCACCAGGATGTGGTGGTTGGCCCGCATGCGGGCGTCGTTGATCCGCGCAACGGGGTGGGCTGCGGCTTCGGTCTCGTCGACCCAGGCCAGCAACACGGTGTGGGCGTCGGCAAAACGCACGAACTCGTCGGTATGCCCGCCAGTTCCCCAGCCCACATAGGCGCCGGTGATTGTGCCCCGGTGCAAGGTGTCGTGGGCCAGCCCCCGGGGCAACCAGATGACCTTGCGAATACCGGGCAGGCGCAGCATCTCGCGCTCCATGGCGGCGCGGCCCAAGCCGCTGTTGCGGCTGTTCCAGAGTTCGGCATTGGCGATCAGCAGGCCCTGGCCATTGACCTCGACGCCGCCGCCTTCGATCGCAAGCGCCGACTGGAACGTCGCCAGGCCCAGGGCATCGCCCAGCCGGCGGTCGAGCGACCCGGTATCCAGACCATCGGCCCGGGCACATGACTCCGGTCGCGGCTGGCTGCCCCTGAAGGTGCGGCGGCACCAGTTGGACCAGCCGTAGTAGGTCCAGCGGAAGTCGACAACAAACGGTTGCCGCGCACCGTCGACACCGAACACCACCGCGTCACGCACGAAAAAAGGCGCCCGCGTATCGTGCACGAAACGTACCTTGCCCGCGTCCAGTCCACGGTTGCTGAGGAGTTCCCGGGCCTGTTTTTCGGCTTGCGCATCGCGCACCAGCATGCGTATCGGCACATGCGGCCACAAGGCCTGGGCCAGGTCGGCGGTGAAAGCCGCATGACCGGCATCAAAGCCCAGCCAGATCGCAGCGACCGGATCGAAGTCAGCCGTGATGCGCGCGCCGGATGCGATCTTGCCGACACCTGAGCGTGCCTGCGTCGGAGAAAAAGCCGCCAGAACGCCGGCCAGAGCGGTTCCCAGCAAGGCACGGCGGCGGGGGAAAAAAGGAATCGCGGATCGCTGCATCGCCGCAGTATCCCTGCATGTTGGAGCCAGCGCCGCGGTGGGCGGCAATCACCTGGTGACAGATGTACCCAGCCTGCAACGCCGTGCGGATGCCCGGCATTGCGAACAACGGCGCTAGTTGCTCCCGCCCGCGTAGTCGAGGAACTTCTCCGGACTGATACGCAGCGCGGCCCCGGTGGGGCAGGCGCGTACACAGGCCGGGCCGGATTTCAGATCCTTGCACATGTCGCACTTGACCGCTTTCTTGACCTGGCTGACCTTGTCCTTGCCAGTGATCGCGACCTTGGGGGCGCTGACACCGGGTTCGCGGCCGACGCCGGTCAGCAGCCAGGCCCACAGGCTGTTGATGCCGCGCTTTTCGGCCAGCGGCGCCATCTGGATCACACCATACGGGCAGTTTTTCTCGCAGTTGCCGCAGCCGATGCAGGCCTCGGAGATATAGACCTCGCCGCCAGGCGAACGATGGATGGCATCTGGCGGGCAATCTTTCATGCAATGCGGATGCTCACAGTGCCGGCAAGAGGTGGGCACATGCAGGTTGTCGAATGTAGGACCCGCCTCACGGTCGAGCCGCGAGGTACCGGCATGGGTGTCGGCGCACGCTTTCTCGCAGTTGTCGCAGCGGATGCATAGCGACTCGTCGATCAGCAGCACGTCGGTCGCCTCGCCCACGCCCTGCTGCAGCAGGAAGGAGATCAGGTTGCCCGACCTTTCGTTGGACGCCATGGCCTCGTTCGCCTGCAAGCGCGCCATGTACTGGTCGTCGAGGTCGGCGCGCATCGAGGTGTTGGACGCCAGCACTTCGGTGACGTTGCTCTTGAGCAGCACGATGGCCTCGGTCGGCACCGCCGCGCGCACGGTGGCCGAACGCGGCGCGTCGCGCATCAGCGCCATCTCGCCGATGTAGTTGCCAGCCGACACATACGACAACACCACGTCGCGTCCGCCCAGGGTGCGCGACACCATGACCGACCCCTTGCGGATCAGATAAAGACCGTCCGCCTTGTCGCCTTCGTTGAACAAGGCTTCGGCGTTCTTGAAACGGCGGATCTGCGCGCCTTCGACGAGGCGGTTGAGTTGCTCCTCGCTGACATCGGCAGCAACGTATTTGCGCACGGCGCGGCGAAGCGCCACCTGATCGAGTTCGCGCCGAACGGCATCAACCGAGGCGAGCACGCGCAGCATGGTGCGGCTGGGCGTCTCGAGCAGGATGCAGCCTTTGGCTGCACGTACCTTGGCCGAGCGTCGGCGCCCGGAGATCAGGCCCATCTCGCCAAAGAAATGGCCGGCTTCCAGCATGATGGCCTTGGCTTCCGGATCGGCGTCCGAGCCCTTGACCCGCACCGTGCCCCGCACGATGCTGAAAAAGGAATTCGAATAATCATTGCGCCGGAAGATTACCTCGCCCTCCTTGGGCAGGCGGATGTCGCTCTCCAACATCAGTTCGCGCAGCTGCAAGGGGCTGAGACTTTGCAGCCAGGGCATGCTGGAACCCACCATGGCCAGCACGCCCTGGACGTCGCGCAGCTCCGGATAGGCCTTGAGTACGCCGGCAAAACGCTTCTCGAGCAAGGGCTGGTCGACCGGAATCACAACCCGGCCGCAGATCGACTCGACCGCCTCGTAACCCTGGTTCATCGCCTGCTTGATCAGCGGATAGCCGCCCAGCGCGCCCACCACATAAAGCCCCGGAACCGTCGATTCGTAGGTTGGCGAGAGTTCGGGCAAAGCCGTCGGATCCTTGCTGCCAAACCGGATGCCGAAACCCTCGACCAGCTTGCGCGGCGCAATCGCGCCCAGCCGTCCGATCACGCGATGGCATTCGATGGTCTCCTCACCCTGCGGGGTGTTGAGCACGACCTGCAGTCTGGGCCTGGACGCCTTGCCCTTGTGCCGCTTGGACAAATCGGCGACCTGCACCACCATGGTGGCATTGACATTGGTCTGCAGCGCCGGGTCCGCCTTGACCAGTTCCTCGAGATGGTCGATGCTGGTGCTGTAACGGCAGGCCAGCAGGTTTTCACGGATTGCGGCCTGAACCGCACTGAGGTTGCCCTCCTTGCAGCGACTGAACTCGGCATTGCGGTTGAGCAGGATGACCCGGTTGTCGTTCTCTGCCAGCGCCAACGCGTTTTCGATCGCCGCGTCGCCGGCTCCCACGACGATGATGGTCTCGCCGCCATAAGCGCGCGGATCGTCGAGCTGGTATTGCACATTGGGCAGGTTCTCGCCCCTGACGCCCAGGGTGCGCAGATTGCCCTGCACGCCGATGCCCAGCACGATCTGCTCCGCGGCGATCAGTTCGCCGCTCTCCAGGGTGATCCAGAAGGCACCCTTCTCACCCTCGATGGCGACTACACGGGAGTTGTTCTGGATCAGCGTGCCACAGGCGACGATTTCGTCATCGAACCGGTTCAGGATACTTTCGCGAGGACCGGCTTCGAAATTCAGGGGGCTGCGCAAGTCCAGAAAGCCGGGCTCGGCCATCACGTGCTTGCCCTTCTGGTACTTGTAGATCGTGTCTGAAAGGTGCGGCTGGGCCTCGAGCAGGATGTGTGAAATGCCCAGTTTGGCCGCGTGCGCAGCAGCCGACAAACCCGCCGGACCGGATCCGATGATGGCAACGGTGAAACGCTCAGTCATGACTGCTCCTTGTCAGCGGCTAGCCGTCGGAGTGGCCACCAGCGGCCGGAAGCTGCGCAATTGCGCCTGGAACTGCACTTCTCTGTAAGACTCGTCATGGCGCAACACATCACGAATCGACGCCAGGCCCTTGTTCAGCTGCGCGGCCGATTTCAGATCGCCGAGCTTGTGCAAGGTATTGACGACACTGCCCAGCGCCATCACTGCCTGCTCGGCACCTGCGTAGTCGGGGTAGGCGCCGGCCAGACCGTCATCGACCAGGGCCAGTGCCATGCCCCGGAGCTGTTCGCGATTCAAACCACGTGCCGAGATGGCCTGCGCCGCCTCGTCCGACACGGCCTTGAGCGCCAGGCCACGCTGGCGCATGTCACCCTTGCCGGCGACAGCCTCGTTGAGCTCGACCACGGCGCGGGTGTAGCGACTGGCCAGCGGCACATCAACCTGGGCCAGGATCAGGCGCAGCATCAACATGGCCGAATTGTTGAGCCGCACCAGCCCCGGTGCGATGCTCTTGCCAAAAGCGGTATGGGGTTTCCAGCGCGTGTCGGCCATCGGATGGTGGCAGGCATGGCAATCGAAAAGGGTCAGCTCCGGAAAGGCCCCGTCGCGTCCACGCACCGGGTCGAGCAGAATCCCCACCTGGGTGCTCACCGCCACGGCCTGGCCAATCGCCCAGATGCGCACGCCGTCGATGTTTCCCTTGCGCCGGATATAGTCTGCGTCGACCGTGAAATGGGCCGGCTGCAGGTTGGTGAACGTATCCATCTCGAAACTCAAACGCGGATGTCCGGCCGCCATGAAGCGGTGGCTGACGTATTTTTCCGACGAGCCGAAGTGGCATGACAGGCACAACTTGGCGCGCGCCAGCGGCTGGTCGACCGGATACAGGCCACTGCGGATATTGCCCTGGTGGGTAGCTTCCGGGGCGGTATGCGATGCGATCCAGCGCTGCGCCGGGCCATGACAACCTTCGCAGCTGATGCCGTCCGCCACCGAATGCGCAGGCGCCGGACCGGCCGCGCCAGGCGCCGGGTTGTGCGCATGACAGTCGACACATTCACGCGATAGGTGGGCCGGCTTTTCCAGTCCCAGTTTGGCCGCAATGCTGCGCGACTCGGCGTTGGTCAGCAGCGCATAGGCACGGGCATGCTTGTCCAGCCGCGACCACACCACGTATTCGTTCTGCAGCACGGGCGAGCCATCCCATCCGGCGATAGAGCCATGGCACAAGGAACTGGCGCAGGTGACCACACCCAGCGTCTGGTCACGCGACTGATCGGGCAGCGTCTGCCCCACGACCAGCGTGCTGCAAAACGCGAGCATCGACAACATGAGGCGTATCAGGCGGGAACCGTAAGACATCGTCATGGCTTGGCCTTCGGTAGCGGACCCGCCGCTGTGGCGTTCGCCGCAGCGGCGGCAAGCGGGGGCGGCAGGCCGACGTTCGAATACGACGTGCCCGGGGTGTCGGTCACGGTCCAGACTGTGCCGTCCTGGCGCAAGTACAACTTCTGCATTTCGGGAAGCGTAAGCGGCCTGGAGCCAATTCGGCCAAATACCGCAATCTGTCCTCCGGTTTCGTCCACCCCCCGATCGCGGTCCAGACCCTTGGACAGGGATAACGCGGGTGAGCGGGTTTCGCGCCAGGCAATGACCTGCGGCTTGGGCGCCGGTGAAAAACCATAGAACTTGGGCTGCGTGTCAGGTGCTGTCAGTTGCACCACCTTCAGACCGCCGGCGCCGTCGGCCACATAGGCGAACAAGGACGCGTTGGTCGAACCGACGACAACGTCCTGGGCGTCGATCAGGCTGGTCGCCGGGGTCGGGCCCTGCTGCAAGCGGGTTTCGATCCGCGGCTGGGTCGGACGCTCCACATCGACCACGACCAGACCTTCGGCGCCTGCCGCCACATAGGCGTAGGTACGCGCCACATACACCTTGCGCGCGTCGCGCAGCGACACGACTGCGCCGGCCACGCGCTGCGGCTGGCGCGGCGACGTGACGTCGATGACCTCAAGTCCGTCGGCGGTGGTGACCCACAGGTAACGGAATTGCAAGGCGCTGGCGCGGGCATCGCGCAGGGGGATTGTGGTGACCCAGCGCGGCTTGAGCGGATCGTCAACGTCGACGACCGTCAGTCCGACCTTGGTCGTGATGTACAGGTAGTGGCCACCGACCGTGACGTGGCGCGCGCCGTCTAGCACGCCCTTCTGGGCTCCTTCACCGTTCCACGTGGCCGCGCGCTTGAGGAAGTTGTTGCGCGGCTCACCGTCGGCCAGCGTGTCGACGTTGACAACGATCAGACCTTCGCGGCTGTCGGTGATGAAGGCGTAGTGGTAGATCGGGTGGAACGCCTGCTCCTCGTTTGTCACCCGCATCAGTTCGCCCTGGTTGCGCGTGGGCGCGATCGGCTGATTGGTCGGCAAGGCGACGCAGGTCGCATTGCCCGAGCCGATGTGGGTGTCGTGGCCCAGCGGCGAGAACGGCGCCGTGATGATCGGCTGCGAGATTCCCTTGTTCGCGATGCTGGCCACGTCATAGACGCGCATGCCACCGGCGCCTTCGGCGACAAACAGGTATTCGCCGCGGATCTGCACGCACTGTGCCGCGCCGCGCGTGGTGTGGGAATGCGATATCTTCAGACGCGACTTCGCGTCCAGGTGCTGCTGGTACCAGTCCGGATAGGCGTAGCGGTGCAAGTAGCTGCCCACCACCGCCTGGGGTTCCTCCCATTCGGTCACCTGCACGGCCTCTATGGCCCGCTCCGCGCCCAGCCAGGCCTTGAAGCCGACGAAATTCACAAAGTTGGTGCCCTGCAGCAACAACTGGGCCATGGTCGCGTTGTTGTCGTTGGCATTGTTGATATGGCAATCCGAGCAGGTCTTGGTCTCGGTCTTGCGCTCGGTATGCGGGTAATGTGGCGCGAAGGCCTGCGAGGAGAAGCCGCTGGCCGCGATGGGCGGCTGCTGGATGTAGATGCGTTCGCGGTTGCCGTTGGTCGACGACAGCACCAGCGCAGAACTCGAACGTACCGGCGTGATCTTGCTGCCTTTGACCGAACCCGAGCGCCCGAGCTGGAACATGTCGTCTCGCGCCACCTGCGGGTTGTAGCTGGCGTAGTTGCGTGTTTCGCCGCCTTCGTAATGCAGCCGATCGGTCTTGGCGTTGGCCTGGATCGGCAGATGGCATCCGGCGCAGCTGGTGGTCCAGGACAGGTGGCAGGTGTAGCAGGCGACCTTGTCGTCGTCGTGCGCATAACTCTGGCCGCTGCCGGCCGTGCCCCAGGTCCCGTCCTGGCCGGCCTTGCCTGAGAGCATCAGCTTGGCGCGTGCCGCCTTCTCGTTGTATTTCGGGTTGCCTGACGTCACCGAGTCCTTGACCAGCGACATCTCCCACTCGAGTTTCGGATCCACCGCCGAGCGCTGATAGAGCCTGCCTTCGCGCCACTCGAAGCGGCGGCGACCATCCTGCGTGCGCAGCAACTGCATGTCCATGCCGCCCGGTTTGGCGGCCGGCCCGGAAGTGAACAGGCTGGGGTACTTCTTGGCGCTGCCGTGGCAGTCCTTGCAGTCAATCTCGATCGCCGCGGCGACCTCGCCGTAGATATGGCCGTTGCCGTGCGAATCCTGAGAAAAATGGCAGTCGACGCATTGCATGCCGACATCCAGATGCGCGGAGGTCAGGTGCACGGCCTTCTTGAACTTGTCGGGGTCGTCGTCTGACACGGCCTGGTTGTTCTTGTCCACCAGCGTGCCCTTGCGGTCACGCTTGAAGATCTGGCGGAAGTTCCAGCCATGTCCGTGGTAGTCGGCGAACTGCCCGTCCTTGAGCTGGGGATTGAGTTCGGAGACCTTTTTCGAAAACTCCGGGTCGCCCCACAAGCCCCGGGTCGCGGCCTCTTCCGGATTGCGGTCCAGAATCTTGCGTGCCTCGGCTGCAGTCGGATACTTCTGCTTCTTGGGCCACATGAACGGCGCATCGGACTCGTAATCCCACATCGTTGTACCGTAAAACGAATTGACGAAGATATTGGGCTGGTGCATGTGACACACCATGCATTGCGACGACGGAATCGCGCGCGTGAACTGGTGGCTGATCGGATGGCCTGAGCGGTCTTTCGGAATGCTCGGATCGGTGGTCGCCGACTTGCCTTCATGGCCGTATTTCGCATACGGCCCCGAATGCAGCGGGTCGCGGTCATTCGCATACGGCGTGTGGCAGGCCGTGCAGCCCGATGAACGGTAGTCGCCCGGCTGCTCGTTGGTACCCAGGAACCAAAGATGCGGATCGTTGAGCCGGGTCTTGGTGATGTTGATCAACGGCACTGCGATCCGGCTGCCTGTACCAGGACCGCGATTGGACTGGCGGATGTCGGGCCGACCGGGCTCGTCCAGCCGCTGGATCAGGCCGGTCACATTGGGCAGGCCGATTTCTGGAAAGATCGAGTTGATCACCTTGCCACCACGTTCGAACACCCGGAACACATCGCCTGGCGGCACCGTTTCCCAGGCTGGCAATGGCGCCAGGCTGTCCAGGATACCCATGGCCCGCATGTGCTTGTCGACCGGCAGCGGGTTCTTGATTGTGGCCGGCTCGCTGAGCGGGGTATAGGCCTCGCCCAGGATGTAGCGCTTGTACGGCAGGATGCCGTTGTTATATGCCGCACCACCCCACAACATCGCGCTGGTCGCCATCAGGCTGCGTTCGCTGGCCTGCACGATCGGAAGGTGGCAGGCGCCGCACGACTCGCGCGCCACGCGCAGGTCGCCCGGGTTCATGAAACGAATGAACTGCGGGCTCTCACGGTTAAGAGAGGTAAAGCTGCCTTTGGGGTTGGACGAGGCTGGATATCCCCAGGCGGCGCCATTGCGCGGCAATACATGGGCCTTTTCCATTGCAGTGACAAAACCCTTGTCGTCGCGCGTGGACATGTCCGGGCGCCGCACCGACGCATCGCCACCATGGCAATCGGTGCAGCCAAGCACAACACCCGGGTTCGCATGCATGTTGCGATGGTCAGGAGGCGCCGCAGCCGGACCGGAACCGGGCGGCTGGTATGTATGGCAACCCTCGCAGCCCACCGACTTGGCCAGCGCCTGGTCTTGGGTCTGGCGCGCAGGGGCCGGCGGCGCGCTGGGGCCATCGGCAACAGCGGTCTTGGTCGTGGGGCCGGACTCGGAATGCGCATCGACCGGCACCAGAAGCCAGAACCCGAGCGCACACACCAGGGCCAGCAAGGCCAGCATCAGCGGGCGCATGTGGTTCGGGTGACGCATCAGACGGGTCATATCAAAAGGTAAGAATCAGGTTGGCGAGCACCGAATACGGTCGCTTGCTGGAATCGAACAACTGCCGATACCCGTCACCGGGCTGCAACCAGGCCATCGAGAAATTGAAGATCACATTCTGCGACATGAAGGGTCGGTATTGCAGCGCCAGCGACATATCCAGACCGATGTCGCGCGATATGTTGCCCTGGTTGCGCAGCACTTCCAGTGCGCTGGTGTCGGCAAACGACAACCAGTTCAGGTTGCCGATCAGGCGCCACTGCGGCGTCAGGTCCAGATCGGCCCCGATACCGATCAGGTTGAGGCCCGGATTGACAAAATTCGACTGCCCCTGTTCCTTGGTGGTTCTCAGCGAGCCCAGTACGCCGTTGCGCCCGGACAGGCTCAGTCCGCCGCCACCGATCAGGGGAATCGACTGGCGGATCCAGTAACTGGTGTCGGAGCCGGCGATCTGCGGGTTCTCGAATATCGCGTCGAAGCCGGTCGCACGTCCGTCGAAGGGGTCGCGGTCGCCGCTGGCAAAAAGCGCCGTGCCACGCACTCGGAACCAGTCGAAGTCGCGCGAAAGCTCGGCGGCGGCGAATCCGGCGCGGATGCTCTGGCTGCGTTGCGCGATCGGGTCATAAGTGGCATTGCCCAGCGCCAGGTAACCTGACGAGGTCAGGTTCCAGCGACCGAAATGGCCGTCACCATTGAGGCCAAGATAACCCACGTTGTAATTGCGCTTGCGCCCGTCGCCGATCACCGCCGGACGGATCAGAAAGCCGTTGCGGTCGTAATACGGGCCCTGGTTGCCTTCGCGGTTGATGTTGTACAGCACCGTGCCCTGTATGGTGTGGCCCAGTACCGGCCAATCCTGGCGGTAGGCGTTGGCCATCAGCGTGTAGTCTGAGCGCCAGCGCGTGAAGAGGTCGTTCAGCCCTGAGTTGGTGTCTTTTTCGAGGCGTTGGAAATACGCCAGGTTGTATTGCCAGCGGTTGTTGTCTCGGGTACCGAACAGGCGCACCGCAAACGGTGTGTCGTTGAACACGAAGCCCCGGAAGTCGGAAATGATCGGCTGGATACCCACGCGCAACGAGTCGAAGTCGTATTGGTCCGACACATTGCGCAGGTGCTTGTCGACAAACGCCTCCTGGATGCCAAAGTGACTGTCGGTGCGCGTCGCACCGCGCTGGGGATCGATGCGCAAGGCGCGCAGATCGCGTACCCGTGCGTGGTTGCCGTTGAAGGCGCCTACAAACTTGAACTCGTAGTCCGGCGGCTTGAACGTGGTGTTGCCCTTCACGATCGACACGCTCAGGATCAGGGTCTGGGCCAGCACGGTCTGGTTCTGAGCGGCAATCACATTGTTGGTGCCAGGCCTCACCGCCAGCTGTGCGCCGGTCGGAATCGGCACCCCACGCAATTCGACCAGGGAGTCGGAGATCACGCCCAGATTCAGAAACCAGTCAGGACCCCAGTCCTTGAAAGCCTCATAGGGTCGGTCACCTTTGATGGTGTTGGTGTTGTATGGATCCCACCAGCGCTCCTTGCCCGCCAGGCTTTCCATGATGCGCCAGCGATCGGGCACCGACAGGGTGACGCGCGGGTCGGCCCGCGTCGGCGCCGGTACCTGGTTCGGATCGATCGGCGCCAGTGGATAGGTCAGCGGCTCGGTCTGCGGACGGCGCATTTCGACGGCCTCGTCCTGCACCGGAGGCTTGAGCCCCTGAGACCAGGAACCTGGGGCCGAGACACCTGCCAGCAAGACCACGGCCAGCGGAAACAGACGGCGCAAAAACACGCAAGGCGTCACAGTCCGGTACATACGTTCTGCGCGTTGCTGTCATTGAAAGGCGCAACCGGACACTGCACATATCGCAGCCGACCGACCGACAGGGGAATGGCATCGGCCCGCAAGGCCGGCGGCGCATTGCCGATGCCGGTACCCAGCAGGTTGCCGGCATTGGCCAGACCCAGGAACGCAATCATGTCGTCCTGGTCGGTGCCGTCACCGGACACGCCGATGCCGCCTACGAGTTGCGGCACGCCCGCGACGATGCGGTAGATCGGCATGCCACCGGAGAAGATCTGCAAGCCGTTGGTCAGGCGGGTGAGGCCGGTGCAACCCACACCGAGATCGCCAAAGGCGGCACGCACGATGGCGTTCAGGCTCAAATCGAGCTGCATGCCGTTACTGAACGGGCTCCACTGGGCGTAGGGTTTGGACAAAGGTCCGTTCGCATTGCCGGTGATGCCGTCCGGATAAAACGGACGCGACAGATTGCCGATCGACTTGGTGCTCAGTGCGGTGCCATTGGACAAGCTGAAATTGTTGCCCATGAAGTTGCGCAGGGCATTCACATACGGGCCCATCGACGACGTGGCGATCGGGACTGGCGATGTTGCGCCCGGCAGTGCCAGAAGTTCGGCGCCGGCCAGCGGATTGGACAAAAAGGCGGCGCTGCGCGCCTTTTGCAGTGCGACGTCGGTACCGAAGATCGGCGCGTCCGGGGCCCGCACCAGGCCGAGCACCGCGCCATGGGTATCGACCACCGTGATCGTGACCTGCGCCGCCTGGCCCAGTGGACGCCGGATCTGTGCGCGTGCGCGTCCGGCCAGCGCCAGCGCGGAACTCAGGATCTGTTGCGATTCTGGCGCTGTGAGTCCACCGTCGGTTGATGCGCGCACCGGATAACGGTTGTTGTTGGTACCGTCGACCAGCACATAACCACCGAGCGCGGCAAACGGACCGGTGTCGCGACGTATGCCCGAACCGGGCACTCCGTAGGCCGTACCGGCACGGATGGCGGCCGCCGGCTGATAGCCGTCCACGGCCACCAGGCTGCCGGGCAGTCCGGCAATCGAGGTGACGGTCGAGCCGGTTTGCACGGCATCGACAAATCGCGCGGAGCGTCCGTCCAGCGTGATGCGGTTCGCGCGGATATCCGCCGGAGCCTCGAAGCCCAGACTGCCGGCAACAGCCAGGGTTTCATCCTCATCGACATCGATATTCGTGATGTCAAGATCCAGGCCATATACCGCGTCGGCGATCACGCCGATGCCGCCCACGAGCCGTCCGTTCTTGTACAAGGGCAATCCGCCAGGATCGGCAGACAGGCCCAGCGGCGAACGCTTGGGACCCATGGTTGCGTCAGCGACGGCCACCGAACTGTCCCGGCGCATCAGGTCGGAACACGAGAGTTGGGAAAACTGCACGCCGAACAGCGGCCCGGACAGCTGGCTTCGCTCGGACGGGTTGAAATGCTCCTGGATGATCTGGCTGGCAGTGCGCGAGGTGAAAGCATTGCCCGCACTCGACAGGTAGGCACCGGTCAGCGCCTTGCTGATCGCAGCGGAGCTGCTGGGAAGCACCGCCACCTGCTCCAGGCCACCAAAAACACCCCGGCCGCCATCGATGCGGAAGGTGCCGGTCGCCCCGTTCATGGCATACACGGCCAGCACATTGCCAACCCGGTCGGTCACAGCTACGGTGGCGTTCTTGCCACGCGCCCCCGCCGCGGTGACCGCCTGCGCGATGATGCGCTCGACGTCCTGAACCGTCAGCACGTCCTGCGCGCAGTCCGCCCCGCAATCATTCGAAAAGCTGGCGCTCGGTGCGATCCCGCTGCCACTGCTGTCGCTACCGCCTCCACCGCAGGCCGACAGCGCCAACGTGATGGCCAGCAGAAAGGCGTCGCGCATCCGGACCGGCGCGGCGCTCACTTGCTTACCCCGGCTTTCAGCGCGGTCTGCTGGAACGCCGGATGCTCCTTGCGCGGATGGAAACCATGGCAGCTGTCGCACTGGCTGACCACCTTTTCCTTGTCGGGCTTGGCGCCGGCGTGGCAGGTGCGGCAGGACTGGAGATCGGGGATCAACACGTCTGCCGACACTTTGGAGGTTTCCGCACTGTGGCAGGTGACGCATTCGGCATTCTTGTGTTGCGCATGTGAGAACAGTGACTTGGGCATCCAGTGTGCGGTCGACACGATCGCTGGAACCTGCCAGCGCACCGGCGCCTTGGGCGAACCCTTGTCGGCCTGTACTGCATGACAGGTCGTGCATACGCCATTGGTTTTCGCAAACATGTGCTGGAATGTGCTGCGGCTTTGTTGTTCGACCCAGCGTCCGGCCAAGCTCGACTGAAACGCCGGCGTACTGGCGGTAGGGCGTTGCAGCAGTGAATTGAAGGTGACCAGCGGCACCGGATAACGGTCCACCGCCAGGCTGGAGTAGATCTCGCGCACCGCCACCTCGACCACCGTCGGACTGGCGTGGGGAACTTCGCGTTCCGGTGACTGCGGGTCGACCGACAGGCGGTGGCAGGACTGGCAGTTCCTGGCCATCGTGACCGGCTCAAACCGCGTACCCGCGGCATCGAGCGTGTGGCAACTCGCGCACTCGAGTACCACACGCCCGCCGGTAGTCGCCGGCCCGGTCGGGCTCTTGATGCCGACCTTGGCCAGATGGATGTCATGCGGAAACACCAGTCCGGAGTCCTCGCGCAACTGCGACGTCTGGCGCACCCGAGTCACCGTTCTGGCTTCGTCACGCTGGCGCATGGACAGGCGGAACTCCGGGTGCTCGCGCGCAAAGTCGGACACATTGGATTGCGTCGTCAGTGGCGCGTAGGTCCGGATATTGCCGTGACACTGCGCACAACCGACCGTGTCGGTGGTACGCATGCCGGCCTGTCCCTGGTGCTCCTTGTGGCAGGTTGCACAACGTTGCCCGGTGATGGTGTTGTGCGCCACCGTCGGGTCGCTCACATGGTCACCGACATTCTTGTGGCAATGGGTACAACTGGCATCGGTCACCCGCTCGAACGGCTTGTCGTGGCAACTGCGGCAGTCCTGCGCAATGCCCTGATGCGCCGAGGCGATGGTACCCGGATTCCAGAAGGTGTCGAGTTGCTTGCCATGCGAGCCGACCCAACGCTGCAATTGCACCTGCACACGCGCGGCGTCAGTGGTCAGCAACTGCGCCGCCCGGGCGGCATCTGCTGGCACCGCCGCGCTTGCCGCCGGTTGGAAAGCGTGCCATACGGGCCAGGCGCCACATAAAACCAGCACCGTCAGACTCAGCACCCAAGCCAACGCGCGGCGCGACAACCAACCCGGCACCAATCCCACCTGCATGCCGGCCGTTTTCGAGGCGCCCATCGCAGCGACGGCTACGCGCAAGGCATAGGACAGGGTCAGCCGCGGATCGGGTGTATCGGGCCCATCTTCGATTTCCTCGACGATGAAGTCATATGGGCCAATCGTGATCTTCTGCCCCACGACCAGGCGCACGTGGGTCTGGGCCCGCTGGTCGATCGCAACCGGTCCGGTGGCTTCCAGGTACAAGGCGCCATCCTCGGCGCGGCGGATCAACGCATGTTCGAGCCGGATGCGGGGGTCGGGCAGGAATATCTTGCATGCCGCTGCCCGCCCCAGGCTGAGTGTTTCGCCAGACACGGCCCGCCCCACGCGCGCGCCGACCTGGGTTTCGTCCGGATGGATGGTCTCGACCAGTTTGCAGCGAATCATGTCCTGATCACCAGTAAATGAACACCGAGACGATATGGCTTGTCAGCGCAAACAGCAAAGCAAACGACAAGGGCACGTGAATCAGCAGCCACAGGCGCAGTCGCGCAAGTGATCGGAACTCGGCGCGGATCTTGTCGACCGCCGTGCGCCGACTCAGCATGAGACCATGCACTTCACGCCCCTGACGGGCCTGCTCGTCCTTGAGCTTGCGATTGAGCTGCTGCATGCGCTCGACCGCACGACGGGTCGGACAGCGCCGCGACAGCGCCTTGAACGCGTGCTGGATCACGCTTCCGTGCAGGCGCGTCTTCTGAGCCGCAGCCTGGACCAGGCTGTTGAATTCATCGGGCAATTGCAGTGCCAGCCGCGCCGCCTGCTGGTCGACTTCCTGGATCTGCAGCAGCAAGGTGGGCACGTCGTCCTCACCCATGTTGGCTGTCATGCGCTCGGGCTCACGCAAAAAAACGAACACCCCGTAGATGCCGCTGAACACTACCAGCAGCATCAGCAGGTAGGCCAGCGTATGCAGGTTCATGCCGATTTCGAATCCGGTGTGCAGCGTTGCCACCACCACCAGCGCCAGGCCGAGATAGACATGGGCCGACAGCCAGCCCTGGGTCATCGACATCGACGCGTGATAGCGCCGCTTGCGCACGCCCAGCCATAACAGCCAGACAATGGTGAGCGCGGCGACTGTACCCAGCGCATAACCCATCAGCGTGCCCCCATAACCGACCCCGCCGGGCATCTGGAATTGGGTGTGCCGATGCCAGATGTAAGCCCCAATGGACACGATGCACAGCAGCACCGCCAGCTTCAGATAGCGGTAGTTCTTGTACTCGAGAAAACTGCGGTGTCGCATCCCTCGGGGGCCCTTCCACGCATCGTGTCCCCGACCGGGACATTGCCATGCACGCTAACAGACTGACGACCGGATCGGCCCGCCTCGGACACGGCGGCACCATGTGCACAGCCGAAATTCATTGTAGGCGGGGCACACACAAACACCAGCTTTTCGAGCCGGGTTGCCACATCGGTGTTGCAATCGTGCACTGGACGCAGCGCAGGCTCCGGCGCTTCGTGCGTCCGTCAGACTGTCGCGCGTACAGCGCGAAAGTCACGCCAGAAATGTGCATCCTGGGTGGTCGCGAAATTGATGCGCATCAAAGTGCTGGGCTGGCGACGCGCGTGAAACAGCGCACCGGGCGCCAGCAGATAACCCAGGTCGAGCATGCGCTGCGACAGTGCGTCGGTGTCGACCCCGGTATCGACCCAGCCGAACAGACCGGCTGGTTCGGCCGCGAAATGGCAGCCCGATTGCAGCGCCAGCGTTACGCTGCGCGCGCGCGCCTGGTCCAGCCGCACCCGGATGCGCTGGGCATGCCGGCGCAACTGGCCCTGGTCGATGCACCAGGCCAGCGCCTTCTCCAGCAGCGCCGGCGTGGTCAGTGTGGACAGGAGCTTGGTATCGAGCAGTTGCTCCACCATGCGCGGCGGCGCCGCCAGGTAGCCGACACGCCAGTTGGGCGCCAGGATCTTGGCGAATCCGCTGACATAAATAGTGCGTTGCAGTCCGTCCAGTGCGCACAGGCGGGTGGCCGACTCCGGCGCGATATGGCTGTAGGTGTCGTCCTCGACGATATGAAAGTTGTACTGATTGGCGAGCTGCAACACCCGGTGCGCGCTGCCCGGTGTCAGGCAATGGCCGGTCGGGTTGTGCAACACACTGACGCTGACGAACAGCTTGGGTCGGTGCAGTTCGCAATAGCGCGCCATCACCTCGAGATCGGGTCCGCGTTCGCCGCGCGGCACCGGCAGGATGCGCATGCCCAGCGACTCCAGCCGCGCGAACTCGATCGCCCAGCCCGGCTCCTCGACCATCACATGGTCACCGGCACGCAGCAGGCTGCGGCTGACGATGTCCAGCGCATGGGTGGCACCCACCGTCGTTATGATCTGCGCCGCGTCGGCCTGGATGTCAATGCCGGCCAGCTTCTTGGCCAGCGCCCGACGCAGCCCGGAGTCGCCCGCCGGCTCACCGTACTGCAGCGAAAAGGCCTGCAGCGCGGGTCCAGCTGTGACCCTGCGCACGGCCGCCGCCATGAACCCACTTGTCAGCCAGTCAGGAGGAAACACGCCCATGCCGGGTTGCGGCTTGTCATTGTCCGAATGGAACATGCCGCGGATCAGCAAGGCGGCATTGACCGGTGCGCGACGCAATGGCGCGACCTCCGCCGGAGCGGCACCCAAGGCGTGGCGCGGCGCCAGTGGCGCACCACCAGCGCGAGCGGCGGCCGCCTCGCGCACGAAGAAGCCGCGATTGCGGCGCGCCTGCACCAGACCCAGCGCCAGCAGCCGGTCATAGGCTGCCACCACCGTCGACGCACTGACGCCGTGCTGCTGCGCGCACTGGCGCACCGACGGCAGTCGGGCGCCGGGCGCCAGCAGCCGGGTACCGATCCGTTCGGCAAACCGGTCCGCCAGCTGTTCGGTCAACGACTGACCGGCCGATTTCATCAACATCGTCAACTCCTGTGTTCGCCGGACATGGGATCTGTATCGATGCGCATGCCCATACAGATCCACAACTGGTGGGTCAAAGTGTATTGCTTGTGTACTGGTTCAGAGGCTACAGTACCTGCTGCCGATCGCAAGTCACCATCCGTTCATCGATTCTGTCCCTGCATGCACGCCACCGAAATCACCGCCTTGCTGGTCTTTTGCACCGCCATGAGCTTCTCGCCTGGGCCCAACACCATGTTGTCGACTGCGATCGCCGCCAATCACGGGCTGCGCCGCACCTTGCGTTTCTGCCTGGCGGTACCCATGGGCTGGACACTGCTGATGCTGACCTGCGGGCTCGGCGTCGGGGCGATAGTGCTCGGTGTACCGGCCTTGCGCTGGACCGTCAAGCTGATCGGCGTCATCTACATGGTGTGGTTGGCCTGGCGCCTCAGTCAGGCCGCGCGGATGGCCACGGTCGACACGCAAAAGCTGGAGATCAGTTTCTGGGGCGGCGTCGGCCTGCAGTTCGTGAACATCAAGGCCTGGATGCTGGCCCTGACGCTGACCGCCGGCTGGGTCGTCAATGCCGCGGGTGCGCCTGCGCCCAATCCGGGCCAACGCCTGGCCATGATCTGCATCGTGCTGGCGATCTTCGCTTTCACCAGCAACTTCACCTATGCCGTGATGGGTTCGGTGCTGCGCCACTGGCTTTCACAGGGCCAACGCCTGTTGTGGTTCAACCGCGCCATGGCGCTGATCCTGCTGGCCACCGCGGCGTGGATGGCGTCGGTATGAAAGACGAAAGCCGCGGCCTGTGGCTGGGACTGCTCGGTGTCGTGCTGTTTGCTGCCACCTTGCCGATGACCAAAATGGCCACGGGCCCGGCCCACGCGCCCTTGCTCTCGCCCGTGTTCGTGACCTTCGGACGCGCCGCCGTGGCCGGCATCCTGTCGCTCGCCTTTTTGCTGCTGACCCGCGGTGTGCGACCACGGGGACGCCGCCAATGGGGCGCCCTCGCGCTGACGGCCTGCGGCGTGGTGGTGGGTTTTCCGCTGTTCATGGCTCTGGCATTGCGCCATGTCGAAGCGATCCATGCGTCGGTGGTGATCGGTATCCTGCCGTTGGCCACCGCGGTAGTGGCATCGTGGTGGCTAGGCCAGCGGCCCAGTGCGGGATTCTGGATCTGCGCCCTTGCCGGCTCGGCCCTGGTGGCCGGCTTCGTGGTGCTGCGCAGCGAAGGCGGTGCCGGCAACACCCAATGGGCTGATCTGCTGCTGGTGCTGGCCGTGCTCAGTGCGGCCATCGGCTATGTCGGAGGAGGCCGGCTGACCTTGCAGCTGGGTGCCGAACGGGTGATCTGCTGGGTGCTGGTGATGAGCCTGCCGATCACGCTGCCTGTCATGTTGATGAGTTGGCCCACCACGTCGGTGCCGACCACCGCCTGGCTGGGGTTTGCGTATGTGGCGGTGATTTCGATGTGGATCGGCTTCTTTGCCTGGTACCGCGGTTTGGCACTGGGCGGCACGGTGCGGGTCAGCCAGGTGCAACTGGTGCAACCCTTTCTGACCATGCTGTTTGCGGTACCGCTGCTGGGTGAGTCGCTTGACGTCATGACGGTCGCATTCGCCCTGGCCGTGATTGCCACCGTATTCATCGGCAAGAAAATGCCGGTGTCCGCCGCCACCGTGCAAGTCCCACACTGCGCCGCCAACATCACCTCAAAGGAAGCACCATGAGCCATTCCCCCGCAACCGCAGGCGGCAAGTCCCCCTGGACGTTGGCGCGCCGCGCCGCGCGCATGAACCCGTCGGTGATCCGCGAGATCCTCAAGGTCACCGAGAAACCCGGCATCATCAGTTTCGCCGGCGGCCTGCCCTCGCCCAAGACCTTTCCGGTCACCGAGTTCGCCGCGGCCTGCACCCATGTGCTGCGCGACGACGCTCATGCCGCACTGCAGTACGCATCCAGCGAAGGCTACGCGCCGCTGCGCGAGATGGTGGCGCGCAGCCTTCCCTGGGACGTCAATCCTGATCTGGTGTTGATCACCACAGGATCGCAACAGGGCCTGGACCTGCTAGCCAAGGTGCTGATCGACGCTGACAGCCGCGTACTGGTCGAAACCCCGACCTACCTCGGCGCATTGCAGGCCTTTACGCCGATGGAGCCTGCCATCGTCAGCGTCGACAGCGACGACCAAGGCCTGCAGATCGCCGATCTGCAGGCAAAATGCGCCGCTGGCAGCGCCCCGCGCTTCCTGTACGTGCTGCCCAATTTCCAGAACCCGACCGGCCGCACCATGGGTGAAGCGCGGCGTCAGGCGCTGGTGCAAAGTGCGGCCGCCCTTGGTTTGCCCATCGTTGAGGACAACCCCTATGGCGACCTGTGGTTCGACCAGCCGCCCCCACTGCCCTTGACGGCGCGAAACCCCGTGGGATGCATCTATCTGGGCTCGTTCTCCAAGGTACTGGCACCCGGCCTGCGCCTGGGTTTCCTGGTAGCGCCCGCAGCGGTGTATCCCAAACTGCTGCAGGCCAAACAGGCGGCCGATCTGCACAGCCCCGGTTTCAACCAGCGCATGATCGTTGATGTCATGAAGCACGGTTTTCTCGATCGCCACGTGCCCACGATCCGCGCCTTGTACAAGTCCCAACGTGACGCGATGCTGGCCGCACTCGCACGCGAGATGCCGCACACCGACGAGGCCGATCCCGACAACCGGGTGACCTGGAACACGCCGGAAGGTGGCATGTTCCTGTGGCTGCGCCTGCCTCGCGGAATGGACGCAGTCGCGCTGCTGCCCAAGGCGGTCGACAAGGGTGTTGCCTTCGTTCCGGGCGTGCCCTTTTTCGCCGACCAGCCCGATCCGCGATGCCTGCGGCTGTCCTTTGTGACCGCCAGTGTGGCCGACATCGACCGCGGCATTGCGACGCTGGCGACAGCCGTTCGCGAAAGCCTGCCGGTGCCGGCCTGAACGCGCCAATCAGACGGAACGCCACACCATGCAAGAACGTGCTTTTCAACAAGTGGACGTTTTCACCGCCACGCCCTACCTCGGCAACCCGGTTGCAGTCGTGCTGCAGGGCGGCGGACTGAGCGATGCCACCATGCAGGGTTTCGCGCGCTGGACGAATTTGTC